>Ga0304730_1001124_pt1 | contig 20920 bp, 14 predicted proteins | sample M_130628_MF_Meta_FD_190474 | JGI IMG/M metagenome (GOLD analysis project Ga0304730, IMG submission 190474) | Freshwater microbial communities from Lake Montjoie, Canada to study carbon cycling - M_130628_MF_MetaG (v2) (version 2) | ecosystem: Environmental > Aquatic > Freshwater > Lake | place...
ATACACTTTTTTCTAAATTCTTTTCACGAGTTTTCATTGAAGTGTTAATACCTTTATTGGTTATAACATAAGGTGCTACTGGGTTTTTTTCATTAAAGCGTTCAATTTTTGCATATATTTCATCTTCCGCATCAGTATCCCCATTTGTTTTAGCAAGATATAAAGCGTCCATTAAACCATCACGTCTATTTGAAAGCTGTAAATCAACTTGTTTTCTAAACCCACCTTTATCGTAAGCTTCAGATATACTTGATGGGCTAAAGCCCCATATCTGCATAAATTTATTCCATCCATTTACGTCATCAACAAGCGGCGCACCATTAGGGTTTTTAGCACCTTCCATAGCATATCTCCATGCTTTCATAGGATTTTTAACAAATGACGGTACCATTTTTTCTAGACCACGTTCCCATTGACCATTAGCTATCATAGCAGGTCCATCTTGCACTACAGATCTACCTGTGCTAAATGTAGGTCCAAATAAATGTTCCATGAAGTAAGACGCATAACCAACTTCAGCTAAACGTTTACGATCATCTCTCCAAACCATGCCATTAAAGCCTGTTCTAGAGGCTATATCTACCTGAAATAATAAGTTAATCGGTCCCTTATATCCTAACATACCAAAGGACTCTCTAACTTCTTCATCAAGATCATAAGGCTCATCATCATCTGCACATAATATATTAGCTAATACTTGAACAGCACCGTATAAAGGAACACCTTGTAAGCCTGCTAATAAATAGTTCATACCATAAATACCAATAAGTTGACGGCGCGCTACTTTACGTTCTAGGGGAGACATTTTGTTTCCAAACGTTTCTAAATTAGCTGCTTTAAATATGGTGTAGATATTAAATATTTGAGCCATAGCAAAGCGTTTAAATATAAGGGCTACTTTAGGTAACCCTGCTTGTAAAAATCTAGCACCTGATTCAGGAACAGCTTCAGTATGTATTTTAGTTGTAAATCGTACCGCTTGATCAATAGCAGCATTAGTATCCATGCCATTAGCTTTAGCTAGTTTATAGGCAGCAATAAGAGTTACTTCACGGTTAAATCTTTCAGTAGCTTCAAACGTAAAACCTAAAAAAGTACTTACTTTTTGCATCTTATCACTATATTGATCAGAAGGTACTTTACTAATATCATTTAAATCACGACCAATACTATATTGAATAGTACCCATTTTAATAGCATGATCATATAGCGCTTTTAAATCTGCTGGTAGATTATCATTTTTACCAAAGGTTCTAATAGTAAAATAGTCTCTAGAGGTATCTTGACCGCCTTTATAAAATAATGCTCTAGCTTCATTCAATGCTTTTAATGCTTTACCAAATTCATACTTACCAGTTACAGGATTAATGGCTAATTGAGGTAAAACTATAGTAGGTAAGATAGATACATTAACAAGGGCTGATGATACATTACCGGCAATACTGTAAAAGAAGTTAACACCGCTGGCACCATATACCCATGAAGCTGCAATTGGGTTTTGAAAGAAGTCACGACGTTTACTAAGTTCACTCATTACATCAGCAGCTACCCCAGATGCATTATTTGTGGCTTCATTTTCTACTTCTGAATATGCTTTATCAATATCCGCACCGTGTTGAAGGTTAGATAATTGTGTTGCCATCTTAGGTGCTACTGTTGCGTAACCTTGAACAACGTCACCCATAAAACCTAAATGACCTGCACGTTCTTTAAAATGCTGTCTTAAAGATTCAGCTGGGAACAGAGTAATATATGTTTGATATGCTTTTTCAATCACTTCAGGTTTAGCGCCACCTTGTTCCATAATTCTAACAATGTCAGCCATAAAACCTACAGGCGGTGCTGTCTTACGAGTAATTTGATCAATTCTACTAAAGGCACGTAGGTCTTTAGCTTTGACTTTGTCAGATGCTAGATAGTCATGCATAAGTTTTTGTTGTCTAGGATTGTCATAAGCTAACGACACGGTTTCATTGTTGCTGTCGGTAAACTGAATCCAGTAATTACCTTGACGTAAAAATGGAAAATAGAAAGGTAATTTTTTAGATTCAAATTTTTCTCTTAAAGCTTTACCACCACTTCCTGATGCTTCAGCTAGAAAATCAATCATCTTATTAACCATGCTTTCGTATGACTCTACAATATCTAATCCTGCTTTTTGAAGATCAGAAGGCAATGCTTTCCATGCTATAGCCATAGGGTGACTAGCGTTTTGTTGAGTTCTAGGATCAATGTTTAATCTAGATAGTTCATGTGCCACGAAGTTAAAGCGTTTAACAATAGCAGGTGATTTACCTTTTAGAGCTTGGATACCTTTGTTAGCTATGTGATCAATAGCCTCTTTATAAGTTTTGTGTGTATAACCACGAAGTTTTAATTGAGTATCTAAGTCTTTAATAGAAGGCATAATGTTGCCATACATTTCATCTAGATCACCTAGTGATGTAAAGCCTAAGAATACTCTACGTAATGATGATGGTAATTTAGATACAAGGTCTTTACCTTGACCCATAATACCTTCGTTAAATGTAGGTAAGTTTGCGTAGATTAAATTAGGTGAGTTCATTAAATCAATAGAAGCTGCAGTATCACTTGCAGGCATACTCATAGAATAATGGGTTGTAGGTTCCATAGCTAAATCAGCAGCAATTTTAGCCGCTGAAGTAAGTTCTACATTAGGACCTTTAAATAGAGAGGATGATAAGTCTAATACGTCACCTAGTAATGTATCAGCTACATTAGGCACACCTAACATATCTTTTACAGCAGTAATAAAGTCATTGAACAGGGATGACAGTCTACCTCTACCCTTTGCTTTAGTAACAGACTCTTGGTTCTTTAAGAATGTTTGGAACTCAGGATTTGTAAATGCTTCAGCTATAAATTCAAATACGTTTTCTAAACCATAGATTGCGTTTTTCTTACCAGCAGCTTCGTTAGCTGCTTCATACATACGCATAATCTTTTTACCTAATACTGTAACACCTACACCATTAATAATATTATTCTTAAGTATTTTTACAGTAGCAGCATGTACAACTTCGTGTAGCAGAGTATTAATAGTGCTACTTTGATATAGCTTAACAATGTTTGTTTTTTCATCATATTCACCACCATATATAGGTTCGGTTACATAATACGTATCAGTTTCACCAGTAGTGCGACCATGAGAATCTTTTTTTTCTGTTGTTTTAGCAATTTGTCTTTCACCAACCTTTGATTTAATTTCTTCAAAGCGTTGTAGTTTATTACCACGTTTAGCATCGGGGTGTTTAAACACACCAAAGTTCATCTCTGCAATACCAGGTATTTTTAATAGAGCATTGATAAGAGCTTTTTGAGGTATGTTAACCCCTTTGTTTTTAAGAACACGTTTAAGTGCTTGACCAACAGTATTATCTTTTTCAAATTGTTTTTGAAATCTAGATAGACTAATTTCATCAGGAAGTTCCACACCGCTAAAGGCGCCTTCACTTTCCATGCGAACTTCTTTAGCTTTTCTTTCAGCTTTAGATTCTTGTGCATGAAGATCAGTATCAGGTTTATTAACACGCTTAGATACCTTTTCAGCCAATTCACTTCTATGCATATTAATAACTTGATCAGCAGCATTTTGAGTTAATTGATTTGTTTTTTTCAAAGTGCGAACTTCTTTTTTAAGCTTAGGTGAAAGTTCGTTATAAGAAATAGTAGAACTTAAAGCATTAAAAGTATCTTCAGTAGGTTCGTTACTAATAGCTACTTGGGCAGCTCCTTGTGATTGCTCTCTTTCTTTTTTAGTTTTAGCTTGTTCTGCAATAATATCAGCTTGTCCTGCTTCAGCTACTTTTTTAATATCTGTTTTTCTATTATTCAGCTCTTTTATATAATCAGTTAACTTGTTCCAACGTTTCTCTTCATAAGGAACACCAGTAAAACTATCAATATAATCACCTAATTTAGTCATACTAAATATATCATGCGCATCTTTGCGCATATCTAAACCTCTGTATTTTATTAATCTTTCTAATTGTTCTAGATTACCTTTATCTTCACGTCTAGGTTTTTTTAAATTTTTTATTTTCTTTAATAAAGGAACATATTCATCATATAAGTTTTTTAAAGTATTTAAGTGAGTATTTAATAAATTAAGATCAGGTTCTTTTACTCCATGTAATTCTAACTCTTCAGGAGTATGTTTAGCTTTACCATCTTTTTCTACAGAATCTATTAATGAAGTACTGCCTGTTGTCTTTCCTGCAATAGATTCTCCAGTATCATTTGTACCGAAAGCCATTGTATCTCCGAAAGATGCTCCAGTCCCTTCGGCAGCTTCTGCTTGTGATCGTACAGATACAGCATTGCCTGTTCCAGTTCCTGCGGGTTTAAGTCCTTGAGTTGTGGTTCCATCTTCGATCCCTTCTTTAGGAGTTATTTCAGTTTCAATTGTTTTTAACTTGTCCATAAAAGCTTCTATAGCTGGAGCTTTTGCTGCATTAGGACCATGTTTATCAAAGTGATCTTGTAACCGTCTTTGAATAATTTTGTTTTGATTTAAGTCATAGGCATCAAGACCTACTAATGTATCATGAATACCAAATTGTTTGTTTCTCTTATCTTTACCTGCAGTAATACCAACACCTAAGTCTTTAGATAATAACTTCGGTGTAATAATTAACGATTGTACAGGTTCTTTAACAGCTGGATAACCAAACAAATCACCTTGTTTAGATTCTGCTAATTGTTGTGCTTTAACATCTTCTATTGTAGTATTAAACGGAAGTTGATCTTGTCCTGTATAAGTTACAGGTTTTCTAGTTTCTTCTTGAGTTTCAATAGGTGCAGCATTAGCACCACCAGGACCTGCAAATAAGTCACCTTGTGCTGATGTAGTTTGTTGTTGTTCTCTAGCTTGATCTACAGATGAAGCAAGCGGCAACATATCTTGTTGCGTATACTGTTGATAGTATTTAGCTTTTTGTTCTTCTTCTGCTTGTTGCTTTTGAAGTTCTTGAACAGCTTTTGTATCTTCTGCTAGTTGACGTTCATTTTTAGCTTGTCTGTTTTCAGCAATACCTGTAATTGGTCCAAACGCACCACCAGCTAAAGCGCCTCTAACAGCAGATTCCATAGCACGATCCCAATCTTTACTATTAAAGATTTGTGGATTACCAGCTACAAATTTCTCAGCAGACTCACTAATTAATTCTTGAGCACCTTCGGTCACACCTTCATAACCAGCGTCTTTTAAAACATTAGTTGCAATAGAACGAAGTAAACTTTTATCAGTACCTGACTTCTCTAAAACTTTTTCAACAATACCAACTTTAGCAGCCGGAGTTAATTTTTTTAAAATAGCACCAGGTAATAAAGAATCTAATGCTGCAGAAGCGCTACCCCATAAAAGAGCCACACCAGGTTTCATGCTACCTGTTTCTTGATAAATATTTTGAAATACTTCGGGAGCGTTTTGTGCGTATGAACCTAAACCAAGACCAATGTTTTGTCCCAGTGCTGTTCTACTAGCAATCTTTTTACCTGCTTCTATAGCCGCTTCACCTGATAAAGCTTCAAGACCTGTAAGACCAGCATCTTTAGCAGCTGTTTCTGCAGCGGCAATAGCACCACGTCTTGCAATAGTTCCACCAACACCACCAGGTACTAATGTAGTTGCAATGTTAGGTACTTGTTCACCTAAATTTTCAAGGAAAAATTTAGCCCCTTCTCCTGGACCTTTAATATCTTTAAACGATTCAAATTGAGCGGGATTTGTTTCTTGGATTTGTCTTTGGGTTTCAGCAGCTTCACCCATTTGACGTTCAGCATATTGATCAAAGCCTAGTGATTTGCCCACCATAGCAGGTATAACATCACCAAAGGTAGAACCTAATTGTTTAGTGCCTCGACTAACGCCACGAGTAAATGAACCTAAATATCCGTAATCAGATTTATCTAATTCAAAACCGTAAGATTTAGAAAGTTGATTTAATTGAGCACGAAACTCTTCTGGGGTTAGGTCGTCATCAAACCTTACGTTACCTAGTTTAGGTAAATTAAGTATCATTTTAAGTTATTCAGTAACCTGTTTTTTGTTTAATAAATCATTAGCACTAGGCACTTCAGGGCTTGAAGTATCACCATTTATGCCTATTTGATCTAAATATTGACCCACAATACCTTGTTTAATAAGATTTAATTGACCATCAAATTCAGGATTACCATAAGTTTTTTTGCCTTGATCTGTAAATTGTTTAACTAAACCTCTAACTTCAGGGGGATTACTTTGAACATATTTATTAGCTTCAATAACAGCTTTAGCTTTAACTTGTAAATATTTAGCCTTTGTAGCCTCATCTGCAAGTTTAAAACGATCTTCATATAAGCTAAGTTGCCTATTACCATATGCAATATCTTTTGCAAGATCCATACGTTTAATATCAACCAATTGTCCTTGTAGACCAATTTCTTTATCTTTTTGACCTGCAGTAATATTAAACTCTTGAGTTTTAAGTTTATAAAGTTTATCTTCTTTAATAGCAGTTTGTTTAGCTGCTTCAGCAGTTCTTCTATCCTCATCTCCATATTTAAATGAAGCAGATTTTTCAGCACGTTTAGCTTGATCAACAGAGAATCGAGCATCATCAATTTTTTCTTTAAGATCATCAATTTTATCACGACCTTTACTGTATGATCCAAGACCTGTTTGAAGTGCTTTAGTAATAGCTTCTCCTTCTTGACCTCTTCTTGCACTAAATAAAGGAGCAGCAGCTTCAAGCATACTAAATCCTATATTTTGATTTTCACGATCTTTTAATTTAGATTCTTTAGCAGTTAATCTAGTTTCTTGATTTCTAAGAGCTTCATTGTCCCCCATATATGCAGCATAACGATCTGTACCTTTAGTAAAGGCTGTTTCAGGATCTGCAATATCTTTAGTAAATAAGTCTTTATCATAAACTAAACGATCACTTTTTATACCCGCAGATGCTGAACCTTTAGGTGCAAATTTATTAAGGGTATCAAAATAAGTGTCACTAGCGTTTTTAGTAGTAGTTTCCCCTGGAGCATATGTGTAACCCCCTTTACCAGCATTAGAATCAGGAACTTTATTTTTTGTAGTATCCGTTGCAGGAATACTAGAAGCAACTGTAGTTTTTTGAGGACTATATAAAAACTCACGTTTTTTATTTTCAAGCGCCCCTACTGCACCTAGTTGATTTGTAGATTTATAATAATCAATGGCTTTATCATAAGGGGTAGGATTACTTTTATATATGTCGTCTAATGCTTTTTTATGTTGCATCCTAGACACTAGTTGTACACCATATTCAGGAGTTTCTACTCTATAACGCTCATTTTCCGCTGCAAGTCTTTGATCTAACATACTAGCATAATCTGTAGGATCATCTTGTTCAGGATCAAAGGTGTAACCCCCCTTACCAAAAGCTACAATACCACCCCCTGCATAATTTTGTTCTTGAAACATTGTGTCATTTACTGGAAGATCTACTAAACCACCTTGAGCCATTTGTTGAGTAGGCATTTGTTGGGGCATTTGTTGTGGCATTTGTTGTGGCGCCTGAGCTAATCCACCTAATCCTTGTTGTGGTTGAGCTTCTTGTGTTAAGTCTTGAGCAACACTTGTATCAGGTGCTTTTTCTTTTTGATAATTGTTACGCATTTCTTTACGGCGATTTAGTTCAGTAAGAGCTAAATAAGTAGGAACTTCGCCTGTAGGATTTTGAACATAACCAATAAGAGCATTGTCAGCAACGCCTTTAAGTCTATCTTGTATTTGAATAATATTCATAGTTATCCTTAACTAAAAGCTTTAGAAAGACCGAGTGCACCTAAACCAAGTCCACCAAGTTGAGCTGCTGCCGAAGGAGGTGGGGCATAATTAACTTGTGTTGAAGCCAAACCAGCTGTTCCATGTAGCTGAGAGTTAAGCCATTCAAGTTGTTTCTTTTCCCAATCTCTTTGTTCCATAGCCACTTGATATTGAATATCATCAATTTTTTGTTGTAGAGCTTGTTTTTCAGCACCGCTTGTTGATTGTGCCATTAATCTTTGTAAGTCAGATGTTTGTTGAGCCGCCGCCATAGCGCCTGTTTGTTGTGAACCTTGTAGACCTGCTTGTAATCCTGCAGTACCTAGTTGAGAACCTAACCCTGCAGCATATTGTTGAGCTTGTTGTTGTCTAGCTTGATCAGCATTAAATTGTGTTTGTGCATTTTCATAACCTGCTTGTTGCCCACGAGCTCTGATATCGCCTATATTTTGATTTAAATTACGAGCTTGTTCAGCTTGCATTAAAGTATTTCTAGCACCACCAAAGGTACCTCGTCCAATAGCGCCTAGAGCCCCTTGTTGTTTTTGAAGGTCACCCTGTCTTTGAGCTTCACGTACTGCAATATCGGTAACATTAGATTGATAAGGCGACATATATTGACTAGCTTGAGTTTGACCAAATGTTTGTGCATTATTTGGGTTATATCCAAAAGCTTGATTTAAACCTTGTAAACCCGCTTGATACCCCATAGTAGTACCAGTACCTAAACCAGTTTGTGATGTACCAAAACCACCAGGTCGAGTTAAACCTGCCATGTTTGTTTGCGCTGCTGTTTGTTCTGGATTAAACCCTGCTACACGTTCACCTGTATATAGTGGCATTGATTTAACGCCAGTAACAGCTCCTGAACTGTCTGTGTTATATACATTTTTAGCACCTTGTTTTTGTGATTCTTCAAAAAAAGGTCTCATGTACTCCGGAACATTAGAAGTAGTAGTTGTTCCCGTTTGTGTAGAATTTTGAGGTCCACCACCACCCCCACCACCAAAATTAAATGTAAAGAAACTTAATAAGCTTTCTACCCAGTTAAATATATTAATCATAAGTTTTTCTCCACTACGTTAGTAACTTTTTCAAGTCCCATTTTTAATTTAAATAATCTTGCTTGTGAATCTTGAGCATAGGCTCTAATTTTTGTAATACCATTTCCTTTACACCACTCTTCATACTGCTTAACTGTGTTTTCATTAAATAATCCTTTGCCTCCCATGCATGTTGTATGTGCAATTTTGTAATTGGGATAATTATTAATTTCTACTGTAAAAGCCCCTGTAATTTTATTATTTTCCATAACTACAAATAATGTTTGTTTGCCATTAATTACATCTGCTTTTAAATTATTAATTCCACAATCAGGATTTTCATAATTTATAAACGCAACATTTAACATGGGGCAAACAATTTCCCATACTGCGTGTATATGTTCTGGTCCTACTATTTGTACAGATTTCATGCAGGCATGTATTTATTAGGGTTAATTTGTTTACCTTGTTTTTTATTTCCAGTTCTAGCTTGTCTTATTTTATCTAACATAGAATATAATCTTTGTGACCCCGCTTTAGATGAACCATTACCAATATGACTTACAACATCTGCAGGGACTACAAATTCTCCATCCGCTAATCTTGCTTGTTGTTTCCCATCTATTGTAGCAGGGATTGAGTCAGACATACCATCACCAGCACCATCTAAATAACCGCCTGGTTTTAAGGATGTTAAACCACCCATAGCATAACCTGTTAGACTAGCTTGATTTATAGATTGAGCACTTGCTAAATTATTAAGTCGTCCAATACCATAATCATCTTTAGGTGTTTGTTGAGCTATAGTACCATCAGGGTTACCATATACACTAGAACCTGAAGTAGCTTCAATAGGACCACCTAGTGCATAAGAATTAATTAAACCACCTTGCGCTGCTAAACGTAAACCAGTATCTGGAGATAAATTTAATCTTCCAGTAATAGGGTCTCTATATTTATCTTCTTTAGCTTTTCTTACTGCTTCCATATCTATCATAGCGGTTGGTTCTATTCTCATAGCTTCTTGTAAAGCAGGAAAACCAACAGTAGAAGCCAATTGAAATTTAGATCCGCCTGCACCACCTTCTTTAACAGGTGTAGAATATTTATCAAAAGCATCACCAATAGACATATTACCTTGTCCTGTAAGTTCTTTAAACCCAGTATTTATATTGCCCATACTAGTATCAAAAGGAGAAGTTGACGCTATAGAAGATTCTCCAGCATATCCGCCAGCAAATGGATTAATTGTATTTGCAGAAGCTCCTAAATTTGCGGCGGGTTGAGCATATGAAGCCGCTTGACCTAAAGTATCAGCAGGTCCTAAAGCAAAAGAATTAGCCATACCCACATTACCTGCTCCTCCTACCGTAGAAGCGGCATTACCAGCATTACTTGCAACATTACCCGCAGCTTGGCTTGCCCCTAATCTACCCATAGATGATGCTATATTACCACCACCGTATCCGCCTAATCCGCCTGTTAACATTCCCATTATAGCGTTGTCCCCTTGAGCTCCAGCAAGAATACCACCCGTTGCAGCGCCTGCAACAATAGGAGCTAAAGTAGCCGCAGTTGAACCTGCTTCTAATCCCATAGCAGCACCACCTGGACCACCCATCATAAATCCTGCAGCTGCTGGTAAAAGAGAACTTAAAAATCTACCAAAACTAAACGCTTCTGGAAGACCTGTATGTGGATTAATAGTAAGAGAACCACCATGAGACATAGCTAAGCCTTGTAGCCCTTGTACTTCTCTTGGACTAACGTGCATAAGCATCGTATCGCCATTACGACCTAGTGAGGCTAAACCTTGGGTTGATTGATTCATCATGAGTAGAAGTCCTTGAATTTGTCTAATAATATCATGTTTTTAATCCCTTATGCTACTGTAATTGTAGGCGCTACGCCTGTTATTGCTACTGCGCGAACTGCGGGCGTTATAGCTACTGTTGTGTTTGTTATAGTAGGGGCAATACCCACTAAGTTAACTGAGCCTACTACTGTATTAATTGTACCTGCTAAAACAATCTTTAAATATCCACCATCGTTATAAACGGTACCTACGCGTTGACCTAGTGGGCTTGTAGGTAGGGCTAACAATGTTAACTGATCTATAACTATAGGTGTAGTAGAACCCGTTTGCCTAAAATACGTATTTAGTGCTCGTACTAACTGATTAAAATATTCAGCATCATAATCCCTAGGCGCTAAGGGTAGTGTTGGCGCTGTAAATAGTTGTAAAGCCATGTTAGCTTCTTAGTCCATCAGGACGCGCGTCGACACGAGGTAACCCAAGTTGCCATTGAACCCCTACTCCAGTAGATGCTATTTTAAAATTCATTTGTCTGCCACGTGCACGTATAAAGACTTGGTTAGTATATAAGTCTACTGTCGCTTGTGTAGTGACTGATTGTGTGGTTGTTTCGCCTTCAGCGTTTGTAGTAGAACTTGCAGCACCTGGGAAATTACGTACACCTACGGTCATGGTAACTGCCGGTACTAATGGAGCTCCGGTAACAGAATTAGCTGTGTCTGAATTATTAAAGTTTACATCAGGAATAATACGACGTATAAGCATATATTTTTCACCATCATCAATGTCAACGTCAGCAGATTGTATGTAAGCGTCAATAGCAACGGGTGCGGCATTTAAAGGTTGACCATTATCGTGACCATTTTCGTGTTGATATAAATAGCCATTATCTGTAGCAAGAGGGTAACTTACAATACCCGCATCAATCCATGTAGTTCTTTCAATAGAACCAAAGTACCAAATGTTTTCAATATAGTTGTATATAACATAACGATCAATTTCAGTAGAATTCGTTGAACAATAGAACCAAATAACTTCGTTAAACTGAGCATTAGAACCTGCAAAGAATATTTCACGTTGAGCTTTATTATAATTATTAAATACATATTGACGGAGCGTACAAGGTAAGGTATCTACGCGTCCTGAGTAAGCATAAAATTTATCGTAGCCCATCCAGTAAACAATGTTATTTACAGAAACAACGGTATTAGAACCTGCGATAGAAATGCTTTGAGAAATCAGTTGTTGGCTGAATACTTCTGAAGTACCTAAATATTGGAGCGATGTAAGTGATGTATCAGTAAATATAAGTACTTCTTGTTTAGTAGAGATCCCAGCTACAATGTGTGAACCTGCTTGTAGTCTTAAGAACCCTGCTGTATTAGTTAAAGTTGGTTGCCAATTTTCAGGTTCAGGTCCTATATCAGCATCGACGTTAGACCAGCGAACAAGTAATGGGTCAAAGGTACCTAGGTAGTTAGGTGCTGAAGCGTTAGCATCATAGTTAGTACAACCTAAAGCAAGTAAGAAACCTTGTGGAGAGAATAATATTTTAGTGACTTGTTGGGGTACAGCAACAGCACCTGTAATACTTGATAATAAAACAGCACGCGTATTAAAAGAACTTGTATAAACCCAATAATAAATATCAGCAGCTTGTATATTAAACACTAAGTCATTATTAAATTTATCTTGGAAGATTAAACGAGGTGGATAATAAACAGGTATTGTAGAACCTTGATTCCATGCATTACGTCCCCAAGCACCAGCACCCCAGCCATAACCTGCTGTATTATAAGCATAGCCTGGGTTAATTTGAAACGCGGCAGTAATAGCTGTACCACCACCAGAAGCCACTGTAGAAGTTGCAGCTGAAGCTACAGTAATAGTAAAGGTACTAGTTGATACATAAGTAATAACAAATTCTTTATTTAAATTAGCCGCAGTAACACCACCAACAGCTACCGCGCCAGAGAAAGTAACATAAGCGCCATCTATTGCACCGTGCCCTGAAATAGTTACTAAAACGGTAGTAGAGTTTACGGTTGTGCCAAAGCAGTTATTAGTAGTAGGGGATGTGATGGTTGTACGTATAGGAGTAATATCGGTAATTTGAGTGCCGGCAGCCACATACATCTTAACATTGGTACCAATACCTGTGAGGTCACTAGTATCTGTTGTAGACCAATTAAAAATACTACGTGCAACACCTACATAAGCGGTTTGATTTTGTACTACCCAGCCACCAATTTTTTCAGGGAAACCTGAACGGAAGCGTACTTTATTCATGTCGTACCAAGAGCCCTCAGATGCATAATTAGTCTGATCTCGATTAACACCTGGTTTAAAGACTAGTTTACTTAGGGGCATGCTTAACTTTCAAAGAGTGCTTTTTCATCTAGTCTACGAGTTTGCAGACCTTTGAGTATTTTACCACCTGCACGACAATACTTCACTAACGATGCCATAGCTTGCGTTTTATCGCCACGAAGCAGCGCTTGACGGAGTGTTGATCTCTGAAATGTACCCAAACCAAGATTAAAGGCAAAAGATACCAAGCAATCAAATTCACATTGTCTAAGAAGCACGTTAGGTAACATCTTAGATACTCCAAGTTCAAATCTATTGAGATCCCGTATAAGGAGCGCATCTATTTCCTCCGCCGTAAAAGTTCTGTTATAAGAATCAGGCAACAATTTGCCGTCCCCGATAAGATGACCAACACCAACAGTCCACAAGTTTGCAGGGCAACGATAGGGACGACTACGCACACCCTCGTGATGTTTGATAAGAGCGATGCCAGCTTTTGATACATTCACTTATTTCTTTTCCCAAGTTCTAGCTCCAAAGTAGAAGCCAATAATAGAACCTACGATAGCCATCTCATCAGTAGAGAATATAACATCCATAGACTCACGGCTAAAGCCTGCAGTTTTAACTGCCCAAATAAAACCGCCAATATCTACAAATAGTAGTAATGCTACAAAAGTGAAAGCAACAATAGGACGGACACTTGCGTTAAGAGTTCTAACCCATGGGGCTGCATCGTGTACAAGTTTTGCATCGTGTTCATAAAGTGCTTGGCGTTCTTGTGTAAATGTTTCTGCATAAGTACCCTCCAATTCAATAGCTGCTACTTTTTCTTGTGATTGAAATCCAGCTTGAGCCATAGCCATGGTTTGTTCGTTTTGTAATCTAGCCATCTCACGTTCATGCGCTTGATCTCCCTTTTGTTGGAAGAAGCCAAGAATACTTGGTAAACCTGCGGTTGCAAAACCCAATATAGATGAAAGAATACTAAACATACTAACCCCCTAAAAAGTTAAGATAATGTACCCAAGCAAGTAAACAAAGTACAATTAAAACGCCAACTTGGATCTTCATTATTCACCTACGGGTACTTCAACCCAAGATGTAGTTGCTTCGTCCCATGTATATCTTTTGTCATCTGTAGGCATATCTACAGGTGCTTTCCATTGTGCTTTGTCTGTATCAAGTAACCATGATGCAAAAGGTTTTGGGGGAACAAACGCATCTAATGTTTCGTCATAAGTATAACCAATACCTGCATAGTTTTTACGAATACGAGCATTGTATGATGTTTGTTTCCAAGTGCCACCTAATAGGTTAGAGCAAAAAGCAATACCAATATCTTCTTTCTCTACACCATGTTCGTCAGCAGTATCTTTATCTGATACTACGATACCTTGAACTACTACTCCGTTTTCTAATCTTACAAAATGTGCCATATTTAATTTCCTTTGTTGTTAAGCTGTATAAGTGCCTGAAGCAGTATAAGTTAATATAGTGTTAGCACCTGATATTGTGACTGTAGGGCTTCCTGTAGTTGCGGTTGAATAAGATGCTGTAGGAACACTTAATATTACTACACCTGAACCGCCAGCTACGCTTACATTATTAGACCCAGCTCCACCACCACCACCTGTATTTGCAGTTCCTGCAACTCCTATTAATTGTCCACCTGCACCACCGCCTCCTGAACCACCACTTGCAGAAGTTCCTGTATATACAGAACCACCACCACCACCAGCATAGGTTACAGATGAACCTGTTATAGAAGAAGCTGTTCCATTTCCACCTGCACCTGCTACTCCTGTGCTAGATGCTGCTCCAACAGCTCCAGCTCCACCACCACCACCACCAGCAGAATTAATTGCATTTAAACTGTCACCTGCACCACCATTGTTACCTTGAGATGGGCTTGTAGAAGGAGTATTTCCTGTTCCTGCTGAATAACCACTAGCAGCTCCTGAACCACCGCCTCCTGAACCACCATTTTGACCATTTGACCCTGACTCATTACCACCACCGCCACCACCTGTAGAAGTAATTGTAGTAATACCTGTGCCTGATAAAACTGAATTTCCACCTGATGGAGTTGTAGTACCACCTGCACCACCAGCTCCACCACTACCAACAGTAATTGTATAAACAACTCCGCCAGTTAATGCTGCTGTTGTGCCTGTTCTATAACCTCCAGCACCTCCACCACCACCTCCTCTAGCTCCACCTACTCCACCACCGCCACCACCTGCAACTACTAAATAATCTACAGTATAAGGATTTTTAACTAAACTTCCACTAGCAGTAAATGTATGTATTGTGTTTCCACCTGATGTTGTTACAGTTCCACCAGCATATTTTTGTGGACTAGCGTATGAGATGATAACTATTCCGCTACCTCCTGCACCGCCAGGAGAAAATATTGATGCACCAGGATAACCTGAGCCACCTCCACCTCCACCTGTATTAACAGTTCCTGATCCACCTGTGCTTCCTGCTGCACCATTACCACCACCACCTGAGCCTCCTGACCCAGCAGTTCCACCTGCTTGTGACCATCCTGTTCCACCACCACCACCTGCGTATGTTACAGATGTTCCTGATATACTTGAAGCAGTTCCCGCACCGCCGTTGTTTGGTCCTGATGCACCTAAACCAACAGCACCAGCTCCACCGCCTGAACCTGTATAATATGGTGAACCATAAGTAGAAGTTCCACCTGCGTTACCTTGCCCACTTATTCCTGTTCCGCCTGTTAGACCTAATCCAGCTCCGTTACCACCACCACCGCCTGAACCACCATTTTGACCGTCAACAGGGCTGTTCCAATTACCACCACCGCCACCACCGCCTGTAGATGTAATTGTTGTAAGACCTGTGCCACTAATAACAGAATTGCCACCAATTGTAGGCGATGTGCCATTTACGCCTGCATTACCCCCTAAACCCACAGTAACTGTATAAGTTGCAGGATAATAAAGTGTTGTAGAAGATGTAAGTAAACCACCTGCACCACCACCACCACCTAAACAAGCACCACCACCTCCACCAGCTACTACTAAATAACTAGCTGTAACTGCTGTAGCAGGGATTAATGAACCTGAAGCTGTGAATGTGTGAATTGTATTTCCACCTGAAGTAGTCATTGTGCCACCTATGAATAAAGGTGTAGCAGGTGTTGTGTAAGATATGATAACTACGCCTGAACCGCCAGCAGCACCAAGACCAGCACCGCCACCACCGCCTCCACCACCGCCACCTGTGTTAGCAGTTCCTGCTGTAGCAGATGGTCCACCACCAGCACCTCCACCACCAGCTCCACCAGCTCCTCCATTGCCATCAGTTCCTCCGCCACCACCTCCACCAGCATAAGTTACAGAAGAACCTGAAATAGAAGATGAAGACCCTGCTCCGCCAGCACCTCCAATGTTTCCAGAGCCTGTTCCACCTACAGCAGATGCACCACCGCCTCCACCACCGCCTCTATCAGATGAACCACTAGCTCCATTACCACCATTAGAACCTTGAGATGGGCTTGTGCTAGGTGTATTTCCTGCACCACCAGCAGCACTATTTCTTGACCTAGCTCCTCCTCCTGAACCACCTGATGCACCTGTAGTGTTTAAATAACTACCGCCTCCACCACCTCCAGTAGAAGTTACAGTAGTAAAACCTGTTCCTGATACAATTGAGTCAACGCCATTAGAACCCTTTATTCCATAAGTAGTAGAGGCAGCACCACCAGCACCTACCGTAATAGAGTATGTGTTAAGAGTAGATAAAGTTGATGTGCCTGTTCTAAACCCACCAGCACCACCACCGCCTGATTCATCAATACCAGCGCCACCACCACCAGCTACAACAAGATAAGATGCAGATACACCGCCTTTATTTAATACGCCATAAGCTCTTGCGGCTGATACGGCTAGTCTTGACAATAATGACATTGTTAATTCCTATTTGAATTGAGTTTGCGCTGCAAATACTGTGAAAGCTGCTGAACCTGTCTTAACTATGGTATATGAGTAAGCATCTACACCTGAAGCGTTACCACTTGTCCATGCTGCGCCACCTTGATATTTAGGTGTAAATGATACACCATCAATAGTGATTGCATTGTTGTAATAAGCAGTTGCACCATTTGTTGCTAATACTACGACTGTAAGTGCATCATAAGTAGACATTAAAGTATCAAGAGAAGTTGTTGCATTACCTCTAAAGTTTACAGTCCAATTATTGGCAGCATTTGTTGTGTAATACCAAACTGATTGAGTTGTGACATCATATTGAATAGTAGCTGCAGGAGCAGAAGCAACATGTGTAGAAAATTCAACGGCATTCTTAAATGACGCTGCTAAAGATGCTGTTGCACCATTAAATGATTGTTTAGCTGTGAATGATTGAGCTATGGCTAGTCCCGCTACTGTAGCACTTGATGCTGGGAACGTCATCGTAGTTGAATCTGTACCTGCTAAAGTAAGTGAGTTACTTGCTGTTAATGTTTTACCGTCTGCGATAGTAAGTGTCGATGCTGTAGCTGGAGCGGTTAAAGCAACTTTATTAATTGATGTAGCTGTTGCAACGCCCAATACTGGAGTTACTAAAGTAGGTGTATTTGATAAAACAACGGCTACCGTTCCTGTAGATGCTGTAACACCCGTACCGCCTGAAGCTACTGGAAGAGCTGAGCCTAATGTTAAAGAGCTAAAATAAGTAGCTGCATCAACCACATTAGTACCATTGTTATAAACTAAAGTTGCTTTACCTGCTGGAACTGAAATGCCTGTACCTGTTGTATTTTTAACTGTTTTAGCGCCAGTACCTGTATTATTAATAAGATAGAATTTTTCAATCTGGCATCCTGAACCTAGAATTAAGTTACCTACATAGCCTATGCCTGTAGAAGATTCAGTAATATTTAAACGAAGGTTTCTAGCAGCTTGAGTAGTATTAACATCAGTAAGAGTTACAGTAACATCAGCAGCTGTAGCAAAGTTTACATCAGCAGATCCTGTAATAGCTTCACCCAGTGCGGCGTCGCCCAAATTAGTATTAGTTGTAGTTCCCCAAGTTCCCGACTGATCGCCAGTTCCTATAAGTTCTATTTTCAGTGCTGAATAGGTGCTTGCCATAATAAATTCCTTTTAGTTTGCTATATTTTACTACAAAATGTTCTTTTTATGCTGCTATTTGCACCCATCCAGGTGTTTGTGCTGTATTTATCACATTCCAATTCGGGTTACTTAATGTAGATGTTCCACCTACTAAGGTAAGAACTGCTACTGCTGGGGTTATTACCCTGCCTATAAGTGCATTAGGTGCTACGCCTGTTAAAGCAAGTGTTGCTACGTCAGGGGTTATGACTGCACCTGTAAGTGCTGTAGAGGTTCCACCTACTAATGTAAGCGTTCCGACTGCAGGTGTTATTACAATACTTTGTACTACATCGGGTGCAATACCTACTAAAGTTAATGCCCCTACCAGCGTAGTAACAAATATATTATTTTGTAAAGCTATTTCAGGTGCTACACCAACTAATGTTAGTGTTCCTACAGCAGGGGTTATAATACTACCTGTAAGAGCTGTAGGTGCTACACCAACTAATGTTAATGTCCCTACGGCAGGGGTTATAATTTTACCTTGTACAACTGAAGGTGCTATGCCCGTAAGTGTTACTGTGCCTACAGCGGGTGTTACTACATTTCCTTGTAATACATTTGGAGCTATACCTACTAGTGTTACTGTACCTACGGCAGGGGTTATAACTGCCCCTGTAAGAGCTGTAGGTGCTATACCTACTAGGGTTAGTGTTCCTACTGCGGGTGTTCTAATTGCACCTTGTACAACAGAAGGTGCTACGCCTGTAACCGCGACCGACCCTGCAACAGAGTCGATAACAATCCCGTCTCCCCACTCCGCAGAGCTCCACGGACCACGTCCCCAGCCGCTTGTTGCCACGACTATGGTCTTAAGTTAAAGTAAATATGCCAGTAGCAGCAGGTAAAACTGTCAACGTATTAGGTGATGTAACAGTAAACTGAGCACTAGATAATTGGCAGAAACATAATAACTTACCAGCGCCAGCGCCAGTTGAATTACGTAATACTGCATATCTAATGTTAGTTAATGAAGCACCAGAAGCTGTAAATGCTAAACCTACTGTAGACATTGTAAACTTGTATGAGTTTGTAGTAGTACCTACTACCCAAGATCCTGTTGCTGGTACTAAATTTTTACCACCTGTTGTATATCCACCTGTAGCAGAAATTTCACTAGTTAAAGATGCATATGTACTTAATGTAAAAGTAGAAGCATTACTTGCTGTTCTTGCTAATACCATTTTAAATACGCCAGCGCCTAGTGTAATAGTGCCGTTACCTATACTTTGTTTTGCTTTATTATATAATTGCCATGCAGTTGCAGCCATTTTAAATCTCCTTTATATCGGCACTTGAGGCGCCAGTTTCTAAAATATGACGGAGTAACCCGCCGTAAATGTTTAATTCGATTTCATCCCCTAGCATACGAATCAAATCAATAAATTCTTGTGCTTGAGAAATCATCCACGGGTTACAGTTAAATATTTTTCCGCCCACGTTTACGGGTATGCTTAACTGTCCATCATTTTCTATTTGTTCATATGCATGGTGAACTTCATTATCTAAACAGGAATCGCATCCAAAAAGGTGAAACTGTTTAAAACCTAACATCCTAAACAACGGTATTGCTCTTAAAAGGACTGTCGATCCTCCTGGAACAGGATACCAAGTTCGGTATTGTTTAGCTAATATGTCATTAAGTAACTCTGCACTCGTATGCCATATATAAGTTCTGTCTTTTGGGAGACCTTCAAACGTAGTAGGATCGCATTGAGAAGCAATAAAATACTTACAATGATCTACCACAGGTTGAGTAAATCGTGCATTAAATGGTCTTGCATCTACCATAACCATAGCAGAAGGCGTAATACCATTGTCTAGGCACCATTTATAAGCCCCATTAATTGTGATCAGTTTAACACCATCAGCCCGTTTTTGTCTAATAGTTTCAAGATGTTCCTTCACTGAGGGTCCACCACCTACAATCATAACTTCTTGGTCGTTCGTAGGGTGAGGTTCTATTTGTAAATAACCTTGTTTAATATTGTGTTCTACATTGGCTTTAACCTTTTCTTCATCAGTATTAATGACGCCAGCATCAACAATATCAGAACCGCCTATCCAAGCGCTTACATAAAATAAGCAATACCCTTTTTCTTCTTTAGACCAATGAATAATACAATCTCGGTCTATAAACTTTTTTAACCACCATTCATATGGATGTACACTTAAATGAAGCTTATGCCCCACTAATCTACCCATAACATCATCTTCAGTAGCAATCTGAAAAAATACATGCTGACAAGCAGCCAAACAATTATCTAATACTTTATCTACATGATGAGGTCTTATATGCTCCATCACATCCGTACAGAACCCATATGCCGCTGTGACATCTAAAGGTTGAGATAAGTCTGCTTCTACAAATCGCATAGCATGCTTCTGTGTTTCTAACATGGGTCGAATATCTTCGTCTAAACAATTATCTGCGAAGTCAACCATCGTGACATCTAAGCCACCAAAAAAAGCTAAATTAAGGGAACCACGTCCAGTACCACAACCTAAGTCAATTACTGATGCACCTTTGGGTGGTTTAGCTTGTTTTAAAAATTCGTGTGCGATGTGTTCACCAGGAGCTACAACTCTATACTCTGGTCTGTCCCACATCATTTTATATAAATCTTTTTCTAAAGGTCTTACATTACTTACTTTAACTTGCGGTGCTTCTGAAAACACTGATGATGCTGTTGTCATTTAAGAAATCCTTATAATTGCAGCGTCCGATGTAGATGCTGGGAATGTTACTGTAAACGTTTGCGCGGTAGCGGTTTTAGTGCCACCAAAGTTT
>Ga0304730_1001127_pt1 | contig 20902 bp, 10 predicted proteins | sample M_130628_MF_Meta_FD_190474 | JGI IMG/M metagenome (GOLD analysis project Ga0304730, IMG submission 190474) | Freshwater microbial communities from Lake Montjoie, Canada to study carbon cycling - M_130628_MF_MetaG (v2) (version 2) | ecosystem: Environmental > Aquatic > Freshwater > Lake | place...
CACCTCGAAATGGGTCGGTCGGCCGAGCGACGGCCCCCCGCGGCCAATCCAGTCGCACACCATGGCCACCGCTTCGTCGGTCGTCGTCTCCGGAGGGCCAAAGTGCCGTTCGCAGGCCCGTGCGTCCCACAGCCAGGCCTCCGTCCCTTCCGTACCGACAAACGTCGGCCTGCGCCCCAGCCGCTCTCCGCAGCGCCCGGCCAGCGCGCGAATCGACACCCGCTCGACCCCGGTGACATTCAGGGCCGCCGGCGGGCTCCCGGCCAGGGCGAGGCATTGAATGGCCCGCGCATTGGCATCGCGCTGCCAGATGAGATGGACATAGCCCATCCCCACATCAACAGGCCTGCCATCGGCCACGGCGCGAGCGACGTCGTGGATCACGCCATACCGCGGCTCGACGGCATAACAGAGGCGGAAGTGGACAAGAGGCATCCCCGACCGCGATGCCTCATAGGCCACGATCCGCTCCCGGGCCACGCAGGCATTGGCGTATTCGCCAAGCGGTGTCAGCGGAGTCGACTCGTCAGCTCCCGGCCCCGCCACCGGCAGGAGCGGATAGACGCAACCGGTGGAAAAGAGAACGAACCTCGACCGACCGTAGCGCCGGGCCGCGATCGCCGGCGCGAGCGTGTTGACAGCCCAGGTGCGCTCCGGAGCGTCGGTCGTGCCGAACTTCTGCCCCGTCATGTGGATCACGAGGGAGGCATCCGGGAGCCGTCGGACGGCATCTTCGTCCATCAGATCGCAGGCCACGGTGGCGACGCCGTGCCGCTCGAGCGCTCCTTTCGCCTCCGAATCGGAGAACCGGGACACGGCCGTCACGCGTCGGCCCCGGCCACCGGCGGCATCGAGCCCCCGCCGCACCATCCGCGCGAGTGTCGGCCCCATCTTCCCGCCGGCCCCGAGGATGACGACATCACCGTCGAGTCGCTGAAAAGTCTCGACAACACCGAGCGTGGGGCGGGAGAGATGCTCCTCAAGAGCCTCGACGTCGGCAAAGGATTCGAGCATGGGGAGAGGCCGCGTGGAACGAGAGGGTACGAGGCGTTCGCCAAAGGCCCGGGGACAGGGCAACACGTTTGCCCGTTTCGCTCCCGGCGTTCACTCCGCAGGGGTGCAGTCTTCCTCCTGTGGCTCGGCCAGTTTCCGCCGAATGTCGTCGAGTGAGGTCGCATCGACCCACTGGTGTCGCTCGATGCAGTAGTCACCCTGGCCGGTCTCGAACTGCTGAAGAAAGCGGATCATATCCGCTCGTCCCAGTCGCTGCCGCAAGGCTTCCAGCCCCTCTGTCCGGATCTGCTCAAGCGTTCGGGTCATGATTCTGCTCCTCGATCCAATGGATGGGATTCTCTACGCGCACCTTGCAGCGAGCCTGCATCGCCCGACACCGGCGAATCAGCCGATCGTCGCATGACAGCACCACATCAATTCCCAATCCCTCAGCCGCCGCCACATGCACCGCATCGGCCGCGCCTAGCCCCGCAGCGATCAAGACTTCTGTTCGGCGAAGCATCCCTGGCGTCACCTCATGGACCGCTTTCGGAAGGAGCAGCATGACGCGACCGCGCCGGACGGGATCGGTAATCGCAGCAATCTCCAGAACAGCCATTCGACTCGTGACATGCTCCCATGCGCCTGAATCGATAATCTCCAGTATGACGGACACGGCCGCGGACTCCAGCCGAATGCGCGGCTGGGATTGGTCATCGAACAGCCGGTTGAGACACGACACATCCAGATAGATCTTCACGCCGTCGTCTCCTCGACAAATCCTCTCACCGCGCGGTCGCTCCGTAGAGCTTGGAACAATCGCTAGCCCACGAGCTCCCGCAGAACCGTTCCCGACACGTCGGTGAGGCGGAAGTCGCGGCCGGCGTAGCGATATGTCAGCTGCTCGTGGTCGAAGCCGAGGAGATGGAGCATCGTGGCGTGGAGATCGTGGACGCTGACCGGCTTGTCGACGGCCCGGAAGCCGAAGTCGTCGGTCGCGCCGTAGGCCTGGCCCCCTTTGATGCCGCCGCCGGCGAGCCACACCGAGAAGCCGTAGTGGTTGTGGTCGCGCCCCGCCTTCGCCTTGCCGTCGCCGCCGAGCTCAACCGTCGGCGTCCGGCCGAACTCACCGCCGAAGAGAACGAGCGTCTCGTCGAGCATCCCGCGCTCGGCGAGATCCGTCAGGAGCGCCGCCACCGGCTGATCGATCTGGCCGGCGAGGGTGCGGTGGTTCGACTCGATCTGTTCGTGGTTGTCCCATGGCTGCCCCGCCCCGTGCCAGAGCTGCACGTAGCGCACGCCGCGCTCGAGGAGCCGCCGGGCGATGAGCGTCTGCCGGCCATGGACGGTGTCGCCGTAGAGCGCCCGCATCAGCGCCGACTCGCGCGTCAGATCGAAGGCCTCGGCGGCCTCAACCTGCATCCGGAACGCCATCTCGAAGGCGTGAATGCGGGCATCGAGCCGGGCATCGCCGCGGGCCTCGCGGTGGGCGGCGTTGAGCTTCTGAAGCCAGTCGAGCTGATGCCGCTGCACGGTGGCGCTCGCATGCGGGCTGCGGATGTTCTCGATGAGCTTCTCGATCTCCGTGTGCTGCGAGTCGATCGATGTCCCCTGGAGCGTGCCGGGGAGAAAGCCCGACTGCCAGTTGTCGGGCCCCTTGACCGGATGGCCGCCGGGACACATCGCCACGAACCCGGGGAGGTTTTGGTTTTCCGTCCCCAAGCCGTAAAGGATCCAGCTCCCGACGCTCGGCCGCGGCTGGACGGAGTCGCCGCAATTCATGAGCATCAAGCTCGGCTCATGGTTGGGCACCTGGGCATGCATCGAGCGGATCACCGCCAGCCGATCGGCGTGGCCGGCGAGCTTCGGGAAGATGTCGCTGATCTCGAGTCCGCTTTCGCCATGGCGGGTAAAGCCGAACGGGGAAGGGAGCGGCGACCCGGTCTTCCGTTCGGTCGTGAAGCTGATCGCGGCGGGCTGGTCGGCATATTTCGCCAGCGCCGGCTTGGGATCAAAGGTGTCGACCTGCGACGGACCGCCGTTCAAAAAAATATGGATGACGCGCTTGGCCCGCGGGGCGAAGTGGGGGGCCTTCACGGCCAGCGGCTCGAGGAGCGGATCGCCGCCGGCTTGAACCGGGCCTGAAGTCTCCCCGAGGACACCGGCGAGTCCGAGCAGACCGAGCCCGAGGCCACTGCGGGCAAGGAGATCGCGGCGGGAGAGGGGGAATGGCGGGGCGGGTGTCATCGCGGCGGCTTTCCAAGGGCAGTCAGTCGACAAACACCAACTCATTCGAGAGGAGGAGCGTCTGCACGAGTTGCTCGCGGGGGGAGAGCGGCGGCGGCGGAATCGGCGGCGCGGGCTTCCCCTCCTCCGGCGGCGGCGGCGGGGCCGGTGGCTCGAGGATCGGGGCCGAGGCGAGGAAGGCGATCGCCCCCTCGCGCTCGTCGCTCGTCGGCGGTCGTTGATAGATCGCCTGCCAGATCCGCTCGACCGCGGCGCCAGGCTCCAAGGCGCTCTCCTCCGGCCAGAGCCTCCGCACGAGCGACCGGGCGCGCTCGGCAACGAAGGGATGATTGAGCGCGAAGAGCGACTGCTGCGGCACAGTCGTCTCCAGCCGCTTCGGCATGTGGAGATCGGGATTGGCGAAGTCGAAGACGCTCATCACTCCTGGCACGAACTGCCGATCGACGACGCAGTAGACACTGCGACGATGGGGCCCGGGCCCGGCCGCGAGGACGTCGCTCCCGCGCCCGCCGCGGGCCGCCGGATCGAGATCACCACTGACGACCAGAAGCGTGTCGCGAAACGGCTCCCACTCCAGCCGCCGGACGGGCATCCGCCACAGCAGCCGGTTCTCGGGATCGATCTCCTCGGCGCTCGCCGCCCCGGTAACGCGCCCCGACTGTTGCCGGTAGGTGTGGCTCGTGACGACCCGGCGATGGAGCCGCTTCGTGCTCCACCCATCGGCGATCAGGCCGGCGGCAAGGGCGTCGAGCAACTCCGGATGCGACGGCGGCTCGGCGCGCAAACCGAAATCACTCGGCGTCTCGACGAGCCCGCGGCCGAAATGCTGCCGCCACACCCGGTTCACCCACACCCGCGCGGCGAGGGGATTGGCCGGGGCGACGATCTGTCGGGCCAGTTCCAGCCGGCCGCTGCCGTCGGCAAAGGCCCCTTGGTCGCCGCCGGTCGCGGCAGCCGGCAGGCGACGCGGCACGACATGCCCCTTGTTGGCCGGATTGCCGCGCTTGAAGATCTGCGCGTCCTGCGGTGTGCCCCGGTCGAAGAGGGCCAGCGCCTGCGGAGCCGACCCCGGCTGCGGGATCAACCAGCGGTCGAGCTCGTTCTGGAGATTCCAGATCTGGTTGATCGAATCGGAATCCATCAGCGTCTCGATGTTGGCGATCGGCTCATCGGGGATCGTGCAGGGGGACGTGGGGCCGTAGAGCGCCTGCCGGAGTTGCTCGTCGGCGGCGTCGGGGAGCGCCTGCGGGAGGGAGGCGCTGGCGGCGACCGCCTGGCTGCAGAGTGTTTTCCAGGCGGCATCGATGTCGGCAAACACTTTTCCATACCGATCGGCCACCTCGCGGAAACTCCCCGGCGGCGTCTCGAACGCGGCGAGGATCCGCGGGTGGATCACGGCCCCGGCGGCCTTCAGCTCGGCGATTTTCGCCGCGGCTGTTTCCGGGAAGCCCTCGGCGCGGAGCGGGAGGAGGGCTACGAGCAGGCTGAAGACTGGATCCCCCGCCGCTCGATCAGGACTCAAAAACGCCTGCCAGCGGCGGACGATCGCGGCGATGAGATCGTCCTTGGCGATGATCTGGTCGAAGCCGAGCTCGGGGTATTTCCCCAGCTCGGTCTGGGCGAAGAGATAGTCGGCCACCCGGGCCCGGAAGCGCTCCGAGCTCTCGGCCCGCAGCCGCAGCGAGCCCTCGTCGAGAGCGCGCCTTCGCTTGGCGAGCTCGGCGGTGAACTCGGGCGTCGGAGGCGCGGCCCCGGCGGCGGCCCGCACCGGCACGAGCTTTTCATACGAGCTTGTGAACACGCCGTAGAGGCCGTAGTAGTCGGCCGTGGCGACCGGATCGTATTTGTGGTCGTGGCAGCGGGCGCAGCTGACGGTGAGGCCGAGGAGTCCGCGCGTCAGCACGTCGATCCGGTCGTCGACGATGTCGGGGGTGACACCGAGGAAGCGCCGGCCGGTGGTGAGGAAGCCGAGGGCGGCGAGGTCGGGCTCCCCTTCCCCACAGAGCCGATCGGCGGCGAGTTGGAGCGCGACGAAGCGATCGTAGGGGAGGTCGTTGTTGAACGCCCCGATCACCCAGTCGCGGTACACCGGGGCATGGACGAAAAACCGTTCCTCGCGGCCGTAGACATAGCCCTTGGTATCGGAATAGCGGGCGACATCGAGCCAGTGCCGCCCCTGCTGCTCGCCGTAGCGCGGCGAGGCGAGGAGCCGGTCGACGAGTTGTTCGTACGCGTCGGGGGAGGGATCGGCGACGAACGCCGCCACCGCTTCCGGCTCCGGTGGCAATCCGGTCAGGTCGTAACTGACGCGGCGGATGAGCATGCGCCGATCGGCTTCGGGGGCGCGGGCGAGCCCCGCTCCGGCAAGCTTCGTGTCGACGAGCCGATCGATGAAGGCCGGATCGAGTGCGCCTGGGGGCGCTTGGGGGAGCGGCTGGAAGGCCCAGTGGTTTTTTTGTTTTTCGATTCCCGCCGCCCCGGCCGGCGGCGCCTCGGGCCAGGCGGCTCCGGCCATGATCCAGGCCTCAACGGCACTGATCTGTGATGCGGTGAGCCGCTCCCCCGCTTCCGGCGGCGGCATCCGCACCTCCTCATCGGCGTGGCGGAGGCGGCGGAGAAGCTCTGACTGGTCGGGGCGGCCGGGCACGAGGGCCGGGCCGGTATCGCCGCCGGAGAGCAGCGCAGCCAGCGAGTCGAGCCGCAGCCCCGCCCACTGTTTGTCGGGGCCATGACACCCCTGGCACTGCTCCACCAACAGCGGCCGGACATGCCGCTCGAACTGCTCGAGGTGGTGCGAGGCCGGAGGGACGGGGGCATCTTCGGCCCTGCTCGAGCGCGCGCCGACAATCATCCCCATCAGGGCGGCGACCGTTGCGACGTGGAAAATCCCCTGGAAACCCATGCGACCAGTCTACCCAGCGTCGGCCCGGCTCACCCAACTGCCCCGGCCGGGAGCGCTGTCCAGAGGTCGAACGTCGCGGCCTGGCCGTGAATCCGCCCGTCCCCGTCGAGAACGTTCCAGACGATCGCCTCCTCGATCCGGAAACGCTTGCCGCTGCGGGAGATGCGCACGCCGGCGTAATCGTCGACAAAACCCTCGCGCGCCGTCCGCTCGAGGAGCCGGGCGCGCTGGTCGCGATGAACCGGCTCGGCGGTGAGCCGCGAGGGCGTGCCGACGAGCATCTCCCACGGCATCTCCCAGAGCTCGAGGGCAGCTTCGTTGCCATAGTTGAGAAGCGGGTCGACCTCGGTGCCGTGCGAGACGACAACAAAGGGCGCCTCGTAGAGCCGGCGGGCCTCCGCTTCGGCCGAGCCCCCACGCGGCAGCAGTTCGCGCCCCACGACGCGGGCAAACGAATCGAGGAGAAGCCGGGCATGATGAAGAGCCGCCGGGCTCCGCCAAGCCGGCTCGCTCCCCCAGCCCTGCACCTCCCCCACGCCGACGACCGCCTTGATCTCGTCAAACGACAGCCGCCCGGCATCGCCCACTGGCAAGCCATCTCCGAGCCAGGCCTGGGCGAACGCGCGGACGGCGTAGCCGGTGAGAGCGAGCGTCGAGGTCGGATCGACCGCCACCTTGAATCCGATCTTTTCGAGCTCGGGCAGCGGCAGCAGCGGCGTCACTCCTCCGGGGAGCATGTTGGCCAGTTGCGGGAGCGGCACCTCGCGGGCGATGCGGATCAGCTCCTCGACAGACTCTGGCGCCTCGACAAAGCCCAGATCGACCCCTGTCTCGGCATACCGATTCGCCCGATCGATCGCGCTGTCGAGCCCTTCGCAGGCGCGGGCGTCGGTCCGCGCGAGGATCACGAAGTCGGAACTGCAGCGGGCGTCGAGCGCGGCGTGGAGCCGATCGAGCATCGTGGCGACCGGCACGACCTGCTTGCCGGCGAAGTGCCCGCAGCGCTTCGGTTCGAGCTGATCCTCGAGGAGGATCCCCGCGGCCCCCGCCCCCTCGAACTGCCGCACCGTCCAGGCGACACTCGAGCCGTTGCCATGGCCAGTGTCACCGTCGGCAATCAGCGGGATCGACACCCGGGCCGTGATCCGGCGCACGCATTCCGCCATCTCCGCCGCCGACAGCAGCCCGAGGTCGGGAAGGCCGTGAGCGCTGGCCGCGGCGCCGAAGCCTCCGAGAAAGAGCAACTCCGCACCGGCCTGCTCGACGACGCGGGCTGTGAAGGCATCATGCGGCGCCAGCGCCCGGACGAGGCCGGGGCGGGCCAGGAGGGCGCGGAGTCGGGCGGCGGGGGTCGCGGGCATGGTGAGGCATGGCCTCCGGAGGCTGGCGTTGGTTTCGCTCACTCCTCGGGCGAAATCCGACAGGCGTTCTCGACCAGCCGCAGGATCGTCGCGTCGTGGAAGATCGGAAACGTCTCGTGCCCCGGGCGAATGTAAATCACCTTGCCGCGGCCGAGGTTCCAGACCATGACACTGCGAAACCACGAGCCATCCTCGAACCGCTCCTCGACGACGACCTCGTCCGGCTTTGGCACGTGGAACGGCTCGTCATACATCTCGGTCCGCGGGAGCGAAAACGACCCGGGGAGCCCTGCGGCGAGCGAGTGGCGCCGATCGAGAACCTCGAGCACGCTCGGCTTGCCGTCGGTGCGGTAGGCGGGGAAGCAGCAGTTGGGAAGGTGGAGCGTGACCTCGACACGGCCATCGGGAAAGCGCCGCTCGTCGCTGGCCGGTGTCAGCCGGCCGTCGCGGGGGGGAACCTTGTAATGCTGCGCCGGCACCTCGCGGATGGAGAGCTTTTCAGGCGCGACGTCGGCGAAGGCGCGGTGGACGTCAGCCCGGGCCCGCTCGTTCATCGCCTCGATGAACGGGGTGGCCCAGTGGGCCGAGTGGAGGGCAACGAGGACGAGCCCGCGGTCGCGGATCCGCTCCACGATTTTCCGCCCCGCCTCCGGCTTCACCTCAGCCTGACGAACATGCCCCCACCAGACGAGGACATCGGCGTTGTCGAGGAGCGGGTCCCCGATCCCCTGCTCGGCGTCGTCGAGCTTCACCGAACGGACCGCGAACCCCGGCTGCTTCTCCAAGTGGGCAGCGATCGCGTTCCCGAGAAAGTTGTCGTAGGCCTCCTTCTGGGACGGCTGCTGCTCGTCCCAGACGAGGACGCGGCGCGGCCCGGCCGGCGCCGGCGCCGGCGCGAGATCGAGCGACGCAAGCCAGGCGACGACGCCGCTCTGCCAGGCGTCCCAGTTCGGCCCCTTGTAGCCATCGAGCCCGTGGCCGCCGGAGGGGAGCTCGAGGAGCCGGCTCGGCACCGTTTCTCGCTTGCAAGCCTCGTAGAACAGCCGGCTATTGGCGATCGGCACCGGCCCGTCGTCGACGGCGTGGGCAAGGTAGGTCGGCGGCGTCTGCTTTGTGACCTGCTTTTCATTGGAAAACAGGTCGAGGAGCTCGGGCGTCGGATTTTCACCGAGGAGATTCGTCCTGGAGCCAGAGTGACCGACGTCGCCAAGCGTCACCACCGGATAGACGAGGATCGCGAAGTCGGGGCGCGACGACTGCTTCGAAATCGCGTCGGTGGCCTGGGCATCGCCCGTGTCGAAATGGGTGGCGGCAGTCGAGGCGAGGTGGCCGCCGGCCGAGAAGCCGATGATCCCCACCTTCCTCGGATCGATCCGCCATTCGGCGGCCTTGGCCCGGACGGTGCGGATCGCCCGCGACGCGTCGGCGAGGGGCACAAACGGCCGCCCCGCGGGGAGCCGGTATTCGAGCACAATCCCGGCGATGCCTTGGGCATTGAGCCAAGCGGCGATGCCGTGCCCTTCCGGACCGGTGACGAGCCCGCCGTAGCCGCCGCCGGGGCAGATCACGACCGCGGGGGTCGACGTTCCCGCGGGCGTCCCTGCGGGAAGATGAACCGTGATGAAGGCATCGGCGGCTTCAGTCTCAACGCTCCCCGGCGCCCCAACCGGCGCTGCGCCATTCCAGAGGGGAAGGCGCTCGGGCTCAGCCGCGGCAAGCGGTGCGATTGGAATCGCGAGGCAGGCAAGCCAAACCAGCCGAACGAGCGGGGCCAGCTTAAAAAGCGGAGCAAGGCAGCGGGGCATCGACGGCACTCCCAGGGTTTTGAGCCGGCGGAAATCGTAGCATCGATGGTTGCAGTTCTTCCTGCACAAGACAAAAGCCTGGGGAAAAGACGCGCGCCTCCCGCCCAGCGGCTCGGTCGTCACAGGCCTCCACCCTCACAGAACCGCTTGAAGGGGGTCATCGATCCCCGGTTGCCAGCACGGCCCGATCTCCCACCCGCTTGCCCTATCGCTTGAAGCCGTCCCTTTTTTCCGACACTGGCGCTCATTCTTACAAAAACGTTTGACACGCCGGCAACGATCTGGAGACTCCGGACCTGGGGCTCTCGACGCTTGATTGGGTGGGGCTGTGTAAGGCACGGCCGTTGTTCAAGGTGTTCATGGAGGGGCAAGCATGCGACGGAATGTTTCCAGCTGGGGGCGGCGATGGAGAAGCGTGCGGCGGGGACCGGTTTCCCAGCGGCTGTCCCTCTTCCGAAAGCGCCGTGACAGCGGCCGATCGCGGCGGCGCTCCGCTCGTGGTGGAGTGCTGCTGACGCATGAGCCGCTCGAGCAGCGGCAGATGCTCTCTGGCACGCCATCTCTAACCGATGCGCAGTATCAGGCCAGACTTGCCACCCTGAATACCGAGCAGGCCGCGGCCCTGTCGGGAGCGGCGAAGGCTCAAGAACAGGCCGACAAAACCTGGCAAGACGCGCAGAGCGATTCCAAGGCTTTCTATGCCTCCTGGGAAGAAGCGGCCTATTACGGGGGCGAGTTGCCGAGGACTAGTTCTGTCTCGGCCAATCCAGAAAAGGTCAGCGGACTCCTGACGGCCGTCGTGGCCGCCGACCTCACAAAGGCCAAAGAGATCGGCAAAGCGGAGCGTGCCTTCGAGGCCGCGTCGGAAGGGATTCTCGCTACCCAGCAAGGGACGATTGGGCGGGCCTCGTCTGCGTTCACCCTGGTCAACTCCGCAGCCGATGCCACCTACAAGTCGAAGGTCGATTCGGCCACCTTCGGGTTGCTGGCCACGTCGACGGCTGCTTCGGCCAAGTATGACGCAGTCGTAACCAAGGCCGACGCCACCTTCGCGTCGACCTCCCAATGGGCCGCTGACCAGCGGGATGCCACGAAGGCGTCGGCTGATGCCGAGGAAGCCGCGACGCTGGCGATGATCGCGGCGGGGTTCGACGCCTCCGCGTCAGCGGCGGTGGGGACCTTTGAGACAAGCGTCGCCGCCACGACCGCCGCAGCCGACGCGACCCAAAAACGGCTCGATGCGGCCGCTGACACGCTCGTGGCCTACGGCACCCGCCTCGAGGACGAGATCATCGCCAGTGCGCAAATGTGGCACGACGGGGCGATCATCGCGGCAGGTCTGAATCAGCGTTCCGACTCGACCGCTGCCGCAAACGGCCTCGCGGATGCCAAGAAAAAGAACCAAGACCAATACACGGCCACCGTCGGCCAGACCTCCGGCGGGGCGGCTGGCTCATCGTCGCTCGACATCGGAAATGCGCCGCTGGTTATCGGGGCAGTGTCGGCGGCCACCGGCCAATTCCAGATCGACGTCTCCGCTGCCCAGAGCGCCTTTCAGTCGAGCGTGGGGATCGCGGCCATTTCGTTTGACGCGATCATGAAGCTGGCCGGGGATCGCTACGACAAGACGGTGGCCGATGCCGATGCCGCCATGGCCGCGGCCGAGGCCGCTGCCGAGGCCGCTCGGACTGCCGCGGAGCGAACTGCCAAGGCGACCCATACAACCACGATCGCCGCGGCGAAGGCCGGTCTTGCCGACACCAAGGCGCGGGCCCAGGCGGCCTACGAGCAGTCGCTCGCCACGGCACAGTCGGCCTACGACGCCACCGTGAAGGCCGCGACGGCGGTTCATGATCAGAAGGTGGCCGTGGCCAAGGCCACCTTCGCCGCCGACTCTGCGGCGGCCCGAACGACCTGGCAGGCGACGACGTCGACCGCCAATGACTCTTTTCTCCGCGACAGTGCTGCCGTCCGAGCCGATGAAGCGAACGCTGAAACCAAGGCAATCGCGGTTTTCGATCGGGCCGTTGCGATCGCCTCTGGTGTCCATGATGTGGCCGCTGCCCGGGCCGCAACTGATCGCGACAAAGCGATCGCGGCTGCCGAAGCCATCGACGCCACGGAGCAGGCGAAGATCCGTGAGGATTTGACCAAGCAGCTGAAAACCGCCGCGGAGAACTTCGCCGCCGCGGCCACCGGAATCGAGAAAGGCCATCGCGGGGCGGAAGTCGTCGAGACACAGGCCCTGACCGGCCTGGTCAAGGCAATTTGCGACGGCGAGGCCGCCGCTCTCCAGTCAATCCAGGTCGGTGCCGGCATGGCGATCGCCCCGCTCCTGGCCCAGTTGAACGCGCTGTCGACGAGTCTGGCGAATACCCAGATCAGCCAGCGATCGATGATGCCCCCGACAGGCTCAATGCCTTCGGGTGGAACGACCGGTTCCGGATCGACCCCGACGAGCTCTTCAGACCCCAGCGCCGCCACCCAAGCGATGATGGCTGCCACGCAAGCGAAGATCACCGCGATCCAGAAAGACGCAAACGATCGCGCCGCCGCGGAGATCCTCGCTGCGGCGGCCAAGGGCGAGGATGCGGTCAAGGCAGCCGGTGACAAAGCGACTGCGGAAAACGTGAGCTATGCCAGGGCTCTGGCCGAGATCTCGATGACGTTCCTCATCGACTGCGTGAAGGCGGATACGAGTGCCGATACGAGATCGTCGGCTTCCAAGGCCACCCTGGAGATCGCCGTCGCCAAAGCCTTGGCCGCCGAAGGGAATGCGCTGGCGGCAGCCGGGGCAACGCTTGGCGACTCGATCGCCGCCGCCGCCGAAGCCCGCGACAACACGATCGCCGGTGCCAACGCCTCGGCTGCCGTGGCGATCGCCCAGCTCGAGCGCATCCACCAGCTCGCAAATGCCAAGGCCGATGCCGTTCGCGACATGACCCTCGCCACGGTGGCCGACACCTTCGCCCAGACGACGGCGATGGCGGAAAACACGCTCGCCGCGGCAATCTCCGGAGCCAGCATGCGGCTCGTCTCGGAGCAGGGGCAGGCGTTTCTCGTCCTTTCAGTCACGACGGCCTCGGCGGAGGCCGCCGCGGAGCTTGCCATCACGGCCGCCGACGGTGCGCTGGAGATGGCGCTGGCGAGTGCCACGGCGACGAGCGTGACGGTCGTCGCCGCCGCCGAGTCGGCCCATGGTGTCTCGGTCACCGACGCCGGGCTGTCGCTGGCCGCCACGGGCTACGGGGCCGTGCAAGGATTTTTTGGCGCGGTCTCGAGTGCTGCCGGAGCGTTCGTCGCGGCGATCGGGGCGGCGGTCTCGAGCGAGATCGGCACGATCGGCTCGGCGGTGACGACGGTCGTGAACACCTGGGCCCTCGGTCAGAGCCAAGCCACCGGCGATGCCATCAAAGCGAAAGTCAGCGCCGGCCTGGCCAAGTCGGCAGCCGATGCTCAAGCGGAGGTGGCAGCCTATGGCCGGCAGGTGCTGGCCGACATCGCCTACCAGGGGGCTGTCGCTGGCGCCGATGCGAAGCTCGTGATGCAGGAGGCGCTCGGGGCGTCGGTGTTTGTGCACACGGTCCTCCCGGGGCTAGCGGCCATCACGGGTGAAAAAGCCCAGGCAATGGTGGCAGCGACCTGCGAGATCGTCGCCGCCATCAACGGCCTCCAGGCGACGCTACAGGGGCTGACAGTTTCGGCGACGGTCCAGGGGGCCGCGGCGGCGGTGCGGCATGCGGTGTCACTGACGAAGGCCGACATGGATCATCTCGTCACCGTGACGGTGGCGGCTGGCAAGGCCTCCACCGACGTGTCGCTTGCGGGCGTCGACTTGGCGGCGGTGATCGGTGCGGCGTCGATCGATGCCTTTGACCAGATGACGACGGCCCTGGTCGTCCACACGATGCAAGTCGGGCTGGCGGCGGTGGTGATGACGGCCAGAATTGGTAAGGCTGCCACGCTTGCCACGCACGACCTGGGCTTGGCGCGGATCGCGCTGCAAGGGGCCGTCGGCATTGCCGACGTGACCTGGGCGACGAGCGTGGCCAATGCCCAGTCGGCGTACGACGCGCTCATGGGGCGGGGCCAGGTGGCCGCCGCCGAAAGGCTCCGCGATCCGTTTGTGGAGTACAAGGCGACGCAGGCGCAGATCGGCGGTGATCTGCGGACGGCACTCGTCGTGAACGACGTCGAGCGAAGGATCGCCGCCGAGCAGCATGCGACGTCGTCGGGTGGCTTCAACGGCGACTGGTCGAAGGCGTTCAACTACGTTATCGGCGGGCTGCAGATCGGCGGGGCCGCCGCCGAGATGAATCTCGGCGCGACCCTGCTGACGACGTCGGCGGCAATGGCATCAACAGGCGTGGGGATCCCCGCAGCGTTGCTGACGGGAGCCCTTGGGCTGTTCCTCGTCTGTCATGGCCTCGACACGGCCAATGCCGGCTTCCAGTCGATCGTGACCGGCGCTCCGCAGCGCACGCTGACGTCCCAGGCACTCGATTCGCTCACCGGCAGCGAGTTTTACTCCGACATCATCGACGGTGCGCTCGGCATGGCTGCCGGCGCCGCCGGAGCGAAGATCCTCCGCTTGGCCACGATGACCGACGACATGGGTCGGTGCATGAACATGTTTTCCCGGGCCCATTACGGCGGGTGCTTCACCGGCGACACGCTTGTTCACGTGACGGCGGTGGTGGACGGGGAGCCCTCCAGGGAGCACGACGAGCATCGCTCCTCCACCACGGCCACCGCGACAGCCACGCAGTGCCTTGCAATCGCCAAGGTTCCGATCGGAGCCCGGGTCGTCGCCGAAAATCCCCGCCCCGAGGAGTTTGACGACTCCTTCGCGGAGCCGGTGCAGAGCGACTGGGCCCGGGTGTCGTTCCTGATCGTCCGAAACGATCTCTCGGTCGTGGAAGCCAAGTTCATTCGGCCGCGGGAATGGATCGAGAGACTTGGCCTAGTGAAGGGGGCACGGCTCGATCTGGCCGTGCCGGAGCTTGGAATCGACGGCCTCGCGGAAGTGAGCGCCGTGAGAGATTGCCCGCCGATCGCAGAGGGCGAAGGCCGGGTGGTCACCGGAAAGTTCGTGACGCGCGACGTTGCCAACGTCGTCCTGATCAGGCTCGGCAATGGCACCGAGATCCGCGCCACCGACGTCCATCCGGTCTGGTCAGTCGACCGTGAAGACTGGGTGCCGGCCGGGAAGCTCGAGCCTGGCGAGTATGTCGACACGCTCACAGGCCCGGTAGCGGTGGCCAGCGTCGAGCCGCTCGACCGCCACCCGGCCGTGTACAATCTCGAAGTCCACGGCGAGCACGTCTACCACATCACGGTCGATGGTGTGCTCGTGCATAACGCGGGGCCCGGGAGCTACTTAGAAGGGATTGCGTCGAGCGGCATCGCCCATAACGCAGCCGACTTTGCGAACTACAAGCACCAGTTGCGTGCTTTGATGAGCAAGCCCCATGTCGCGAACGCCGACTTGGCTGCGCTTGTGGATGAGCTCTATCGATCAGGTGCGAGAGTCGGGAGCGGCAGTACCGCAGCAGCAGTCCGACACGAATTAGCCACTGGAGGCAACGTAGGAGGCCGTGTTCATTCGCAGAAAGCGAGGGACATGATCACGGCACTCCAAAAGTGGCTGAAGAACAATCCGACAGCTCCTTTCGGTGATCAAGCTGCCGCGGAAAACGTTATCCAAGATATGATAGACGCACTCGCCGGCCGGTAGCATATGAATCAACTGCCATCAATAAAAATCGACGAAGCCGTGGCGCTGTTCATCGGGACTTCCAGCCGACTGGGACAAGCCTACCGCACCCTCCGTGCGGAATGGTTGCCTGACTCGCCGCCCACAACGCTGGTGTTCTCATCGCTGGGACGATCGATATGTCGCAGCATTGAGAGCGATCCTGATGAGGAAAAGATACTTCTGTGGAGCACCGTTGAGAACTTGATGGAAAGAGGGGACGAGGCGGTCAAGAACGCTCTGGCAACAGGACTTTTGGAAGCAGTTCTGTCCGCAGCGTCAGGCGGACTCTCGATCACTTCGATCACTCGGCACTTCGGGCCGACGACCATGGCCTACTGCAGAGCATGGGATGAGTTCACGGGCTGTACGACTGACGGTATCTCGTAGAAGACTGGTACGTTCATGCCGCCGATTCACACACGGAACGCGTCAACGACGCTGAGACACCGGCGTGACCACATCCGCGTCGCTGGAAAACTCGATCTCGCGTCGGATTGCCCTCTGCTCCGGCTGGTTGCTCGAGATCTCGGCCGCGGGCCTCGAGGGGATTGGGATTGGGATGCCGCAGCCGAATCGCTCTGGAGGCAGGGCGACCTCTTCGTTGGAGGCAGCGGCCGTAACCGTCACTTCGACCGCTTCGTCACCAGCCCCGCGGCGGTGCATGTCGTCGTCCCGAGCCCGTCGGCCTCGGTGACGTCGACCAGCGCCGGCGGAAACACGATCCGCTCGATCCACCCCAGGTCGGGCGTCGGCAGCCGGGCGGCGAGATCCTTGTCGGTCTCGTCAGCCCCCAGCACGAGCTTGTCAGGGATGTCGGTCGAGAGCTTCGCGCCAACCAGCGACACCCCATGGACGACGACCCGCACCTGCCGCGTCGTCGGCGTCACCTGCTTGAGCTGGCGCTCACGCCCCTCGGCGTCGGTGTAGGTGACCGTGCCGCCGGCCTTTGTGGAAACCTCGACGATCGCCGGCGAGGTGGCATCGTAGAGCCACTTCGTGCGCTCGAACGTCTTCGCCACCGCCGCGAGCTCGCGGTCATGCTCCGGGCCCGAGTCGACCTTCGTGCCGAGGACCGTGCCCGGCTCCACGAGCAGCGGGTGCCCGGCGGGGAGCTCGTCGGCAAGCTTTGCCACCGCCGGCTCCGGGATCGGCGCCGCCACGATGACCGTCAGCGGCGTTCCCGGCTTCTTCTTTTCCTCGCCAGACTCGGCGTCGCCCCCCTCGTCGTCTGGCGGAGGGGCCGCGTAGAGGAGCATCCCCTGGACGATGCGGACGGCGAGATCATCGACGGTATCCCCCGACTGCACCGCCTGCCATTCATAGCGCCACACCGGCAAGCCTTTTGACACCGACCAGAGCACCGCCGCGAGCCCCCGGGCCGACTGGACGAGCAGATGCTCCTCACCCCCCCAGGCGAGGGCGGTGTGCTGGAGATTCGCCCCGTGGGCAGGGAAGACCGGGATCGGGCTCGTCGGAGTGGCAAGGTCGTGGATCTGCACGTTTCCCTCCTGGATGACCGCCAGCCGGCGCCCCTCGGGATCGAAGTTCACCCCCGACGTGTCGCCGACGGGGAGCGACACGAGCACCTGCCCGCTGACCGCATCGCACACCTGCACACGGCGCGTGTCGGGAAGGGCGAGATAGCGCCTCCCGCCGGAGAGCGACGGCAGCGGGGAATGGCCCGGATACTGCGTCAGCCGATACTTCGCCCCCTTGGCGTCGATGTCCCAGCAGGAATACTCCTCCCGGCTGCTCTGATGGAGAACGAGGCTGTCGTCGACGATCCTCCCCCATGGGTGTCGGGCGAGGGGTTGGCCATCGCCGCACGGCGCTCGCCACGTCGACCAGGCCGTGGCTGCCTTACGGCTCGGGGCGGCGTCCCACAGGGTGAGGACCTGTTTTGCCGCCCCCTCGGCGGTGAACTTCTCGCGCGACACCGTCAGGAGCCGTTCGAGGATCGGGTCGTAGTCGAGGACGATCTCGGGGCCGGAGAGCTCGTGGTCGGCGATCACCGTCTGCGATTTCATCGACACCCACGCCAGCCGCGTCGGCAGCGGGCGGCCCGGTGTCGTGTTCTCGATCGCCACGAGCACCACGGCGCTCGGGCCCCCCACCGCGATCACGCGCCCGACCCGGTCGAAGTGATCCTGCCGGGTGATCGTCACGGCGCCCGCGACCACGCCGCGCCCGGCAACCGCCGGATCGGCCACGAGGGGCTGCGGAGCCGCCGGGGGAAAATCAGTGTGGTTCGTCGCCCTGGCGGAGGTGTCGAACGTCTCCAGTTGCGGCTTGCCCTCGCCGCGGTGGGCGAGGCGCCGCCGTGTCCGCCTGGCGATGAGCTGATCGAGCGGAGCGAGTTGATCGAGCTCGATCGCCAAATCGGTGCCGTCGGTCTGCCGCAGGGTCAGCGCCGTGCCTTCGATCCCGACGAGGCTCGCCTGCACCTTGAACATCCCACTGGCATCGCTCCATTCCCGTTCCGGCACGAGGACGCGCTGCGCCTCCGCCGGAGAGACGATCAGAAGCGACGAAGCGATCGCGACCAGCACGAGCACCCCGGTCCGGATCGTGCCGCGGCCCTCGGGGCGGAAACGGCTGGCCAGGGAGCGGCGTGGGAGCGGCGACATGGTGGGCGTGCTGGGATGGTCGGGGGGTCGGATGGGCGCGACGGCAAGCCCCGCCTGGGGGCGTCTTCCGGGAGCGGCGCCGAGTATCACCCCTGACGGGTGCCCCCCCACAAAGCTTAACAAACACTCCCGGCCCCCCCCCGCAGCATGCCACCGCAGCGTTTTCTTTACATCCCCGATCAGCGCCGACTATGCTCCTCCCAAGCCCCGATTCCCCGCAGGAGCCTCTCCATGCGCCCCGAGCCCCGTTTTTTCGACCGTCCGACCATCGCGACCAGCACCGCCGCCGACGCCCCCCGCGCGACTGGCCGCGCGAGCCGGCGGACGTTCCTCGGCTCGTCGATCGCCGCCAGCACGGTCTTCAGCTTGCCCACAATCGTCCGCGCCGAGAACCGGGCGGAGAAACTGCGGATGGCGGTGATCGGTTGCGGCGGCCGTGGCGGCGGCAACCTCGACGCCGTCCTCGGCGAGCAGGTGGTGGCCGTATGTGACGTCAACGCCAAGACGCTCGCCGGGGCCCTCGGCAAAGCGCCCGGCGCCAAGGGCTTCGGCGACTATCGCCGGCTCTACGAAGCGCTCAAGCCTTCCGAGTACGACGCGGTCGTCGTCAGCACCACCGAGCATACCCACGCCTTCGCGACCCTCCCGGCTCTCCGCGAGAAGAAGCACGTCTACTGCGAGAAGCCGCTGACGCACAACGTCCGCGAGGCCCGCGTCGTCACCGAGGCGGCAAAGCAGGCCGGCGTCGCCACGCAGATGGGGACGCAGATCCATGCCGACGCCAATTACCGGCGCGTTGTCGAGCTCGTGAAGGGGGGGGCGATCGGGAAGGTCACCGACGTCCACTGCTGGGTCGGCCGGGCGTGGGGGCTGCAGTCGCCCGAGGATGCGAAGAAGTATGGCGACATCATCGCCATCCAGGATCGCCCCGTCGGCTCGACGCCGATCCCTGACGGGCTCGACTGGGATCTGTGGCTCGGCCCCGCCCCGGAGCGCCCCTTCCATGAGGCCTACTGGCCGGGGCCGAAATGGTATCGGTGGTGGGATTTCGGCAGCGGCACGATGTCCGATCTGGGGAGCCACTGGATCGATCTTCCCTTCTGGGCGCTCGATCTCGATGCCCCGAAGACGGTCGAGGCCTTCGGGCCCCCACCCCATCCGGAGCTCGCCCCGGCCTCGATGCACGTGACGTACACGTACGGCGCCCGCGGCGACCGTGCCCCCCTCTCGCTCAGCTGGTATCAGGGGAAAGACAAGCCACAGCTGTGGGAAGAGGCCGCGATCCCACGGTGGGATTCGGGCTGCTTGTTTCTCGGCACGCAGGGGAGCCTCCTGGCCGACTACGGCCGGCATCTCCTCCTCTTCGGCCCCGACGTCCGCGATTTCAAGCGGCCGGCCGAATCGATCCCGCCGTCGCTCGGCCATCACGCCGAGTGGCTCCATGCCTGCAAAACCGGCGCCCCGACGACCTGCCCGTTCAGCTATTCGGGGCCGCTCACCGAGGCCAACCATCTCGGCAACGTTGCCTACCGCTCCGGGAAAAAGCTCGAGTGGAACGCCGCGGCGATGAAGATCCCCAACGCCCCCGAGGCGGAGAAGTTCCTCACTCGCGAATATCGCAAGGGCTGGGAGCTCGACCGGATCGCCTGAAAATCCGTCGACCACGGGGCCGTCACCCCTCCCGTTCACTCCTCCTGGAGGCCCCCATGATTCACCCGCCGGACCACCGGGCGCGCCTGCCGGGCGTGGCGATAGCGTGCGCCATGATCGCCGCGATCGGCTTGCCTGAGACCGGGAATGCTCAGAGCACTCGAAGCGCTCCCCCGGGACCGGCGATCGGCAGGGTCGACTGGCATCTCGATCCGACACCCTTCAAGGCGCGGGCCGATCGATCGGCCGACGGGGCCACGCTCACGCTCGACAATGGTCTCGTTCGCCGTGTCCTCCGCCTCGAGGACGGCTGCGCCACCATCGCCCTCGACGACCTCGCCAGCGACCGCAGTCTCCTCCGCGCCGTAGGCCCCGAGGCGCTGGTGACGATCGACGGCACCGAGCATCGGATCGGCGGGCTCGTCGGCCAGCCGAACCGGGCGTTCCTCCTTTCGGCCTGGCTCGCCGCGATGTCGGCCGATCGGGAGGCCCTCCGACTCACTGGGATCGAGACCGGCGTCACGGTCGAGCGGTTCCCCTGGAAGCGTTCGCGTCATCACGCCCCCGCCGCCGCCTGGCCGCCGCCGGGGGTGTCGGCCCGCCTCGACTTCGCCCCCGCGGGTGACGATCCTCCCTTCACCGTCAGCGTCCACTACGAGCTCTACGACGGCCTGCCCGCGTTCTCGAAGTGGATCGTCGTCACGAATCGTTCGGACAAGCCGCTCACCGTCGACCGCTTCACCGCCGAACACCTCGCGATCGTCGAGCCCTCCAATCCGGTCGACGACGCGCCGGGGGTCAACCTCCCCCATCCCGACGCGCTCCACATCGAGACCGATCAGGCCTTCGGCGGCTTCGGCCACGAACATGCCTGCCGCCATGCCGTCCGCTGGAGGGAAGACCCGGCGTACGGCACGCAGGTTAATTACGAGAAGAAGATGCCCTGCCTCCTCGAGGTGGGCCCGTTCCGCGGGCCGGCCCAGGAGGTAGCACCGGGGAACTCGTTCGAGAGCTTCAGGGCCTTCGTCCTCGTCCAAGATTCCACCGACCGGGAGCGACGCGGGCTGGCCGTGCGGAGATTCAAGCGCACCTTGGCGCCGTGGGCGACGGAAAACCCGCTCATGCACCACCTCCTTGACTCCCGCCCCGAGGCGGTGCGCCGGGCGATCGATCAGGCGGCGGAGGTCGGCTTCGAGATGGTGATCCTCTCCTTCGGCTCCGGCTTCGATGCCGAGAACGAGCTCCCAGAGCATCTCGCCCGCTTCAAGGCCCTCGCCGACCACGCCCGCACGCGCGGCGTCGATCTCGGCGCCTATTCCCTTCTCTCGAGCCGGCAGATCGGCAGCGGGAACGACGTCGTCCCCGCCCCCGGTGAGAAGACGACCTTCGGCCACGCCCCGGCCCTGACGAGTGCGTGGGGACTCGATTACTTTCGCAAGCTCGAGAAGCTCTACGACACGACCGGATTCACCGTCCTCGAACACGACGGCTCCTATCCCGGCGATTGGGACGTCACGCCCCGGCCGCCGCTCCAGCGCGGCCTCGACGACTCGCAGTGG
>Ga0304730_1001130_pt1 | contig 20887 bp, 18 predicted proteins | sample M_130628_MF_Meta_FD_190474 | JGI IMG/M metagenome (GOLD analysis project Ga0304730, IMG submission 190474) | Freshwater microbial communities from Lake Montjoie, Canada to study carbon cycling - M_130628_MF_MetaG (v2) (version 2) | ecosystem: Environmental > Aquatic > Freshwater > Lake | place...
ATCATTTTCTCTTTACTGAGGTCGGCGGAAAATTAGCACCTCAAGTAACAGAGGTTGATGATGTGGCTTGGTTTCCAATTGAGGAGATAGTAAGTAAGTTGGCATATCCTGATGAACGAAAATTAATAGCTAAGAGTGGACAATTAACACCGTGAGGAGATTTCTCACTCTATTAATCACTTTTCTTTCATTAACTTTTGTTCTTTCTCCTGCCGTAAATGCTGCAACTATTGTTGTAATTAGTGAACCTACCCATCGCTTAAGTGATGGGGTCTTCTTTGATGATTTATTAGCTCAAAAACTTGCACCTAGTGGTGAGTTGGGTTCATTAATTTACTATCGAGGTAGTGGTGTAATAATATGGCAGGTTGATCCAGCCACAATTAGTGAAATTAGTGCAATGAGTAATGGTTATGGCGTGCAGGATGGCGCCGTTGCCTCAGGGCAAATAATTGCCACGCAGTGGTTAGAGCAATTTAAAAAAGTAACGAAGTTTGAACGAGTTTTATCACTGCCTTACGGAAATCCTTCTGGGTATTGGATAGATCAGATTTCAAAGGATAATTCCTCATACTTTAAGGCAGTAAGTGAAATAACTTTGGGATCGATTTTAGGTAAAGCAACTGATGGAATCACTCCCTATGGCTCTGAGCAACAAAGCATTAGTAAAACAACAGTAAATGTATTTAAATATGCGCAGCGGCAAATAAATTTGCTCACTTCATTAGTTGATCAAAAAGATTTGGTTGCAGAGCAATTGCGGCTAATGCAATTACTAAATCCAGATATTGAAGCTAAGAAGTTAAGCACATTGGTGGCAGATTTTGATCAATCAATCACTAAAATGCGAAGTAAGTTGCAGATTAAAAGTACAAAATTCACGGTTACTTCAGAGAATGAGGAGTTACCGATAACTATTGTTAATAATTTTGATTCAAATGTTAAATTAAAATTAAGCACCAGGGCGATAAATAGTAAGGTTGAAGTAGCACCGGTTGAAATAATTGAGCTTGCGCCTAAATCTAAACAGCAAGTTTTATTACCAATCCAGGTTCTAGCCCCGGGGGATTCCAGGCTGCTAGCCCAACTTACAAATCTTGATAATAAACCGGTTGGATATCCGGTATATATAAACTTAAAACTTTCGGTAATTAGCCCAGTTGCCACCTGGATTACATCTGGTGCTGCGGTACTTTTATTTATTGCGATTTTGATTCAAAGTGTGCGCAGAGTTAGGCGGCGAAAATAATGTCTGATGATCGGTTGGTACGCGATTCATCATTTATGGCACTTGGCACAATCGCCTCAAGGGTTACTGGTTTAGTTAGAAATCTTTTACTAGTTGCATTGCTAGGAACAGCAATACTGGGTGATACCTACAACGTGGCAAACACCATGCCAAATATTTTATATAACTTAATAATTGGTGGCGCACTTACTGCCGTCTTTGTGCCGCAAATAGTTAGATCGCTAAGAGATGCCGATCAAGGTGCTGCTTTTATCTCTAGATTATTTACTGCCACTCTCACCTTTCTTTTTATAATTACTGCTATTGGTATTTTGTTTGCGGATAAAATTGTAAATATTTACGCTCCGGAGTATGCCGGCCGGCCTGAGTTTGCGATCACAGTATCTTTAATGCGTTACTGCTTGCCACAGATCTTTTTCTTAGGTTTATTTGCTTTGCTTGGGCAAATTGCTAACGCAAAGGGCAAGTTTGGCCCAATGATGTGGGCTCCTGTTATTAATAATTTAATCGTAATTATGCTTTTTTCTTTCTTTTTGATCAATAAAGAACAATTACTGCTCGCCTCTATTTCAAAAACTGATCTGCTCTGGTTAGGTCTTGGTACTACGGCCGGTTATTTTGCGCAAGCCTTAATACTTTTTCCGGTTGTTATTAGTGCTGGCGTAAAACTAAGACTTAGATTTGATTGGCGCAACAGCCAAATTATTAAATCATTCTCACTGGCTGGTTGGAGTTTTGTTTACGCCGCTATCTCCCAGCTTTCATATTTAGTTACTGTAAACATTGCAACAAGTGCGGCGGTTAAGTCAGTAGCTAGTGGAGTTACAACTGGTGTTGGTTTTACACCGTATGCAAATGCTTATTTGATCTTGATATTGCCACACTCAATAATCGCTGTTTCAGTTGTTACCGCCTTACTACCAAAACTTTCTAATCTTGCTATTGATAAGAAGTTTGATCAGATCACAACATCACTTACTTCAATAATTAAATTAGTTGGAGTATTTACTGTTCCGGCTGCATTTATCTTTTTAACTTTTGGTAGCTTAATCGCAAATAATTTATACTTTGGAATCTCATCCGATGATGCGAATTATTTAGGCCTTACCCTTTCAGCATTTGCGTTAGGTTTGATTCCAGTAAGTATTAACTTGGTTTTACTGCGTGGTTTAAATGCTTTTCAGAACCTAAAGTCACAGGTGCTGGGTAACTTTATTATGAATTTAATCTCTGTGATTCTTTCAGTAATCGCTGCCCAATTACTAGCACCAAAATGGGTGGTCGTTGGCATGGCTGGAATATTTACAATTCATTACTTTATTGGAACTGCAATATCTTTCTATTTAATTAGTAGACACAAAGTAAATCTTCCAGTTGGTGCTATTGCGTTTTTCTATTTTAAACTAGCCATAATCTTTGCTTTAGTGATTGTGCCGATTTGGTTGGTTAGAGAGCAGATTCCAGGCGGGAATGTTATTGAGTTAATACTTGTTATTGGTATATCGGCTGTTTTCTACCTGCTAATCGCCAAGCTTTTAAAAATAACCGAGGTCACATCTTTGATCAAAGTAATTAGAGGTAGAAGGGAATAGGCTTAAGTTGTGAGTGAGATTAATGAAGTAGTAATTGTTGGCTCTGGCCCTGCTGGCTACACAGCAGCGATTTATGCCGCCCGCGCCCAATTGAAACCAATTATTTATGAAGGTTCAGTTACTGCAGGTGGTGCGCTAATGAACACAACTGAGGTTGAAAACTTTCCAGGTTTTGCAGATGGTGTAATGGGACCTGAGTTAATGGAGTCAATGCGCAAACAGGTTGCCCGATTTGATGCAAAAATTATTACCGATGACATTGTCTCTATGAAATTAACTGGCGATATTAAAGAGTTAACTGATGGATCTGGAAATACTGTTAAAAGTAAATCGGTAATTTTGGCGATGGGCTCTGCATATAAAGAGATCGGTTTGCCAAATGAAAAAAGATTATCTGGTCGTGGTGTCTCTTGGTGTGCAACCTGTGATGGTTTCTTTTTTAGAGAACAGGTAATTGCCGTTGTAGGTGGCGGAGACTCTGCAATGGAGGAGGCAAATTTCCTAACCAAGTTTGCAAGCAAAGTAGTTTTGATCCATCGTCGTGATTCATTTAGGGCATCTAAAATTATGATTGATCGGGCAGCTGCTAATCCAAAGATAGAATTTTTATTTAACCATGAAGTAATTGATGTATTAGGTGAAGATAAGGTTGTTGGTTTAAAGCTAAAAAATACTGTAACCGGGGAAGAGAGTTTTAAGGATTTCACTGGCTTATTTGTTGCAATCGGACATTTGCCTCGTAGTGAGTTAGTTGCCGGCCAAGTTGAATTAAATTCAGATGGGTATGTCCAGGTTGAGGGGCGGAGTACTAAAACTAAAATTCCAGGTGTTTTTGCTTGTGGTGACCTAGTTGATTACACCTACCGCCAAGCAATTACTGCTGCTGGCTCTGGCTGCCAAGCAGCCTTAGATGCTGAGCGCTTTTTAGCTGGCCATTAATTTATACTTTTAAAAGTAAGATAAGCAAAGAGAAAAAAGGAGAAAAAGATGGCAACTACAAAGGTAACTACTGCAGATTTTGAAGCGGTTGTTTTAAAGAGTACAACCCCAGTTTTAGTTGATTTTTGGGCTGAGTGGTGTGGTCCATGCCGTGCGGTTGGACCAATCTTAGAAGAGATATCAAATGAACATGGTGACAAGATTAAAATTGTTAAGTTAAACACCGATGAAGAAGGCTCTATTGCAATGAAATATGGCATCTCATCAATTCCAACTATGAATGTCTTTGTAAATGGTGAGGTTGTTAAAACCATTGTTGGCGCTAAACCAAAGCCAGCTTTGCTTAAAGATCTTGAAAGTTATATTAAGTAATATTTAATTAAACATTTAAATATATGAGCGATCAGTTAAATCCCGGTGATCGCTCTGATGCAATTGCTTTAATTGCGAACACATTAATTAGATTAGGTTTTTTAACTAGCCCCTCTGACTTATATGATGAAAAATTAACCCAAGGAATTAAAGCATTTCAGCAAGAACGTGGCTTAACTGCAACTGGGATAATTAACGATATTACAAAACGGGCATTAGAAGAGGCTAGATTTAAATTAGGTGATCGGGTTTTATCATTTAACCCAAGTTCAATAATGCGCGGTGATGATGTTAGCAATCTGCAGGAACGTTTGGTTCAACTTGGTTTTAATTGTGGCAAGGTAGATGGGATATTTGGTAGTAAAACAGAGGTAGCGGTTAAAGAGTTTCAAAAATCTGTTGGGGTTTTTGTTGACGGCAAATGTGGCCCATCAACATTAATTGCATTAATGAGATTGATTAAAACTGTTTCAGGTGGCGCCCCTGGTGCGCTAAGAGAAAATGCCAAACATGCGGTTAGATCCCCTGCTCTTGCTAATAAAGTTATTGTGATTGATCCAAGTTGGGGCGGGCAGTTCACAGGAGAAAGCAGTAATGGTGTTATTGAGTCAGAGGTTGTTTTTGATTTAGCCCAGCGGCTTGAAGGAAGATTATTAGCGCTAGGTGTAAATGTGATTTTAACTAGAAGTGCTAATAATTCACCATTAGAAAAAGAGCGAATCGAAACAGCTAATTCAGTTAATGCTGATTTAGTCGTTGCATTAAAGGTTGATAGTTATAAAAATGAAAAGGCAACTGGCGTTGCAACTTACTATTACGGCCGGGATGATAAAAAAATACATTCAGTTGTGGGTGAGCGATTTGCAAATTTAATACAGCGAGAGATTTGTGCCCGAACAGATTTATTAAATTGTCGCACCCATGCAAAAAGTTGGGATCTGCTGCGATTAACTGTTGCGCCTACGGTTCGAATTGATCTTGGTTATCTTTCAAATCCCCAGGATGCAAAGCGGCTTTCAGCTCCTGCTTTTCGGGATCAACTGGCGGAGTCGATGATTGTGGCAATCCAACGGCTTTACTTATCAGCAGAAGATGATGCTAAGACTGGCACTTTACGCATATCTGATCTAAGAAGAGCGGGATTGCGTAATTAGTTTTATCTAAAGACTTATTTGTGGCAAACTTAGTTAATGAACTCAGGCCGTGATCTAAGAGTTGTTAAGCCGTTGCCTGCTGACCGAGTACATATTGGTGAACCAGAAAATCTTCCAGAACGTTTTGCAAACCGCGCTCTTGGCATGAAGGCAAGTGAGATTCGCTCACTATTTGCTGTTGCAAGCAGACCTGAAATTGTTTCCTTAGCTGGTGGTATGCCAAATCTTTCAGCGCTACCGATGGAGATGATGGCATCAGTTACTCAAAAATTAATTCTAGAAAATGGCGCAGAGGCTTTGCAGTATGGAAGTGGACAGGGACACCCAAAACTTCGCGAGCAGATCTGTGATGTGATGGCACTTGAAGGAATCAAAGCTCATCCAGATGATGTAATTATTACAACCGGCTCCCAACAAGCACTTGACCTAATATCTCGAATTTTTATTGATCCAGGTGATGTGGTTTTAGTTGAAGCACCTTCCTATGTTGGCGCCCTGGGCACCTTTAAACAATATGAAGCACAGGTCGTTCATGTTGGGATGGATGAAGATGGCCTAATTCCACAAGCACTTAGGGATGCGATTAAGGCAACTAGAGCAACTGGCCGGAAGATAAAGTTTTTATATTTAATTCCAAATTATCAAAACCCGGCAGGTGTCTTACTGCCAGCAGACCGGCGAACTGAGATTCTTGAAATCTGCCGTAGTGAAGAGATTTTTATTGTAGAAGATAATCCTTATGGCTTACTTGGTTTTGATAAACCATCTCCAAATGCAATGCGAGCAAGTGATTCTGAAAATGTTATTTATCTTGGAACATTTTCTAAAACTATTGCGCCAGGCCTTCGTGTTGGTTGGGCATTAGTTCCCCAATCTCTAAAAGATAAAATGGTAATTGCCTCCGAATCTTCAATCCTTTGTCCATCTAATTTCACTCAACTTGTAATTTCAAGTTATTTAGCAAATCAGCCTTGGCGAGATCAAATAGCAAGCTTTGCTAAGTTGTATAAAGAACGACGGGACGCTGCCCTTGACGCGCTAGATAAGTACTTTCCAAAAAATGCCACTTGGACAAAGCCGGCTGGTGGGTTTTATATCTGGATTACCTTGCCGCCTGAGATTGATACCAATGCGTTAGTGCCTAAAGCAATTGCTGCAAAGGTTGCATATGTGCCAGGCACAGCCTTTTATGCAGATGGTTTTGGCTCATGGTCGATGCGTATTTCATACTGCTACCCAACATCTGAACGTATAACTGAAGGCATTAAATCACTTGCTGGAGTTATTAAAACTGAGATGGAAAGCCGCCAGATTAACTAGTTTTTAATTACCTTATTTATCCGCTCTAAATCCTCAATAGTTGCAAACTCAATCACAATCTTTCCTTTTTGCTTACCTAGTTCAACACTTACTCTTGTATCTAAGTGATCTGAGAGATCATCTGCAATTTGTTTAAGTTTTGGCGCAATTATTTTTCCACTTCTAATTGAGCCAGCCTTAACCTTGGCACCACCTGAAGCGACAATCTCCTCAACTGCTCTAACGGTTAAACCTTCTGAAACAATTCGATTTGCTAAATTTTCAATCTCTTTCTCATCAGTAAGTGACAAAAGTGCTCTGGCATGTCCTGCTGAAATAACACCAGCTGCGACTCTGCGCTGCACAGCAGGTGGCAGGTTAAGAAGACGCATGGTGTTAGTAATAACAGGGCGAGATTTACTTAATTTCAAGGCTAACTCATCATGGGTATAACCAAAATCATTTAATAGTTGTTGGTATGCAGCCGCCTCTTCAAGTGGATTAAGTTGGCTGCGATGAATGTTTTCAACTAATGCCTCTCTTAATAATTGATCATCAGATGTCTGCCGGATTATTACTGGAATACTTTTTAGCCCGGCAAGTTTGGCGGCGCGAAATCTTCGCTCTCCCATAACCAATTGATACTTACCATTTCCAATTGATCTAACAACTGGTGGTTGAAGCAGGCCTACCTCTTTAATTGATAATGCCAGCTCTGTTAATTGATCCTCATCAAATACAGTTCTTGGTTGTTTTGGATTAGCGCTAATGTTATTAACATCAATTTCATCTCGATCTGCTGCAATTACACCGGTTTGAGTTTTAATCTCAGTTGGAATAATTGAGGTTGGAATTAATGCGTCTAATCCTCTACCTAAACCACCTTTGCGAGCGCTCATTTAATTACGCGCTTTCATTTTCAATATTTATTGGTGCACCACCACGGTTTGCAATCTCACGTGCTACTGACATATATGCAATCGCACCCGGTGATGATGCGTCATATGTCATTACGGTTTGGCCATAAGAAGGAGCCTCTGAAACTCTAACCGCTCTTGGAATTGGAATATTAATTAATTCATTTGGAAAATGTTTTTTAACATTATCTGCAACATCATTTGCAAGTCTGGTTCTGCTATCAAACATTGTTAAGACAATTGTGGTTAAGGTTATTTTTGGATTTAATCTCTTCTGTACTTCCCTTAATGTTTCAAGTAATAATGACAAGCCCTCTAATGAGTAGTACTCGCACTGAATTGGTACTAATACTTCATCAGCTGCTGCTAGTGCGTTAATAGTTAGTAAGCCAAGACTTGGCGGGCAATCAATAAAAACATAATCAAATCTTTGGCCGGCATTTTGTTTAGCTAATAAAAATGTTTGAAGAGCAGCTTGTAATCTAAACTCACGGGCAACTGCTGGTACTAACTGAATTTCAGCACCTGCTAAATCTGAGTTTGCAGCAACTGCTTCAAGGTGGGGAAAGTGCGCCACCTTTACAGCAGCATTTGCCATTGGTAGATCATTAATTAAAACATCATAAATTCCGGCAGTATTTACTCGATCAATTCCAAATGCGGTTGAGGCATTACCTTGTGGATCTAAATCAATTACTAAAACCTTTAAGCCCCCCATAGAAAGGGCGGCGGCTAAATTAACCGCGGTTGTGGTTTTACCTACCCCGCCTTTTTGGTTGGCGATGGTGAAGATCCGAGTCTTAAGTGGGGCAACCATTGGCTCCTTTAAACGCCTGACCCCGATAACTGGTTTTAAGCCAGCACCAGTTTGGTTGTTGGTTTCATGTGAAACATCATCTGCCCTCATGGGCGGAAGTTAAACACCTTTACGTACTTCAACCACTCTAGCCACGGGCAGATTAGGCAGTGATATCTCATGTAATTGGGCAGATGAGCCTTTTTTAAGCTTGGTGGCGGCTAACTCAGTTGCTGCGCTCTCACCTTTGATTGCTAAAAGCGCCCCACCTTTTGGAATCATGTGCCAAGAAATTTGAATTAGTTTTTCAAGGGGGGCAACCGCTCTGGCGGTTACTACTTCAAACTGTTTTTTTACTACCTCAACTCTACCCCTAATTACCTCAATAGGCAGGTTAAGTTCGGCGACTACCTCAGTTAAAAAATCAACTCTTCTTTGAAGGGGCTCAACTAGGGTCATTTTTAGATCAGGCCGGGCTAGGGCGATCACAATTCCTGGAAGTCCTGCTCCTGAGCCAATATCTACTACCCGAACCCCTTGAGGGATAAGGGTGGTAACTGGGATTGAGTTGGCAATATGCCGCTCCCAGATCCGATCCCCCTCTTTAGGGCCGATTAATCCGCGCTCAATCCCTCGGGTGGTGAGAATTTGGGCAAAGGCTTGGATCTGATCCGCACCCTCTTTGAAGTAGGCCAGAAGTTCAGAGCTTGGTTTCACGTGAAACCTTAGGCAGGAAGTACTACCACGCAGCGATCTGGGTCTTCACCCTCAGATTCACTAGTTAGGCCAATCTCCTGGATGGTGTCATGGACAACCTTGCGTTCAAAGGCGTTCATTGGCCGAAGCTTTATTGACTCACCAGTTGATTTAACCTCTTCAGCGATCTCTTTTGCCAACTGGGCTAACTCACTCTTTTTGTCAGATCTAAAGTTGTCGATATCAAGCATTAATCGGCTGCGCTCACCTAGTGAGGTTTGAACCGCCAGGCGGGTTAGCTCTTGAAGTGAATCTAGAACCTCACCACGTCCGCCAACTAGGTGGCTTAACTTGCCCCCAGCGATTGAAAGAGCTGCTCGGTCATTTTCAACATCGATATCGATATCGCCATCAAGGTCGGCAATATCTAATAAGCCCTCTAGGTAATCAGCGGCGACATCGCCCTCTTCCTCTAGCTGGGCAATTAAGCCCTTCTTCTCAACAGCCTTTTCACTCTTTACTTCACTCATTTTTCCTCCAAGATGGTATTTATACTACTTTGATAGTTTTTGTACTACTTTGTTATGGTTTTCTTAACGCTTCTTCTTTTTTCGTTTTGGTTGCTTTCTCTGCCCACCAATATCGGTTGGGTTTTCAGTAATTGTTGTTCCGCCCTCATCATTACTTTTTTCATCAAGTAATCCTTTATCAGCTTTTTTCTTTTGTAACTCTTCATAGGCAGGAGAGCCTGGTGTTGGATTTCTTTTAATTACATAAAACTGTTGGCCCCAGGTCCAAAGGTTTGTAGTTGACCAGTAAATTAAAACTCCAATTGGAAAGTTAACACCGGTTACTGCAAAAATAATTGGGAATAAATAAAGCATAATTTTTTGCTGTTGTAACATCATGTTATTTGATGAGTCCATCTTTGGCATTCCCTTAACCATCAACTGACGTTGGGTGGTGAAGGTGGTGGCGGACATAAAAATAATTAAGGCAATTGCAATTAACTTAGTTCCACCATCAGTTGATCCTAAGAATGTGCCAGAAAGTGGGGCGCCAAAAAAGTGTGCTTGCTGAGCAGATATTAAATACTCACCCTTTAATAAACCATGTGGCTTGTTTTGGCTAATTCCGTTTAACACTGTGAAAAGGGCAAAGAAGATTGGGGCTTGGGCCAGGATTGGAAAACAGGAGGCAAAGGGATTTGTTTTGTGCTCTTTATAGAGCTTCATCATCTCCTCTGATTGCTTCTGCCGATCATCTTTATACTTCTTTTGAATCACCTTCATATGAGGTTGTAGGGCAGTGAGTGCGCGCTGGGATTTAATCTGCTTTACAAATAATGGAATTAAAATAATTCGGATTAAAATAACTAGTGCGATAATTCCAACCGACCATTGCAAATCCTCGTTGTTGGTAAAACTTAATAAATCGTGGAAGGTAATAATTACCCAAGAAACAGCCGTATATAGGGGGTTTAAAATAGCGCCCATTAGATTAATTGCCTCTCTTTAACTGTTGCTACAGAGTTCTTTGATGGGTAATCCACCCCACCATGGGAAAGAGGATTGCATTTAATTAATCGCCAAGTGGCCATAAATAATCCTTTGATACCAAACTCGGTTATGGCAAGTTCGGCATAGGTTGAACATGATGGGTAGTACTTACAACGGGGCGCAAAGTAAGGTGAGATAAGTTTTTGATAACCTTTAATTGCAAAGACAAATATTTTTCTCACGCATCCGCCTTTTTGTTAGAAAGCTTTGCGATAGTTTTTTCAATACTTACTGACACCTCATTTGTGTAATCGGCTTGTTGTTTTAATACTCTAACCACCAACATAGATTTGCTTGGTAGGGATTTGATATGGGAAGCAAAGTTGTGGCGAAGCTTTCTGGTAACTAAATGTCTAGTCACAGATCCACCAACTGATCTATTAACGATAAATCCGATTTGTGGTTGATCTCTACCTGCAAGTGCTGCATAGACAACTAGATTCTCACTATTAATTCTCACGCCAGTTTTTGTGATGCGATTAAAATCTGATCCCACCCGCAGGCGGTTGGATTTAGGTAACACGTTTGGTGTTTTTAATTAAGCAGAGATTTTGGCGCGGCCTTTAGCGCGACGAGCTGATAAAACACCTCGTCCACCTCTTGTGGCCATGCGAGCACGGAAACCATGTTTTTTAGCCCGCTTGCGAACGTTGGGCTGGAAGGTGCGCTTCATAAATATCTCCTAAATTAGAACTACTCCCGTTTATTGGGTCACAGCGGTATGGGTGGTAAGGGTAGGGGTTGGGGACAAGATGGGTCAAACCACCCGATTTGGCTTATCTGGCCCTGGATTAATGTGGATAACAACTTGCATTCCTGAGAGGTACCCCCTATGTTCGCCCTCTATCCACAGATTTCCCCCTCTATGGCTAGAAATTGAAGTTAAAGCACAGGTTTACACCACAGCCTGTGGATAACTTTGTGGGTAACTTTTTAGGGGCTAAAAGCCAGAATATGGGTGTTTTAAATGGCAACTCTTGCTCAGGTAGATCTGCAAAAACTGTGGGATCAGGTGGTCTCGTCCGTCTCAACTCCGCAATACAGCGCTTTTTTAGTTAGAACAAAACCACTTGGTTTACTACCTGGTGAAGGCGATGAGGGATCAAACCTACTTTTATCAGCTCCAGATCTTTTTACAAAGGATGTTTTAGAGACTCGCCTCCGTGCAATTCTTACTGAAGAGCTTACTAATCAGTTTGGTGAAAAAATAAATATTGCAGTAACTGTTACCACTGATTCAAAAAATGATACTTATGAAGATTCATCTAGTGATCAGGTTGAAAATTTCACTGAAAGCCCAATTGAGGTTAAAGGTGGCACTGGCAGAAACTCAACCTCACTTACAAACAATGAAAGTGCGCAGTTAAACCCTCGGTATATTTTTGAAACATTTGTTATTGGTGCCTCAAATCGATTTGCTCACGCAGCTGCGGTTGCAGTTGCTGAGGCCCCAGCAAAGGCTTATAACCCGCTCTTTATTTACGGTGATTCGGGTCTTGGTAAGACCCACTTATTACACGCTATTGGTGCTTATGCCAAAGAGTTATATGGCTCAACCCGGGTTCGCTATGTATCCTCTGAGGAGTTTACTAATGACTTTATTAACTCAATCCGTGATGATAAAGCTTCGGTCTTCCAAAAACGCTACCGTGATCTAGATATTTTATTAGTTGATGATATTCAGTTCTTAGAAAATAAGGAGCGAACTCAGGAGGAGTTCTTCCATACCTTTAACACTTTATATAACGCTAATAAGCAGATTGTGATCTCAAGTGATCGCCCACCAAAACAATTAACGACTTTGGAAGATCGCCTTCGCTCCCGATTTGAGTGGGGTTTAATTACCGATATTCAACCACCAGAGCTTGAAACTAGAATTGCAATTCTTCGTAAAAAAGCTGCGCAAGATAAATTAAACGCACCCGATGATGTTCTTGAATATATTGCCAGCAAGATCTCCACAAATATTCGTGAGTTAGAGGGTGCATTAATTCGTGTGACTGCATTTGCCTCTTTAAATCGACAGGGTGTTGATTTATCACTTGCTGAAATTGTGCTTAAGGATTTAATTCCAGAAGAGGGTGGACCTGAAATAACCGGGCCTGTGATTATGGCTCAGACCGCCTCCTACTTCTCACTCTCTATTGATGATCTTTGTGGCACATCTAGATCTCGGGTGTTGGTAAATGCCCGCCAGATTGCGATGTACTTGTGCCGGGAGATGACTGAGCTCTCCCTTCCTAAAATTGGCCAAGCTTTTGGGGGAAGAGATCACACCACTGTGATGCATGCTGACCGCAAGATCCGCCAATTAATGGCAGAGCGCCGTTCGATCTATAACCAGGTAACTGAGTTAACTAACCGGATCAAGCAGCAAGCCAAAAAGTAAGGGTTTTTCCAACTAAATATCGAAAAGTTCTCCATAATCTCTACCCCCAGCATGGGGATAAGGTGTGGATAAGTGTGGATATGGTTGTTTATAACTGGTTTTCACGCTGGTTTTAAACACCTTCCCCACAACCCACCCACAGATTTTGGGGGTAACTTAGAAGGGTGTGACCTGCGGTTTTACCCCTTTTCCACATTTTCTTCTCTGGTTACTACTAACCACTATATAAAGAGATAAAGGGTGGATGGATACGAACTGTTGGTTAAAACTGTAAGTAGTTAAGATTTGAAGGATAAAGATAAGAAAAGGTGAGTAAATGAAGTTTGTAGTTGAAAGAGATTCCTTAGTTGACGCGGTCAACTGGGTTTCAAAGTCGATCTCAAACCGGCCAATCACCACCGCGCTTTTAGGAATTGTTATTGATGTGGCGGATGAGATCACACTATCTGGCTCTGATTTAGAAACATCAGCTAAAGCAAAATTTAAAGCAGACATTTCCCAAAAAGGAAAAGTTTTAGTTCCTGGAAAATTACTAGCTGAGATCTCACGATCACTTCCAGCAAAACCAATCACTTTTAATTTAGAAGGAAGCAGAGTTTTAGTAACAGCAGGTAGTGCAAAATTTACTTTGCCAACCTTACCCCTTGTTGAGTATCCAACCCTGCCAGAGTTACCGAGTGCGTCCGGAAGTTTAAACTCAGATCTTTTTGCAACTGCAGTTAACCAGGTAGCAATTGCTGCTGGTAAGGATGATTCACTACCAACATTAACTGGCGTTTTTGTTGAGATAAATAAAAATCAAATTACCTTGGCCGCTACAGATCGATACCGACTAGCGGTTCGTGAATTAACATGGAGCGCACAGGATGTAAACATTGAAACCACATCACTACTTCGCGCTCGCACATTAGCCGACGCTGCAAAATCTTTAATAGGTACAACCCAAGTAACAATTGCGCTAGCACCAGCAAACACAAATGAAAAATTAGTTGGTTTTATATCTGAAGGGAAAACTATGACATCAAGGGTTTTAGATGGCTCTTTCCCTCCTTTTAGACACTTACTACCAAGTGAATCAACCGCGGACGCAATCATTGAAGTAGCACCCCTACTTGATTCGGTTCGCCGGGTTGCATTAGTAACAGATAAAACTGTGCCACTACGTCTTAACTTTTCAAACAACTCACTTCAATTAGAGGCCGGTACGGGAGATGAAGCGCAAGCTAGTGAGAAATTAGACATTAATTACAAGGGCGAAGACATCAACATTGCATTTAACCCAACATTTTTAACTGATGGATTAACTGCAATTAATACCGCTTTTGTTCACATTGCATTTACTGGAGCTAATAAACCCGCGGTGTTAACTGGGCAAACCGAAGCAGGAAGTGCACCAATTACAAATTATAAGTATTTGTTAATGCCAATGCGTTACTCCTCATAATTATAAAATTTAATTTAAGTGTTAATCACCAATTTAAACCTCACCAACTACCGCTCCTACACAACCTTAGATCTTCAACTAAATAGCGGGGTTTCAATCTTTGTTGGCAAAAACGGTGAGGGTAAAACAAATATCGCCGAATCCATTCTTTATCTAACCTTCCTAAACTCACACCGAGCAAGTGGTAATACTCCATTAATTAAGTTAGGAAATCAATCAGCTTATATTCGAGCTAAAGTTAAATACCTAGAGCGAGAGATTTTAGTTGAGTTAGAAATTAACGGTGAGAAAGCAAATCGGGCGAAAGTAAATCAAAATCCAGTCCGCAGCCAAAAAGAGATCTTTGGAATTGTGCAGACAATTTATTTCTCACCAGAGGATTTAGATATTGTCAGAGGAGATCCAAGTGAGCGACGAAGATTTATTGATCAACTACTAACCTTAAGATCACCCCGGATTGCAGGTGTGATTACAGATTATGAGCGAGCTGTTAAACAACGAAACTCACTACTTAAAACCCGGGCTTCAAATGACGCGTTAGCACCATGGGACAAACAGGTGGCAGATTTCGGCGGACAATTGATAGCGCTACGTATGGCAGCCCTAGTTGAATTAAAACCACTATTTAACCAAATCTATAAAGAGATCTCAGATACAAAACCTGCTGAAATAATATATAAATCATCTATTGAAAATCCATCAATCGATGATAAAGAGAACACTATAAAAATTATGGATAAATTAATTAATAACCGGGGGGCTGAAATTGATCGCGGGCTAACACTATGCGGCCCACACCGCGATGATTTAACTTTAATGTTAGGGGATCACTTAGTTAAAGGTTATGCCAGCCATGGTGAATCTTGGTCGATCGCGCTCTCATTAAAACTTGCAACCTATAATTTATTAAAATCAGATGGCTTATCACCAATATTAATTTTAGATGATGTTTTTTCTGAGTTAGATGAAGACAGACGAGAAAAGCTTGCTCAAATTGCACAAAGTGCCGAACAAACATTAATTACCGTGGCAGTTGAAGGTGATCTACCATCTTCATTAACTGGAGATAAGTATTTAGTTAAAAATGGATCGGTTAGCAAATTATGAAAAGTGATTTAGCAAAAGAGTTATATAAGTTTTACCGTTCAGGTTTTAGAAAAAACCGAAGCGGTGAGGGGTCAAGTGAGGTGCGTCAGAAAATTGGTGACCCACAATCTTTAGAGAGTGTTTTATCTGAAGTAATCTCAGGACGTAATTGGGGTAAGGGTGTGGCCGAAGGAAATTTATTTAGTGATTGGCGGCAAATAGTAGGAGATGAGATATCAGAGCACACCACACCAATTTCATTAGTTGATGGCAGGTTAACAATTCAATCTTCATCATCTGCTTGGGCAACGCAGATGCGGCTTATGCAAAATGAATTACTAAGCACAATCTCAAACTCAGCTCCAGGCGCCTTAGTTGAAGAGTTAAATGTGATTGGTCCAAATGCACCAAGCTGGAAGAAGGGGCTGCGCTCAATTAGAGGAGCTAAAGGGCCTAGAGATACCTACGGCTAGTAACTACCTACAAAACTTCCGTAAAACCCCCTGATTTACACCACAAAACCCTTTTTAGAGTAATTCTAAAAGCCATTCACCGATAGGATTACCGCATGTGCCGAGCAAAAAACGGCCAGGATCGCCTATAAGAGAGTTTGGAGGTAGATGGTGCCGACCAAAAGCAGTACAGAACAAGCTAAATCAAAAAAAGAGCATAAAGGTTATGACGCATCAAATATCACCGTACTTGAAGGATTAGATGCGGTTAGAAAAAGACCAGGCATGTATATCGGCTCAACTGGTGAGCGAGGATTACATCATTTAGTTTATGAAGTAGTTGATAACTCAGTTGATGAGGCGCTGGCAGGTTATTGCACCGACATAAATGTTATTTTACAAAAAGATGGTTCAGTAAAAGTAATTGATAATGGTCGAGGAATTCCAGTTGATATTCATCCAGTTGAAAAGAAACCAGCTCTTGAAGTTGTGCTTACAGTTTTGCACGCCGGTGGAAAATTTGGCGATGGTGGTTACTCAGTTTCAGGTGGACTACATGGTGTTGGCATCTCAGTTGTTAACGCATTAAGTACTGATCTATCAGTTGAGGTTAAGCGAGACGGATTTAATTGGAGCCAAAGTTATAAATTAGGTGTTCCAACCGCACCACTTAAAAAAGGCAGCGCGACTGATGATTCTGGAACTACAGTTATTTTTTGGCCATCTAAAGAAATTTTTGAAACTACTGATTTTTCATTTGAAACCTTATCTGCTCGTTTTCGTGAAATGGCATTTTTAAATAAAGGTTTAATTTTAACTTTAACCGATGATCGAGCAGGGCATGTGGATGAAAAAGGAAATCCATTACATGTTAGGTATGAGTATGCCGGTGGAATTATTGATTTTGTTAAACACTTAAATTTATCAAAGGGTGAAACCCATAAATCAATTATCTCTTTTGAAGGTGAAGATAGTAAAAACAAAATGTCACTTGAGGTGGCAATGCAGTGGAACACTGGTTTTTCTGAATCTGTTTACACCTTTGCAAACACAATTAACACCCAAGAAGGTGGCACCCATGAAGAGGGTTTTAGAACTGCACTAACTTCAATTGTTAATAAGTTTGGTGAAGAGTGGGGATATATTAAAAAGAAAGAGGATCGCCTAACCGGTGATGATGTTCGTGAAGGTTTAACTGCAATTGTTTCTATCAAAATTGGTGAGCCACAATTTGAAGGACAAACAAAAACCAAACTAGGCAATACTGAAGCTAAATCATTTACCCAAAAAGCTATGAATGATCATCTAACATCTTGGTTTGAAAAAAATCCAAGTGAAGGAAAAGATATTGTTAGAAAATCAATTGATGCCGCTGCAGCCCGAGTTGCAGCGCGTAAAGCGAGAGATTTATCGCGAAATCGTAAAGGTTTATTAGAGGGACGTGGCATGCCAGGAAAGTTGGCAGATTGTCAGTGGACTGAGCCAGAAAAGTGTGAACTTTATATTGTTGAGGGAGATTCTGCTGGTGGTTCAACAAAGGGCGGACGTGACTCTAGATATCAAGCAGTACTACCAATCCGCGGAAAGATTTTAAATGTTGAAAAAGCAAGAATTGATCGAGTGTTACAAAACAATGAGGTGCAGGCATTAATTACTGCGCTTGGCACTGGCATACACGATGATTTTGATCTAGCAAAACTTAGATACCACAAAATTATTTTGATGGCAGATGCTGATGTTGACGGCCAACACATTAGAACCTTGTTACTAACTTTATTATTTAGATTTATGAAACCTTTAATTGAAAATGGTTTTGTTTATCTAGCTCAACCACCACTATATAAATTAAAGTGGGGCGGCAAAGAACCAGTCCAATACGCATTCAGTGATAGAGAGCGCGATGGTTTTATTCAAATGGGATTAGATAACGGCAAGCGTCTACCAAAAGAGGATGGTATTCAACGCTTTAAAGGATTAGGTGAGATGCCAGCAAAAGAGTTATGGGATACCACAATGGATCCTGCAACTAGAGTTTTAATTAAAGTAACTCTTGAAGATGCAGCTGCAGCCGATGATTTGTTTTCAGTGCTAATGGGTGAAGATGTTGAATTACGCAGATCATTTATTCAGCGCAACGCTAAAGATGTTAGATTCTTGGATATCTAAGAGAAGAAAATTATGGATAAAACATTTATAGATAATGAAGGCGAACATGGCCGTGACCGCCAAGAATCTGTTGACCTTCAAGTTGAGATGGCAAGGTCATATCTAGATTACGCAATGAGTGTAATTGTTGGCCGCGCACTTCCAGATATTAGAGATGGTTTAAAACCAGTACACCGCAGGGTTTTATACGCAATGTATGACGCTGGTTACCGGCCAGATAAGGGTTATTACAAATCATCTCGAATTGTTGGAGATGTAATGGGTAATTACCACCCACATGGTGACACCGCTATTTATGACGCCGTAGTCCGCTTGGCACAGTTCTGGTCACTTCGTTATCCATTAATTGATGGAAACGGAAACTTTGGCTCTCCTGGCAATGATCCAGCTGCAGCGATGCGTTACACCGAAGCCCGCCTTGCACCACTTGCAATGGAGATGATGCGAGATATTGATGAAAACACAGTTGATTTCATTGCCAACTATGACGGCAGATCACAAGAGCCAACCGTTCTACCTTCTAGATTTCCCAACCTATTAGTTAATGGCTCTGCCGGTATTGCAGTTGGTATGGCAACAAATATCCCACCACACAATTTAAATGAAGTAATTGAAGCAACTTGTTTTGCATTAGAAAATCCAGATATGCCATCAGAACAACTTCTGGCAAAGTTAATGACAATTGTTAAAGGACCAGATTTTCCAACCAAAGCTTTAATTGTTGGCAGGGGTGGCATAGATGATGCCTATAAAACTGGCCGCGGCTCAGTAATTATGCGAGCAGTAGTTGAGGTGGAAGAGATTAATAAGCGAACCTGCTTAGTTGTTACTGAACTTCCTTATCAAGTGAACCCAGATAATCTGGCATTAAAAATTGCCGAGCTAGTTAAAGATGGCCGAATTAAAGGAATTGCAGATGTAAGGGATGAAGGCAATGAGCGGTTGGGCCAAAGACTTGTGATTGTGTTAAGAAATGATGCAGTTGCAAAGGTGGTTTTAAACAATCTTTACAAACATACCCAACTACAAGATTCATTTGGCGCCAACATGTTGGCATTAGTAGATGGAGTGCCTAGAACACTTCGGTTAGATGAATTTATTCGTTACTACATCGAGCACCAAGTTGAGGTAATTGTTAGACGAAGTAAGTACCGGTTATTAGAGCGCGAAAAACGCGCTCACATATTAAAAGGTTATCTAAAAGCACTAGATGCGCTGGACGCAGTAATTGCATTAATTAGAGCTAGTAAGACACCGGAGGAGGCAAGAACTGGCTTAATGAAATTACTAGATGTTGATGAATTACAAGCAAATGCAATCTTAGATATGCAGCTGCGCAGAATTGCCGCCCTTGAGCGACAGAAGATTATTGACGAGCATGACGAGATAATGGCTGATATTAAAGAGTTAAATATCATCTTAGCTAGCCCAGAAAAACAGCGCACCATAATCAAAACTGAACTAACTGAAGTGGGAAGCAAGTATGGAAATGAGCGACGCACCCAAATAATTGCTGGAGACACTGATCTATCAGTTGAGGATTTAATCCCAGATCAAGATGTAGTGGTAACAATTACAAAGGGTGGATATTCAAAGCGAACTAAGGCGGACGCATACCGCGCCCAAAAACGTGGCGGTAAAGGGGTTAAAGGTGCAGCACTTAAAACTGATGATGTAGTTGAACATTTCTTTACTGCAAGTACACACAACTGGTTACTTTTCTTTACTAACAAAGGGCGGGTATACCGTGCCAAGGTTCACGAACTACCTGATGCCGGACGTGATGCCAGAGGACAGCATGTTGCAAATCTTTTAGCGTTTAAACCAGATGAGGTAATTGCCCAGGTAATTGCAATTGCAGATTATAAAACCCAACCATATTTAGTAATTGCAACAAAGGCCGGCATTGTTAAGAAGACACCATTAGTTGAGTATGACTCACCAAGAAGCGGTGGCTTAATTGCAGTCTCACTTAAAGCAAATGATGAGGTGGTATCTGCAACATTGGTAAGTGAAAAGGAAGAGTTGTTACTAGTTTCAAAGATGGGAATGTCACTTCGGTTTGCAGCTAATGATGAAAATCTTCGCCCAATGGGAAGAGGTGCAACTGGTGTGATTGGTATGAAGTTTAGAAAAGGTGACAATTTGTTAGCAATGGCAGCAATAAGTAGTGATAATAAAAATTATGTATTTACAGCAACTGATGGTGGTTATGCCAAACGAACAAAACTTGAGGAGTATCGAACTCAAGGAAGAGGCGGCGTTGGTGTTAAAGCTGCCAAGATTGATGAGGATTCCAGAGGCGTCTTAGTTGGCGCGATGATTGTGCAGGAAAGTGATGAGATCCTTGCGATTTCATCAGCTGGCACAGTTATGCGCACACCTCTAACGCAGATTAGAGAGACTGGCAGGGACACCTTGGGAGTGCGGCTGGTAAACCTAGATGCTGGAATCTCAGTAGTATCTGTCACTCGCTTAGTTGATGATCTAGATTAAGCGTCTGTCTAGAAGATTGAAGAGGTAATAAAGAACCGCTTTTGGTTGCGCAGTACTTCCTCAGGTAGCCTTCACCAGCAATATGGGCCTATAGCTCAGCCTGGTTAGAGCGCTTCCCTGATAAGGAAGAGGTCTGTGGTTCAAGTCCACATAGGCCCACCCTGCACACAACGCGGGGACCTAGCTCAATTGGTAGAGCACCGCCTTTGCAAGGCGGGGGTTAGGGGTTCGATTCCCCTGGTCTCCACAATTATTTATATTTATTAATTTAAATATAAATT
>Ga0304730_1001131_pt1 | contig 20874 bp, 19 predicted proteins | sample M_130628_MF_Meta_FD_190474 | JGI IMG/M metagenome (GOLD analysis project Ga0304730, IMG submission 190474) | Freshwater microbial communities from Lake Montjoie, Canada to study carbon cycling - M_130628_MF_MetaG (v2) (version 2) | ecosystem: Environmental > Aquatic > Freshwater > Lake | place...
CCATTTCCCACAAGGCTCAAAAAGTGTCTCGCCCGTGCAAGACCGCCAGTAGGGAGTAATCGATAAGATTATAATAATGCCAAAAGTAAAAACTAACTCAAGCGCAAAAAAGCGTTTTAAAGTTACTGGAACCGGTGAAATCACCTTCCAAAAAGCGTTCAAAAGACACATTCTAACCAAGAAATCTACCAAGCGTAAAAGAGCTATGAGAAAGAAAGGTCTAGTTGGATCAACTAACAAAGACTTCGTTCTTCGTTTATTAAGATTAAAAGGATAATTATTCCTTCAAATTCCAACCATTTAATTCACCGAGTCCGAAGCTTTTAACAGCCGATTCAAAAAAATATTAATTATGCCACGTTCAAAAAATGCCGTTGCATCTAGAGCAAGAAGAAAAAAGATTTTAGATCAAGCCAAAGGTTTCTATGGTAAGCGTAAAAACGTATATACCGTTGCCAAAAACGTATTAGAGAAAGGTTTAACTTACTCTTATGTTTCTCGTAAGTTGAAAAAGCGTGAATACCGCACATTGTGGATCGCACGTATCAACGCAGCAGTAAGAGAAGAAGGTTTAACATATAGCCAGTTCATTAATTTATTAGCTAAGAAAGGTTCTGATTTGAACCGTAAAGTATTGGCTGATATGGCAATGAATGAGCCTGAAACTTTCAAAAAGATTGTTCAATCAGTGAAAGCTTAATTGCTGCTCAAAATAGTTTAAAAACCGCTCCAATTGTTGCAGCGGTTTTTTTATGCCCCGCTATAAAAAAGCAACCCTAATATCCATTCAAACAACTATTTTTGTAGAATCAAAATAACAAGTAACCCCAGCTACATCCATGAACAATACCTACACTTCTCTGGTAAAACAAACATTCCATTTCCCTCAAGAAGGGTTTAATAAAAATGAAAACGGTTACCTAGAATTTAATGGGCTAGATTTAAAAGCGATTATCGAAAAACATGGTACGCCTTTAAAGCTCACTTATTTGCCAAAAATTGGGATGCAAATTAATAAGGCAAAAAAGATGTTTGCGGATGCTTTCAAAAAACATAAATACGAAGGGGAGTATTTTTATTGTTATTGTACAAAAAGTTCACACTTTTCTTTCATAGTAGAAGAGGCATTATCACATAATGTGCATTTAGAAACTTCATTTGCATATGATATAGAGATCATTAATCAATTGTACAAGAGAAGAAAAATAAATAAAGATATTTTTATCATTTGCAATGGGTTTAAACAAAAAACTTATACCAGTAGAATCACAAAATTGATTAATACTGGCTTCAAAAATGTGATTCCGATATTAGATAATGTGGAAGAATTACAATTTTATAAGCGCAATGCAAAAGTGCCGTTTAAATTAGGCATCCGTGTTGCAGCAGAGGAAGAGCCTAGTTTTCCATTCTACACCTCACGTTTAGGCATTCGTGCAAAAGACATTTTAGAATTTTATGTGGACGAGATTGAAGGTTATGAAGATAAGTTTCAGTTAAAGATGTTACATATCTTTTTAAACAAGGGGATTAAGGATGATATCTATTATTGGTCAGAGTTGAATAAGATTATCAACTTGTATTGTCAATTAAAAAAAATCTGTCCAGAATTAGACTCAATCAATATTGGCGGTGGTTTCCCAATCAAACACTCTCTTGGATTTGAATATGATTATCAATTCATCATCAATGAAATTGTATCAAATATCAAGAAGTCTTGTAAAAAGGCGAAAGTGCCTATGCCAAATATTTATACTGAATTTGGAAGTTATACAGTAGGAGAGAGTATGGCGCATATTTATAAAGTACTTGCAGAGAAAAAACAAAACGATAGAGAGTGTTGGTATATGATTGACTCCTCATTTATTACAACCCTTCCAGATACATGGGGTATTGGAGAAAAATTCTTAATGCTTCCAGTCAATAAATGGGAAAATGATTACCAAAGGGTTGTACTTGGTGGAATCACTTGCGATAGTCATGACTATTATGATTCAGAGGAACATATCAACGAAGTATTCTTGCCTAAGTTAAAAGATGATACCATGGACGACAAGGAGGAAGAAAATAAAGAGCCATTGTATGTTGGTTTTTTCCATACAGGTGCATACCAAGATCAAATAAGTGGTTATGGAGGTATCAAACACTGTTTAATTCCATCACCAAAACACGTCATTGTCGAAATGGATGAGAAGACAGGCAAATTGGTTGATTGGGTATATGCAAAAGAGCAATCTGCGCAGTCCATGTTAAAAATATTGGGCTATTTGAGGTAAAATGTTCCAAAATCCCGGATTTTAATGGCATAATGGCATATTATCGAATTGTTAATTGCCATAATGACTTGAAAACAAATTTGTAAGTGATTTTTAAAATCCCTAATTTTGAGTCAAATAGTAGAAGATATGTACCCTGCAGAGATTGTATTACCAATGAAGGCTGAGTTAGTTGATAACGGATTTACAGATTTAACAACAGCAGCTGAAGTTTCAAATGTGGTAAATGCAATTGGTACAACAATGGTGGTGATTAATTCGGTTTGTGGATGTGCTGCTGGAGCTTGTAGACCAGGTGTTTTAATGGCTGTAGCAAACGCAACAAAAAAACCAGATCATATCACAACTGCATTTGCAGGTTTCGATATCGAGGCAGTCAATCAAGTAAGAGCATTACATATGCCTTATCCACCTTCTTCACCAGCTATTGCTTTGTTTAAAGACGGCAAATTGGTGAGTATGGTAGAAAGACATCAGATTGAAGGAAGCCCTGCTCAAGTGATCGCACAACACTTAATTTCTTTGTTCAACGAACATTGCAATTAGAAATATATTGAACGCTTTTTGTTTTTAGATGGGTTAGTAATTACGGCCGCACTTTCTAGTGTGGCCATTTTTTTGCTAATAATCACTTACTTTGCAGTACTTAAATAAGACTATGTATCCTAACTTATATTATCTGATAAAAGACCTTCTAGGAATTGAACTCAATGCTTTAAAATTGGTTAATTCATTTGGTTTTTTTGTGGCAATGGCATTTGTGGCCTCTGGTTATGTATTGTTTTTTGAATTAAAAAGAAAATCTGTTTTAGGGGAGTTTAGTTATACAGAAGAAAAAGAAATCATTGGTGCTCCAGCAACCTCTGGAGAATTATTCAGTGCTGGATTTTTTGGATTTGTATTTGGATACAAATTACTAGGTGCATTCATTATTGCAGAGGCTTTAAATAATCCACAAGCTTTTATTTTATCCTTACAAGGAAGTATGGGTGCAGGTATTTTAGTAGCTGCTAGCATGGTCTTTTTAAAGTGGAAAGAAAAGGACAAAGTAAAATTGACAAAGCCTGAAACCCGCACTTTACAAGTCTGGCCGCAGGATAGAGTAGGTGATATTGTTCTAAAGGCAGCACTTTGGGGCTTCCTTGGAGCAAAGATTTTTCATAATTTAGAAAACCTAGAGGAATTCAGTAGAGACCCAATTGGCTCACTTATTTCTTTTAGCGGATTAACATTTTTTGGGGGGTTAATTTTAGCCACCATTGGGATTATCTATTATTTAAAAAAGCAAAAAATTTCGGTCATCCATTTTGCAGATGCTATGGCGCCTACCATGTTATTTGCATATGCAGCTGGCAGAATTGGTTGTCAAATTAGTGGAGACGGAGATTGGGGTATCGTGAATACCAATCCAAAACCATTTGGATGGATTCCAGATTGGGCATGGGCCTATCAATACCCTCATAATGTAGTGAACGAAGGGGTAGCCATCCCCGGATGCGTTGGGGCTTATTGTAATCAATTGCCATTGCCAGTTTATCCTACTGCTTTATATGAAATTATCTCCATGTTTATCTTATTTGCCATCATGTGGAGCTTCCGTAAAAAAGTAACTCAGCCAGGTATTCTAACTGGTATTTATTTAATTTTTGCTGGAGGGGAAAGGTTTTTTATAGAAAAAATTAGGGTGAATAATAAATACGATTTTTTACCTTTTCATCCAACACAAGCAGAATTGATTTCAGTAATTTTAATACTTGTAGGTATCTTGTTTTTAATCAAATCAAAATCTTGGTTCTCCAAAAAAGAAGCTTAATTCACACAGATACACACCTATTCATTTTTAAATACAATTCTTTTTTTATTCATCTCTAAATTTTTATTATGCCATCATTTGATATCGCAAGTTCAGTAGACGTTCAAATATTAGACAACGCCGTAAATGTGGTGAAAAAAGAAATCACCAATCGATTTGATTTTAAAGGAATTCATGTGGTGATTGATCTTAACAAGAAAGACTTTATGCTTAAATTAGAGTCGGATTCTGAGATGAAACTGCAACAAATTGTAGATGTGCTTTTGAGTAGATCCATTAAACAGGGCATTGATGCCAATGCATTTGATTTGTCAAAAACACCTCAACCAAGTGGTAAGACCTTTAAACAAGACGTTCCAGTAAGAAATGGCTTGAAGCAAGAAGACGCTAAAAAAATCGTTAAGTATATCAAAGACAAGGGGTTAAAGGTGCAAACCGCAATCATGGACGATATAATTAGATGTACTGGTAAGAAAATCGATGATTTACAGGAAGTTATAGCGGCTTGCAGGACCGAAAACTTTGGAGTTCCATTGCAATATATCAATATGAAGTCCTAATTATGACCTTATTTATGGTCTTATAAATTCCTATAAATGTATTTATAAGTCCTTATTCTGGGACTTCTCAACCAAAAGTTTGGTTAAAATAGCATTTTAGCCTATTTTTGCAACCTATTTTATAATTGTCACGGCAAAAACCGTGCAGCCTTAAACATCATAATATGAAACAAGGTATCCATCCAGAAGCGTATCGTTTCGTTGTCTTCAAAGACATGAGTAACCAAACTTCTTTTTTAGGTAAGTCTAGTGCAAACACTAAGGAAACAATCGTATGGGAAGACGGTAAAGAGTATCCAGTAATCAAAGTGGAGATCTCAAACACATCTCACCCTTTCTACACAGGTAAGAACATGTTAGTAGATACTGCTGGTCGTATCGATAAGTTCAACAAGCGTTACGCAAAAGCAAAATAAATTAAAACATTTAATTTTCATGAACCCTTTCCAACATCAGTTGGAAAGGGTTTTTTGTATCAGGACACAATATGCGCATCTTTCCTATTCAATACTTACCTTTGTGTCTTAGGAATTGCTAAATAAATAGACTATGCAGAAATTAGATATATTGGCCTTTGGTGCACACCCAGATGATGTAGAATTAGGTTGTGGCGGTACTTTATTAGCTGCTGTAGCTGAAGGTAAAAAAATAGGTATTATAGATCTTACACAAGGAGAACTAGGTACAAGAGGTATCGCGTCTGTTAGATTAAAAGAAGCGGTATCAGCAGGTGAAATCATAGGTGCTACTATTAGAGAAAATCTAGGCATGCAAGATGGTTTTTTTGTAAATGATCAAGCGCATCAAATGCTTGTGATTGAAATGATTAGAAAGTACCAACCCGATATTATTTTATGCAACGCCCCCGAAGATCGTCATCCAGATCATGGAAGAGCTGCTAAGTTAGTTGCAGATGCTGCTTTTTTAGCTGGCTTGGTTAAAGTTCAAACAACCCATAACGGAGATGCACAAGTTGCATGGAGACCAACACATGTGTTTCATTATATTCAATCCAGAAATTTACAACCTAATTTTGTAGTGGATATAAGTGCCTACATGGACAAGAAGATGGCATCAATTACAGCGTATACATCTCAGTTTTACAATCCAAATTCAAATGAGCCGAATACTTTTATTTCTAGTGATTCTTTTTTAGCATTCATTAAAGGCCGTGCAAAAGAATTTGGACAACAAGTTGGAGTGCAGTATGCAGAAGGGTTTATTTCTGAGAAAATGATTGGGATACAAAATTTTGATGGGTTGATTCAAAAGACTACTTAAAAGATTTTTTAAAAAGACATAATATGGCAATCGTAAAAGTTGGTTTAATACAAATGTCTTGTACTGCAGATGTACAAGCTAATAAAGCAAAAGCAATTGTAAAAATTAAAGATGCAGCAAAGCAAGGTGCACAAATTGTTTGCTTGCAAGAGCTATACACTTCACTCTATTTCTGTGATGTAGAAGCGTATGAAAATTTTAAATTAGCAGAACCAATTCCTGGTAAAACAACTGACGAATTAGCTGTATTGGCAAAGGAATTAAATATCGTGATCATTGCTTCTTTATTTGAGAAAAGAGCAGAAGGCTTGTATCATAATACAACTGCCCTATTGGATGCAGACGGAACCTATTTAGGAAAGTATCGTAAAATGCATATTCCTGATGACCCTGCTTATTATGAAAAATTTTATTTTACCCCGGGCGATTTAGGGTATAAGGTTTTCAAAACTAAATTTGCTACCATTGGCGTTTTGATCTGCTGGGATCAGTGGTATCCAGAAGCGGCAAGAATTACAAGTTTAATGGGTGCAGAAATGTTGTTTTATCCAACAGCAATTGGTTGGGCAACTTCGCAAGACGAAGCAACCAATACAGAACAATACAACGCATGGCAAACCATTCAAAGAAGTCATGCGGTTGCCAATGGCGTTCCAGTAATTAGTGTGAATCGTATTGGATTAGAGCAAAATGGTTTAATGCAATTTTGGGGTGGTAGTTTTGTAAGTAATCCATTTGGAACTTTATTGTACAAGGCTTCCCATGATCAAGAAGAAATTGCAGTGGTGGATATAGATACAAAGAAATCGGATAGTTATCGAACACATTGGCCGTTTTTACGTGATCGTAGAATCGATTCTTACCAACCCATCATCCAAAGATATATAGACGATGAGCAATAGTATGCATCAAAATATACAAGAAGCAATATTGAAAGGAGCAACACCAAAGGCATTGGGATATACTTTCCCTGCTGAGTTTGCAAAACAAGATGCCACTTGGTTAAGTTGGCCACATAAAGAGGCTAGCTGGCCAGGTAAATTAGATAGTATCTATCCATCTTATATTGAATTCATTAAAATTTTAACCTTATCTCAAAAGGTTTGTATCAATGTGGTGGATGCAGTAATGCAATCAAATGCAACTAAGATGATGCAGGCTTTACAAGTAGATTTAACGAAGGTTCAATTTTATATACATCCAACCAATGATGCATGGTGCAGAGATCATGGCCCAAGTTTTTTAATTGGAAATCATCCAACTGCGCCTAAAGCAATTGTGGATTGGAATATCAATGCATGGGGAGGAAAATATCCACCTTACGACTTAGATGATGTGATTCCAACACTTATCGCTGAAGCATTGAAGCTGCCCGTATTTTATCCAAATATTATTATGGAAGGAGGATCTGTTGATTTTAATGGTGCTGGAACGGTCATGACTTCCAAATGTTGTTTATTGAATGAAAATAGAAATCCGCATTTGAATCAAACACAAATCGAACAATATTTATGTGATTATTATGGCGTAGAACAAGTGTTATGGGTATCTGAGGGTATTGTGGGAGATGATACGGATGGACATATTGACGACACGGTTCGTTTTGTGAATGAAGATACGGTGGTGACTGTAGTAGATTCCAATAAGGATTCTGAAAATTATACCTTATTGCAAGAGAACTTGAAAGAGTTGCAACAAATGCGTTTAATCAATGGTAAACAATTGAATATTATTGAATTGCCAATGCCTGTAGATGTAATTTACGAAGACCAATTCTTGCCTGCGTCTTATGCTAATTTTTATATTAGCAATGCACATGTGGTGGTTCCAACTTTTCGTTGTGATAGGGATGATAAGGCAATGCGCATTATACAGGATTGTTTTCCAACAAGAGCAGTGGTGGGTATTGATTCAACCGATATCATTTGGGGATTAGGTAGCTTCCATTGTTTAAGCCAACAAGAACCATCTGTACAATAAGGATTAACAGAACTTAAATCTTTTTCTTTTAAATTTTAATCAATTAGGATTATGCGTTTAAAATATTTTACTTTCTTGATATTTTGCATTGGCACTTATGCTTGCAGCAGTTTTCCTTATGGTAAAACCAATCGTCAATACATTCGACAAGCAAAATTATTATCCAAAAAAATTGTATTGTCTCCTGAAACACAATCAGAGAATCAATTACCCCTTGCCGAAAAATGGGTAGGCACAACTAATTTTGATTTACGTAAACCTAATTTTGTTGTCATCCACCATACTGCACAAAATGCTTGTGAGCAAACTTTAAAAACTTTCACATTAGAAAGAACAAAAGTGAGTGCACACTATGTGATTTGTAAAGATGGAACCATACACCATATGTTGAACGACTATATGAGGGCATGGCATGGAGGGATTGGTAGCTGGGGAAACAATACAGACCTGAATTCAAGTTCCATTGGTATAGAAATTGACAACAATGGTTTTGAGCCTTTTGAGCCAGCTCAAATAACTAGCCTTTTACAATTGCTTGCCCAACTAAAAAATAAATATCAAATTCCAGTAGACCATTTTGTGGGACACAGTGATATTGCACCAAGACGTAAAGTAGACCCCAATATCAATTTTCCATGGAAAACTTTATCTAGCATGGGCTATGGTATTTGGTTTGAGCCTGATACCAACTATCAACTTCCAACTGGCTTATCCATCCAACATGCATTGAGTTTGGTGGGATATGATACTAAAGATAGCATCGCTGCAATCCTTGCATTTAAACGTCATTTTAGGCAAGACAGCTCCCGAATAATGACGCAAGCAGACAGTTCAGTTTTGTCCCAACTGATTCAAGCCAAACTTTCTAATTAGTTTTTATGGTACCCAAGTAGGGTTTGTTTTTGGTTGAATAATAATGAAAATTTTACTAAATTATTTTGATTGCTAACAATTGTTAGTGTAATTTCGAGCAAATATTTTTACCATGGATTTAAGTTTATCAGAAGAGCAGTTAATGATTCAAAAAGCAGCGCGTGAATTTGCACAACACCAGTGTTTACCGGGTGTAATTGAAAGAGATGAACATCAGAAAGTGCCTAAAGAACAATTATTACAATTAGCTGATCTTGGATTTATGGGGATCATGACAGCTGTCGAATATGGTGGTGCAGGGATGGATACCATTAGTTATGTATTAGCAATGGAAGAAATTAGTAAAGTAGATTCAAGTGTGAGTGTAAGTGTGAGTGTGAACAATAGTTTAGTGTGTTGGGGTTTAGAAAAGTATGGCAATGAATCGCAAAAGCAAAAATATTTAACGCCTTTAGCGCAAGGGAAAAAAGATGGTGAATTGTATGTAGGCGCTTTTTTATTAAGTGAACCAGAAGCGGGCAGTGATGCAACACACCAACATACAAGTGCTATTGATAAAGGAGACCATTATGTTTTGAATGGTGTAAAAAATTGGATCACCAATGGCTCTACTGCATCGGTCTACTTAGTGATGGCGCAAACGGATGCATCTAAAGGTTCAAGAGGGATCAATGCATTTATCATTGAAAAAAATACACCTGGTATCACAGTCGGACCTAAAGAAAATAAAATGGGTATTCGTGGAAGTGATACACATTCTATCTCATTCATGGATGTCATTGTACCAAAAGAAAACAGAATAGGGGATGATGGATTTGGTTTTAATTTTGCAATGAAAACTTTGAATGGTGGACGTATTGGGATTGCAGCGCAAGCATTAGGTATTGCAAGCGGTGCATATGAATTGGCTTTGGCTTATAGTAAAGAAAGAAAATCATTCGGTAAGCCAATTCATGAACACCAAGCGATACAATTTAAATTGTCAGAAATGGCCACTCGCATTGAGACAGCAAGATTATTATGTTATAAAGCAGCATGGGAGAAAGACAACCATATGGATTATGTGATGAGTGCAGCTATGGCAAAATTACACGCAAGTGATACAGCCATGTGGGTGACTACCGAAGCTGTTCAAGTGCATGGTGGATATGGATTTGTGAAAGAATTTCATGTGGAGCGCTTAATGCGTGATGCAAAAATCACACAAATTTATGAAGGTACTTCTGAGATTCAAAAGATGGTGATTGGACGAACTATCACTCGATAATGGATTGCTTATTTGGGTTGTTCTAATTAACTTTGTACCCTATGCCAGTTAATATTTCAGCCTATCAATCTATTCAAGCTACTTTAACAGACCAACAAGTTACGCTTGTAGCAGTTAGCAAGACCAAGCCTCAAGAGGAGCTCATGGAATTATATGCATTAGGTCATCGTGCTTTTGGGGAGAATTATGTACAAGAGTTGGTAGATAAAGAAGCTGCATTGCCAAAAGACATTCAATGGCATTTTATTGGACATTTACAATCCAATAAGGTAAAATACATTGCCCCATTTGTGTTCATGATTCATGGGGTTGATTCAGAGAAATTATTACAAGAAATCAATAAGCAAGCGATGAAGCAAAATCGTATCATTGATTGTTTATTGCAAATTCATATTGCGACAGAGGAAACAAAGTTTGGATTTGATGGACCTGCCCTACATGAATTATTAGTGAGTGGAAGGCTATCTAGCTATTCCAATATTCGAATTAGAGGCTTAATGGGTATGGCTAGCTTTTCTGAGGACCAAGTATTATTGAGTCAGGAGTTCACGACATTAAAAATGTATTTTGATAAAGCCCAACCAGCTTTCCCTGATGGAACATTTAATACCCTTAGCATGGGTATGAGTTCGGACTATGTTTTAGCCATTGCTAAGGGTAGTACTATGGTAAGAATTGGTAGCTTACTTTTTGGTGCAAGAAATTATCCTACACCTAAATAATTTACTTCGTTTTTGAATGATCAAAAACCAATTGACAAAATGCTTTTACACCAACGATAAATCCAGACTCATCTAAATAAAAATCTGGTGTATGATGCGGGCCTGCTTTACTTGGATCTGTACCTTTTGGTAAAGCACCTAAATTAAAAAAGAAACTTGGTACTTTTTCACCAAAGAAAGAGAAATCTTCTGCACCAGTAACCCAAGTAGATTCTGAAACATTGTCCGTACCTGCTGCTTTAATTAAAGCTGGTAATGTTTTTTTAACTAAACTTGGATCATTATAAGTCACCAAAGTTTTTGTTTCAATTTTCACATCGGCAGTAGCACCAGAACTTGCGGCGATGGTTTGTGCAGTATACTTGATTCGCTCATGCACTTCTTTTTGCATTTTACTATCCAAAGTTCTAATGGTTCCACTCATCTCTGCAGTTTCTGGAATAATATTTTGGCGTACACCAGCATTCATTACGCCCACTGTAATAACAACCGGTGCAGTTGTTAAATCCATTTGTCTACTTACAATATGTTGTAATCCTTCTATGATTTGAGCAGATGCTGCAATTGGATCTACGCCACCCCAAGGTTGTGAACCGTGACTTCCTTTTCCATTTACCTTGATACTAAACCAATCAGCAGCTGCCATGAATGCACCAGATTTGTATTTTAAAGTACCTACTGGAGTTTGCGAATTAATGTGGATACCAAAGACTGCTTCTACTTTTGGATTGTCTAATACACCTTCTTTGATCATTAATTGTGCACCACCTTCTTCGGTTCCAGGTGCACCTTCTTCTGCTGGTTGAAATAGGAATACAACAGTACCAGGTAGGTCTTTCTGCATGGCATGTAATACTTTGGCTGTTGCCATTAGCATAGCGGTATGTGAGTCATGACCGCAAGCGTGCATTACTGGTACTTTTTTACCTTCGAAATCTGTAGTGACTTTAGACGCAAATGGTAAGTTGCTTCTTTCAAATACTGGCAATGCATCTATATCTGCTCTTAATGCAACGACAGCTCCTGGCTTACCGCCTTTTAATACCGCTACAACACCCGTCTTAGCAACAGGGTAGCGCACTTCAATACCTGGTAGTGTTTTTAAGAATTCAGCAATGTATTTTCCAGTATTGTATTCTCTATTGGATAATTCTGGATTTTGGTGAAAATGTCTTCTCCATTCAATTAACTCAGGCTCCACTTTTTCTAGAAGTTGGGTATAATTTTTAGGAAGTTCTTGCGCCATTGAATTGACTGCAATCAATAAGCTTAGTGCAAATAACAGTTTACGCATTGGATAGGTTTTTATGATGAAAGAATTTGAATGAATAAAATAGGTTGATTAAAAAATTGGTTTGATTATTATTTAGAATGAATGATGAATGATAAAAATTGAATATGGGATGATTCGGTTAAGCTTGGTATTCTCCAAATATATTTCTTAAAACGTCTGCAATTTCTCCCAATGTACAGTTTGCTTCTACAGCTGCAATCACTGGGGGCATGATATTTTGTCCTGAGTTGACTGAGGCTGTGATTGCTGCCAAGCAGCTTACTGCAAGTGCTTCATCACGCTTTGCTTTTAATGCTTTAATTTTCTCAATTTGAGCTTGCTGAATACTTGCATCTATTTTGAAAACAGGTATTTTATTATTTTCTGCTGAAATAAATTCATTGACACCAACAATGATCTTATCTTTTGATTCAATATCTTTTTGGTATTTGTAGGCGCTATCACTAATCTTTTGCTGCATCCATCCAGATTCAATGGCTGCAACCGATCCACCCATTACATCAATTTGTTGAATCAATTCAAGTGCTTTGGTTTCGACTTCTGCAGTTAAATTTTCTACAAAATAGCTACCTGCCAATGGATCTGCGGTTTCTGGGATACCACTTTCAAATGCCACAATTTGTTGTGTTCTTAAAGCAATCGTAGCTGCTTCTTCGGTAGGTAAGCCTAATGCTTCATCAAATCCGTTGGTATGCAAACTCTGTGTGCCACCCATAACAGCTGCAATAGTTTGAATAGTGACTCTTGTAATATTGTTAAGAGGTTGCTGTGCTGTTAAAGTAGCTCCGCCTGTTTGTGTGTGAAAACGTAACATCATTGCTTTTTCATCTGTGGCGCCTAAGTCCTTCATCATCTTTGCCCAAATGGTTCTAGCCGCTCTAAACTTAGCAACTTCTTCAAATAAATTATTGTGCGCATTAAAGAAAAAGGATAGTCTTTTACCAAATACATTGATATCTAATCCTTTTGCTAAAGCAGCTTCCACATAAGCTTTACCATTGCTTAATGTAAATGCAATTTCCTGCACTGCTGTACTTCCTGCTTCACGTATATGGTATCCAGAAATAGAAATGCTATTCCATTTTGGTAAGTTCGAACTGCACCATTCAAAAATATCAGTAATGATTCGCATGGAATGTCTTGGCGGGTAGATGTAAGTGCCTCTTGCTGCGTATTCCTTTAAGATATCATTTTGGATGGTTCCAGATAGTTGTTTTAAATCAATCCCTCTTTTTTTTGCGACTGCCACATAAAGTGCTAACAGTATAAAAGAAGTGGCGTTGATGGTCATTGAAGTACTGATTTTATCCAAGGGAATACCATCAAATAAAACTTCCATGTCCTCGATAGAACAAATAGAAACACCCACTTTACCCACTTCACCATCAGCAAGTGCATGGTCTGCATCATAACCAATTTGAGTTGGTAGGTCAAATGCAACACTTAGGCCCATGACACCTTGCGATAATAAATAATGATAGCGTTGGTTGCTTTCCTGTGCAGTGGAAAAACCTGCATACTGACGCATTGTCCATAATTTCCCACGGTACATATCCTTTTGTACCCCTCTAATGTAAGGGTAGGTGCCTGGATCCGGAATTGCTTTTGCTGTATCTGGAAGATCCGATGGGGTATAGACCTGTTGAATCTCTATCCCACTGTCCGTATGCTTCTTGTTTGATTCCATAGTACAAATTACGAATATTTGCTTGTTTTTAAACGCAATAATTTTCCTTTTTCGATAAATTTGGATCCATACAATCCCCTTATAAGTGTTAATTTTGTATGAATGATGTAGTTTGAATTTTCGAGTTACACAATACCTTAAATCATTATTTTATGTCTACAATAATAGATATAGCTGCCACACCAGTCAGTTTTACTGCAGGTGCTATAGAGGAAATACAACGCTTGATGCATGCGCCTGATTTTGACCAACAACAAAGGTTAAGAGTGGGGGTGAAAGGAGGTGGATGCAGTGGGATGACTTATGTATTAGGATTTGATGTCACCACTGATAAAGACCTATTATTTTCAATTGAGGGTATTCCTTGCTGCATAGAAACATCGCATCAGATTTATTTATATGGGATGCAGATAGATTGGCAGGGTGGATTGAATAGCCGTGGATTTACATTTACCAATCCCAATGCTTCGAGTACTTGTGGATGTGGCACTTCATTTGCAGTTTAGAAATAGAATAAATACATCATTCTTGCTCTCTATCGCTTTGCTCAAAAGTTCGCTCAAATGAGTCTTCTATTTTAAAAATAACACAACAAATATTTAGTCATAAAAAAGCCCCTCGAAATTCGAGGGGCTTTTTTATATTCAATCAAACTAGGCTAAGCATTGCTAGCAGTTTGTTTTTTTACTTTTGGTTCTGTACCCAATGGCTTGTTCTTAGCAAAGTCTACTAAAACCGGAGCTGCTACAAAGATAGAAGAGTAAGTACCTGTGATTACACCAATCAACATTGCGAATGCAAAACCTCTAGTTACCTCACCACCAAAGATGAATAAGATTAAGATGGTTAAGAACACCGTCAATGAAGTCATCACTGTTCTTGATAATGTTTGGTTGATTGCTTTATTAATGATCGTTGCATTGTCTTGACCTTTCATTAAATGACTATCCTCACGGATACGATCATATACAATCACTGTATCATTCATGGAGAATCCAATAACCGTTAGAATCGCAGCAATAAAGTGCTGGTCGATTTCTAATGGGAATGGAACAAAATTTCTTAAGAAACTAAATACAATCAATGTCACAAATACATCATGCAACAATGAGAAGATGGTACCTAAAGAATATCTCCAATCACGGAAACGAATAAAGATGTACAAACAAATTGCAATCAAAGCAAAAAGAGTTGCCTTAGTTGCACCTGCTTTTAAATCATCAGAGATAGATGGCAATACTTTTTGTTGTTGTTGCTTGTACTGTTCATCAAATTCTTTGAAGGTTGTTCCAGCAGGTAATTGCTTAGATAAACCTTTAAATAGTAAGGACTCCACTTCTTGATCTATATTATTACCTTGATCTTTAATTTTGTATGAAGTTGTGATATTGATTTGGTTTTTAGTGTCTACCGTTTTAATGATAGGTGCTTCACCAAATACTGCTTTCAAATCGTTTCTTATTTCTTCGATATTGACAGCTTTATCAAATTTAACTGTGAAGCTACGTCCACCAGCAAATTCAACACCTTCATCAAATCCATTATAGAATGACGCAATACCTCCAATTAATACAATTGCAGATAAGATATAAGCATACTTTCTGAATTCAATAAATTTGAAATTTGCATTTCTAAATACGCCTCTTGAAATAGCTGTGAAATATTGGAAATGTCTATTCTTACTTGTGTAAATATCAGTGATCAATCTAGAAACTAGAATACCACAGAATAAAGACAATAAGATACCAATGATCTGAGTGGTCGCAAATCCTAATACAGGACCTAAACCAAAGTAAGCTAAGATGATAGCAGTTAAAAGCGTCGTAACGTGTGCATCCAATACTGGAGACATAGAACGCTTATAGCCATCTGCTACCGCTAATTGGTAGCTCTTTCCTTTTGTTAATTCCTCTTTGATTCTTTCAAATATAATTACGTTCGTATCCACTGCCATACCAATGGTCAATACCAAACCGGCAATACCAGGTGCAGTTAATGTGAAACCTAATGCACTTAAAATACCTATTGTAAATAATAAGTTTAAGATCAACGCGATATTTGCAACCCATCCACCAGTGTTAAAGTAAAGTAACATCAAGGCAAAAATTACCAAGAAAGCAATACCAAATGCCATTGCACCACCTTGAATAGATGCTGCTCCTAATGTTGGACCAACTTGTTGTTCTGCCACAATTTTAGCTGGAGCAGGTAATTTACCACTCTCTAAAATTTGTGCTAAATCTTGTGCCGTTTTTAATGAGTAGTTACCAGATATAGAAGAATTACCAGTTGTAATGGCGTCATTCACATTTGGTGCAGAGTAAACAATATTGTCTAAGACAATCGCAAGTGGTTTACCTACATTCTTAGTTGTCATTTTAGCCCAAATGCTAGTACCAATTTTATCCATATTCATTTTGATGGCTACTTTTCCGCGCTCATCAAAATCTTGCGCTGCATTGGCAACATGATCGCCTTCTAATTCAGCTAAACCATTTTCCAAAGTTTTAATAGCATATAAAGCTAGAACGTCTTTTGCTTTAGGATCTGATTCATCAGGCTTGCCATACATGAATACCAAGTTCGATGGAAACTTAGATTTTACTTCTGGTAATGCAAGGTAAGCATTCAATACAGCTGAATCTTTTTTCAAAGTATAACCAATCTCTGCAGGGAAAATGTACTGGCCATTTTTTCCTTGATAAGGTTGTGTGAACTGAACGATTTTTAATAATGGGTTTTTAGCCGCATTTGTTTTAGCAGTATCTATTTTAGAAATAGCATTTGAATCAACGATACCAGCATTGCTCAATTCAATTGCTTTGTCAGCAGCTATAATGGCATTTTGGAAATCTTTATTTTCAAAAGTATACACTTCAAAAAATTGTAAGTTAGCCGTAGATTGTAAATAAGAACGAACACGCTCTTTATCTGAAATACCTGCTAATTCAATATTGATAATCCCTTTGGTAGGATCTGGGTTAATGGATGGAGATGCTAATCCAAATCGGTCAATACGGGTATTTAAAATTCTGTAGGTATTGTTAAAAGCTTGGATAGACTGTTCTTTTAAATAGGAAGTAACAGTTGCGTCAGAGGCATCAAACTTTAATTTGCCATTGCTTCTTGTAGCAAATAAAGGGGCTAAATTTCCTGTTGGGTTAACCGCTTTATATTCATTAGTAAACAAAGTAATCAGATCAGCATTGCTGTTTGCTTTTTTGCTTACAGCGTTGGCTAAAGCAGTATTGAAGGCTGGTTCTTTAGAGTAGTTGGCCAAAGATTTGATTAAACCATCTAATCCAACTTCCATGGTAACACTCATACCACCTTGTAAATCAAGACCTAACATTAATTCCTTTTCTTTAGCAGCAGCATAAGTTGTCAAGCCAAAGAATAGCTTAGTTTCTTTTGTACTGTCTAATAAACGCTTGTAGTATACTTTTTTAGCATCAGCTACGCTGTCGTTGTATAAAAATTGTTGGTCTTTATCACTTGGATAAACCTGTTCTGCTTTGGGTAGTTTGTTGACCCAAGCGGTTGCTTTAGCATCCATTGCTTTTTCATGTGTTCTAACGAACCAAGTAAAAGATAATTGGTAAAGACAAATTAAAATGAGCGCAAATGTAAAAAAGCGCACTAATCCTTTGAGTTGCATAGTAGTTTGGTTAACTTTTTTTAGTCGGCAAATATAGGGGAAACAAGCCTAAAACGAGTCCTATTTGACCATTATTTTGGGGTGAAAATTGATTGACAAGTCATCTAATCGAGTGACATTTCAAAATAAAGTGGGGCATTTGAAGGGATGCCAGGTCTACCTTCAATTCCATATGCCAATGAGGAGGGAATCACCATTTTGATTTTTCCGCCTTTACCAATCAAAGGCACGGCAATTTGCCAGCCTACAATTAAGTCCTTTAATGCATAAGTGATGGTGCCCTTGTCAAATTGGATCCCTGTCATTAATTTTCCAGTGTAAGTCATTGTCAATGAAGTACATAGATTAGGCTTAGCGGTATCCCCAGGGGTAACGATTTGGTATAAAATCCCACTTGGGTGTAAAGTATAGGTAATGCCATTGTTATTACAAAAAGCAATCATCTGCGCCCTTTGAGTAGCAGAACTATCATTGACATATTGTGCTTTTACAGAACAAGCCGTGGATTGAGGGTCATTATTATCCGATTTACTACAAGCCGCAAAAAGGGCTATTGCTGCAAATAGTAAAAACAAACTAAAAATGCTTGAAAATCTTGCTTTTTGAGGGTTTTTTGTTGTCGAATGGATCATTAGGCTCATTTTTTATTTTTTAAGTGCTTGATTTCATTAAAACGTTGTTCATTCATTTCCCAGGTAAATTGTTGATAAATCCAGCCAAATCCTATAGCAATCAATACAATGGCAATTAAGATCCAGATTGTATTGCCTCTGGAATTAGCCACCATATTGGCTCTTTCATACCAGCCCATCTCCGCAATCAACAAGACCACAATGCCCATTAATAAACTTACACTGAATCCTCTCAAAAAGGGTTTACGTTTATAATGGGGCAGGGAGCGTTCTTTTTCCCAATAGGTATAAAAAGCGGCTTCGTCAGGATGAATCATGTGCAAATTTATGCATTGAAATCTGTATTCCCTTGCTTTGCCTATATTTAGTGTACTTTTTTACGAAAATCAAAAGAATGAAACCGTTTATTCAAAAATTTGGGATCACCATTTACCTACTGATTTTAATGCTGCATTTATTTGCACAACTGCTTGGTTATACAAGTATACAATATGGTTCTAAATTAGTCCTATTGCCATTATTGATGCTGTTCTTTTATGTACAACCATTTTTTGAGACTGCATCTAAAAGCAAGTACCTCATTTTGTTTGGCTTGTTTGGATCCTTCTTAGGGGATGCATTTTTATTGTCAGAAGCTTATTTTATTCCAGGGATGATTGCATTTATGACGACGCATATTTTTAATATTTTATTTTTTCATCCATTGAAACCAAAAATGGGGGAGTCGAAAACTAAATTGTATGTATCCATTTTATTGTTAGTAGCTTTTTGTGCATTTGTGTATTTCTTTTTGAAGGATGCAATGGGGGCTTTAATCTATCCAATATTAGTCTACATGCTTTTGATTTCTACGTCTGCTATTTATACAGTGCGTGCATCATTGAATGCAAAAGCAACAATGATCGCCGATTTATTTTGGACTCCAGGTATGCTATTCTTTATAGCATCCGATGCGGTCTTGGCATTTAATAAATTTTATTGGTCTACACAAAGTCCGATAAACAATATAGGCTTAGTCACGATGGCGACTTATGGTATTGCGCAATTGTTATTGGTGAAAGGATTCCAATTGTATTTTGCTAAAGAATCAACTACAGCTTAAAAATATTTTAATGAATTTAATTTGAAATAAGTTCGAGTAGTATAAATAAAAAAAGTCCTCCAATTGCTTGGAGGACTTTTTTTATACTTTCTTTAAAGTGACTAGTAACCCATACCACCCATATCAGGCGCACCGCCACCATGTGGAGTAGCTTCTGGTTTTGGTTTGTCAGCAATCACACACTCTGTTGTTAACAACATAGAAGCAATAGATGCGGCATTCTCCAAAGCAACTCTTGTTACTTTTGTAGGATCGATTACACCTGCTTTGAATAAGTTTTCGAACACTTCTGTTCTTGCATTGAAACCAAAGTCGTCTTTGCCTTCTTTGATTCTTTGAACAACAATAGAACCTTCGATACCGCTATTCTTCACAATCTGACGAAGTGGTTCTTCAATTGCACGACGTACAATTTGAATACCTGTATTCTCATCTTCGTTAGCACCTTTTAATTTTTCTAAACTTGCAACGGCACGGATATAAGCCACGCCACCACCAGGTACAATTCCTTCTTCAACTGCAGCACGTGTTGCGTGTAAAGCGTCGTCTACACGATCCTTCTTTTCTTTCATTTCAGTTTCAGTTGCAGCACCTACATATAAAACAGCTACACCACCACTTAATTTCGCTAAACGCTCTTGTAATTTTTCTTTATCGTAATCAGAAGTTGTATTCTCTATCTGCGCCTTGATTTGATTTACACGAGAAGTGATATCTGCTTTTTTACCTTTACCACCAACAATCACTGTGTTGTCTTTATCGATTGTGATAGAAGATGCTTGACCTAAATAAGTTAAGTCTGCATTTTCTAATTTAAATCCTTGTTCTTCGCTAATGACAGTTCCAGCTGTTAAGATAGCAATATCAGTTAACATTTCTTTTCTTCTATCACCAAAACCTGGTGCTTTTACAGCAGCCACTTTGATCGTACCACGTAATTTATTCACAACCAATGTAGCCATTGCTTCGCCTTCTAAGTCTTCAGCGATGATCACTAATGGACGACTTGTTTGTGCTACTTTCTCTAAAATATGTAAGATGTCCTTCATTGCAGAAATCTTCTTATCATAAATTAAGATATAAGGGTTTTGCATTTCAGCTTCCATCTTTTCGCTATTTGTAACGAAGTATGGAGAAACATATCCACGATCGAATTGCATACCTTCTACTACATCAACTGTTGTATCAGTGCCTTTTGCTTCTTCTACTGTGATCACACCTTCTTTACCCACTTTGCTCATTGCAAGGGCAATTAATTTACCAATTTCATTATCGTTATTTGCAGAAATAGAAGCTACTTGTTCAATCTTTTTAGCGTCATTTCCAACTGTTTGAGATTGTGCTTTTAAACTTGCTACAACTTTTTCTACTGCTTTATCAATACCGCGTTTTAAATCCATTGGATTTGCACCAGCAGTTACGTTTCTTAAACCTTCGCCAATAATAGCTTGTGCTAAAACAGTTGCAGTCGTAGTACCATCACCAGCTTGATCAGCGGTTTTGCTTGCAACTTCTTTTACCATTTGTGCACCAATATTTTCGATAGGATCTTCTAAGTCAATTTCTTTAGCAACAGAAACACCATCTTTAGTAATAGAAGGTGATCCAAATTTCTTTTCAATCACCACGTTACGACCTTTTGGTCCTAAAGTAACTTTCACGGCGTTGGCTAATGTGTCAACCCCTTTTTTCATTTTATTTCTCGCTTCTAAGTCGAAAAAAATCATTT
>Ga0304730_1001139_pt1 | contig 20798 bp, 14 predicted proteins | sample M_130628_MF_Meta_FD_190474 | JGI IMG/M metagenome (GOLD analysis project Ga0304730, IMG submission 190474) | Freshwater microbial communities from Lake Montjoie, Canada to study carbon cycling - M_130628_MF_MetaG (v2) (version 2) | ecosystem: Environmental > Aquatic > Freshwater > Lake | place...
ATTTCTTTAAATGTTGCAAATGCCCAAAAATTAAATATTGGCAAGGCATCAAGTAAAATTAATTCCGTTGTTAAAAAAACAACCGAAACAATTGTAAGCGGGAATCAACCCAATATGGATGATGTGGTAAAAGGCCTTAAAGAAGCACTTTCCATAGGCGCAGATAGTAGTGTAAAAAAATTAAGCGCTGCTGATGGCTTTTTTAATAATACAGCAATCAAAATTTTAATGCCTCCAGAAGCGGTAAAAGTGGAATCTTCGCTTCGAAAAGTGGGCGCTGGAAAATTAGTTGATGATGCCATTTTAACCATGAACCGCGCTGCTGAATCCGCAACTTCAGATGTGAAAGATATTTTCTTAGATGCAATTAAAAACATGACCATAAATGATGGCATGAAAATATTAAAAGGGGATAGTATTGAAGCAACCCGATATTTGAAATCATCAACAACGCCTCAACTCACTCAGAAAATTCGACCAATAGTTGAAATCGCACTCAAAAAAGTAAACGCTACTAAATATTGGAGCGATTTATTTAATGAATACAATCGATTTGCTGTAAAAAAAATAAACCCTGATCTTACCGGATTTGTTACCGAAAAAACCATTGAAGGTTTGTTCTTTTCAATAGGAGAGGAAGAACAAAAAATCAGAAAAGATCCAGCCGCTCAAGTGACTGAATTACTTAAGAAAGTTTTTGGAAAATAGTGTTGTAAAATCTGCTTATTCTTCGTTTTTAAATTGGCTATATTTTCTCCATTTTTCAATCAACTCCTGCATGTCATTTGGTAGTTCGCTATCAAAAACAATCTGCTCTTGTGTGGTTGGGTGAATAAATCCAAGTTCCTTTGCATGTAAAGCTTGCCTATTACAAATTTTAAAACAATTGTCTACAAACTGTTTGTATTTGGTGTACACGGTGCCTTTTACAATTCTATCGCCACCATAAAAATCATCATTGAACAATGGGTGTCCGATGTATTGCATGTGCACGCGAATTTGATGTGTACGTCCTGTTTCCAATCTACATTCCACTAAAGTGACATAATTAAAACGCTCAAGCACTTTGTAATGAGTGATGGCATCTTTTCCGTAATCTCCATCTGGGTATGCGGTAAACAATTTTCTAAACCGTTGATGTCTGCCCACATGCGCTACAATAGTACCTTCATCTTCATCAAAATTACCCCAAACCAATGCCACGTATCTTCTATGAACCGTGTGGTTGAAAAACTGTTTGGCTAGGTCGCTCATCGACTTCGATGTTTTGGCCATCACCATCAAACCGCTTGTATTTTTGTCTATTCGGTGCACCAATCCATAGCGTGGCAATGTTTTGTCGTTTAAATCAGGTTGTTGTTTTTGCATATGAAACAAAGCCGCATTCAATAACGTTTGGTCCGGGTTTCCGCTTCCTGGGTGTGCCACCATTCCTACTGCTTTATTTAAAATGAACAAATCTTCATCTTCATAAACAATATTTAAAGGAATATCCTGCGGAACTATTTCGGAAGATTCTTGACTTTCGGTGTCATATACAACAACTTTATCGCCTCCCTTTACTTTGTAGTTGTTCTTTACAGGTTTATCGTTCACCAGTACATGCTCGTTTTCAATAGACTGTTGAATTTTATTTCTGGTAGCACCTTCAATCCTTGCCATTAAAAATTTATCAATACGAAGCGGTTCTTGACCTTTGTCAATTATTATCGAATGTTGTTCGTAAAGTTCTTCCGATTCTTGAAATAATATCTCTGATGCGTCACTCATTATCTTGCTGGGTCGTTTAAAATGTCTTTAAAATTAGTGTCGCAAAATTCTAACTTTCAATTCGAATTAATAATAAAAATTTATGGAATAACACCTTATCTTTGCGCACTTTTTAAATTTTATGATAAGTGCAAATAATATAACCCTTGCATATGGCAAGCGGATTCTGTTCGATGAGGTAAATATAAACTTTACCAAAGGAAATTGCTACGGTATAATCGGGGCAAATGGTGCGGGTAAATCCACCTTTATGAAAATTGTAAGTGGTGAAATTGAACCCAATAAAGGTACCATTGATATTACTCCGGGCGAAAGAATGGCAGTGTTGAACCAAAACCAATTTGCTTTCGATGAGTTTACGGTGTTGAATACCGTGCTTATGGGACATAGTAAATTGTGGAAAATCATGCATGAGCGTGATGCCATTTACTCAAAAGAAGATTTTAGTGAAGCTGATGGTATGCGTGCTGGCGAATTGGAAAACGAATTCGGAGAAATGGGCGGATATACAGCAGAAAGTGATGCTGCAACTTTATTAAGCGAATTGGGTGTTGATGATTCCCTTCATTTTCAACAAATGAAAGATATCAGCGCGAATTTAAAAGTAAGGGTTTTGCTTGCTCAAGCTTTATTTGGAAATCCAGATATCTTATTGCTTGATGAGCCTACCAATAACCTCGACGTTGAAACCATTGCTTGGCTAGAAAACTTTTTGGCAGACTATCAAAATATCGTTTTGGTGGTAAGCCATGATCGACATTTCTTGGATTCAGTGTGTACACACGTTGCCGATGTCGATAGAAGTAAAATAAAGGTTTATACCGGTAACTACTCTTTTTGGTACGAAAGTTCGCAGTTGGCAGCGCGTCAACAAAGCGACAAGAATAAAAAAATGGAAGATAAAAGAAAGGATTTACTCGACTTTATCGCCCGTTTCAGTGCCAATGCGTCAAAAAGTAAACAAGCTACAAGCCGTAAAAAAGCATTGGAGAAATTGGTTATTGAAGATATTCAGCCATCCAACAGAAAATATCCAGGTATTATTTTTAAGCAAGACCGTGAAGTAGGCAATGAGATATTAAAAGTGGAAAACCTATCTAAATCAATCGATGGCAAGCCTCTTTTCTCAAAACTTAATTTCGATATTCAAAAAAATCAAAAAATTGCGTTTTTAAGTCGCGATCCGCTAGCGTTAACTACTTTCTTTGAAGTAATTAATGGTAAAATTCCTGCAGATACAGGTTTTTTTGAATGGGGAACCACGATTACTCCAGCCTATTTACCCAACGACAATAAAGAATTCTTTGAAGGAAATAGCGACAATTTAATGGATTGGTTACGTCAATATGTGCCACCAACGGTTAAAGATGTAGATGAGGATTTCTTAAGGGGTTTTTTAGGAAAAATGTTGTTTAGTGGTGATGAAATAATGAAGAAAACCAACGTATTGAGTGGGGGAGAAAAAGTGCGTTGTATGCTGAGTAAAATGATGTTACAAAATCCCAATGTGTTGATTTTAGATGAACCAACCAATCATTTGGATTTGGAGAGCATTATTGCATTCAATGATAGTATGACAACTTTTCCGGGTATTGTGTTGCTAACCACACATGATCATCAGTTTATGCAATCTGTAGCTAATCGTATTATTGAAATTACGCCAAAAGGCATGATAGATAAATTAATGACTTACGATGAGTATTTGGCGGATGACAGGGTAAAAGCGCAAAGATTAGAATTGTATGGAAGCTAATCCTAACTGTAAAGTTTGACTTTCTTGCTAATTGTAAAACCATAAATAAAGAAAAAAATAATGAAACTTAAATCTATTTTATTTTATATCGCATTGATTTTCATTTCTTTTAAAGGGTTTTCTCAACGAAAATATTATAGCGAAGCGCGCTATCAAAATGCAATTGGGGTTAAATTTTTCCCCGGTTCAATTTCAATAAAACATACCATGTTTTCAAAGAATAAATTTGAAGGGTTGATTTACAATTGGAAGGGTGTAAGAGCAGTGGCGTTGTATGAGTTTGAAAATAGAATAGAAGGAATTGATGGACTTTGCTGGTATTTTGGGCCAGGTGCGCATATACAATTTAATGAAGGCACAAAAATATACGCTGGGAGTTATTATTTGGGTTTTGATGGTGTTATTGGCATCGATTGGAAAATAAGAAATGCCCCAATCAATATTTCACTGGATTGGCAACCATCTTTAGATTTTGATCAAAAGGAAAATTTTAAAACCGGATTTGGTGGAATTGGACTTCGTTACGTTATAAATTAAATGACTTCAATTTTATACTTGTAAAGCGAAATTTATTTTTAAATTATGAAAAAACTGGCATGGATACCTAAGTCATTAATAGCACATGAGAAATAATATCAATCAATTTCTTGACTTTTTTTACCCGATATTCAAGCGGTTTATGCCGATTGAAACCTATCGATATGCTACTTGCGGAGGTGTAAATACATTGTCTGGATTGTTGGTTTGGTATTTGTGTTATCATTTTGTATTCAGTAGAATGGTGGTAAATCTTGTTTTTTATTCGTTTGAACCATATACGCTTGCTTTATTTGTATCAAGTACATATTCTTTCATACTTGGTTTTTTACTTAATAAATACGTGGTATTTACATCCTCTAATTTAAAAGGGCGCATTCAGTTGTTTCGATATTTTTTATCCTTTGCATTTAACCTTTTACTTAATTATTTTCTACTCAAATTGTTCGTAGAGAAATTCATTTGGGATGCGTTTCTAAGTCAGCTTTTAACTATAGTCATCGTAACCGCTGTTAGTTATTTTAGCCAAAAGCATTTTACTTTTAAAATTAAATAGTCGGTATAACTTACTGATATTTAATAAATTGGTTCGATAAATATTGAATTAATAGTTATCGAATATTAGTAACTTTAAATTTCCAATATCGTTTTACAGCGAATAAAGTAATACGATTTTGACTTTTTATTGAGACCAATCTTTTCTCGTATAATGCCGATGTGATAGCTGTTTGGAACAAATGCAATTGGTTCATTACAGATATCCAATCGGTATAAGTTTAAAAATCCTCTAGATCCATTTTTTCATTTTGTTATTGTTTCTATGGCAGTTTCAGAAATAATACCTGAGATAATCTTCTGGAATTCGGTTGGTTATGCCAAACTATACGTTTTCTATTGGCACATTGTTCTATTTTGTCAGTTTGTTATATAATTTGGTTTTGCGTTTATAAGCTTAAGAACATTCATATTTTTATTTCTTTTTTATTTTAATAGAATTTTGTAAATAGTTTATAATCATTTATTAATACGTAAAATGTTACGCTTAATATATAAAAATAGTTTTGCCAATTTTGAATTTAATAACTGACATTTTTTCATTGAAACTTGGTTGGCATAATGATTGAAAGTGTTCCCGTGAACAATTAAAATTAAAAAATTATGGGAAAGATAATTGGAATCGACTTAGGAACAACTAACAGTTGCGTGTCGGTTATGGAAGGTAATGAACCAGTAGTAATTGCAAACGATGAAGGAAGAAGAACAACACCTTCGGTTGTGGCATTTTTAAAAAGTGGCGAACGTAAAGTAGGAGATCCTGCAAAAAGACAAGCCATCACCAACCCTCAAAATACCATTTCTAGCGTTAAGCGTTTTATGGGGCGTCAATATAATGAGGTTGCAGAAGAAAGTTCACATTGGAGTTATAAAGTAGTAAAAGGAGATAACAATACTGTTCGTATTGATATAGACGGTAGAATGTATACACCTCAGGAAATCAGTGCAATGGTTTTGCAAAAAATGAAAAAAACGGCAGAAGATTATTTAGGTCAAGAAGTAACTGAAGCGGTTATCACCGTTCCAGCTTATTTTAATGATGCGCAACGTCAGGCTACTAAAGAAGCTGGTGAAATTGCTGGTTTGACTGTAAAAAGAATTGTAAATGAACCAACAGCAGCAGCATTGGCTTACGGTTTAGATAAAAAAGGTAAAGATCAAAATATTGCGGTTTTCGATTTAGGTGGTGGGACTTTTGATATTTCCGTACTTGAATTGGGTGGTGGTGTTTTTGAAGTAAAGTCTACAAATGGAGATACACATTTAGGAGGTGATGATTTTGATAAAGTAATTATGGATTGGTTGGCTGATGAGTTTAAAGCTGAGGAAGCAATTGATTTACGTAAAGATCCAATGGCTTTACAACGTTTAAAAGAAGCTTCTGAAAAAGCGAAAGTTGAATTGTCTTCTTCAACAGAAACCGAAATCAACTTGCCTTATGTCACAGCTGTTGATGGCGTTCCTAAGCATTTGGTGAAAAAATTAACCCGTGCTAAATTTGAATCTTTAGCGGATGATTTATTTACCCGTTGTTTGCGTCCTTGCGAAATTGCATTGAAAGATGCCAACATGAGCACTTCTCAAATCGATGAAATTATATTAGTAGGAGGTAGTAGCCGTATACCTAAAGTACAAGAAATTGTAGAGAAATTCTTTGGTAAAAAACCAAATAAGGGTGTCAATCCGGATGAAGTGGTGGCAATTGGTGCAGCCATTCAAGGTGGTGTTTTGACTGGAGAAATTAAAGATGTATTACTTTTAGATGTTACCCCATTGAGCTTAGGTATCGAAACAATGGGTGGTGTTATGACAAGATTGATTGATAGCAATACGACTATTCCTACAAAAAAATCAGAAACGTTTAGTACAGCAAGCGACAACCAACCGGGCGTACAAATACATGTATTGCAAGGAGAGCGTCCAATGGCAAGTCAAAATAAAAGTTTGGGAATGTTTAATTTAGACGGAATTCCTCCAGCGCCACGTGGCGTTCCTCAAGTTGAAGTTACGTTTGATATTGATGCAAATGGTATTTTACACGTAAGTGCAAAAGATAAAGGAACAGGTAAAGAACAAAAAATTCGTATCGAAGCAGGTTCTGGTTTAACCCCTGAAGAAATCGAAAAAATGAAAAATGAAGCTAAAGCAAATGAGGAAACAGATAAAGCAGAAAGAGAAAAAGTGGATAAAATCAATCAAGCCGATAGCTTAATTTTTCAATCTGAAAAGCAATTAAAAGAATACGGAGATAAAATTTCTGCGGATAAAAAAGCACCAATTGAAGCTGCGCTTGAAAAATTAAAAGAAGCACATAAATCTCAAGATCTAAATGCAATTGATGCGGCAACTACAGAATTAAACACAGTTTGGACAGCAGCTAGTGAAGAGATGTATAAAGCAACTCAAGAAGCTAGTCCTCAAGCAGACGGCGCTGATGGTCAATCTACTCAATCCAATAACAATGGATCCGAAAATGTAACGGATGCAGAATTTGAGGAAGTAAAATAGTTAGTTTCTTACTTTGTGAATATAGGCCGTGGTATTTTTATATCGCGGCTTTTTTAATTATAGTGAAGGAAACGCGAAGTCACGCAGGCGTGAAGAATTGAAACACTAAGGCACAAAGGCTCAAAGGCACGAAGTTTTTTTGTTTCACGCAAAGCTCGCAAAGGCGCAACGGGAGAATAATGCCACCTTAAACCTTTAAACCCTTAAACCAGCAAAGCGATTTATACCTTCGCTTCAACCTTTTGAACTCATTGAACATATTGAACCTTTTGAACCAAACCTCTCAAACTTCAAAAACCTCCCAAACCTCAAAAACCTTTACCTATATTTGCCAAAAAAAATTAAAACATCATGCAAAAAATAAAATCAATAACCATATACATTTTAATGTTGGTTTCATTTGGAATAAGCGCGAATGCTCAAAAGAAATCGGACATCAAAACAGAATCGTTAAGCTATACTATTGGCGATGAAAAGTTTTTGAGTTACATGGCATACAATGATCAATCTGCTAAAAAACGTCCCGTAGTCTTGGTGGTTCACGAATGGTGGGGGATGAATGATTATGTGAAACGTCGTACGCGTCAACTTGCCGAATTGGGATATCTAGCTATTGCAGTTGATTTATATGGAGAAGGAAAAGTCGCAAACAATGTAGAAGAAGCAGTAGGATTTTCAACCCCATTTTATAAAGATCCAACATTAGCCAAATCTCATTTTGATGCAGCACTTGATAAAATCAAATTGAATAAACTTGCTGATACTAACAATATTTCGGCAATCGGATATTGTTTTGGTGGTAGTATGGTTTTGAATTTTGCTAAAATGGGTGAGAATCTTAAAGGAGTTGTTAGTTTTCATGGTGGACTTGCTGGTGTTCCTCCTACAAAAGATTTGTTGAAATCTGAAATACTTGTTTGTCATGGCGCAGACGATAAATTTGTAAGTGCTGATGAAGTGTCAAATTTCAAAAAAGAATTAGACGGGGTTAATGCTGTTTATCTATTTAAAGAATATCCTAACGCTACTCATGCGTTTTCCAATCCTGATGCTACCGAAATGGGCAAGAAATTCAGCATCCCGATAGCTTACAATGAAAAAGCGGATAAAGCATCATGGAATGAAATGATTGTATTTTTAAAACGAATTTTCAAGAAATCATAAAAGTAGTTGATGCTTAAAAAAGTATCTTTTCTTTTTCTTAGTCTAATAATTGTACTTACTGGTTTTGCTCAACAAACCCATACCAATATTGAGATTCCTGCTCACCAAGCAAATGAAACATTAATTGCTCATGCAGGTTACACTCTATCGTATAATGAAAAATACGAACAAGCCAATTGGGTAGCGTACGAACTTACAAGCGAAGAAACCAATAGCTTATACAATAGAACCAATCAGTTTCTGGTAGATCCAAAAATTAGTACCGGCTCTGCGGATAATTCGGATTATGCAGGAAGTGGTTACGATAGGGGACATCTCGCTCCGGCTGGAGATATGGGCTGGTCGGCACAAAGCATGATTGAATCTTTTTATTACAGCAATATGTCGCCTCAGGAGCCTTCTTTCAATCGTGGCATTTGGAAAAACGCAGAAACATTTACCCGCGAAGCCGCCATTACAAATCATGTAATTTATGTAGTAACCGGTCCGGTTTTTACTTCAGATATGACTACGATTGGACATAACCAAGTCGCAGTTCCTCATTCATATTTTAAAGTCATTTTAGATTATTTCGAACCAGAGGTAAAAGCCATTGCTTTTGTAATTCCCAATGAAGCATCTCGACTTCCTTTGCAACATTTTGCAGTATCCATCGATGAGGTAGAAGATTTAACTGGATTGGATTTTTTTCCATTATTGCCTGATCAAGAAGAAACTTTATTGGAAAGCAAATTTGATCTTAATTTATGGGATTGGCAAAATAGCAGTCATTCAACAAAAACAAAAAACACAAAAGGTAATACTTCATCATCTTCAGTTCAATGTACCGGCACAACAAAGAAAGGAGATCGGTGCAAAAGAATGACCAAGAATCCAAGTGGAAAATGTGCTCAGCATCAAAATTAATCCAATTCAATTATTTCACAGTCTTTCATCTCTTTACCGTCTACGACAAATCTAATAAGGGTTTTTGTTTTGTGCCATCCTTGTTTGCCTGCAGCTCCTGGATTCATGTGTAAGCAATTTGTCTTTTCGTCGTACATCACTTTCAAAATATGAGAATGTCCGCTGATAAAAAGTTGTATGTTGTTTTTAATGATTAAATCTTTTACACCAGGTGCGTATCGACCTGGATATCCGCCAATATGCTTCATAAACACATTTACACCCTCGCATGTAAAAAATAAATTTTCAGGGAAATAAGCCCTAATATCTTGCCCATCAATATTTCCATAAACCCCACGAATTGTAGCACGGTTGTTAACCGCTTCTAGTTTTGATTTCAATTGGTTCACCCATTCCATACTTCCAAAATCTCCAGCATGCCAAATTTCATCACAAGTTTTGAAATGCGTTATTACTTGTTCATCTAAATATCCATGTGTATCAGAAATTAATCCAATTTTTTTCAATGTTGATTGTATTTTATGCGTTTAATCCTTTAATTTTAATGAAGGTAAATAGTAATCGTTAATTTAAAATAGGTTCTACATTGTTATTCCACAGAAACTTTTTATACTTTATTGATAAGCGCATTTGGAAATATTATTTCCTCATGTTGGCCTTGAATCTGCAATCCTTTTTCTAAATTTTTTTAATTGCAATTTTCACTTTTTACTTTTCACTTTAATTTTTTTTCATGCCACATTATAAATCGTTGGGAAAAATCCCACACAAAAGACACACACAATTTAGAAAACCAGATGGTTCTTTGTATTCTGAACAATTGTTTTCAACAGAAGGATTTTCAAATGATTATTCTTTGTTGTACCATACGCATGCACCAACCCAGATTGTAAAATGCGATGATCCAATTGATGTAAATCCAATCGTTGCTGAAGAAAAAATGCTCAAACATAGAAGTTTGGAAGGTTTTAATGTTAAGCCCGAAGCAGATTATTTAGCCAGCAGAAAAGCAATTTTAGTGAACTCGGATTGTCATATTGTTTTGGCTGCACCTCAAAAAAGTACCACCGATTATTTTTATAAAAATGCAGATGCTGATGAAATGATTTTCGTGCATGAAGGAAGTGGCGTTGTAAAAACTTGTTACGGCGAACTTCGTTTTGGTTATGGCGATTACATCGTTTTGCCACGCGGCACCATTTATCAAATTCATTTTGATGACGAGAAAAATAGATTATTCATTGTTGAGTCTTTTCATCCAATGAGATATCCGAAAAGATATTTGAGCAAGTACGGCCAATTGATGGAGCATTCACCTTATTGCGAAAGGGATATTCGTGGTCCAGAAAATTTAGTGACCAATGATTTAACTGGAGACTTTGTCATCAAAACAAAAAAACAAGGTTGGTTGTATGGCATTCATTACAACACACATCCATTTGATGTGGTAGGTTGGGATGGATGTTGTTATCCATATATTTTCAGCATCCATGATTTTGAACCAATTACAGGTCGTGTGCATCAACCACCGCCAGTGCATCAAACATTCGAAACAGATGCCTTTGTCGTTTGTTCATTTGTACCACGTCTTTACGATTATCATCCTTTGTCAATACCTGCACCATATAACCATAGCAATATTGACAGCGATGAATTGTTGTATTATGTTGACGGTGATTTTATGAGCCGCAAGCATGTTACCAGAGGCATGTTAACCCTTCATCCTGCAGGAATTCCACATGGTCCTCATCCTGGAGCTGTAGAAAAAAGTATTGGCAAAAAAGAAACACAAGAACTTGCCGTAATGGTAGATACATTTCGTCCGTTGAAATTAACGACAACCGCTATTGAAATCGAAAATCAAGGTTATGTGATGAGTTGGGCGGAGTAAGAATATAACAAATTTAAAATTTAAAATTCAAAATTAAAAAATGGGATTCCAATTTATGCGCCACGTTTTAAACCTTGTGTGGTAAATGATTCCTTTTTGAATTTTGAATTTTTACTTTTGAATTAACCTTTATTTTTCAATGGTGCTACCTGCTCAATCGCTTCCATAATTTGTTGCAAAATATCTTCCGTAGAATCGTCGTAATTTATCTGCAATGGATCTTTAAATTCAACAGATAATTTCACCTTTCGTTTTTGGATTTTCAATCCTGTTTTATCGAAAGCTTCTGAAAATCCTTTAATTACGATTGGCACTACAATTGGTTTGTATTTTTTAATGATAAACGCAGTTCCTTTTCTTCCTGGTGCAAATGGAGTAGTGGTGCCTTGTGGAAATGTAATTACCCAGTTTTCATTTAAGGCATTGGAGATGCTTCGAGTGTCTCCAATTTCTAAACCTTTTCGAACTTCGCCAGAATCGCTATTCCAACTTCTTTTCACCGTTATCGCTCCAGCAAGTGTAAAGATTCTTGCAATAAATGTTTTTTGCATCGTCGTGGTGGCAGCCACATATTTTACGCGGGTAAAAGGCCAAAGTAAATATGAAGGGAATCCCAATCCTTTGTTTTTTTTCCAAGATGATGCGCAAAAAATATGGAGAAAGGTAATGACATCAGCGAAGTATGTTTGATGGTTAGATACAAAAAGCACATTTTGTTTGGGCAAATCTTTCAATTTTTCCATGCCCTTTACCTTGAGTTTGTTTGTAATGTTGATTCTTGGATAAGAGATTAACCCAATGAAAAAATACAACAAACCTTTAATGAATTTAGACTCAAGTATTTTGGTTTTAAAATCATTACGAATGCGCATTATTATTATCAGAATTTAGAATGATTTACATTATTAAATCGGCAAATTAATATGATGTTTAAAAAAATAAAACAATTTTCAAAAAATATCTTTGGTCAGCATTTAATATTCTGTAAATTACATTCCGTTAATATAATGATAAACTTTATCTTAATTTTTGTAACACTAAATTAGTATTATGCAATTGAAATCTACACAAAAAACCAATGTTGTTTTTTTTATGCAAACATTGTCAATGTTTGTATTGACTTGTTTTTTTTCCTTGTCGCTGTTTTCTCAACAGTATTTTAATGGAAATTTAAGCACGGGAATCACGTCTAGTACGGGAGTTTCTGCACCTGTTGGCTATGCTTGGTCAGAAGTACAAACTGGAAATGAACAAGCGGGATTTGGTGCTCAAATCACAAACAGTTTTACGATTGCAGATAATTTTTCTGTTAACGTGGCGTCATGGACAGTTTCTAAAGTTACCTTCTTTGCATTTTCTACAGGTTATACAGGTGCAACTTCGCCGTTTAGAGAATTAAGATTTCAAATTTTCAATACTGATCCATCTGTTGGAAATCCAACTCCTGTATTTGGGGATTTAGTTACCAATCGTTTATCAAATTCTTCTACTGCAGGAATATATAGAATTTATAATGGCGTACCTAATTCATTAAGAGAAGTTTGGAAATTAGAAGCAAACATTAATACGGTATTGCCTCCAGGTAATTATTGGATCGAATGGCAAACTGGAGTTGCAGCAGGGGTTACAAGCAATTTTATTCCAGCAAGTACGGTATTAGGTACTACAACTCAATTGGGTAATAATGCAAAACAACATGATTTAACTGCTAATTTGTGGAGCAATATTGCTGATGGAACAACGATTCCAAATAATTTTCAAGATTTTCCTTTCTTAATAGATTTCACAACTTCGGCATGTACAGGAACACCGGTTCCAGGAAATACAACTTCTACAGCAGCAACTGCTTGCCCCGGTACGAATTTTACTTTAGGCATTTCAAACACATTTAATGGTGTTGGCATTACATACCAATGGCAATCATCATCAGACAATATAACTTACAACAACATTACTGGTGGTGTAAATACTACATTGACCACAAATCTTGCAACAGCCACTTGGTACAGATTGGCGGTTACATGTGGTGGTAGTTTGTCTGTAGGATATTCTACTCCAATTCAAATTGCACAAACACCTGCTACAGGCTGTTATTGCACATCATCTGCAACAAGCATTAGAGATGAAGAAATTTTAAGGGTTAAAGTAGGAACATTAGATAACAGCTCCACTTGTGATTCATTGGCTCCTGGTCCTAACTCTGTAAAGAACAGATATTCTAACTATACTTCTGGTGTTGGTGCTCCAGCTCCAGGAAATATTGTTTCTGGTGGTGGAAATCCAATTACCATCCAAATTGGAACTTGTAACACAGGAAGTTATACAAACAGTGTTGCAGTTTGGGTAGATATGAATCAAAACGGAATTTTAGAAACTACAGAAAAAGCCTATGTTTCAAGAACAGGAACACCTGGTGCGCACGTAGAAACAGGAAGTTTGGTTATTCCTTCAACTGCTTTAAACGGAATTACCTTAATGCGTGTTGTTTCAGTAGAAACTTTCAATCCGCAAAACATTAATCCTTGTGGTACTTATACTTGGGGTGAAACAGAAGATTACTTGGTAAATATTCGCCCTTGTACTCCAGCTGCAGTAGCTGCTCAACCAACAAACGTTACAGCTAGTTGTGGTGGAAATGCAAGCTTTACCGTTGGTACAAGTGGTGATTTTCCTTCATTTACATGGGAATATAGAACAAGTCCAACTGCAACTTGGAATTTTGTAACAGATGGAGCGTTGTATTCAGGTGCAACAACAAATACTTTAAATGTTACTGGTGCAACCAACGCAATGAACGGTTATCAATATCGTGCAGTTTTCATTGGTGCTTGTTCTGCAACTGATTTCTCAAATGCAGTTACTTTAACGGTAAGTCCTTTTGTGGCGAACGTTACACCAAGTTCTTCTACAATTTGTAATGGTAGTTCACAATCTATACAAATTACCAACCTTACTAGCTCGAACTTTGTAACAACAACTGTTGCTTCAGGAACTGTAAATACCCTTATCCCTGATGGAGATGATGCTGGTGTTGTCTCTGCTCCGATTGTTGTTTCAGGAATTCCAGCAGGATCTGTAGTAACTAACGTAAACGTAAAGTTCAACATTACGCATACTTATGTTGGAGATTTGCATATAAATCTTATTTCGCCAAACGGGCAAAATTTAAATCTTGTTGGCGCTTTAAATAATGGTTCTGGTTTCAACAGTACTGCTAATTTCACAAATACAATAATCAGCTCTACGAGTACAACTGTAATTAGTGGTGCTCCATCTCCTCGCACAGGAACTTTCGCTGCTGAAAAAAGAGCAGGTTTCGGTCCAACAGGAAACATTCAAACCGCTACGGATTGGCCAGCATTGTTTACTACTTTAAATGGTAACTGGAAATTAGCAATGGCTGATTTTGGTTTTGGTGATGAAGGTACTTTAGTAAATTGGGAAGTGTCTATTACTTACACGGCACCTTCTTACGCAGAAGGAACATGGACACCAACTACAGGATTATTTACAGATGCAGCGTTAACCTCTCCATATTTAGGAGGTGATACAACCACTGTTTATGCTGCGCCAACTACATCTACAAACTATACCGTTATCGTAGCAACACCTTTATGCACTTCAGCTCCATTGGTTATCCCAGTTACAGTTGCAAATCCTATTGCTTCTATCGTTCAACCTACAAGTGCTGAAATATGTGAAAACGGAAATGCAACGTTTATTTCTGGTGCAGCTGCTGGAAATCCAATTTTATATCAGTGGGAAGAAAGTACAGATGGTGGCGTAACTTGGTCTAATGTTGTTGATGGTTCTGTTTATAGTGGCGCAAATACTTCAACACTTAATATTACATCAGCTCCAACAACTATGGACGGATTTAAGTATCGTTTAAAAATGAATGTGGTTGCTTGTAGTAGTAATGCAACTACTGATGAAATTACACTTACTGTTCATGCAAACCCATCATTAGAGATCTCAGCTGCTCCACATACAAGTTTATTCCCAGGATTACAAACAACATTAACTGCTGTAGTAACACCAGCTGGAACAAATAATGTATTTGATTGGACATTAAATGGTGCTTCAATTATAGATAATGATGCAACTCACACTGTTGATATTGACGGCATCGGAACCTACGAAGCAATGGTTACCGATCAATTCGGTTGTGTATCTGCTGTTTCAAATAGCATTACCATTACTGATTCATTAAACAAATCATTATTTGTTTATCCTAATCCAAATAAAGGTGAATTCCAAATCAGATACAACGATAAATTAAACGGCGTTTCAAATCCAAGAAGTATCGTTATTTATGATGCAAGAGGTTCTCGTGTGTATAAAAAACAATTTACACCTAACTTCCCTTTTGGTAGAATGGATGTAGATTTAAAGAAATACGGCAAAGGCGTTTATTTCATTGATTTGTTAGACGCTGCTGGCGTTAGATTGAAAGCAGGAAGAGTAGTTGTTTATTAATGTATGACATCAAAATATAAAAGGTGCTGTTCAGAAATGAACGGCACCTTTTTTTATTGGAATAATTCTTAATTTCTGTAAAAGTTTTAAAAATAAAGAATTAACTTCGCCGTCCCGTTTAATAAAACCACGGGGTAATATATTATGTCATTTAATTTTAACAAACAACTAAACGCAGATGAACAGGAGCCGATCGCTTCTAATGAAGCTGAATCTACTGCGACACCAAATGAACCTGTTGCTGAAGAACAAGCAGAATTGCTAAATGAACCTGAGGTTGCTCCAGTAGAAGAAACCGCTGCACCAATTGTAGAAGCAGTTGCTCCAGCAGTTGTAGAAACTGTTGCTCCAGTAGCAGTTGCACAAACAGTTGAGCACAAAGCTTCTTATGTTCAAGAACCAGAAACGCCACATGATGATTTTGATTGGAGCCGCGACAAAAGAAATGTTGTGTCTTATTCAAAAGAAGAAAAAGCAAAGTACGATTCAGTTTACGACGGAACATTCAAACAAATTACTGATGGCGAAATGATTCAAGCTACTGTAGAATCATTAACTAAAACAGATGCTGTTGTTAACATCGGTTTTAAAAGTGATGGTTTGATTTCTTTAAACGAGTTTAGAGATATTCCAGGTGGCGTGAAAGTAGGAGACATCATTGAAGTAATGGTGGTTCAAAAAGAAGACCGTGAAGGAAATCTAAATCTTAGTAGAAAATCTGCAAGAATTACCCGCGCTTGGGAAAGAATAATGGAAGTAAACAAAACTGGTGAAATTGTTACCGGTTTGGTTACCAGCAAAACTAAAGGTGGTTTGATTGTTGATGTATTTGGTATGGAAACATTCTTACCAGGTTCTCAAATCGACGTTAAACCAGTTACGGATTACGATCAATTTGTGGGTAAAACAATGGAATTTAAAGTGGTTAAAATCAATGAAACCATTAAGAACGCAGTTGTTTCGCATAAAGCACTTATTGAAAGCGATATCGAAGCTCAAAGAGCAGAAATTATCGGCAAATTGGAGAAAGGTCAAGTATTGGAAGGTACCATCAAAAACATCACAGACTTCGGAGCATTCCTTGATTTGGGTGGATTGGATGGATTACTATACATCACAGATATTTCTTGGGGCCGCATAAATCATCCATCAGAAGTATTGAAAATTGATCAAAAAATCAATGTGGTAGTTCTTGATTTTGATGATGACAAACGTAGAATCAGCTTAGGTTTGAAACAACTTACGCCACATCCTTGGGATACATTAACTGAAAATCTTCAGGAAAATGAAATCGTAAAAGGTAAAGTAGTTAACATCGAAGATTACGGTGCTTTCTTAGAAATTACACCAGGTGTAGAAGGATTGGTTCACGTTAGCGAAATCACTTGGGCAAATACACCAGTTAATGCAAAAGAATTCTTCAAATTAGGAGATGAGCATGAAGCAAAAGTGGTTACCCTTGACAAAGAAACACGCAAAATGAGTTTGTCTATCAAGCAAATGACAGAAGATCCATGGAGCACAATCGAAGGTCGTTTCCCTGAAAATAGCAAGCACATGGGTACGGTGAAAAACATTACTCCATATGGTGTGTTTGTTGAATTGTCTACTGGAATTGGTGGAATGATTCACATCAGCGATTTAAGCTGGTTGAAGCGTTTCAACAATCCAAATGAGTACACAAAAGTTGGAAAAGAAATCGAAGTAGTTATTTTAAGCATTGATAAAGAAGGACGTAAACTTCAGTTAGGACATAAGCAAATTGAAGAAGATCCATGGAATTCTTTAGAGAGCGTATTTACAATAGGTTCTATTCACGAAGGAACTGTTGTAAAGAAAGACGAAAAAGGTGCAATCATTCAATTGCCATACGGCTTAGAAGGATATGCTCCAGCACGTCATTTGGTTAAAGAAGATGAAAGAGTAATAGCTGCTGAAGAAGTAGCTCAATTCATGGTTATTGAATTTGATCGTAATGATAAGCGCATCTTGTTGAGTCATACACGCCTTTGGGAGCTAGAAAAAGAAGAAGAGAAGCAAATCGAGATGAAGGAGAAAAAAGCAGAATTTGAGCAAACAAAGAAAGCGGTAAAAAATATCCAAGCTAAAGTAGAGAAATCAACTTTAGGTGATTTAGGGGTATTGGCTGGATTGAAAGCGAAAATGGATGGAGACAGTGCTAATGCAGCATCTGAAACTCCTGCTGCTGAAGCACCTGCAGTTGAAACTCCATTAGTTGAAGCTCCTATAGTTGAATCGGCTCCAGAGACTCCTGCTGCTGAAGAAACTCCAGAAGCTCCTGCTGCTGAAGCAACTTCTGAAGAAACACCAGCTGCTGAGTAATTTTAATTATTTTTATTTTTACAAATCCTCCGATTAACATTCGGAGGATTTTTTTATGCCTTGAATGCATTATGAGTATCTTTGCGAAAATAAAAACCAATGGATAAAAAAGCTTCAGAATCTTTGGTCATGATGACTGAATTAGTATTGCCAAATGATACCAATAATTTTGGAAACTTGATGGGAGGTAGATTGATGTATTGGATGGATATCGCGGGCGCATTATCTGCACTCAAACATTGCGCTGCGCCTGTTGTAACTGCTTCGGTTGATAATATTTCTTTCGAAACACCGATTAAAATTGGTAACGTAGTTCATATTGAAGCAAAAGTTACGCGTTCCTTCAAATCTAGTATGGAAGTGCATTTGCAAGTATGGGGCGAAGATGCCATTCAACAATTTAGATATAAAAGCAACGAGGCGTTTTTAACGTTTGTGGCGCTAGATCCTAATGGAAAGCCAAGGCCTGTAAATACGCTTATACCAGAAACTGCAGAAGAAATCAAACACTTTGATGGTGCATTAAGGCGTAGACAAGTTAGACTTATCTTAGGTGGAAAATTGAAACCTGAAGATGCTTTGGAATTAAAAGCTTTGTTTACTAAAGATGATTCTAAATAACGCTTAACATCACTATTGTTTCATCTTTAATTCCGTTTTATATGATTAATGATTCAAGTAAAATTATTTCGTTCGACAACACCGAATACGCTTTTGCACATATGAATGATGCAGAGTTGAGAAAAGCACGTTTTTTGTTTAGTATGATGGGTAAAGCTTTTTGGTTGAAATTGGGATTGAAACTTATGCCCCTAGCCATTAAATATAAATTCCCATTTACAAAAACCATTCTTAAAAAAACCATATTTAGTCAATTTGTTGGAGGTGAGAGTTTAGAAAAAACTTTCCCAGTTTCAGAAAAATTGGCAAAATATGGCGTAGATGTAATTCTGGATTATGGGGTAGAAGGGTTAAGTACTGAAGAAGGCTTTAATCAAGCCGAAAAAGCCTTTATTGATGTAGTCAATTACGCGGCCTCGCAAAAAAGCATTCCCTTTGTGAGTATAAAAGTTACTGGCATAGCGTCTTTTTCTTTATTGGAACGCATTCACGAAGCAATGCAACATTCAAAAAAAGAAAATGTACTTGAAAGATACCAATTGGTTATTAGAAATTTACTTCCTAATGATAAAGCAGAATGGGATTTGGTTTGCACTAGATTAGAAAATATTTGTAAAGCAGCATCAAAGTCGTCTGTTGCCATTTTAGTTGATGCAGAAGAATCTTGGATTCAAGATCCAGTTGATGCACTTACGACATTGATGATGGAACAATTTAATAAAACGAAAGCGGTGGTATACAATACGATTCAATTGTATAGACATGACAGACTGAGGTTTTTACAACATTCAATTCAAATGGCCAGAATTGAATCTTATATTCTCGGTGTGAAATTGGTACGTGGTGCATATATGGAAAAGGAGCGTGCGCGTGCATTAGAAAATAATTATCCTTCACCTATCCAACCCGATAAAGAATCTACTGATTTGGATTACAACACGGCTGTTGATATTTGTTTGCAACAACTTGATCAAATTGCAGTAATCATTGCTACACATAATGAAGAAAGTAATTTGTTGGCAACCTTGCTTTGTGAAGAATATGGAATTGCAGAGAATAATGAGCATATACACTTTTCGCAACTTTATGGCATGAGTGATAACATCACGTATAATTTGGCTAAAAATGGATTTAGTGTTAGTAAGTATCTACCTTTTGGTCCAATCAAAGAAGTGCTTCCTTACTTGATGCGCAGAGCACAAGAAAATAGTTCGGTTGCAGGTCAAACTGGAAGAGAATTAAATTTAATTACCAAAGAATTGGAGCGCAGAAAGCAAAAATAATTTCCTTTCAAAAAACATGGTTGGATTTGATAAGAACATAATGAGAAAATTAATTCAATGTTTATTCCTTCTTTTATTTGGTACAATTTCGTTTGCACAGGTAAAGCCTAAAAAAAATATTACTTTAGGAGATGATGCAGAAATAATTTCCAATACCAATAATAATTCTGATCAAAAAGGAGATTTGCAAAATGTAAAAAGTACCGTTCCTAGAAAAGATTCATTGGCATTCGAACACCGTGATGATGCAAAAGATGCGTTGTTGATGACCGCTCAATATTTGGATTCAACACGCAAATTATATTTAGACTCTACTATAAATGATTTTGATAAGTATTTCCCCGTCCCAACAAGTTTTGTTTATTTAGGCAATAATGGCGCTGCTGCTAAAAGTTTGATTTTTTCTCCAATGCAGCAAATTGGTTTTGATCAAGGATTCCATGCTTTTGATGTATATAAATTTAATCTAGAAACTACAAAGTTTTATCAAACCAACAGGCCATTTAGCTCAATCAGTTATCAATTGGCATCTGGTAAAGAGCAGATGCTGCAAGCTTTTCATACGCAAAATCCAAAACCCAATTTGAATATAGGGTTTGAATATAAAATGATAACAGCACCAGGTTTTTTTGTAACACAAAATACCAATCACAGCAGCTATCGTATTTTTGGAAGTTATCAAGGGCTCAAAAAAAGATATCAGCAAAATATTGTCATCATTGGAAATAATATTCGAGCATCACAAAATGGAGGAATTGAAAATTCGTCTGATTTGCAAGATCCAAATAGGGTAGACCGATTTACCATTCCTGTAAATATGGGTAATAACGCCTCTTTTAGAACCAATCCTTTCGTTACGTCAATCTTAACCGGAAATCAAAATAAGGAGTTTAGTTTTTTTATTCGACAACATTATGATTTTGGAAAACGAGATTCTGTTGAAATAAATGATTCTACAATGACGTATCTTTTTTTTCCAAAACTCAGA
>Ga0304730_1001141_pt1 | contig 20790 bp, 14 predicted proteins | sample M_130628_MF_Meta_FD_190474 | JGI IMG/M metagenome (GOLD analysis project Ga0304730, IMG submission 190474) | Freshwater microbial communities from Lake Montjoie, Canada to study carbon cycling - M_130628_MF_MetaG (v2) (version 2) | ecosystem: Environmental > Aquatic > Freshwater > Lake | place...
CGAGTAAGCGTGACTTCGGTCGCGTCGTCGTGGTGGGGGGCTCTGCCGGGATGGCCGGGGCCCCGGCGCTTGCCGCGATGGCGGCGCTCCGCAGCGGTGCCGGGCTCGTGGAACTCGTCGTCCCCGAGCCGGTCGTGGCCATCGCCGCGGCGTTCGATCCCTGCGTCATGACGTGCGGCCTCCCGGCCGCCGACGGCGAGTTCTCGAGCGGCACGGCGGCATCCCTCGCAGCCCGGCTCGCCCGGGCGAGTGCGGTCGCCATCGGCCCCGGCATCGGTCGCTCGGACGCGGTGCGCGACCTGGTGGCGTCGCTGTGGCGGCACCTCGATCGCCCGGCCGTGTTCGATGCCGATGCGCTCTGGGCGCTGTCTCTGTGTGGTCCGCTCACCGAGCATGCAGGCCCGCGGCTGCTGACACCCCACGCGGGCGAGATGCTCCGGCTGCTGGGTCTCGATCCGGCGGGGCCGGAAGCCGACGATCGCTCATTCCTCGAGGCCGAGGCTCGCAGGATGGCGGCAGACACCGGCGCCGTGATCCTCCTCAAAGGATCGGGCACGCTCGTCACGGACGGTCGGTGCGAGGCCCGTAACACCACGGGCAACCCCGGCATGGCGACCGCCGGCACGGGCGATGTGCTCAGCGGCGTGGCAGCGGCTCTGCTCGCGCAGGGCATGTCGCCCTTCGAGGCAGCGCGGCTGGCGGCCTGGGTGCACGGCCGGGCGGGTGACGCTGCGGCTGCCGATCTCGGCGAGGTGTCGATGACCGCCCGCGACCTGCTCGACCGATTGCACGTCGCGTTTTGTGACGTCGTGCAGTAGTGCAGTGCGTGGCGAGAGAAAGCCGACCGGCCGTAAGGCCGCGGGCGTCCCCGCACACAGGAGCCTGTGTTCAAGCCGACCGGCCGTAAGGCCGCGGGCAAACCACGCTGGACGCGGTGTCGGTTGGTGGTTCGCCCCACGCCTCACGGCGTTGGGCTTGTACGGGAGAGGAATCAGTGCGGCTTCGCGGCGAATTCGGCCAGTTGCGTGACATCGACCACGCCGTCGTCGCGGGCGATCCAGAGCCGCAGGCCCTCCGCATGCCGCATCCGGTGGCCGCCGGTGAACGAGCCGAAAGCCGGCAGGATGAGCGTTGCCGCTTCCGCCACGAAGCAACGCTCCGTGATCCGGTCGCCGGATGGCGAGCCGATCGTCACCGTCGGATGCATGTGGCCCGCAATCGTGAAACAGGTACGGTCGGGTTCGGGAAGATCGGTGGCCGGCTCGTGCACGAAGTGAAACGGTGGTTCGTCATGCGTCCGCAGGCAGGAGTCGATGCCGAGCGACGGGGGGATTTTGCCGATCGCGCGGTCGTGGTTGCCGGCGATCAGCAGCACCTCCGTGTCGGGCATACGGGATCGCGTGGCCGTGAACTCGTCGAACACCGCCTGCGTGCAACCACTTCGCGCGTGAAAGAGGTCGCCGAGCACGATCAGCCGGCGGGCCGCGGTGTCGCGGACGAGCCGCTCGAGCCGCGTGAGGTCGGCCTGGGCCGAGCCCTCGGGCACCGGAATGCCGGCGTTTCGGAACGTGGCCGCCTTGCCGAGGTGCACGTCGGCCACGAGCAGCGTGGCCGACCCCGGCAGAAACGCCGCCCGGCCCGGCAGGAGCAGGATATCGGCGGAGGTGTCGTTCGGGGGCAGCGATGCGGTGATGTCGATCTGCACAGAGGTTCTCCGGCGGTTTTTTACAGCACACGCCGAAATCCGGCGACCCTGCGTGCGTTTTGCAGGCTCGGGGCTACCCGTGCCAAGGAGCCGGCGTTGCTGGCCAGCGCAGGCAGGATGCCGTAGCGCAGTCAGCATCGAGTGAGCGCAGGCCCGGAGGGCCGCAGCGAACGTCCGGCGACGTCGCATGGGTAGCCCCGAGCCCCCGCGATGGACAGCCACAGGTTGAAAACCTGTGCTACGTGGGAGCCCCGAGCCGCCGCGGGAGCATGCATCACCGTCCGCCGGCTTCCTGCTCCAACTCCCTCGCCATGTCGGCGATCCGCGAGAGCCAGTCCTTCGTCGTCAGCCGCGACTGGACGAACTCGGCCCAGATCGGGAAGGCCAGCGGGCTGATCCGCTGCGTGTCTACGATGCGGATGTCCTTGGTGGCGATCGCGTCGAGCGCTCCTGCGAGCCGGCGGAATTCGAACTGCTGTTCCAGCACCTCCCGGCGGGCCTGCGCGAGGAGCATGTTGCCGGCGTCATGCTCGGCGAGCACGTCGAAGATGAGCCCGGCCGAAGCCTGCGTCTGCCGGTCGCTCTTTCGGGCGCCCGACACGAGTCCCGCCACGCGGGCGATCTCGCGGAAGTGGCGGCGGGCCATTTCGGTGGTGTTGAGGCAAGCGAGGAGATCCTCGAGCAGGTTCGCCGACGAGAGCAGCCGCCGCCATGTTCGCTCGTCGGCGATGTCGGCGTCGCGGCCGGCCAGTTCAAAGCCCCAGTCGGTGCAAGCGAACGTGAGCGTGGCGGGCTTTGCCCGGGCGATCCGCCAGGCGACGAGTGCCGCGAGCCCCTCGTGCACGAGTCGGCCCTCGAAGGGAAAGACGAAGGCGTGGTGGCCGTCGCGGCCGGTCCAGCGCTCGATGAGCAGCGTGTCGTGGTCCGGGAGCCGGCTCCACCGCGACTGAATCTGGAGCAGCGGCAGTACCGCGGCCACCTCCCGTGGCGCCGCGGGTCCGCCGCCGGGCTGTGACGCGTTGCCGATGAGGTCGAGCACGGCGGAGGAAAGCAGGGTGGAGAGGGGCATCCGCCCGCCGTTCCACCGCGGCACCTGCAGGAACGCCGTGACGCGGCTCCGTTTGACCCAGGCGGTGAGGCCGTCGAACCGGAAGAGCACGAGCGGCCGGCCGGCAAAGAGAAACCGGTCGCCTTCGCTCAGCCGCGAGACGAACGACTCCTCGACCGTGCCGAGCCTGCCGCCGCGGAGCCATTTGACTTCGACCGTCGCGTCGCCCGCGATCGTGCCGATGCTCATGCGGTGGCGACGCGCGATCGCCTTACTGGCGACGTACCAGCGGCCAAATCGCTCGACGATCTTCGCGTAGTCGGGATAGGCGGTGAGGGCCGGGCCACCGTGAGCCGCGAAGTCGATCGCCCACGTCCACGAGGCGTCGTCGAGGTCGGCGAAGGCCCGCGTGCGGCGGACCTCGGCGAGCAACTCGGCCTCGCGGAAGCCGCCGCTGCAGGCCACGGTGACGATGTGCTGGGCGAGGCAGTCGAGCGCGGAGGTGAGCGGGCGGCGGGCCTCGACGGTGCCCTCGGCTACGGCCCCGCGTGCGGCAGCGCACTCGATGAGCTCGAGCGCGTGCGTGGGCACGCAGACGAGCCGGCTGGTCGCTCCCGGGGCATGGCCGCTGCGGCCCGCCCGCTGCAGCAGCCGGGCGATGCCCTTCGGGCTGCCGACCTGCAGCACCTGCTCGACGGGCCCGAAATCGACGCCGAGATCGAGGCTCGACGTGGCCACCACGCACTTCATCACGCCTTTACGAAGGCCGGCCTCCGCCTGCGTGCGGAGTTCGCGATCGACCGAGCCGTGGTGGAGGGCCATCGTCTTCTTCCAGGCGGGCCGCACCGCCACGATGGCGTCGAACCACCGCTCCGCCTGCGAGCGGGTGTTCGTGAACACGAGCGTGGTCGCGGCCCGATCGATCGCCGCCACCACCTGCGGCAGCAGCCGCATCCCCATGTGGCCGGCCCACGGAAATCGCTCCATGGGCTCGGGGATCAGCGTCTCAGTGTCGAGCTTTCGGGGAATCGCCGCCGACACAAGGCGGGCGTTGGCCGCACGGGATGGACCAACGAGTGCGGCGACGGCGTCGTCGAGGTTGGCGAGCGTGGCTGACAGCCCCCACGTCACGAGACTGGGCCGCAGCGACCGCAAGCGCTCGAGCGCGAGTTCCGTCTGCACACCCCGCTTCGTGGAGAGGAGTTCGTGCCACTCGTCCACGATCACGGTATCGAGCGAGGAAAAAACCTCGTGGGCATCGTCGAGGGAGAGCAGGATCGAGAGCGATTCGGGTGTGGTGACCAGCGCCGTCGGCCAGTTGGCGCGGAGCCGGCGACGGTCGGCGGCCGATGAGTCGCCGGTGCGGAGGCCGACCGACCAGCCGGGGGCGACGGGGTGTGGCTTCGCGAGCGGTTCTTCCAGGGCGCGGACGGTGTCGGCGGCGAGGGCGCGAAGCGGCGTGATCCACACGACGCGGAGGCCGGACGCCTCGCCGCCACTCTCCGCCGCGACTGCCGTCGAGCGGGCGACCGCCCCGAGCCACGCCGCAAGCGTCTTGCCCGTGCCGGTCGGCGCGTGGAGCACGCCGCTCGTGCCAGCGGCGACAGCCCGCCAGACCTCTTCCTGAAAGGGAAATGGATTCCAGCCGCGGGCTGCGAACCAGCCGCGAAACGGAGCCACGGCTTCGTCGTGGCCGGCGGTGAGGGCCGCGGGCGGTCGGCGTGATCGTGTTCGCGTGCCCACGGTACGGGCCATTCCGGCGGCTCCCCGATTCTCGAAACGAAGGCTCTTCCGCTAGTGTAGGCGGGCGACGACCGCGAGACTCTTCCCTGTGACGCGTGGAGCCTGAAGGATGGACGACTCGCTGCGACGCTGCGTGGCCGAAGCGATCGGCACCTTCTGCCTCGTGTTCGCCGGCACGGCCGCGATCGTGGTGGATGCCGCCGGTGGCGGTGTGACGCACGTGGGCGTGTCGATGGTCTTTGGGTTGGTGGTGTTCGCGATGATCGCGGCGGTCGGCGACGTCTCGGGGGCTCACATCAATCCCGCGGTGACGTTTGGCTTCTGGCTCGCGGGCCGGTTTCCGGCGACTCGGGTCGCGGGCTACGTGGTTTCCCAGATCGTGGGCGGGTGCCTGGCGAGCGGCGTCGTCCACCTGCTGTTCCCGCTCGATGCAACGCTCGGGGCGACACGGCCGTCGGGACCTGTGGGCCAGGCATGGGCTCTGGAGGTGGTGCTGACCGCGATTCTGATGTACCTGATCCTCGCCGTCTCTTCGGGGAGCCGGGAGAAGGGGATCACGGCGGGGCTCGCGATCGGCGGCATGGTGACCCTCGGGGCGCTGCTGGGTGGTCCCGTGAGCGGGGCATCGATGAACCCGGTCCGCTCGCTCGCCCCCGCGGTAGTCTCGGGCCGCCTCGACCACCTCTGGATCTATCTCACGGCGCCGTTGGTGGGCGCTGCACTGGCGGTCATCGCCTGTCGATATTCGCGGCCAGCGGGTTGCTGTGCCGGTCGCTGTCTCCCGGAGTCCGCGGTATGAACGTGCCGAAGCGAGTACTCTTCGTGTGTGTCGAGAATGCCAACCGGAGCCAGATGGCGGAGGCCTTCGCGCGGATTCTCGGCGGCGATGCCGTCGAGGCGTTCAGTGCGGGGTCGCGGCCTTCGGGCATCGTGAACCCCAAGGCGATCTCGGCGATGGCCGAACTCGGCTACGACCTCGCGGCCCACGGGTCGAAGTCGCTCGCCGATTTGCCCGACGAGGAGTTCGACCTCGTGGCGACGATGGGCTGCGGCGATTCCTGCCCGCACGTGCGGGCGAAGCAGCGACTCGACTGGACGATCCCCGATCCAAAGCACATGCCGCCCGACGAGTTTCGCGGCATCCGTGACCTGATTCGCGACAAGGTGCACGCCGCGCTCGCGGACATGGGCTTGGACGGACTTCGTACAAGCCGCAGGCCGTAAGGCCTCGGGCGAGTCACGCTGGACGCGGCGATGGTTGGCGGTTCGCCCCACGCCTCACGGCGTTGGGCTTGGACGCACGTGCGCGCGAGGATCACATGTCTCACGTATTACTCGTGATCGGTGATCATCCGCCTGAGGTCGGCGAGCGTGCCTGCGTCGGCGGGATCCTTGTCTTTCCGCCAGCGGACGATCCGCGGGAACCGCACTGCCACGCCCGACTTGTGCCTGGTCGAGAGCGAGACGCCCTCGAAGGCTAGTTGCAGCACGACCGTGGGCCGGCAGATTCGCACCGGGCCGTGTTTCTCGAGCGTCGTCGCTCGCACGATCCGGTCGAGTTCCACGATCTCGGCGTCGGTGAGCCCGGAATAGGCCTTGGCCACGGTCACGAGTTTGTCGTCGTCCCAGAGGCCGAGCGTGTAGTCGCTATGGAGACCCGCCCGGCGGCCGTGGCCCGCCTGGGCGTAGAGGAGCACGGCGTCGATCTCCAGGGGCTCGACCTTCCACTTCCACCAGTCGCCTCGCGTGCGGCCCGCGGCATACCCGCTCGCGAGCCGCTTGAGCATCAGGCCCTCGACGCCGCGGGATCGCGACTCGGCCCGCTGGGCTGCGAGATCGGCCCACGAGCCGCCCGCCACGAGCGGCGAAAGGAAGAGGCGGGAAGCGTCGGCGGCGGCGCTGCCCGCGATCAGTTCGGTGAACGGCGTCGCGATGAGGGCCTCCAGCCGCCGCCGCCGCTCTGCGAGCGGCATCTCCCGCAGGTCCACTCCCTCTGCCTCGAGCTGGTCGTAGGCGACGAACAGGCACGGTATCTCGGTGAGGATCTTCTTCGTGACGGTCTTGCGGCTCGCCCGCTTCGAGAGCATCGCGAACGGCAGCAGCCGGCCGTCGCAGACGGCGAGCAGTTCGCCATCGAGCACGGTGCCCGGCGGCAGCGCGGTGGCCGCGGCCACGATCTCGGGAAAGGCGTCGTTCACCAGTTCCTCGCCGCGGCTCCAGACGGTGGTGTCGGTGCCGCGGCGAACGATCTGGGCCCGCATGCCGTCCCACTTCCACTCGGCCTGCCACGCGGCCACGTCGCCGAGGTCCTCCGCCACGTCCTCGACGGCAGTGCGGTCGAGGGCCGAGGCAAGAAAGAACGGATAGGGCCGCCGGCTGTCGGCGGCGGTCGCTTCCGCCGTGAGCAGCCGCGCGAAGGCGGCGGCGTCGGCCGGCAGGTTGCCCATCAGGCGATGGGCCATTTCGGCCTGATCGATGCCCGCGACCTCGGCGAGCGCCCGGGCCACGAGCGTGCGCGACACGCCCACGCGGAGCCCGCCGGTCAGCAGTTTGTGCCAGACGATTCGCTCGCGGGGGGCGAGCCGCCGCCAGACCTCCGTCACCACCTCCCGCGTGCGGGCGTCGTCGGCGCCGCGGAGATCGTGGATCGTGGTCCGCATGATCTCGGCGAGGCCGCGATCGCTCGGCTCGTCCGTGGCGATCTCGGGCTCGGGGAGCACGAGGGCCAGCGTCTCGGCGAGGTCGCCCACGTGCGCATAGCACTCCTCGACGAGCCAGGTGGGCAGGCCCGTGACGTCGGCGGCCCACGCGCGGAGTTGGCTCGTGGACACGCTTCGCAGTTGTCGCGCTCCCGAGAGCACACCAAGGGCGGCGACCGCGTCGGCGGCGGGCGCGCCGGCGAAGTAGTCGCGGAGGGCGGCGACCTTTTCGGAGGTGCTGGTCGTGGCGTCGAGCCGCCAGTAGAGATCAGTGAAGGGCTTCATGCATCGGCCTCGGTTGCGAGGTCGGTGGTGGGCGGGTCGTCGTCGGCTGCGTTCGCCACCGCGTCGTCGGGGGGCGCCTCGCCGGCGAACCGCGTGGGGAGCACCGAGGCATCGAGGCTGCGGGTCTCCCGAAGATACCGCGCCAGGGAGTCGCTGAACCCATGGGTGACCAGCACACGGCGGGCCCCGGTGGCGTCGATGGCCGCGAGCAGGCCGGGGAAGTCGGCATGGTCGGAGACGGCAAACCCCTTGTCGAAGCCGCGCCGCCGCCGGACGCCGCGGAGGGTCATCCAACCGGAGGCCATCGCCACGCTCGACTCGCCGAACAGGTTCAACCACGAGCTGCCTAGCACGCTTGGCGGCGCGATCACGAGCGCCCGGCCGTTGCCCACGCGGCGGGCCCGCGGCGGCACGCGGTCGATCGGCGGCAGCCGTACGCCGCTGGCCCGGTAGGCCTCGACGAGTTTCATCACCGCGCCGTGGCCCACGATCGGGCCGATCGTGGGATCGACCATCGCGGCCAGCCGCTGCGCCTTGCCGAGCGCGTAGGCGAGAATCACGCTCGTCCGCCCGGCATCGCGGTTGGCCCGCCACCAGGCGTTGATCTCCGCCGCGATCTCCTCCGGGCTCTGCCAGCGGTAGACCGGCAGGCCAAACGTGGATTCCGTCACGAACACGTCGCACGGCACGTGCTCGAACGACGCGCAGGTCGGGTCGTGGTGGAGTTTGTAGTCGCCAGTCACGACCCAGGTGGTGCCGCCGTGCTCGATCCGCACCTGGGCCGAGCCGAGCAGGTGGCCCGCCGGGTGGAGCGACACCTTCACCCCATTGATCGACACGCTCTCGCCGCGGCGGAGCGTGTCGATCGGGGCGCCGCCGCCGATCCGCGTGCGGAGCACGAGCTTGCCCTCGGCGGCGCAGAGATACCGCTCAGAGCCGGCGCGGGCGTGGTCGGCATGGGCGTGGGTGATGACCGCCCGCGGCACCCTTCGCCACGGATCGACGTAGAAGTCGCCCCGCTCGCAGTAGAGTCCTGAGTCAGTGACTTCCAGCAGATCCCGCACGACAAACCCGCTCGAGGCCATTCGGGGTCGGCCCGTCCGGCCTCGGCCGAACGTGGAAGCCGGTGGGCATGGCAGCCTGCCGCAGGCCTCACCCGCGACTGGTGATCCTACTCCCGAGCACCGGCGGCACGAAAGTGAGGAGCGCATGCACCGATCCGGCTCCAAGGATGGCGTCGATTCACCAAAGATAGTCCGCTCGCCGCATGACTCGACAGCGACGATGCCGCGGTAATGCCCGTATCACGCTCGGCCGGGACGTGGTCGTATCTCCGGCCACCGAGAGGGCTGGCTACCGATAGGCCTGGCTGCCGACGGCGGGGAAGCGGTAGCCGCCGAATCCGAGCGGCGCGTAGGTGGGCCAGTCGCCCGCGACGACGCCCGGCGGCGTGCCGTACATCTGCGAGGTGGGGGTTCGCGGGTTCGTCGGTGGCACGAAGTATTTGGGTCGCGTGCCATGGCCGGTCACGTAGGGCGAGGCACCGGGGGCGTAGGGGGCCTGGTTCTGCGGCGTGCCCAGCGACATCTGCGAGCGGGGACCGCTGAACCACCGCCGGCCCGCGGCGTTGGCGGGCGACACGATTGCAACCGCGGCGACGGCCACGAGGACGATGATCAGCGAGTGACGACGCACGGCAGGCATCCGGGAGGAGAACGGCACCTTGGAGAGTATCGGTTTCCGAGGCCGCGTGCCTTGGCGGGGTTGGCGGTGGCGCGACGGGCAGCGATCGCGCGGGTTGTAGCGTCGCGTCGTAGCACAAGTGTGCCCCCGAAGTAGCACAGGTTTTTAACCTGTGTTCCGCCGCCAGTAGCACAGGTTTTTAACCTGTGTGCCCCGCCGCGAGGGGCTGCCCGAGCCCGTCGCCGGACGCTCGCTGCGGACATCCTGCCCTTCGCTCGCTCGATGCTGACTTCGCTCCGCCATCCATGGCTCCGCTCGTCAGCAACGCCGGCTCTCGGGCACGGGCAGCCCCTCGCTGCCTCTCGTAGCACAGGTTTTCAACCTGTGCCGGATGTGCCGCAGGTTGAAAACCTGCGCTACGCAAAACAAGCCGACCGGCCGTGAGGCCGCGGGCTGGCGGCATGAGCGGAAGCGTGAGGCCGCGGGCTGGCAAGACGAGCGGCCTGGCGACAGGGCGGTCCCCGCCGCTCACGCCGTTGGGCTTGCGAGACGAGCGTCGGCCGCCGGCTCGACCCAGCGGACGTCCACCTTCATCCCGAAGACCTTCTCGAAGAGGTCGGTTCGCCGTTCGGCGCCCCAGATGTCCACCTGCGGCTCCTGGTCCGACACCACTTCCAGGAGCGCGCGGCCGCGGTCCACCGACGCGCGCACATCGCGGACCTGCTGCGAGCGGCTGCGGTCGAGGCCGCCGGCGATCCGGAGGATGGCGGCGAGCCGCTGCACCCTTTGCTGATCGTTGGCCGCCAACCGCGAGAGGTTTTCGTGCTTCCTCTTCGGCAGGGCCCCACGGTGGTAGCGGGCCACGTTGGCGATCAGTTCCAGATCGTGCGGCCGCAGGCCGGGCAGGCGGCTGTTGCGGATCAGGTGGTAGCTGTGCTTGTGGTGCTGGTCGTAGTTGATCACGTAGCCCACATCCTGGAGCCGCGCGGCGCATTCCAGCAGCAGCCGGTCGCCCGCCGGCAGGTCGAGCGGCGCTGCGAGCTGCTCGAAGATCCGGCCTGCGAGCGCCGCCACGGTGCGGCCGTGCTCGACCTCGCCGGAGCAGGCGGCGGCAAGCCGTTCGATCGCCGCGTCGCGGAAGGCAGGGTCGTCGCCGCCGCTGCCGACCACCGCCTCCTCGATCATCTCTCGCAGCAGGCCATCGCGGACGCCCCTGGTGTGGATGGCGAGCGTGTTGACGTGGAACCGCTTGAGCAGCGCGTCGATGATCGAGAGGCCCGCCACGATGATGTCGGCGCGGTCGGGGGTCATGCCCGGCATGCCACGCCGCGCCCGCAGCGGCATTTTCCGCAGCCGGTCGAGGAGGTGGCGGACCTCGGCGTGCGACACCGTGTAGCCGGCGACCGGGACGTTCGAATCTCGCTTTGTCGCCATCACGAGTTCGGCGAGCGTGGTGAACGTGCCGCCGCAGCCGACCAGCAGGTGGGGGGCGAACAGCGGCTTGGTGGTCTGCTTCTTGAGCACCGCGGCGATCTCGTCGTCGAGTCGCTCGAGGCCCCGGGCTGCTTCGGGGGAGTCGCAGCAATCGCCCAGGGCAAACTGCTCGGTGAGCCGCACGGCGCCCAGCGGCGTCGAGAAGATCGACTCGATGAGGTTGCCCGTGGCGAACACGATCTCAGTGCTGCCGCCACCGATGTCGGCGACGATCGTGTTGCGGCCCGAGAGATCGAAGGCGTGCTGCACGCTCGTGAAGGCGAGCCGCGCCTCACGCTCGCCCGAGATCACCTCGACCTCCAGGCCCACCTCCTCGCGGACACGGCGGCAGAATTCCGGGCCATTCCTCGCTTCGCGGACGGCGCAGGTGGCGATCGTCCGCAGTCGCGTCACCTGGTAGCCGGTGGCGATCTCCTTGAAGGTGCGGAGGGCGGCGACCGTGCGGTCCATCGACTCGTCGTCGAGCCGGCCCTCGACCGAGGCGCTGCGGCCGAGTCGGGTCGGCTCCCGTTCCTCGTCGAGGATGCGGTAGGTGCCGCCGCGGAGGGCCTCCGCGACCAGCAGCCGAATCGAGTTGGAGCCGATATCGATCGCCCCCAGCCGGCAGGCCAAGTCGGCCGAGAGGTAGATCTGTCGTTCGTCGGTGATGGGCGGTGCGTCGGGCACGAGTCCGCAGCCTCGGGGAGTCGAGTCCAATCATACCGTGATCGCGGTACACTATCGTCTCGCGTTCTTTCTGCCGAGCCGCTCCGGTCATCCCTGCCGCCGTGCCGTCCATCGCCGAACTGATCGTCTTCCCGCAGGCTGCGGGGGCGTGCGCGCCGTGTGCCGTGGCCGTCGGAAACTTTGACGGCGTGCACCTCGGCCATGCGGCGATCGTCCACCGGCTCCGCGAGGCGGCGGACCGGCATGGTGTTCCGGCCGTGGTGCTGACGTTCGATCCGCACCCCGCCAGCATCCTGCGGCCCGAACAGGCTCCGCTGCCGCTCACCACTCCGGCGCGGCGGGCTGACCTCCTTCTGGCCCTGGGCGTCGATGCGGTCTGCGTGCAGCCGGCCGACGCGGCGCTGATGGCCCTCGAGGCCGAGGCGTTCTACGAGGGGATCCTGCGCGGGCGGTTCGCTGCCCGGGCGGTGGTGGAGGGCCAGGACTTCCGGTTCGGGGCCCGGCGGCGGGGTGATGTGTCGCTGCTCGCCTCGCTCTGCGGGCGGGATGGTGTGGAACTCGACGTGGTGTCACCGGTCGTCGTCGATGGCGAGCCGGTGTCGAGTTCGCGGATCAGGGGGCTCGTGGCTGCGGGTGGCCTTGGCGCGGCGCGGCAGCTGATGACGTCGCCTTATCGACTCTCGGGCGAAGTCGTGGTGGGGGCCCGCCGCGGTGCCACGATCGGCTTTCCCACCGCCAACCTCGCAAGGATCGCCACGCTCCTGCCGGCCCTCGGCGTCTATGCCGCGGTCGCCCACCTCGACGGCGCCGCGATTCCGGCCGCCGTGCACGTCGGCCCCAACGTCACCTTCGGCGAGACGAGCGTTTCGGTCGAGGCCCACCTGATCGGCTTCACGGGTGACCTCTACGGTAGGGTTCTCGACGTTGACTTCCTCGACCGCGTGCGTGACACTCGTCGCTTCGCGTCGGTCGATGACCTCAAGGCCCAGTTAGCCGACGATGTGGCGGTCGCCGGACGGATCGTCGCCGCTGCCTCCTCTTCTCCCGGAACGACATGATGCGACTCGACTGGTCGGCGCTCCTCGAGGTTCTCCGTGGCTGCTCGAAGGTGGTGCTCACGAGCCACGTGCGGCCCGACTGCGACGCCCTCGGCAGCGAACTCGGCATGGCCGGGATCCTGGAGTCGATCGGCAAGGACGTGCGGATCGTCAACGCTCAGGCGACCCCTGCCAACCTGAAATGGATCGACCCGCGGGGGAAGATCGAGTCGCTCGCGGAGAAGGTGCGGCCGGCCGACCTCGCCGACCGTGATCTCTTCATCGTGCTCGACACCAGCGCCTGGGCCCAGCTCGGAGCGATGGGCGACGTCGCCAAGTCGATGCGTGACCGCGTGCTCGTCGTCGATCATCACGTCAGCGAAGACGACCTCTCCGACCGGTGGTTCAAGGACACGGCGGCCGAGGCGACCGCCCGGATCGTCTACGAGATCGGCCTGCGGCTCCGCGTGCCGCTCACCGAGTCGATCGCCACGCCGCTCTACGCCGGCCTCTCCACAGACACCGGCGGCTTCCGGTTTCCAAGCGTGAGTGGCGAGTCGTTTCGGATCGCGGGCCGGCTCGTCGATGCCGGGGCGAATCCAACGGCCATCTACCGCGAACTCTTCGAGCAGGATTCGCTCGCACGGCTCCACCTCGTGGGGCGGACGATCGCCGGCGCCGTCACTTCGCACGACGGCAAGGTGATCATCTCCACCGTGCGGCAGCACGACATCAAGGAGGTGAAGGCGCAGCCCGCCGACACCGAGGACCTCGTCAACCTCACGCTGGCCGTGAAGGGCACCGAGGTGGCCGCGATCCTGATCGAGCAGCCGGACGGTCGGATCAAGGTGAGCTTCCGCAGCCGCGGCCGGCTTGACTGCAACGCGCTCGCCGCCCGATTCGGCGGTGGCGGCCACAAGGCGGCGGCCGGCACGATCATCGACGGTCCATTCGATGCCGCGCACGAGCGCGTGGTGGCCGCGGTCGACGAAGCCTGGCTCGCACAGCAGGCGGCGGTCGCCTGAGCGGTTGACGATCGCGTTGGAGCAGTCATTCCATGGCACGACCGCACGGGAACGATCGTTCGGCTTCGGCCAGGCCCGATGACGGACGCCGTGACTTTCTGACGAAGGTGGTCGCCGTCGCGTGCGGCGGTCTGGCGACGCTTCCGCCGGTGGTCGCGGGGCTGTGGGCGTTTCTCGATCCGCTTGGCCGGACTCGCGGAGCGGCGTCGTTCCTCTCCGTGGCCGACCTCGCCGCGATTCCCGACGACGGTCTGCCGCGGCAGTTTCCGGTGATCGCCGACCGGGTCGATGCCTGGACGGGGTTCGCTGCCGAGCCGGTCGGTGCCGTCTACCTCAGCCGTGAGAAGGGTTCCCGCGAGGTGCGGGCGCTCTCCGCCACCTGCCCGCATGCCGGCTGCTTCATCGACCTCGAGAAGGCGACGCAGTGCTTCCGCTGCCCGTGCCACAACAGCTCGTTCACGCTTGATGGCAGCATTGTCAATCCAAGCCCGAGCCCTCGCGCCATGGACGCACTGGAGTGCCGCGTGGGGGGCAACGGCCAGGTCGAAGTGAAGTGGCAGAAATACCGCGCGGGCGTCGCGGAGAAGGTGGTGCAGGGATGAGCCGACCCGCCGCCCGCGCCGTTTCAGGACCGCCGTCGGGGAAGAGCGTGTTTGGCCGGCTGGCCGACTTCCTCGACGATCGCACCGGGTACCGGGCGGTCGTCCACGAGGCCCTCTACGAACGAGTCCCCGGTGGTGCCCGCTGGCGATACGTCTGGGGCAGCACGCTCGTGTTCGCCTTCATGACCCAGGTGATCACGGGGCTCTTTCTCTGGGCCAACTACTCGCCCAGCGCCCAAACGGCTTGGGAGAGCGTCTACTTCATCCAGCATGAGGTGGCGGGCGGCTGGCTGCTTCGCGGCATCCACCACTTCATGGCCCAGGCGATGGTGGTGCTGCTCGCCCTGCATCTGCTCCAGGTGGTGATCGACGGCGCCTACAAGGCGCCCCGCGAGGTCAACTTCTGGCTCGGCCTGGTGCTGATGATGCTCGTGCTCGGCATGGCGCTGACGGGCTACCTGCTCCCCTGGGATCAGAAGGGCTACTGGGCCACGATCGTGGCCACGAACCTCGCGGGCATCGTGCCGTTCGTTGGCCCGTCGCTCCAGCAACTCGTGATCGGCGGCCCGGAGTATGGCCATCACACGCTCACGCGGTTCTTCGCGCTGCACGCCGGATTCCTGCCGGCCACGCTCGTGATATTTCTCGTGGTGCACCTGGCGCTCTTTCGCAAGCACGGCCTGCACGCGAAGCGGCCGATCACAAAACCCGACGCGATGTTCTGGCCCGACCAGGTGCTCAAGGACGCCGTGGCGATGCTCGCCGTGATGGCCGTGATCCTCGGTGTGATCCTCATGCCGGCCCTGCGGGCGATGCTCGCCGGCGAGGTGGTGCATCCGGGGCACCTCGGGGCCGAACTGGGCGCTCCGGCCGATCCCTCGCTCCCCTACGCCGCCGCGCGGCCCGAGTGGTATTTCCTGTTCCTCTTTCAGTTCCTGAAGGTGTTCGAGGGCTGGGGGGCGACGGGCGAGTTCTTCGGGGCGATCGTCGTGCCCGGCCTGATCATGACCGTCATGGCCCTGATGCCGATCGTGGGCAACTGGCGTCTCGGACATCGGTTCAACGTGGCCTTCACACTGGCGATCTTCGCCGGAGTCGGGCTGCTCACGGCGATGGCTCTCAACGAAGATTACTCCGCCCTCTGGGTGAACCGTGCGTCGCTCGCCGAAGCCGAGAAACTCCACGAGCAGACCGGGGGAGACGCCGCGAAGCTCACGGCGGCGCTCGGTGGTGACCGCACGAAGACAGCCGCGATCGAGCGGCAGTGGAAGACGCTCGAGAAGGTGCGCCGCTCGCAGGCCTATCTCGACGCCGTGAAGCTGGCCGAGGCCGACGCCGCACGGGCGGTGGAACTCGCCGGCCGGCCGGAGCGGATTCCACCAGCCGGCATGCTCGAACTGGTTCGTCACGATCCGCTCTCGCAGGGGCCGCGGCTCTTCGCCCAGCACTGCGGGAGTTGCCACGCGCACGTCGACCCGCTTGCCGCCGACGCGGAGGCCGTGATCGCGAAGTCGTCGGCCGCCAATCTGTACGGCTTCGGCTCGGCCGACTGGATGCGGGGTCTGCTCGATGCCAATCAGGTGGCGGGGCCGGCGTACTTCGGCAACACGGCCCACAACGAGGGCGACATGGTGTCGTTCGTTCGTAACGACCTCGCCGATGAAGCCACCTGGCCGAAGGCCGACATTGATGCCGTGATCGCCGCGATGGCGGCGGAGGCCGGGCGGCCAGTGCCGCAGGAGATTGCAGGTCTCGTGGAGAAGGGCCGCGAACTGGTGGCTGCGAGCGACCGCTGCGGCGGCTGCCACGCCTTCCGCGGCAACGGCACCGATCTCGGAGCCGCGCCTGACCTCACCGGCTGGGGTGGCCGCGAGTGGCTCGTGGGGATCATCACCGATCCCACGCACGAGCGGTTCTACGGTGACACCAACGACCGGATGCCGAGCTTCGGCAAGGCGGCCGAGGGTGCGATCCCGCCGCTCGCCCGCGAGCAGATCGACCTCGTCGCCGACTGGCTCCGGGGCGAGTGGTACCGGCCTGCACAGCACTGAGCGAGGGCAGCATGCGACACCATCTGCCGCTCTGCGTGTCCGTGGTCCTGCTCACGACAGTGTCTGCATGGGCTGATGAGACGACTGGCCTGGTGCGGAAGGCGTCGCCCGCAGGTACCGCCTCGGTGGTGTTCGTCGGCGACGTGATGCTCGACAACGGCCCCGGGCATGCGATCGCCTCCGGCCGCGATCCGTTCGCCGCCTGCGCGGAACTGCTCCTCGACGCCGACTTCACGATCGGCAACCTGGAGTGCGTGCTCGGCCGCGCTGGAAAACTGGCGCACAAGGCCTACGTGTTTCGGGCCGCCGAAGACGCGCCGCGATTTCTCAAGCGCTCCTTCACCGCGGTGTCACTGGGCAACAACCACGCCTTCGACTTCGGTCCCGAGGGCCTCGTCGCGGCGCTCGACATCCTCGATCGCGAGAAGATCGGCCGATTCGGCGCCGGCCGCACGCTCGCCGAGGCCCGTAGGCCGCTCGTGCTGGAGAAGGACGGCCTGCGGATCGCAATCCTGGCGGCGAACGGGTTTCGCGCCATGGAGTACGCCGCGACCGATGCAACCCCGGGCGTGGCGCCGCTCCGCGAGGCCGACCTGCTGGCCGACATCGCGGCCGCACGGAAGCAGGCCGACGTGGTCGTACCGTTCGTCCACTGGGGCGACGAACTCGTGGCCGGCCCGCTCGAGGCCGACCGGCTGTTCGCACGAAAGATGATCGACGCCGGCGCGGCGGCGGTGATCGGCGGGCATCCGCACGTGACGCAGACGGTGGACGTGCATCGCGGCGCCCCGATCGTCTACAGCCTCGGCAACTTCGTGTTTGATTACTACCCGTGCGACCCGCCGGAGTGGACGGGCTGGGTGGTGAAGCTGACCGTCGCGAAGGACGAGCCCGTGGCCGTCGAGACCCGCGCCGTCGTGCTCGACACCGCCGGCCTGCCGCGGCCCGCCAAGTAGCGCAGGTTTTCAACCTGTGGTTTGCTGTAGCACAGGTTTTCAACCTGTGGGCTCCCGTAGCCGCAGGTTGGCAACCTGCGGATGGCACAGGTTGACAACCTGTGCTACGGGTGATGGCACAGGTTGCCAACCTGTGCTACGGGGGGAGAAGACGCAGCGAGGGGCTGCCCGTGCCCCGGGAGCCGGCGTTGCTGACCAGCGCAGGCATGGATGCCGGAGCGCAGTCAGCATCGAGTGAGCGGAGCCCAGGATGGGCGGAGCGAACGTCCGGCGACGGGGCATGGACAGCCCCTCGCTGAGTGCGACGCGGAAGCTTCTCTGTCACCCCACGCCGCCGAGCGCCGTCGCGCGGGCCACGCGGCCGACGCCGACCATGTAGGCGGCCGTGCGGAGCGGAAGCTTCCGCGACTGGGCGAGTTGCCAGACCTGCTCGAAGGACTGGCCGAGGATGCGGTCGAGCTCACCGCGGACGCGGTCGAGGCCCCACTGGTAGTGCTGCCGGTTCTGCACCCACTCGAACCAACTCGCCGTCACGCCGCCGGCGTTGGCGAGGATGTCGGGGAGCACCACGACGCCACGGGCCGCGAGCAAATCGTCGGCCTCCGGCTCGATCGGCGCGTTGGCCGCTTCGATGATGATTGGCGCCCGGATCGCGTCGGCGTTGGCCGCGGTGATCACGCCCCCGAGCGCCGCCGGGATCAGCACGTCGCAGTCAATCGCGAGGAGGTCGGCGGCGGCGATCGCGTCGCCTCCGGTGAAGCCGGCGAGACCGCCGCCGTTGGACCGGGCATGGCGGAGGAGTTCGAGCACGTCGAGGCCCTTGTCGCTACAAAATGAGGCCGACGCATCGCCGACCGCCACGATCCGGCATTCGGAGTCGGCAAGATACTTCGCCGCGTGGGAGCCGACGTTGCCGAAACCCTGAATCGCGACTCGCGTGCCCGGGATCTTCCGGCCGAGCCTGCTCAAGAGCTTGAGCGTGAGGGCGCCGACGCCCCGGCCAGTGGCCTCCTCGCGGCCGGGAATGCCGTGGTATTCGACTGGCTTGCCGGTGACGCACCCGGGCGCAAAGCCGTGGTAGCGGCCGTACTGGTTCATGATCCAGGCCATCATGTCGGCCGTGGTGCCCATGTCGGGGGCCGGGATGTCGACGTCAGGGCCAAAGACGTCATGGAGGGCATCGACCAGCTTCCGTGTGATCCGTTCGAGTTCCCGCAGCGAGCAGTCCTTGGTGGCCACCGCCACGCCGCCTTTGGCACCGCCGAAGGGGATGTCGACCACGGCCGTCTTCCACGTCATCAGCGCGGCCAGCGACCGGACCTCGTCGAGGTCGACCTGCGGGTGGTACCGCAAGCCTCCCTTGAACGGACCGCGGGCGTCGTTGTGCTGCACGCGGTAGCCGATGAAGGTGGCGATCTCGCCGGAGTCGCGCTCCACGGGCAGCTGCACCTGCACTTCCCGCTTGGGCGTGGCGAGCAGTCGCCGCATGCTCGCGGAGAGGTCGAGTTCGTCGGCCGCCCTCTCAAAGTAGATCCGGGTGGCGTCACTGCCGCGCATGGAAACAAGTCTCCGTGGGAACCCGCGTGGGGGTCGGGGATGATAGCAGCCGCGGCCAGAATGCGCCCGCCGCGGCCGCCTACGCCGGCAGTGGCCGGAGGCGGTACGATCGGGGCATTGGCCCACTTCGCCTGACGCGCCATGCCCACACCCACGCCCGACGAACTCTGGCAGCTGCTTGTCCGTACCCGGCTGCTCGAGCCGAATGCGGCGGCCGCGCTCCGCGCCGAGCATGCTGCCGCTCCGCCTACCGCGGCCGGCGACGGATCGGTGAAGGCGATCGCCGGCTGGCTCATGAGTCGCGGTGCGATCAACCGCTGGCAGGCGAAGCGACTTCTGATCGGCGACACCGGCCCGTTCTTCGTGGGCGACTACCGGCTGCTCGAACGGCACGAGCGGGAGGGCGACGGCCTCTTGTTCACGGCCCGCCACGAGCCGTCGGGCCGCCTCGTGGCGGTGATGCTGCTGAGCGCCAAACGGTGCCGCGATCGCGACGCGTGGACCAGCATCGTCGAACGCACCACCGCGGCCCACGGCACCACCGACCCGATGACGAGCCGCACCTGGTCGCTCGAGCAGCAGGATGGCGTGAAGTTCGTCGTCTGCGAGCTCGTGTCGGGCACGAAAGTCGCCGACGAACTGGAACGCCTCGGTCCGCTGCCGCCCCAGGAGGCGGGCGTGCTCGCCTGGCAGATCGCCAAGGCGGTCGGCGAGATGCACTCACGTGGTGCCGTTCATGGCCACCTGTCGCTCGACGTGCTCCGCCGCGAGCCGCCGCCGGCCGGAGGCGCGGAGCGAAACGGACGCGTGCGGCTCCTGCAGTTTCCACTGGCGGGTGATCCGCATGCCGTCTCGCCCGCTCCGGCCGCGGGTGACGAGGAAGGCCTCGCGAGGCTGGGCAGGCGAGTGGCCTACCTGGCCCCGGAACTGCTGCGGCCAGATGGCCACGCGGATCCGCGGTCTGACGTCTACGCGATCGGCGGCGTGCTCCACGCCCTGCTCACGGGGCAGCCTCCGTATTGGGATGGCGGCGTCGTCACCGCCGTGAAGGCGGCGGCCACGCTGGGCCCGGCACCTCTTCCTGAGTCGGTGCCGCAGCCGCTTCGCGACGTCGTGGCCAGGATGATGGCCCGCGATCCCGCGCAACGCTATGCGGACGCCTGCGAGGCGGCCAATGCCATCGCGGGAGCTCTCGGCCTCGCGGTGCCGGCCATCGAGCCGGTGGCGAAGGCGGCTGTGGTGTTGCCCCGCGTCGGCGATCGATCACCGCCGCGGGCGCGCCGGGGGCCGCAACGGCTTCGCATGATTGGCGGCCTTGTGGCCGGGGCCATCCTCGCGGCGGCGGCTGCCGTGGTGGTGAGCCGGCTCGATGTCGGCACGGCACGCCGTCGCGGCGCAAACGCAGCCCGCCGGCCGGCAACGAAGCGTGATGTCGGCACGAAGGACACAAAGCCCGGGGTCGCAGCCGAGGCGAAGACGGATCCCTCGCCGCGTCAGCCGAGTCCCCCGCCGAAGCCCGCCGAATCGCACGCGGGCGGCAGTTCGACGGAGGCGACGCCACCCACGGCGGTGACGCAGGTGATCGTGGAGAGCCTCAACCTGCCGTGGGCTTCGCCGACGAACGGTCTGCCGCCGTCGCTCGCCTACCTGCCGCCTGGATCGCAGCTCGTCTTGCTTGCGCGGCTGGCGGAGATCGAGGCCGACGGCGAGGGGCGGCTGTTCCGCGCGTCGCTCGGGGCCGCGGTGGAGGCAGCCTGCGACACGATCGTGAAGCTCAGCGGTGGCTCCGCAGCAGCGATCGAACTCGTGCAGGCCGGATGGCAGGCCGGCGGCCCGGATGAGGTGGTGGGTGGGTTCGTGGTGTGGTTTGCGAAGGAGCGCACCGCTCCAGCCGACGAGGCGGCCCGCGCGGCGGCATGGGGGCCGACGACGGCGGTTGAGATCGAAGGAGAGATCGTCCACGAGACCGATACGCTTTCGCTCTGGCTTCCAAAGGCCGAAGAAGGGCACGTGCTCGTGATTGCCCCGAGGGCCTTGGTGGCCAGGAACGATGCGCTTGGCGACGATGCGGCGCAGGAGCCCCTCATGGCGCGGATCATCCGCGAAACGAAGTCGCTCGCGGCCGACGACTCGGCCGCGATCAAGGCTGCGCTGCCCCGCGACCTCGAGACGCTCGTGGGCATGCTCGATGCCGACCGCCACGTCACGCTCTTCGGCTCGCCGCACTATCTGCGGAGTT
>Ga0304730_1001143_pt1 | contig 20764 bp, 14 predicted proteins | sample M_130628_MF_Meta_FD_190474 | JGI IMG/M metagenome (GOLD analysis project Ga0304730, IMG submission 190474) | Freshwater microbial communities from Lake Montjoie, Canada to study carbon cycling - M_130628_MF_MetaG (v2) (version 2) | ecosystem: Environmental > Aquatic > Freshwater > Lake | place...
CATGTCGCAGCAGGCCGACGGGATCCCGTCGGCCTGCTGCGACATGTGATCACCCACCTTGTCACTCTGGCTGCCACGGTGGCTGGCTCGCTTGCCTTCTATGCTGCGTTCGCCTGGCTGAGATCTGGTCAGCTTCCCCGCTATGACGAACTGTTCTTCTTTCAGCGGGTCTTCTATCAATCCGGCTTTTTCATGGTGCCGATGCCGTTGTGGGAATTCTGGCAACCGCTCTTCGCCGTGCTTGCCCTCACGATCGCCTGGTGCCTGCGGCAGGCTGCTCGGGGACGGATTCCTGCCTCGGCGCCATGGCTCTTCTTCATCGCAGCCTATGGGTTGGGGACTTTTTCCTACTATCAGGGCCGTAGCATGCCCCAGGTGATTCCTGCCCTGTTCCTGCCCGTGTTTCTTCTTGCATTCTTTTGGGTTCGGCAGGGTCTTTTGACCCTTGCAGGCCATACCTTCACCGAAATTGACCGCTCAGCCTCACTTCGGCTCGTCGCGATCCAAACGGTGCCGCTGGTCATCTTCTGCATCTGCGGTGTTCTCAATCTCTGCCGCAGCCTACCGGCGGTGGTCTTATACGCATTCAACACGTCAGGCACCCACAACGCTCGTGATATGGATCCGCTCACGGATGGCCTCCGGCAGCACGTGGCGGGAAAGGCGGTAGCGATTCTGGTCGACCCCGAGGCCTATATTCACACGAAAACAGGCAGTTGGTCGGCCCTGCCGGTGGCCAGCCTGACCGAGGTATTTCTTCGTTCCCAGGTGGAACAGATTCAGCGGTCGATCGAAACCCCCGGGATGCTGCTCGCGATCCAACCGCACGTGCTGAACAACGTGCGACAACAACTCGATCTGTCATCCTTCGTCGAAAAGCAACAACTGCCCTTTGGAGTTGTCCTGTTGGAATATTCCCCGAAAGGCAAGGATGCACCTGCAACGGATGCGGATCCGCTTTCTCAGCCGTGACATCTCCTCACAGCCGCACTCATTCACAAAGGTCATGTCTTCCGGACTTTTCTGCCCTGTCATCACACGCCCAGAGATGCTGACGACCGGCAGCGCTCTTCCTCGTAACCACGCTTCAAGAGGGATATCGAATGGCTTCTCTATCCAGTGACACCAGCGAAGCCGCAGAGAACTCCTCTCGGCCCGAGTTGGCGACGTGGCAGATTCGCCGAGGTGGTAGCGTGGGGCTGGTGCTTCCCTGCTACAACGAGGAGGGGAACGTCGACGAACTTTACGGACGAATCGTGAAGGTTCTTGAAGGCCTGCCCGGATACTCGTTCGAGATGCTCTTTATTGACAATGCCTCCACGGATGGAACCGTGGCCAAACTCAAGGCGCTCGCCATCCAAGATCACCGGGTGAAAGTGATCGTCAACGCCAGGAACTTCGGCCACATTCGTTCTCCATTTCATGCCATCCTGGAGTCGGCCGGCGACTGCGTGATCGCCATGTGCACCGACCTCCAGGATCCGCCGGAATTGATCCCGCAATTCCTGGAGCAGTGGGAGCGGGGGGCGAGCATGGTTTTGGGCCAGAAGCGCACCAGTCAGGAATCGCCCAGTTTTTTCGCCCTTCGTGGGCTCTACTACAAACTCGCCCGGGCGATGTCGGAGGTGCCGCTTCTGGAGCACGTGACTGGCTTTGGGCTCTATGACCGCCGCGTGGTCGAAATCATGCGGGGGTTTGCCGACCCCTACCCGTATGGACGTGGCATGATCGCGGAAATCGGCCTGCCCTACACGCTCATTCCCTACGACCAGCCGCTGAGAAAGCGCGGCATCACGAAGAACAACATCCACACGCTCGTTGACCTGGCGATCCTCGGCATCACCAGCCATTCGAAAGTGCCACTCCGCGTGGCCACGATCACGGGGTTCATCTTGAGCGGGCTCTCGCTCGTCGTGGCGCTGGGGTTCCTCGCTCTCAAACTCACTTTTTGGTATTCGCTTCCGGCGGGATACGCACCCGCGGTGATCGGGATCTTCTTCCTGGGATCCGCACAGATCTTCCTGATTGGCCTGCTCGGCGAATACGTAGGTGCCGTACTCACGCAGGTGCGCAAGCGACCATTGGTGGTGGAATTGGAGCGGGTGTCGCACGCGTCCGATGCGACCACTGTCGGGAAAGGCCCCACATCGGAGTGATGGTCAGCCGTGGTGCAGGCCCAATGAGATGGCACTGAGAAGATCGGCGGGCTGATTCAGCAACGGCACATCAGGACGCTCGGAGAGCACACGGGCGGTACCGTAACCCCACGACGCGAGAAAGAACCTCGCTGCAATCCGCTCGGCTGCATAGAGGTCGTCGAGGCCGTCGCCAACGAAGGTGCCACCCGCGAGCCCTTCTGCCTCCATGAGCGCTCGAGCGCGGTCGGGCTTCGTGCCTCGTCCAGTGGGATCACCGCCGACGACACGTCGCACAAACGAGTCGATTTTCAGGTGGGCGACGATGGCTTCGGCTGCAGCCTGCGGTTTATTCGTCACGATGTACATCCGCCGGCCATCGTGCGCGAGCTGCCGCAGGAGCTCATCCACACCCGGAAAAAGAGCCGTCTCGTACAGACCAGTCGACGCATAGTGCTGACGGTAGGCGGCAATCACGTCGTCTCGCCGAGACCGCCCCATGTCAGGCAGGGCGGCTTCAAGCATCCCCGGGAGTGGCGGGCCGATGAACTGCAGCCAATCGACATCGGGCGACGGTATGCCACATGCCGCGAGCGCGTTTGTGAGCGAGGCAACGATGCCACGGGCTGAATCGGCGAGCGTGCCGTCGAGGTCGAAGAACACCGCATTCCCGAAACCCGACTGCAGCATCACGACTTCCCCGTCTCGTGCGGCAACGCATACAGCACGAGGTCAAATCCGTTCCAAGCATGGGAACGGAGATAGAAGCGGGAGTCGGGGAGCAACTCGTCGACAAGCTGTGGCAGCTCCCACAGATCGGCAGGCTTGTGATAGACGCACACGGCAAGAGCAGGCCGGCACGAGCGGAGAGTTTTCGCCATGCCGTGCAACGCCGCCTCTTCAGCCCCCTCGATATCGAGCTTCACGTAGGTGGGCGCAAACCACGGCAGTGCTTCGTCGAGGCTCACCGTCTGAATGACGACATCACCGCTGTCGACAATACCGCTGCTTGCCAATCCATCGGCGCGAAACCGCAACTGCCTCGTCGATCGATCAAGACCGCACGGCCACAGACTGATGTCCTTGCATGGTGGCGCTGCGGCCACGCAGCGGCCGAGCGCGGCGTAATTCACCAGATCAGGCTCGAAGGCTGCGATGGCATCGCACTGGAAACCTGCCGCGGTCAGGTGCGCGACCGTGTCACCCTCGAACGCTCCGCCGTCGATGAGCCGTACTCGGCTGCGGGGCAGGGGGACGTCTGCCGGAGAGTATTGGTCTTGTGTCGTCGGCTCGCGGAGCCGCGTCGGGCAGTATGTCCGACGAAGTCCGACCGCTTCCACCAGCGTTTTTCGGCTCTTTTCATCGGAAAGTTTGTCAAAAAGCCATTCGGCTGCATCCGCAGACGGCGTCATCGCGTCGGCGGTTGCCAGCCAGTAGGCGTCGGTGCCGGAGACCAATTGACACAACTCCACGGCACCGACGACTCGGCGGAAGCCGCTGGCGAGAAGAGCATGGTGAACCGGCAGCGGATCCACCGCTGGATTGAAGATGGTGACGATCGCAGTCGCACCGTCATCCGCCAGCGAAGCGACTCCGGGATCCTTCAGTCGCAGGATCGGAACCCCTTCACATGCCCCCGACGCCGTCGCGTCGATCATCGCGGCCACGTGGTAGCCAGCGTCACGGAGCAACCTGAGCGTCACACGCCCTTTCCGGCCCGCGCCATAGAGCACCAGTGGTGCCGTGCCAAGCGGGAGCGTGGCTGCAGGCTGTGCCGTGAGCAGCCTATGCAGGTGGTCCTGATCCAAATCGGAAGTCATGTTTTCCTACCAGAGACGGGAGCAAGCCGATTCTCATCCAGTTCATCACGATCCAAAAACGGTGCCATGTCTTCGAGGGGCGACGATACCATCCGCCCATCAGGCAGACGGCGTGACGACAGCTTCGGCTCGAAACCCTGTGCCGGATCGAGCATGACCTCGCAGAGATGCGGTCCAGGGGCAGAGAGGATCGCCGACAGGTCGGGCGTGAAGTTCGGCTCGCTCAGTCGCGATGCCGGCAGGCCATAGGCCTCGGCCACCTTCACGAAATCCGGACAGGAAACGCCGCTTTCGGCCCCAGCGCCGACCGCCAGGCCGAAGAATGCAGTCTGCGTCTGGCGGATCGAGAGATAGCCGCCGTTGTTGAGCACAAAGAGCTTGATCGGAAATCCGTGGTGACGGACGGTCTGGAGTTCCTGAATGTTCATCTGCAGGCTGCCGTCGCCAGCAAGACAAATCACCCGTTTGCCCCCTCGGGCCACGGCGGCCCCGATTGCCGCCGGGAGGTCATAGCCCATCGAGGCGGAGCCGGAGTTCGAAAACAGCCGCGTCTGGGCCCGGATGACCGACGACTGGAAGGTCACGATGCATGCCGTGGCATCGCCACAGACAAGCACGTCGTCCTCCGCCAGAACGGAGAAGAGTTCGCGGGCGAAATGATAGGGGTTGATGGCACCCGATCGAGATGCCTGCCGCACCGGATCGAACACCGGATACCGCGCAACGCGATCCCGACACCAGGCGAGCCACGAAGCGTGCCGCGAGCGATCGAATCCGCGAGCGTCGATCACGGACTCGAGCGATTCGAGAAAGTCTTTGGCGTCCGCACAGATCGGAAGATCGGGTCGGACCATCGGCTTGGCCAGTTCCTCTGGATCGATGTCGACGACGATCTTCTCGGCATGGTGGGCGAAGTTTTCCCAGTTGTAGCTCACCTGCCGGATGTTGAGCCGGGAGCCGATCACCAGCACGAGATCGCTGTTTTGCACCGTAAAGTTGCCAGGACGGTTACCAATGCTGCCCGCCTTCCCGCAGGAGCATGGGTCCGACGTTTCGATCACGTCGTGGGTCCATGCAGTCGCCACAGGGATGCCGAGTTTCGCGACCACTCGTCGAAACACCTCGGTCGCCCCAGCGATCCGCACGCCAGTCCCTGCCAGGATCACAGGCCGCTCGGCAGCCCCAATCTTCGAGAGTACGGCTTCGGCGAGTCTCGCGACGTCGTGGTGCGCAAGAACGCCCAGGGGCTGTTGCGGCCGATAGCCCTCGAGTGAATCTGGCTCCACGTCAGCCGCCTGCACATCCACTGGAATATCGATCCAGCAGGGACCTGGCCTACCGGATTGGCAGAGGTGCCAGGCCCGCTCCAATTCGTAACGGACACGCTGCGGATCGGTGAGCAGCACGGCTGATTTCGTGATGGTGTGCACCATGCCGACAATGTCGACTTCCTGGTCACCCAGTTGACGGAGCCTTCCAAGCAGGCCGTGCGTGGCCAGGAGCGTCTCCCGCTTCATCTGGCCGGAGAGCACGATCATGGGACACGAATCGGTGAACGCACCGAATACGCCATTGAGCGCATTGACGCCACCGGGGCCACTGGTGACGCTGACAATGCCTGGCTTTCCGGTGACACGGGCGTAGCCCTCAGCCGCCATCGCGGCGGCCTGCTCGTGGTGATTGCAGACATACTGAATCTGCGGCTCCCGCCCGAGAGCGTCGTTCAGGTGCATCGCGCCGCCGCCGGTCACGAGAAAGACGTGCTGCACGCCACGGTCGGCGAGAAACTGCATGCAATAGTCGGCGAGACGCATCAGACAGACTCCATCGCTACGAGGCGAATGATCGGGTTGCGGAGCCCATGGTTACGGATCGAGGCCTCGATTGATTCCAGATTGACAAGCGATCCGATCACGATCGGCGTGTCGGCGTCGACATGACTGGCGAGTGCATGGGGCGCGACGATGGGTCGGCCAGCCAACGTCCGGCCATGGTGGACCGGGTTGGAATCGACGAACACGGCAATGTCGGCATCGCCGAGGGTGGACTCGCCAAGCAGTCGCATCGTCAATTGACCAACGCCCCAGACCACAACGCGGTGCCCGGCGACACTTTGCTGAAGCCGCTGGTCGATGCGCTGCATGAACTCCTCGGAAAGCGCGACATATGCCCCAAGAGCATCCCGCGTGCCGAGATCCTGCAAAGCGGCGAGCGATCCGGCCGGCCGCGAGAAGGCGAAGATCGCTGGATACCGGCGGCCGTGCGGCAGCGGCAGTGTCTTCGAACCGTTGCGAACTGTTTCCCAACCGCATGCGTTCAGTGCGTTGTGAAGCGTCGCCGCAGAAAAATGGTTGATGTGCTCGAGGTTGAAATCCTGGAACGGAGCAATCAGGCACTCCCCGTATCTGGCCGCGTCGGGCACTTCGACGTAGAGCCACCCTTGCGGCGTCAGGAGCCTCGCAATGCTCGCCAGTGCTGCCGGCACGTCACGCACGTGTTCGAGGACATGGCTCAGAATGACGCCGTCGAACGCCCCGCCGTCGAGCGGATGGTTATCGAGCGTGCCAACCACGCCCCGATGGCCTCGTTCACTGACAGCAGCCGCACATGCAGGGGCTGGATCCATCCCTGAAAGAGACCGAAATCCAAACTCGGCGAGGCTGTCGAGCAGGCCGCCCGCTCCGCACCCGATGTCGAGGATCCGCTGATCCGTGCCCGCTGCGAAATCGCGGATGTCACTCGCCGTCTCTCGCAGCCGTTCACGGTCTTCCGAGACAGCGCCCGACCCGCTGGAGAGACGGGGGTCGGCGTATTTTGAAATATCGCGGTAGTAGCGGTCGTAGTCTTCGCGTGCATTCGGGGTGTCGTTGAAACAAAACCCGCAAACAGTGCACGCGACGACATGAACGACAGAATCGAGAGGATGGTCAGTCGGGAGGACGTATCTGCCCTTGTGAACTGTTTGCACAGACACGGCCCCGCATTGGGGGCACGGGCGACGGGCGTTCCACGTTTCGGGATCGCCGGTCACAACCCCCTCCGCATGATCAGTTCCTTCAATTGTGACGTGTACGCGTACGCACTGTCGATCGCATCGATCGTGATCGGCTGATCCTTCTGAACGGGCCGCTGCAGGGTCTCGCCGGACATCAGCTCTCGACAGGAGATCTGCCCCTTTTGAAGGGGAATCGCCAGATAGAGATCGTCGTACATCGTGTCGTGATTGAGCACGTAGCCTTCGGGAAGGTCTCGCTTTGCGTACACTCCTCTCACGAGAGCATCGAGGTACTCAACCTCCCGGTCAGGCGGCCGCCGCTTTTGGTCGGGACTGCCGCCGCACATGTTCCTCGCCCGAGTGAATGCCTTGAACCAGGTATCGACCTGCTCCGGCAGGGAACAATACGGGGAGACTGCGATGCCGTTCGCATCAATGTCGATGTGCCGTTCGAACGTACGGGCGCCCTTCGCGTAGGCGATGAGCATCGAGGCCTGCCAGTCGGCATGCTCGTGCGTGGAGAGGCCGACGACGTGGCCGGGATATCGGGCCTTGAGGTAGTCCACCTGATTCAGCTCAAGCTCATCTTCTTCCGTCGGGTACAGCGAAACGCAGTGATTGATTGCGAGGGGGATGTTCCGCCGCTCGAAGAAGGCGACGAGGTCGTCGGTGTCTTTCTGGGAGGTTCCGCCGGTCGACACGATCACCGGCCGCTTCGTGGCCGCGATCTTTTCGAGGAGCACCCAGTCGTTCATGTCGGAACTGGCGATCTTGATGATCGGCACACCGAGTTCCACGCAGAGATCGACCGACGCCTCGTCGAAAGGAGTCGCCATCGGGATGCACGAGGCCTTCTTGACCGCTGCGACAAGGATCGCGTAGTCGTCCTTCGACATCTTCGTATCGATGGTCTTCTTGATGTAGCGGACGTCCTTCCGGTCACGGAACTCCTTGTGAATGAAGTTGTCGACATCGCGAAACTGGAGCTTGATCGCGGCCCGCACGTTGTTGAACCGTACGATCCGCGAATGCTGCCGAATGATCTCGAGGCCGCGGTCCACGCTTCCCCAATGGTTGTTAGCCACTTCGAGGACGAACAAATCTTCAAAGAGGTCACGGTGATTCATGGCGAGCACTCTGTCGGCAGCTGTGAAGGGTAGTCGCCGCCCATCCGCTGGCGGCTCACTGTTGCCCTGTTGTGATCGACGCCTGACGGCATCACGTTAGGGTAAAGATACTGTACGCCCCCAGCGTCGAGAACCATGCGGCCCAATCCCGGAACGGGTATTCTGGCAACCTTCGCACACACCGATGGCGATCTTGACAGCGTCATCGTCCACCGCACCAGTTCCTCGAACCTGTAGATTACCGGTGATTTCCTCAATCCCGTGAGCATTCCAATGGCCGCTCGACAACCCTCCACTCGTGAACTTCGCACGGAGAACATCGTCGTTCCCGCTCCAAAGTCCCCGCTGCTCCCCTGGCTGATTCCCCTCCTGGCCCTTGTCATTCTCGCCTGGTGCACCGGTACCGGCCGCTGGACCGCCGCCGCCTGGAATACACCCACCCAATACCTCGACGGCTTCTATGGCGACGTCGTCAGTACCTTCGCCAACATGAAGGCCACCGCCGACGGCCACTGCTGGCCTCTTTCCTGGAAAACCATCCCCGAGCTCGGCGCTCCCTACGACGCCAACTGGAATGACTGGCCATCGATCGAAGAATTCCAAGGACTGTTCTACGGCCTCCTCGCCAAGGTGTTCGGTCTCTTCGCCGGTCTGAATCTGGCCCTCCTGATTGGCCACCTCCTCGCCGCCGCCACGATGTTTCTCGTTGCCCGCTCACTCGACTGCTCAGGTCCGTGGGCGTTCGTCGCCGCCTTGGCCTTCGGCCTCGCTCCCTACATCTTTGCCCAGTCACCCCACCACATCACCGTCGCCGCCGTCTGGCACGTCCCGCTCTTTCTGCTCGTCTGGAAGTGGGCGTCGGTCGAACCCGGCCTCGAATTTGGCTCGCGACGATTCTGGTGGGCCGTCGGCATCGCCTTCCTTACCGGCCTCCAAAACGTCTACTACACCAACATCCTCTGCCAACTCACGCTCCTCGGGGCCGGCTTTCTCTGGCTCCGCACTGGCTCTCGTACTCCGCTCAAAGCCGCGCTCGCAGTCATCGGGGCCGCGGCTACGGCCTTTGCACTCATGAACGTCGATGGCTGGGCCTACAAGATGGTCCACGGTCCAAACGCTGGCGCCCTCGTTCGCGAATACAAATGGCTGGAAATCTATGGGCTGAAACTCGTCGATCTCGTCGTACCGCCGGTCACGCACCATTTCCAATGGTTTGCCGACTTCGCCCAGGCCCATCGCGCGGCCGCGCCCCTGCAAGACGAAGGCTCCTATCTCGGCATCGTTGGCCTGGCCGCGCTCGGCCTGCTCGTCTCCTCGGCCATCGCCGCGGTGGTTCGAAACCGGGCCAACTCAATCCCCATGGAAGCCTGGCAGGTTCTTTGGATCGTGCTCTGCTTCTCCACGGGCGGGCTCAATACGATTCTGGGGGCCACCGGCTTCACCCTTTTTCGCACCGGCTGCCGCTACAGCATCGTCATTCTGGCGATCGCGCTGCTCTATGCCGCCCAGCGGCTCACCGCCCTCCAGAGGGCCGCGGCGTTTCGCACCGATCCCGAAACGCTGCGGATCGGCACGGCGACAGCCGCGATTGCAGCCAGCCTCCTCATCCTTTGGGACCAGGTGCCACGGGCTCCAAAGCCGGAAGTCACGGCCCTGATTGCTCGCCAAGTGGAGGCCGATCGGGAGTTTGTTGCGCAGATGGAGGCGGCCCTCCCAGCCGGTGCGATGGTGTTTCAGTTGCCAATCATGGAGTTTCCTGAGGCACCGGCCCCAGGCGTGCCCTCGTACGACCACTTTCGACCCTATCTCTACAGCAAGCAATTGCGGTTTTCATACGGCTCGATGAAGGGCCGGCCCCGCGAGCAGTGGCAGCAGGACCTCGGCAAGGTGACGTTCGACAAGGCCGTGGAACAGATCAAGGCCCGCGGCTTCGCGGCGATCTACATCAACCGCAACGGCTTCCCCGACAAGGGCAAGCAGGTCGTGGAGAATCTCCGCGAAATGGGATTTACCAAGCCGCGAATCGAAAGCGCCGCAGGCGATCTCGTCTGCATCATTCTCTGACACCATGAACTCGCCCATGGATGGAAAGAACTGGCAGCAGGCGGCGGTGCTCGCCGTGGTCGCCTTTGCCGTTTTCTCGTCCACGCTCGGAGCCGACTTCGTCTACGACGCCCGGATGCAGATCCTCACGGGCACCTTTATCCACGACTGGCACAACTGGCCTGCCGTGCTCAGCTTTCGCGTCTTGGGGATGGACGTGCTCGATTTCAACCGGCCGGCAATGCTGGCCTCGCTCATGCTTGACGCGGCCGTCTGGGGCAGGGAGCCGTTTGGGTATCACCTCACCAGCGTGCTGTTGCACGTGGCCAATGTCCTGCTTCTCTGGTTGATCATTCGGGAGCTGACTCAACCGCAGAGTGCAGCGCAGGCCTTCCCAACGGCTGGGCCTGTGGCCATGCCAGATACGGTGCTGGCCCCTCTGCTGGCCTCGCTGTTCTTCGCGGTGCACCCCATCGTCGTCGAGGCCGTCTGCGAGCCCACCTTTCGCGAGGACCTCCTGGTGGCACTCTTTTCTCTCTCTGCCCTCGTGCTCGCCATGGCTCATGATCCCGCCACTCCCGGTTATGACCGCTGGCGGTCCCTCGGTTGCATCTGTTGCTGCCTTTTGGCCATCGCCAGCAAGGAGGCGGGAATCGTCGCTCCGATGCTCCTGGCCGCCTATTGGTGGCTCTTTCGGCGAGGCGAGCCGGGACGATTCTGGGCGATGGCCATCGGTGGGGCAAAGCTCATCGTGATCGCCTTCCTCGCCGCCCGTTTTCTGCTCGAACCCAATCCTTCGAAGATCTTCGAAACCAAACCGGAATACCCTGGCGGATCACTGGCCCAGGCCATGCTGATCGAGCCCCGGATTCTCGCGCTCTACGCTCAACTCATCCTTTTCCCAGTCAATCTCTGCGCCGACTATGGAATCGCTTCCGTCAGCCACCTGCCATTGTCCATCGCCCTCCTTCTGTTGGCTGCGATCGCCGTCATCGCCACGATTGCAGCCCGGCACGACCGTCGTCTCCTCTTCGCCTACACCCTGATCCTGCTGCCGTTGGTGCCTGTGGCCAACCTGATCCCGATCTACCGTGCCGCTGCCGACCGGTATCTCTATCTGCCGATGGCCGGAGTGGCACTGACAGCCGCCTGCCTGCTCGATGCCCCCTGGCTCGTTGGTCGCGAGCTTCTTCGCAGGCGGGCCCTCGTCGGCGGCATGGCGGCCGTCGCCCTGCTCGGGCTGATCTGCATCGAACGGCAGCGGGTGTGGGCCAGTTCGCTTGCCCTGTGGGACGACTCCTACCGAAAAAACCCCACCTCATTCACGAATGCCGCTGGGCTTGGCGAGGCACTGCGTGAAGCCGGCCGGCTGACCGAGGCGGAAAAGGCCACCCGCGAGGCGATTCGGCTCTCGAATGGACAGCGAGGGGATATCTGGGCCACCCTTGCGATGATCCTCGACGAACAGGGCCGCCCGACCGAGGCGGCGGAAGCGGTCGCCAAGGCGATCGAGATCGATCCGAGGCTCACCGATCCCGATGCCCGCGTGGAGGCACTCGCGATGGAGCGGCCAATGGCGGAAGCTCTGAAGCGACTGCTCGTACCAGTCAGCCACGATGGCTGGTCACGTGACGGAAAAACGGGATACTAGTGAGATGAAAGCCCCCCTTGCCTCAGCGATCGCCTCCCGCGACGCAAGTCTCCCCGCGAGCGAATCCAGCCGCTGGCACGACGCCCTACTCCATGCAGCGATCATCGTACTCGCGTGCCTGTGGATCTATTCTCCGGCTTACCACGGCGACTGGCTCTGGGACGACGATCAACTGCTCACCGCCAACCCGGTGGTGCAGTCGGGCTCGCTGCAGGGGCTCTCCAAGCTCTGGTTCAATCCCGACGGCGCCGACTTCTTCCCCTTGTCCTACACCGCGCTGTGGGCGCAGTGGCCGTTCTTCAAGAACCAGCCGACCGGGTACCACGTCACCACCATCGTGCTGCACATTCTCGGCAGCCTCTTGCTCTGGGCCCTGCTGCACCGCATGCGGATTCCGGGGGCATGGCTGAGCGGTCTGATCTTCGCCATCCATCCGGTCGCCGTGGAATCGGTGGCCTGGGTGTCGGAAACCAAGAACACGCTCTCGCTGCCGCTGTTTCTGCTCTCCTGCCTCTGCTGGGTCGTGCAGGATGAAGAAGATGAAGAACAGGAAGACGACCGCCGGACGCTCCTCTACGTGCTCTCGATGGTGTTCTTCCTGCTGGCGATGCTGGCGAAGACGTCGATGGTGGGCCTGCCCGTTTTGCTGCTGCTGCACGCCTGGTGGAAAAGAGGCGCGGTGACGCTGCAGGACGTGATCCGGGCAGCCCCATTCTTCCTGATCTCGCTCGTGCTCGGCATCATCACGATCCAGTATCAGCACGGCAGGGCCATCGGCGCGGAGAAGATCCTCGTCGGCGGCGCGGCCTCGAGGATCGCGACCGCCGGCATGGCGATTCTCTTCTACCTCAAGCAGATCGTCTGGCCGGTGAACCTGCTGCCGATTTATCCGCGATGGGAGGTCGATCCGCCGAAAGTCTGGCAGTTTCTGGCCTGGCCTGTCATCGCCGCAGCGGCTGCGTGGATCTGGTCCAACCGAGGCACGGCCGACCGCCCGGGCTGGGGCCGGCATGCGCTCTTCGGCCTCGGCTTCTTCCTGCTCATGGTGCTGCCCGTGCTCGGTTTCGTGACCATCTCCTACATGCGGATCACCTGGGTGGCCGACCACTTCATCTACCTACCGATGATCGGCGTGATCGCCCTGATCGGCGCCGCCGCGACGCGTTGGTACGAACGATCGACGTCTTCGGCGCAGCCGCTGATCCTCGCCGGCGGGGCAATCGTGCTGGCCACGTGCGGACTTCTCTCGTTTCGCTACGCGAATGCCTGGGCGAGCGAGGACGCCCTCTGGACGCACACGCTCAAGATCAACAACAACGCTTGGCAGGCCCACAATCGGCTCGGTGCCAAGAAGTTCTCCCGCGGCGACATCGAGGGGGGCTACTATCACTTCACTCAGTCCACGAAACTCCGGCCCGACTTGGGCGAAACCCATAACAACCTCGGCTCGGCCCTCTCTGCCAAAGGCCGGCTCAACGAGGCGATCAAGGAATTTACCGAGGCCTGTCGACTGACCCCGCACGTGCCGGCGATGCATGTGAACCTCGCCAACTCGCTCTTCCAGGCCGGCCGCTTCGCCGAAGCGAGCGAGAAATTTCTCGCGCTGTTGGAAAAGGAGCCCAAGAATCCGGCCCTCCTCAACAACTACGCAGTCACGCTCTACAAGCTTGGCAACAAGGAAGCGGCGGTCCTGTATTTCCGCAAGGCTCTCGAGCTCAACCCAAATTTGAAAGACGCCAGAGAGGGGCTCGCCGTGGCTCTTGGCGAGCAGACGGTTCCAGCCCCCGCGGCCTCGGGCCAACTGACGCCGGAGCGACCATTCGGAAATCCGTCAGGGATCGAACAGGCTGTTCCTGGCCAATCCACGCTTGGTCCAGCACCGTTCGCCGCGCCGACGCCCACTGGCAAAGCATTTGATCCGCTCGGCATCAAGGGCAAGTAGGTCCGGCAGCACCGGTAAACGAGCCGACCGCGTCACCCCAGCCACGTCTGCCAGGCGAGCCGCAGCAATTCGCCGATGCTCCGGCGGCTCTCGGCGAAGTCCGCCTTACTGGCGCCCCGCTGCCGATCGGTAAACGTGATGGGCACCTCCGCGAGCCTTCCACCGGTTCGGTGCACTCGCCAGAGCAGGTCCTCTTGAAACGCATAGCCTTGGGCAAACGGCCCGGACAGGCGATCGAAGATCGCCAGCCGCACCGCCCGGAATCCGCTCGAGGCATCGCGAATCGGCACCCACATCACCCACCTCGTAAACCAGCCGACCAATCGGCTGGCGAGGTGCCGCGAGAGTGGCCAGCCCACCGTCTGCCCGCCCGGCACCCGCCGCGATCCAACCACGACATCCGCCGGTTGACCTCCCACAGGCTCGAGCGCCGCCAAGAGCCGGGGAATGTCGGCGGGATCGTGGCTGAAGTCAGCGTCCATATTGACGGCCACGTCGAATCCATGCTGCCGCCCCAGTTCGAAGCCTTCCAGGATCGCCGTGCCGAGGCCACGTCTGCCACGCCGCACCAACACATGCAATCGCGGGTTGCGATCGGCAAGCGACAGGGCGATCTGTCCGGTGCCGTCGGGAGAGTCGTCGTCGACGATCAACAGCTGGAGTTCAGGTGACACCGCCAGCACGCGCTCGATCAGCGCAGCGATGTTCTCTTGCTCGTTATAGGTGGCCGACACGACGAGGACACGGCCCGATGGCCAGTCGCTCCGTGAATGGGTATCTGCTGTGGTTGGCATGACGCGGGTAGGTTACCCACCCCGTCGCAACCGTGCGAACAGCCGACGGTAGTCCCCCAGCCGCACGGCCGAGACCGCCGGCCGACTGCCGGACTGCACGAGCAGATCTTCCTCGATGACGACCATGTCTGCGTCCTCGATCTCGGCCGCAGCCCCGGCTCCATGCGCAGCCAGCGGCCGCCCGCCTCCCTCGGCCAGGGTGGCCGCGTCGTGTTGTGGCCGGTGGTCAACGGGCCCCACGCCCCCGCCAGCATGGGCTGGTCGCCGGGTCTCGCCCAGTTCCGCGAGTTGCCGTACGATCGCCGCCCCGTCGAGACCGGCCAGGGGCTGCTGGCGGCCGAATTCGTGGTGATTCCGGCTCGAGAAGCGTTCCACAATCCGCTCCTCCTGCTCAAAGAACTCCTGAAAGGGGTCGGCCGAAGCGTCGAATGCAAACTCCACATCCGGTCCATGCCAGGGATCAGTCCGGTCATCAGCGACTGGCTTCTCGGCGGATCGGCCGACGATCGCGCCGATGTCGGTGAATGGACGCATCACTCCCTCGTCGGTCTGGTCATCGAGCGAACCAAACTCGATCATGCCCACGCCACACTCACCACCATGCTCGTGGACCAGATACCCCTCGGGAAAATCGTCGAGAGCACTCTCTGAAGAACTCCCAGCGATCCCCATCTCCGTCTGCGCATCAGCGACGGGATCGAGCCTGACGGGCTCCTGATGTGTCTCGTCCATCGCGTTGTGACCGAAAATCACCTCCGACGGCAACCTCTGAATCTCCCGCCAGGCCGCCGCGATATCCACTCGCTTGACTCGCCGGCGGGCGTCCGCCACAACGCCGAATGCCTGATCGCAGATCTGATTCATCAGGCGTGGCACACCGTCGCCGGCAGTGTAGACAGCGTCATCGCAGCCGGGCTCGAAGCATGTGTCCCAGTCGAGACCTGCAGCCTTCGTCTGTGTTCGGAGATAGGCGACGGTCTCTGCGTGATCGAGCGGTTCCAGATAGGAACGGACCGCGATCCGCTGCGCAAAGCTCTCCATCTTTGACGACCCCAGCCTTTCCTCGAGGGCGGCCGGACCGGCCAGCACGATGTGGACCGCCGGCAGCGGTGTCGGCATGTTGGCCAACAACCGCAGTTCATCGACAAGCCTCAGAGGAAGCGTGTGGGCCTCGTCCACCAGGATCACCAACCCCGAACCGGTGGCCGCCAGCCCACGGACCAGTTCAGCCACGGCGATCCGCAACTCGGCCTCGTCGATCCCGCGGTAGGGCTGACCGAGTTCGGCCATGATCGACTGCCAGAGCGCCCGGCGGGTGCAGATCCGTGCACCGGACAGTAATGCCACCTTGAAATCCTCAGCCACGCTCTCGGCCACTTTGGCCAGCAGCAGCGACTTGCCCGTGCCCGGCGGCCCAACCACGAGCGCGATGCCCTCCGCACGACGGATCGCACGGTCAATGCCGTGCAACGCCGCATCGATCACCTTGGCGGGGTGGTAAAACTGCGGTCGAGGGGCGGCCATGAAGGGACGGGTGGATGGGTGTCGACGGGGTTGATGCACGGGGAGTGGTATCCAGAGGTGGCGTTCGCAACTTCCGACCCATCTGATTTCGACCAACGGCCACGGCTTCCTGCACCGTCCGACGGGGCCGTAGACTTTCCTAGGTGGAGAAACAGGCCCGACCGAGACCGGTGGTGCCGGATATGCCGCCCGGAGATGATCGCGTGTTCCATGTGAAGATTTGCGGGGTGACGACTGCCGCCGACGCGACCATGGTCGCCGCGGCAGGCGCGGATGCCATCGGCTTGAACTTTGTTGCAGGCTCGCCACGGCAGCTTGACCTTGCTCGCGGTCGCCTGGTGGCGGCCGCGATACCCGCCGGGGTGCTCAAGGTGGGCGTCTTCGCCGGCACGTCCGCCGACGACATGCTGCGGCTCGCCCGTGAACTCAGCCTCGACGCCGTCCAGCTCCACGGCCATCTCGACGCTGACCGGGAACCGTTCGATCCTCCCGGGCGGTGCGGAGAGCTGGACGGTGTTCCCGTGATCCGGGCCGTGCGGCTGGATCGCTCTCGGCCTGGCTTGGCCGGGCTGGCCTCGGCGCGGGAGTGGATCGCGGCGGCTGCCGCCGCGGGTGCGGCCCCAGCGATGGTGATCGTCGATGCCGCCGTAACGGGCAACACGTCCGCAGGTCAACTCGGCGGCACCGGAGCCCTCGTCGACTGGGAGGCTCTGGCCGGGGCCGGCTCCCTCCCCGTGCCGATGGCCATTGCAGGCGGGCTGACGCCGGGAAACGTGGCCGAGGCGATCAGGATGACAGGCCTCCTTGCTGTCGACACCGCCAGCGGCGTGGAGGCGGCCCCCGGGCGAAAAGACCCCCAAAAAGTCAGCGACTTTGTCACCGCCGCCCGCCGGGCTCTTCAAGCGAGCCGCGAGGCAGCTTTGCGATTGCCGCAATAAGGCTATTATGAGACGAATCTCGCCATAACTTTCCGAACCGCTCAGGAGCTTTTCCCGTGTCGCAAGTCGAAACCCGCCTGCCGTACAAAGTCGCTGATCTCTCGCTGGCCGATTGGGGCCGCAAGGAGATCATGCTGGCCGAAAACGAGATGCCCGGCCTGATGGCCCTTCGTCAGAAGTATGGCCGGTCGAAGCCCCTCGCCGGAGCGCGGATTGCCGGCTGCCTGCACATGACGATCCAGACGGCTGTCCTCATCGAAACGCTGAAGGAACTCGGCGCTGAGGTGACGTGGAGCAGCTGCAACATTTTCTCCACGCAGGATCACGCTGCTGCTGCCATCGCCAAGGCCGGCTTCCCGGTCTACGCCTGGAAGGGCATGACCAACGAGGAATTCGACTGGTGCATCGAGCAGACGCTGTTCTTCCCAGACGGCGAGCCGCTCAACATGATTCTCGATGACGGTGGTGACCTCACCTCGATGGTGCACAGTAAGTATCCGGAACTGATCGGCGGCATCCGCGGTCTCTCCGAGGAGACCACCACGGGCGTGCACCGGCTCTACCAGATGCACGAAAACGGCGAACTGAAACTCCCGGCGATCAACATCAACGACTCTTGCACGAAGAGCAAGTTCGACAACCTCTATGGCTGCCGCGAAAGCCTCGCGGATGGCATCAAGCGAGCCACAGACGTGATGGTGGCCGGCAAGGTGGTGGTGGTCTGCGGCTACGGTGACGTCGGCAAGGGCTCTGCCCACTCCATGAAGGCGCTCGGTGCCCGCGTGATCGTCACCGAAGTCGACCCCATCAACGCCCTGCAGGCCGCGATGGAAGGCTACGAGGTCACGACCATGGAGGAGGCTGCCTCTCGTGGCCAGATCTTCGTGACGGCCACCGGCTGCCGCGACGTCATCCTCGGGTCGCACATCCAGCAGATGCCCAACGACGCGATCATCTGCAACATCGGGCACTTCGACCTCGAAATCGACATCGCATGGTTGGAAAACACCAAGGGTGTCAAGAAGGTTGAGATCAAGCCACAGGTTGACCGCTACACGCTGCCGAGCGGCAAGTCGGTGCTCGTGCTGGCCGAGGGCCGGCTCGTGAACCTCGGCTGTGCCACCGGCCACCCGTCGTTCGTGATGAGCACGAGCTTCACCAATCAGGTGCTGGCCCAGATCGCGCTCTGGACCGACACCGACACGTACGACATCGGTGTTCACATGCTCCCGAAGAAACTTGACGAGGAAGTGGCCCGCCTGCATCTCGACAAGCTGGGCGTGAAGCTGACCAAGCTCACCCCCGCTCAGGCCGAGTATCTCCATGTGCCGGTCGAGGGCCCGTTCAAGCCGGAGTATTACCGGTACTAGTGCCGGCCAGTCTCGTCCTTTGACCTCGATTCATGGCGGGGGCGTCGCGATGCGACGCCCCCGCTCTCGTTTTGCCCACCGGACGTTTCACGTGGAAACACGCCCAGAGTGGGCACGCTCTCGGCTTCGGCGGGGCGAAAACCTGCTGCCTCGATCCTGCACCCCACCGGTTTGCTACGCTGGCACGTTCCTCCCGCCACCTCCCCGGACACCAGCACCAGCATGCCCTCGATCGCCTCCCTCCGCGGCCTCCGCTACGACCCCAAGCATGTCGGCGTCCTCTCGCAGGTCATCGCGCCTCCCTACGACGTCATCGATGCCGCGCTCCAAGCCCGCCTCTACGAACAGCATCCCGCCAACGTCGTACGGCTCGAACTCAATCGCGAGGAACCGGGCGACAGCGATCTTTCAAACCGATACACCCGGGCGGCGACGTTCCTCAAAGCCTGGCGCGAGCAAGGAGTGCTCATGCAGGAGTCGGCGGCGGCCCTCTATGTCTACCACCAGGAGTTCGAGGTGGACGGGCAGAAGCACTGCCGCCGGGGCGTGATGGCCCGGGTGCGGCTGGAACGCTTCGGCACCGGCAATATCCATCCGCACGAAGAGACCATGTCGGGCCCGAAGCAAGACCGACTCCTGCTCACGCGGGCCTGTCGGGCAAACCTCAGCCAGGTGTTCGGGCTCTATCCCGACACGGAGGGTGAGGTGCAGGCCCAGCTCGACGCGGCGGTGGCTGGTCAGCCACCCGTGGAGGCGATCGACCATCTCGGGGTGCGGAGCCGGATGTGGCCCATGACGAACGAGCCGGTTGCCGCCAGGGTGGCCGGCCTGATGGGGCCAAAGCCGGTGTTCATCGCCGACGGACACCACCGCTACGAGACCGCCTGCAACTACCGCGACGAGGTCGCCCAGGCCTACGCAGAGACACATGGGGGCGATCCTTTGCCCTCCGACCATCCGGCCAACTTCGTCCTGATGATGCTGGTGGGCATGAGCGATCCGGGGCTCGTCGTGCTCCCCACGCACCGGCTCTTTCTCCAGCCCGCCGTCGCCACGGCCGGGCAACTCTCCATGGCCCTTGGCGACTGCTTCTCCACCGAGCCGGCGGGGGTCGGTCCAGCCGAGGCAGAGAACGTCTGGCTCGAAATCGAAGCCGAGGGCGACCAGGGCACACTGGGCTTCTACACGGCTGGTGACCAAGCCTGGACCCTGGCGCGGATCACGTCCGTCGGGCGGTTGAGAATGGAACAGGTGGCGGCTGACCATGGGGTTGCCTGGCGGAGCCTCGGCGTGTCGATCCTCCACAGGCTCGTGATCGACGACCTCCTTGGAAGCCAGGATGCAAGTCACACCACGCTGCCCACCCCAGGCTACGTGCACCTGGTCCGGGAGGTGGTGGATGGTCTGGGGACGGGTCGCTATCCGCTGGCCGCCCTCGTCATGCCAGCGAGCGTGGAGGACATTCGCCTGGTGAGTCAGACCGGCGAAAGGATGCCGGCCAAGAGCACCTACTTCTATCCCAAGCTCGCCAGCGGTCTGGTCTTCAGCATGCTTGACTGAACGCACGGCCCCCAGGCTTCATCAGGGGGCTTTTATGCCGACGGGAACCGCACCGCACAGGTTCCACGTGAAACCGGCGCCGGGGCAAGCTGCGCAAAGCGGGTGGTTTCACGTGAAACCACGCCCATGCCGGGCCGGTTGCTGCCGATATTCCGTAGGCACGCGTTGTGCGTGTGTTGGCGTTTGGAAGGGATGTGCGTGTGGGAAGGATTCTCTGTGTGGCAAACCAGAAGGGAGGCGTCGGCAAAACGACGACTTCCTGCAATCTGGCCGCCGGCCTGGCCCGGGGTGGCCTCCGCACGCTCCTGCTCGATCTCGACCCGCAATGCAACGCCACCACCGGCTTCGGCGTCACGCCGGCCGTGACCCATCCTCTGGTGTCGGAGGCTCCACTCTATGAGTCAGTGGTGGAGACGGGAATTCCCAACCTCTCCATCATCCCCGGAAGCCGTAGTGTCCGCGACGTCGAGCGGATCGCGGCCGAGGCGCGAAGTGGATCGATGGTACTGGAAAACCATCTCGCCCGCGGGCTCAATGCCTGGGACTATTGCCTGATCGACTGCCCGCCCAGCGTGGGCGAACTCACGCGGACGGCGCTCGCCGGGAGCACGGAAGTGCTGATGCCCATTCAATGCGAATACTTCGCGCTCGAAGGACTCACCCAGATGATCGAGGTGATTCGTGACGTGATGGCCGAGCGGCCCGGGCGGCTTCGCTTCAGCGGGATCGTGCTGACGATGCACGACGCCGCGCTCGAACTGACAGCGGAGGTCGAGGCCGAGGTAAGAGACTTCTTTGGGGAGATCGTCTTCGAGACGGTGATCCCGCGCGACGTGGCCGTCTCGGAGGCGGCCAGCCACGCGAA
>Ga0304730_1001144_pt1 | contig 20750 bp, 13 predicted proteins | sample M_130628_MF_Meta_FD_190474 | JGI IMG/M metagenome (GOLD analysis project Ga0304730, IMG submission 190474) | Freshwater microbial communities from Lake Montjoie, Canada to study carbon cycling - M_130628_MF_MetaG (v2) (version 2) | ecosystem: Environmental > Aquatic > Freshwater > Lake | place...
TCGACGTCTGAATCTTCAGACTGTTGGTTGACTGAAGGCGCCACCGTCGCAACGGCGTTTGGCTGCGAGGTGCTCGACGGCGCTGCGCTAGACGATCTAGTGTTTGACTGTGCGTGTGCTGCGCTTAGCTGTGCTGCGCTTGGCTGTGCGTGTGCTGCGCTTGGCTGTGCTGCGTTTGGTTGCGCGGAGTTTGGTTGCGCCGCGCTTGGCTTTGCGGCGCTTGGCTGGGCTGTACCCGCTTGCGAAACGGCTGCTCGCGCCGTACTGGGTTGAGTTGGGCCTGACCGTATTGCTGGCGTTTCGCTGGGGGTAGACGTGTTGGTGGGTGATGTTTGTTTGGTCTGCGCAGCAGCGCCAATTGCGGCGGTTGAAGGCGTGTTTGCAGCCTGAGTAATTGCCGGCGCGGCTTGCTGTTTCGCACCGCCCGCCGCCCCCGACAGCGACAGCATACGCAGGCATGACATCACAAAGCCGGCGTACTCGTCGGGTGCAATCGCTAACTCAGAGCGACTATGCACCGCCACTGTATAAAACAATTGCACCGCATCGGGCTGCAACGAGCTTGCCAGGCGCTTGATATCAACGGCCAAAGGATCTGCCTCGTCAATCGCTTGTGCAACCCTTTGCACGATCGCCACACGCGATAACAAGATTGCAAGATCGGCGAGAGCTGCACGATAAGACAAGCCTCGCGTCGCGAGTTCATCGGCGATTTCGAGGACTGCACTCGCCTCGCCGGCCTGCAACGCGTCGAGCAAGCGAACCAAATGGCGCTGATCAATCGTGCCCAACATGCCACGCACAGACTCTTCAGTTAAATTACCGGCGCTGTACGCAATGGCCTGATCGGTCAGCGATAAGGCGTCGCGCATCGAGCCTGAGGCGGCCTGCCCGAGTAAGCGTAAGGCAGGCACTTCAAACGGGATCTCTTCTGCCCCTAACACTTGTTCAAGATGACCAACAATTGCATCACCCGGCATCTGTTTGAGATTGAACTGTAGACAACGCGACAAGACGGTGACAGGTATTTTTTGCGGGTCGGTCGTTGCCAAAATAAACTTGACGTGCGCCGGTGGCTCTTCGAGCGTTTTGAGCATCGCGTTAAACGCGTGCCCAGTCAACATGTGCACCTCGTCGATCATGTAGACCTTAAAGCGACCAACGCTTGGTGAATAGACCGCTTGCTCAAGCAACTGCGTCATCTCTTCGACACCACGATTTGAAGCGGCATCAAGTTCTAAATAGTCAACAAAGCGGCCCTCATCGATTTGCGTACACGCCTGACATACCCCGCAGGGCGAGGCGGTAATGCCGGTTTCGCAATTCAGGGCTTTAGCCAAAATACGCGACAAGGTTGTTTTACCGACCCCACGTGTGCCAGTAAACAACCAGGCGTGATGCAAGCGTTGCGTGGTGAGGGCGTGCGTCAGTGCGCGGACAACGTGATCTTGACCGACCAGAGTGTCAAACGAACGAGGACGCCATTTGCGCGCAAGGACCAGATAAGTCATGAAATATGTGGATTACTGACAAAAATTACCAACAAAATCATCGAATCGCTAATAACAGCCACTCATACATCCACTGATAAGGCGAAAGAGGCGAGCCTGACTTCGGCACTGTTTCTGCACGACTATGGCTGCTTCGTTCCCGACCTGACCAGATTTGCCGCCGAACCATGCGAAGGGGCCCGCCAAACTCCATTCTAGCAGGGCTTGTCGCTCGCTAGCGGCTCAAACTCAAACCACAGGTCATCTCTGGGAAAATAAAGCGCAGCGCGCGCAGCTTGACCGTCGAACCCAGTGACCCGCTCGCAGTAGCCTTGCAACTGTTTTGCATAGCGAGCCAGCATGCGCTGACCAAACGCCTCAGTCGTTTCACCCTCGAGCGGGCGGCCGGTTTTGTAATCCACCACCAGCCAACCTCGCTCATCCTGAAGAGCGAGATCCAAGACTGAAACTTTGCCAGCGTCGTCAAGCAAGGCCCACTCGCGGCGCGCCCCCAACTGAGAAAGCAACATTTGGCCACGACCATGCTTAAGCATCGCGCCGAGCGTCTCAAGCACCTCGTTAGCGGCATTAGACACCTCGGGCGCAGGCACACCAACCTGGATGCACTGGCGCTCAATACGTTTGCGTTGCGCATGCAAGGTTCGCTCGGACCAATGTGCAATGCCGTGTTGACCCAAGTGATCAAGCCATGCATGGATCAGCGTACCCAGTACGCGATCGTACGATTTTACGGCGGGCCAGACGTACGCGGCGTTAAAGGCGAACGGCACAACTACCGGCGATTCGACCGCCCCCGTCGTCACAATCGAAGAGGGCGCCAGAGCGGCAACCTCTAGACGGCGAACTAGCGCACCACCGCGATGATGGGGCACCGCAGCGGATGGCTCTTCTGGCTGCGCGACCACAGGCGCAATCGAGTCTCTTTGCCAACCCGGCCACAAACGCTCAAGCAGACTGCCTTTGGTCGGCTCAGCGACGGTCAGGTCTTTCGCTGACACGCTCAAATCTGCAACAAGGTGCAAAACCTGTTTAGCGCGCGTCGCAGCCACATATAGCAGTCGATCGATTTCAAACTCACCTCGGCGCTTTTCTCGTTGTGCGAGATACTTCGCAATCGGATCTTGCTCTTTGCTTGCGCGCGCCTTGATGGGGCCAAGTAGCAACTTAGAATCGACTTGCTCAAAACGCAATAAGGGCGCCTGGTCTGGCGCCGGGCCCCTCTGCAAACCATACAGAATGACGGTTTCAAACTGCAGGCCTTTACACTTATGCATCGTCATAATTTCAACCGCTCTTTCGTGCGGATCGGGCGAGGCGTAAAGCTTTTGAAGGCGCTCTTGTAATTCGTCGATCTGAAGCGCGCCGTAGGGCGCAAGACGCTCAATGAGCTCAAACACACTTTCGGCATCTTGCAGATCGGCTTCGGATTCGGCTAGGGCTGGCCCAGCCAACGCACGCCAAACGGACTCAAGACGCGCGGCAAACGGCTGCACGTCATCCTCCGTTAAGGCCTCAAGCAAAATCGATGCCACGCCGCGCAAGCGTAAAAACTCTGCTGGCGCGAGCGCCTGTTGCGCCCGACAAAGGCCTGCCGAATCGGTTGGCTTCAGTGCAGCACGCAAAATATCTGGCACTGACTGATGATTCTGACCAAACAAGGCATGCAGGCTCGCGAGCGTTAAGCCACAATAAGGCGAGCGCAACACCGATAGCCATGCCAAGCGATCTGCGGGGTGTGTCAAGGCACGCGCAATTTGAACGAGATCGACTACGTATGGGCGCTGATGCAATGGCACCAACTCCACGGCACGACACGCAATCCCTTCGCGCTGCAACAGCTGCGTCAGATCAAGCAAATGAGCACGTGCACGCACCAAAATCGCGACCGGATGCTTATGCTCGGGCTGACTAAAGTCTTCAAGCGCCTGACGCACCAACTCGACGACGCGCTGCCCAGATGTCTGCGGTTCATCTGGTAAGAAAGAATGGCACTGCACTGCGTCAATTACCGTCTCAGCCTTGAAGGCGATTGAGGCCGCATACGATATCGCCCCCACCGCCGGATCGTCGCCTTCAGGAAACATGGATTTGAAGGTTGCATTGACCCAATCAACAATTTTTCTTTGCGAGCGAAAATTATCGGTTAACTGTAAACAGGTTAGTTTCAAACCCGCTAAGCCTTGATCGCGCACCTTGATGAACAAGCTCACGTCAGCCTTACGAAACCGATAGATCGACTGCATCGGATCACCGACCAAAAACAAACTTCGTCCATCGCCCTGCTGCCAACCCGAGGTAAGTTTTGTGATCAACGAGATCTGCGAAAGACTGGTGTCTTGAAACTCATCAATCAACAGGTGCTGGATACTGGCGTCGAGTTTGAGCAACAGTTCGCTTGGATCATCGGTGTGCCCCAACGCCAAATCAGCACGGCGAGCGATCTCGATAAAATCGACCTCACCTGCCTGTATAAACTGCAGGGTCAGCTGCCCGGCTGCCAGTTTTAAACACTGCATCTGCGCCTGAATGATTTCCCATTGTTCAGGCGTAAATTCGTAGTCTGGCAGAGTGGTCGTGCCGTGCAAACGACTCAGCCAATCTGGTAACTCAGCACCCGCAAGCTCGGTTGGGCGATGAGCATTCAACCACAGCAACATCTGCGCCTTGGCAGCCTTGCCTTCAGCGCTGGCCGGAAACCCTTGCCCAACGTTCACCACCTTTCGCACCTGACCCTCGCCCGTCAGCAACAAAGCGGCCAAACCTCTCCAGCGCTCGAGCTCGTCGGCACTCGCCTCAAAGGGACTACCGTCCCAATCAAGCAACGCAACAATCGGGCTATCAGCCTTGGTCTGCAGAAGGTTGCCCGCAGCGAAGTGCGCGAGCGGCGCAAGTTGCGCGGCCCAGCGCTCAGGCATGACCGCTAACAACTTTATTAAGTCTTGCTCGACCGCCTCGAGAAGATTGTCTTCGAGCGCACTGTGATCATCACTACGCTCAAGATGTGGCAACCACTGATCGCGCTGGCTCAACATATCAGCCAGCGCGTCGCGCGTGGCGGATACATCCAGATCCATATGCGTCAACAAACGCTCGACCTCAGGGCACTCACCCGCCAGATCTATCGTGGCACTTGCAGCAGCGAGATAGTGCGGCCTGGCATCCTCAGCAATGCCGGGCAAGCCTCCCATCGAGGACATCCACGGCATCGCCCGCACCAACGAGGCGCAAAACGAATCAATCGTACGAATCGCCAACCGCGCCGGATATTGCAAAATATTCCACTGAAATTCTCGGTCACGCTCGAGCGCCTTGCGCGCCATGTCCCAACTCCGTCGCTCGTGCTCGGCTACGGGCGGAGTCTCGCTTAATCCTTTAGACAACTTCTCGAGCACTCGCTCGTGCATCTCGGCCGCAGCCTTACGTGTGAAGGTGATGGCAATGATGTCTTCAGGTCGCTTGACTGTACTTAACAAGGCAAGAATGCGATCAGTCAAGAGCTCTGTCTTACCCGAGCCTGCCGGAGCCTGCACCAAAAACGAATGTCTTGGGTCTGTTGCCTGCAGCCTGATCGCGGCATCACTAGGTTGCTTTTCACTCATCACTAGGCTCATCTTCGTACAGACGCAACAAGGGCAACACATCGCAGTGCTCTAAGTCTGTTTTATTCCAGGCTTGATTCAAAGCATGACCCGAAACAAACTCGTCGGCCAGCGTCTCAATGGCTGTCTGAAGTCTGAGTAACAGCGCTGGCCAATTTTCGTCTTTGAACTTTGCTTCGTCTAAGGTTTTGGGCCCTTGCAAGCCGAGGCTGTCGCGCTCAACCAACCCCGCCACGACCGTCTCTTTTGAATGCAACTGCACCAGCACCAAGCCAGCGGTATTCGCTGAAGTCTGTTCGTCAGCGGCGCCTGCCTGGCCGAGCATCATGGCATAGGCGGGCACCTGCAAATTCAAAGGCCGAGGCGTTTTCCAATCGTTTAAGACTTTAGGCAACGCCGCGCCAGTTTTGTAATCAATAATGACTCGGTCTTTGGTCTCACCCACCGCATCTAACCGGTCAAGTCTCACCTCAAGGGTCAACCCCTTCACCGAAAGTTCTCGCTTTTGTTCAACTTCGATCACTTCAAACGGCAGTCGAGCCTCTTCGAGCGCAAGCCATTGTCTGACCACCACAAGACCGCGCTCGATTTCAAGCCGCTGCAAGGTCTCTTCAAAGGCGTGCAACTCTTTACGGCCGACCTCGTGAGCAATCCGTTCAAGCTGAGAGTCGAGCGTGCGTTGGACGACGGCTTCGTGCAGGGCCTCTTGATCACGCAGCTCTTCCCAAATCCGTTGCAACACACCATGTAAAAACATGCCACGCTGCATCTTGTAGGCGAGCTCTGTGTAGGCGGGCAACCCACGCACCCCTAGGCGGTGCCGGATAAAGGCCCACAAAGGATTACGCGCCTGAGTTTCTAGCAAGCCAATCCCGCCAGAAATCTTTTCGTTCTCAGTCACGATTGGCCCGCGCTCGTCTGGTACGCGCTCAAGCAAAGCCGCTACATGCTCGGGTCTCGAAGGGGTCCAGAGGTCTGTGCTCGGCTCAAGCGACACAATCAACGGCGAAGGTCGCAGGGCCCGTTCGCCTTCAAACAAGGCAGAGCTCACCACAATGGTTGGGGCGGTATGGCACAGCGACTCAAAGATCTTCTCGGCCCATTGGCGCTCGCGCTCTGGGGTGGCACGCGGCGCTTGCGCCTGACGCAACGCTTGGGCTGGGATAAAGGGATTGGGTTTAGCGGTCGCAGGTAACACTTCGTCAGTCAGACCTAACATCCAGATCGCATCCCACTGACCGCCCTCTGCCTCGAGTAGCCCCAAAACATCCAGACGCGCATCGGGCGCACGCTGCGGCTGAAACAAGGTGCTACGCGCGAGCCTGCTGAAAATCTTTAACGCTTCGCCCGCCGTCAGCGTGCCTAGCACTGCTGAGAGCGCTTCAAAACGCTCAAATAAATCATCAAGCGCCTCTAGCACTTGGTATGCGGTCGAACTTTGTTGACTCACACCAGGAAAGCCAAGCGTCGCAAGAGTTGCGCGAAAAAATCGAGCCCAAAAATATGCCTGCGCCGATGGGGCGCTATCCTGCCAATCTTGCCAGGCACGCTGCCAGGCGGGCGACAGCTGCTCGAGCTTAGCGATAGAACTCAACCAACCAGCAAGGCCCACTTGACCGACATATTGCTGACGCCAGCGAGCATCTATCTGGGCTCGTTTCCCCATCTCTGCGACATGCCCCACGCAATGACCAGACAGCAACGCCGCACTTAACTCAACAGGAGCTGCTTGTTGTTGTTCTTTCAGCAACACAAAAGTACGCAACCAAGCTAAGGCAGCACGCCCTGCCGCCCAGTCAGCTAACGGCCGCGCAACTGCAACGTTAAAGCTGTACTCGGGAACACCCTGCTCGTCGCTCAAGACGCGCGTCAGCACACGACGAGCGAAAGGAGCTTGAGAGTCGAGCGCGACGGCCACAATCGCAAAACGACCCTCGGGATGCGCGCGAAGCTGAGCGCGCGCCCAATGCGCAGCAGCCCGCCATTCAGACTGCGCCGTCGCACTCACCACACGACTCAAGGCGCCTGCTTGCGCCACTGGCTCGCGCAACACCGAGAGGGTAATCCCACGCGCCAAGAGGGCCGCACACAAGACGCCCATGCGAGGTGAAATCTCACTAAAGCCTGCTAATACGATATTGCCTGGCAATTTAAGGCCCGCCTCAATGTGCTGAATCAGCCTTGCCACAGCCAAGTTCGGATCCAAGGCATCGAGCGCATGCAAGCGACTAAGGTAGCCGTCGCGCCAACGCAAAAAGCTTGCGTACTCTTCGGTGATCGCAGACTCATCTACCGAGATGCACCACTCGTCGATCAACTGGGCCGCCTGCATCGCCCCCGCAGCCGCTTGTGTCACGTCGAGCAACACGCGCTCTTTTTCAAGCGTTTCAATCACTTCAGCCCACACGGTTTGCGCCGCAAAGTGATCGAGTAATAAGGTATGTTCGATGAGCTCATCTTGAAAGCCAGCACGACTCAATTGCTGGACTAACCAGCCCGACCAGGGGGCAACCGTTGGGATTTCAGAGACTTGTTGTGCCTGACTCGCCTGCTGTCGAGCCAGAGTTTGAATGACCCTGCGAGCCAGGCGATTATTGACGGTAATGACCGCAGTGTCGCGCGCGCTGCTCTCACGAAGTTCGGCGTAATCGATGAGCGGTAATTCAGACAAGTTTTGCATAAGAGGCGGCCTAAAAGCCGCACATAGAAGCGATAGTTTCCCAATTCAAACGCATGGCGGGCGATAGGTAGGCCAAAAACCCGACAAACAACACGCCGCCAAGCAAGGCCCAAAGGCCCACGCGCACCATTAGCGAAGCTTTGCGCGACCGTGGCAGCGTCAACGTCGCACCAGACACATAGCGTTGAACGGACGCGGCCACATCACCATTGACCTAAGCCGTTTTAGCAAGCACTGATGGATTCAGTGGAGTTTCGCGCACCGGCAAATATAAAGCGGCGGCAATGAGAGACAAAGCAATGCCAAGCCACCAGACTAGGTCATAGCTGCCGGTCACGGCCTGCACGCGTCCGCCAATCCAGACTCCACTGAAACTGCCGAGTTGATGCCCGAGAAAGGTCATGCCCATCAAGGTTGCACCGAAACGCAGTCCGTAAATATGGCCAATCAGTCCTTGAGTCAGCGGAACTGTGCCTAGCCAAAAAATCCCCATCCACCCAGCAAAGACATAGACCACCCACGGTGAGGTTGGCATCACAAGAATCCATATCAAACCCACCGAGCGCAACGCGTACAAGCCAGCCAACAAATTCTTTTTGCTGTGCGTACCACCCAACTTACCAGCGGTGAAAGAGCCAAAGACGTTGAACAGACCAATCAAACCGATCGCAATCGCGCCTGTGCTGGCATTCAAACCCTGATCGACCACAAACGCCGGCAAATGCAAGGTGATGAACGCAGTATGAAACCCACAGACAAAGTATCCCCAAAAAATCAGATGAAACGTGGGGTGCCTGAGTGCCTGACTAATCGCCTGCAACATCGATTGTTGCGGACCCGTGTTGGGGCCGGGCGTACCGCGCAAAAACCAAGCCAAAGGTAAGGTCATGGCCAGCGTGAGCGACAGCACCCAATAGGCACCGGTCCAGTCTAGTGAGTCGATCAAGAACTGCCCAGTGGGCACCACCAAAAATTGACCCAACGAACCGCCTGCGCTAGCGATACCCATTGCGGTGCTACGCGACTCTACAGGCACAGTACGCGCAATCACAGGCAAAATCACTGCAAAGGTGGTGCCGGCCTGACCCAAGCCAATCAGCAAACCAGCAGTCATGTATAGCTCGAACTCGGTGCTTGAGTAACGTGTTCCTAGGAGGCCTAAGGCATACAAGGCAGCGCACATCGCGATTGTTCGACCTGCTCCCAAGCGATCTGCCATCATGCCCGCACCGATCGCGCCAAAGCCCCATGCCAAGTTTTGTATCGCGAAGGCCATCGAAAAAACTTCACGACCCCAGCCACGCTCAAGCCCCATCGGCTGAATAAATAAGCCAATCGTTGCACGAATACCCATCGCAAGCAGCACAATCAAGGTGCCGATCACAATCGTGCGTAGCGCAAGTGGATCGTCAAGTAATTGTGGTTTGGGTGTAGCGGGGGTAGGCGTTTGCGTCATGTTGCGAGGTGAACTATTCTATTTTTCTGGATCATGAATGTGGATCATGATTGCTTGAAGTTGATGATAACGAAAAGCACAGGTAAAAACCGACATTCAGTCAGAAAAATCACCTTTACAGACCATCTCTGAACTGTTCAAACTGAGTCATTGCTCGTTATTTCAGTCAATTGGTCCCGCCGACTGGAATCGAACCAGTGTCCCACGCTTAGGAGGCATGTGCACTATCCACTGTGCTACGGCGAGAAATTAACAGGCAATCAAAAAAAAGAACCACGGGTTGAGCCGCGAAGATGATCGCTATGTGGACTCCGAACTCGCTATCGAGCTACTAGACGTGAGTGTAACAAGTGCTCGGGCTTGAGCCCCAAAACATCTATTAGCCTCTGGGGTGATGTTGCGCGTGCAGGCTTTTCAGGCGCTCGCGCGCCACGTGGGTATAAATTTGCGTAGTCGAGATATCAGAATGCCCCAAGAGCATCTGCACCACGCGCAGATCTGCTCCATGATTCAGCAAATGTGTTGCGAACGCATGCCTCAAGACGTGGGGCGAGAGTGGCGCATTCACCCCAGCCAAGACTGCGTATTTCTTGATGAGTAGCCAAAAAGATTGTCGCGTCATAGGCGCGGCGCGCGCCGTCACAAATAACGCGGGGCTAGTTCGTTGCCCAAGCAACTGCGGGCGCGACTCTGCCAGATAGCACGTAATCCAGTGTGCCGCCTCGGCACCTAACGGTACTAAACGGTCTTTACCACCTTTGCCCTGTACGACTCGCACCACCCCATCACTTAAACTCACTTCGAGCACCCCAACACCGACTAGCTCCGAGACCCTTAAGCCGGTCGCGTAGAGCACCTCTAGCATGGCGCGATCCCGCAGACCGCGTGCAGTGTGCGTTGGGGGCTGCTGCAGCAAAGCCTCAACCTGCGCCTCAGACAAGGTTTTAGGCACTCGCAAGGGCTGACGCGCCGTGGTCAGTTGCAGGCAGGGGTCAGCCGTCACGCGCTGATGACGCAGCGCCCACAAGTAGTAACGACGCAAAGTCGCCAAGCGCCGATTCGCGGTGCTTGGCTTGGTTTGCGCATGTTTCGCTGCGAACCAAGCCTCGATATCGCCGCCCGTGGCAGCGTCTAACTCAAGACCACGCTGTTCTCTCAGCCAGTCTTCAAAGCCAATTAAATCCAACCGATACGCAGCAAGCGTATTGGCAGCCAACCCATCTTCAAGCCAAACGGCGTCAATGAACTCACCAATCGAGGCGGATTCTTTATGACTCATATCAAAATACCTCTGTTTACCGCAACGGATGCGGCGTACGCTGTCACCCACTCAAACTGTACAACGCATCAAGCTGTTTTTTACAGCCATCATTGAATGGTGGACAATGCAGGGGTGCCACTCTCGCTCACACCCCTCATGATCGCTCACTCATCGTTGACACTTGACCTACCCGACGAAGCAGCCACCGACGCGCTTGGCCAGGCCCTAGCGATGGTTGCGGCAGAGTTGAGCCCAAATACCGCTGGTGTCTTGACGCCGGGGCCTGAGGCTCAAGGCCGAATTCACCTACAAGGCGAGCTGGGTGCGGGTAAAACTGCCCTAGTTAGGGCGTTTTTGCGGCACTGCAGCATTTCTGGCCGAATTAAAAGCCCAAGCTACGCACTACTTGAATCTTATGAAGTTTCTAACTTATACTTGTATCATCTTGATTTTTATAGATTTAGCGATCCTGCCGAATGGCTAGATGCAGGGTTTCGTGATCTGTTTAAAAACAAGGCACTGCTTTTAATCGAATGGCCTGAGCGGGCCGGCGACTTACTCACTGCGCCAGACTTGTTAATTCAACTGGCTTACGCGGGTACAGGTCGCCAAGTCACGCTTAAGGCGTTCACTGATAGAGGGATTCGATGGCTCACCGCTTTGCCTCCGACCGCGACGAAGTATCGCCGCCCACCCGAGCGCTCAGCCGACGCCGCCTCTTAGGCGCAGCGTCTACCCTTTTATTGCTACCCATCATCCCACGCATCGCGATGGCCGCGCGCCTACTCGCCGTGCGCACTTGGCCAGCAGAAGAATACACACGCGTCACGCTCGAACTTGATAGTGAACTGAAAGCCGAACACTTCACTTTAGACACCCCACACCGTATGGTGGTGGATATTCAAGGCATCGACATCTCACCTGGACTCAATGAGTTGGTTCGCAAGGTGCGCACTGACGATCCGTACATCAGCAGTTTGCGTGTCGCGCAAAATCGCCCGAATGTTGTGCGAATTGTGTTTGATCTGAAGCAAGCCATTGCCCCACAGGTCTTCACACTCAAACCGGCGGGTGACTACAAGTTCAGGTTGGTACTCGACTTCTACCCAAAGGTTGCACAAGACCCGCTTGCGGCGCTGCTGAAAAACAATCCTCAAAAAATCGATGAAGATCCGCTCGCGCAGATTCTCGCCGACATCGGTCGTAACCCAAAGGGCACGTCAATGGCCAGCTTGCCTGTGCTGCCCAGTTCCATTGCCCCTTCAGGCAGCAGCCGAAGCATCACGCCTTACAAACAAGAACGCGGTCGTCGCGTCGTGACGATTGCCTTAGATCCGGGACATGGCGGAGAAGACCCTGGAGCAATCGGCAAAGGTGGTACCCGTGAAAAAGACGTTGTGCTCTCGATTGCACAGCGATTAAAGGCGAAAATTGATGCAACACCCGGTATGCGCGCCTACCTCACGCGCGATGGGGATTATTTCGTGCCTTTGCATGTGCGTGTTGAAAAAGCGCGACGCGTGAAAGCGGATTTGTTCATCTCAATTCATGCTGATGCCTATGTACGACCCACAGCTGGCGGCAGTTCGGTGTATGTCTTATCCTCTAGCGGTGCCTCGAGCACCTCGGCGCGCTGGCTGGCAGATAAAGAAAATGCCGCTGACTTGATTGGCGGGATTAACTTAAATGTTCAAGATCCAAGATTAGCGAAAGTCTTGTTAGACTTATCGACCAGTGCACAGATCAAAGACTCGACGACCGTTGCTCAAACGATGTTGGGCGAACTCAAAAACGTGTATCGCTTGCATAAACCTCAAGTCGAACACGCAGGGTTTGCGGTCTTAAAAGCCCCGGATATGCCCTCTATTTTGGTTGAGACAGCCTTCATCAGTAACCCCGACGAAGAACGTATGCTGCGTAACGCTGCTGATCAAGATAAATTTGCTGTGGCCTTGCTAGTTGGCATCTCGCGTTACTTTTCTGCAAATCCTCACGTGGCCTCAATCGGTTAAGCTCTCGACCGCCTGATCGACAAGTCTGCCTCAGGCGCCCTGTGTCGAGCAAGCGGTCGCCTAACTCACTACAAGTCGCCTGAATGAAGGGGAGGCGCACCGCGGGCTCGGGGAAAGTTGGCGTGCAGCAATAGCCAACGCACCGCGCAAGCGCACAAAGCTCTAAAATGCAGACTTCTTTGTCATAGCGTCTGCCATGTCGACACATCGCCCGATTTGCCCTCTGCCCGATTTATTAATTAGCCAAATCGCGGCTGGAGAGGTGATTGAGCGCCCGGCTTCAGTCCTCAAAGAGTTAGTCGAAAATGCTGTCGACTCGGGCGCGCAGTCAATTGAAGTACGACTTGAAGCTGGCGGCATTCGTCGTATCGCTGTGATTGATGATGGCAGTGGTATCCGCGCCGAAGAACTCTCACTTGCACTGACGCGCCATGCCACCAGCAAAATCACTTCGCTTGCCGAGCTCGAGTCAGTCGATTCGATGGGCTTTCGCGGCGAAGCCTTGGCGTCGATTGCAGCGGTCTCGCACTTAACCCTCACCTCACGCACCCGCGACGCCGCGCATGCCTTCAGCCTTGAAAGTGGCATGACTGAACCTGTCGCGGCTGCGGGCGCTTTGGGTACCACCGTCGAAGTTAAATATTTATTTGATGCTGTGCCCGCACGACGTAAATTTTTACGTGCCGAGGCCACTGAGTTTGGCCATTGCATTGATGCGATTGAACGGGTGGCGTTGGCGTTTCCTGAGATCGGCTTTCGAGTGTTTCACAACGACCGCGCTGTCAGGCAATGGCTACCCGCCTCTGCCCTGCAGCGCATCAGTGATGTACTTGGCCCTGAGTTCAACGAGCACGGCATTGAAGTCAATGCACAGGGCGGCCCAATGTCGATCATGGGGGTCACCACCCGCCCAACAGCGGCGCGCGCGCGGGCGGATCGGCAGTTTTTATTTGTCAATGGCCGTCACGTGCGCGATCGCACCGTGTCCCACGCCATTCGCAGCGCCTACGCCGATGTGCTGCACGGCGATCGTCAACCAGCCTTTGTGTTGTTTCTGCAAATTGATCCGCTCGCCGTGGATGTCAATGTACATCCCGCTAAACACGAAGTTAGGTTTCGTGACACTGGTGCGGTGCATCGCTTTGTCGCGCAAACCATCACACACGCCCTCGCTGGCACTGCAGGCACTCACCAAGTTTCGCAAGGTGAACATGGCGCGGCACTTGGTGCGTTTGCGATGCCACTAAACGGCGGCGGCACGCTCGGTGAAACTCGGTCCAATGGCGCAACCCCTGATGGCTTGGCGGCACAAGGCTTCACGACCGCGGGCGCGGGCGCAAGCGCAGCTTTCGCAGCACTTGGCGGTGCTCAAGCCTTTACGCCGCGCTGGAACCCCGGTTCACAAGCCGCCTTCGCGCTTCGTGAACCTGCCTCGAATAGACTTGGACAACCCGGCGCCTGGAAAACGCTTTATCAGCCGCTCAATGACAGCCCTAAGACTGACAGCGACAGGGTGGAAAACAACGAAACTTGGCCGTTAGGTCGCGCCTTGGCGCAAGTACACGGTATTTATATCTTGTCTCAAACGTCTTCAGGGCTGGCGTTGATTGATATGCATGCGGCACACGAGCGCGTGGTCTACGAACAACTCAAAACTGCTATCGATGCGCAAGCCTTGCCACAACAAGCGCTCTTGGTGCCGGTGGTGTTTCGAGTCACTGACAAAGAGTTCGCGCTTGCCGAAGAGTATGCCGAGCAACTCAAGGCACTGGGCTTTGAGCTGGCCGCGGCCGGCCCGCAATCAATGACCTTGCGTTCGGTTCCGGCCATGCTTGCGCGTGGTGATCTTGAAGCCCTGGCGCGTGGCGTGCTGCGCGACATCGAACACGTGGGTGCGAGTCGCCTGCTCACTGAACAACGCAATACCTTACTGGCGACCATGGCCTGTCACGGTGCGGTGCGTGCCAATCGGCAACTGACTCTCGAAGAAATGAACGCGCTGTTGCGCCAGATGGAACAAACTGAACGCGCGGATCAATGCAACCACGGGCGCCCCACCTGGGTGCACTTTAGCGTGTCTGATCTCGACAAGTTATTTTTGCGCGGTCAATGAGTCTGCATCCACAAGCGCCGCTGATTTGCATTGCTGGGCCCACCGCTTCTGGTAAAAGTGCAGCAGCGCGTGCCATTGCTCAGCGCTGGCCAGTTGAAATTATCAACGTGGATTCTGCAACCATCTATCGCGGCATGGACATTGGCACTGCCAAACCCACTGAGTACGAGCGTGATGAAGTCACTCATCACTTGCTAGATATTCTTGATCCAGCCAACAGCTATTCTGTTGCAAGTTTTCGACGCGACGCCTTGCAATGTGTACGTGACATTCAATCACGCGGCCACCTCCCCCTGTTGGTAGGTGGCACGATGATGTATTTCAAAGCCTTGCGCGATGGCTTAAACGACCTACCCGCGGCAGATGCAGAAATTCGCAGGGCACTTGAGGCCAGTGCAGCTGCAGAAGGCTGGCCCGCGATGCATGCCAGGCTACAAACGATTGACCCGGTGACTGCACAACGCCTCTCGCCCAACGACAGTCAGCGTATTGGTCGTGCCCTTGAGATTTGGCAAATTAGCGGTCAGCCCATGTCTGCCCTGTTAGGCGCCACACAACCCGCCGACGAACCGGTCGCCACAATCACCCTCAGTCTCGAGCCGCTCGAGCGCAGCCTGCTGCACGCTCGAATCGCCGAGCGCTTTGATCAAATGCTTGAGCTCGGTTTACTGGCAGAGGTGCAAGCGTTGCATTCTCGAGGCGATTTGCACCCGGGGCTGCCTTCGGTTCGCTGCGTAGGGTATCGGCAACTCTGGGCAATGCTCGAGGGCGAACTAGATTTAAAACAGGCCAGAGAGCAAGCGATTTCAGCAACTCGTCAGTTAGCAAAACGCCAAATCACGTGGCTGCGCAGCCAACCGGATCGACACATCATCGACGCTTGTTCACCGAGTGCAGTCGATCAAGTCGTGCGGGCAATCTCTAAAATTACTGATCGACCTTAATCCCAGCATCGCGAATCGCCTTGCCCCAAAAGTCAAAGTCCTTCGCAATCAACGTCGCAAACTCTTGCGTCGTACCGTGTAAGGGCGCGAGCCCCGCCTCATTTAATTTTTTATCGATGGCGGGATCAGACATCGTCTCTATCATCGCCTTGGCAAGGGTTGCGACAACCGCAGGGGGTGTTTTAGGGGGAGCCAACACGCCTACCCAAGAGGGCGCCGAGACGTTTGTGCCTTGCTCGATGAGGGTGGGAATATCTTTGATTAACTCAAGGCGTTGGGACGCAGCAATACCAAAAGGGATGAGCCGATCTTTAAAGCTATACGCCAACAATACTGGCATCAGCGTCAGGTCAACCTGACCACCCACCACAGCCTGCGCAGCAGGCGCCGCACCTTGATAAGGCACGTGCAGCATCTCAGTCTTGGCAACCAGATTGAACTGAGCCATCGCTACATGACCTGCGCTGCCGTTACCCCAACTCGAAAAGCTCAATTGCTGTTTTTTTGCTAAGGCCAAAAGCTCGGGCAGGTTTTTGGCTGGCAATCCTGGACGCCCCATCAAGACAAAATTGACAATCGCCGTGGGAGCCACAGGAACAAATTGAGCAGACACGAATTTTGCATTTGGGTACAACGCTGGATAACGCGAATAGGCATCTGTACCCGACATAATCAATGTGTAACCGTCGGGCGCGGCGTTGAACACAATCTCAGTACCCACTGCGCCATTTGCGCCCGGTTTATTTTCGATCACAATGGGCTGTCCAAGCCTGCCACCCAAGGCACTGACCATCACACGCGCTGCAATGTCTGAGCCGCCACCCGGAGGATACGGCACAACTAACTTGATGGGTTTAGTTGGTACCCAAGGCGCAGATGTCTGCGCCTTGGCCAGCGTTGGCATCACGCCAATTGCGAGAGCAACGCCAAGCACACGGATTGCGTCTCTCCAGTGCGCGCGCGTGCGCAACCCGTTCACTAAACGACTCGCTGCAGTTCGTTTCATTTTTGTCTCCTCACTTCATAAGGGCGTTACGCCCGCGGTGGCACTTTGAGCAGTGCCTTTATATTTTTTAAACTAAAACAACTACTTCTTTACATCACAACAGTTTGCGCCGCACCCTCTGCACATTCGCGAATGTCGCCTAACTGATATACCGTTTCGCCTTGCGCACTCAACGCAGCGCTGATTGTCTGCGCATGTTCACGCGCCACCACGGCAACCATGCCAATCCCGCAATTGAATACACGATACATTTCAGCATCAGCAACGCCACCCTGCTGTTGCAACCAAGAAAAAAGTTGAGGCATTTGCCAGGCATCGCGCTGTAAGTGCGCTTGCAGACCTGCCTGCAAAATACGCGGTACGTTATCAAGCAAACCGCCACCTGTAATGTGAGCCAGCCCTTTAATTTGCCCTTCAAACTGCGCCAGTACCGCCAACACCGGTTTGACATACAGATGGGTAGGAGCCATCACAACGTCACCTAAGGGGCGACCGTGAAAATCTTGGTCGGGTCGCGCACCCGCGCGTTGCAAAATTTTGCGTAACAACGAAAACCCGTTTGAATGCGCGCCACTTGAAGCTAAGCCCAACACGACATCTCCTGGTCGAATCGATTTGCCATCAATCAGTTTGGATTTTTCAGCGGCGCCCACTGCGAAGCCCGCCAAGTCGTATTCACCTTCGGGATACATGCCTGGCATTTCAGCTGTTTCGCCGCCAATCAAGGCACAACCTGATAGTTCGCAACCAAGCGCAATGCCACCCACAACCTGAGCAGCCACATCGACCGACAACTTGCCGCAAGCAAAATAATCTAGAAAAAACAGCGGTTCAGCGCCCTGCACCAAAATATCGTTGACGCTCATGGCCACCAAATCAATACCCACCGTGTCGTGGCGCTGCCAGTCGAAGGCTAGCTTGAGCTTCGTGCCAACGCCATCGGTACCCGATACCAAAACGGGCTCTTTATAGCGTTTGGGCACTTCAAACAGCGCACCAAAGCCACCAATCCCTGCCAGAACGCCCTCGCGCATTGTGCGTGCCGCTAACGGCTTAATGCGATCAACGAGCGCGTCTCCGGCGTCAATATCAACGCCCGCATCGCGGTAAGTGAGGGGTGCTTGTGGTTGGGTCATAAGAAAAAGCCAAGGTTATGTGACAATTGCGGAGATTTCCCCGTGTTTATACCTAATTTTACGATGAGTCGATGAGTCGGCAGTTACTTCTAGAAATCATCCCCGCGCCGGGGCCTACCTTGAACAACACCGTTGTGGGGTCAAACACGGCCGCAATTGAGGCAGCAAGCGGGCTCGCGCCTGGTCGCGCCCTCTACCTCTGGGGCCCACCAGGCGCCGGGCGCAGCCACGTTCTGCGGGCCATTGCCGCTGAAAAATCGTCGATTTTCTTTGATTTAGCGGTATCGGCCGCTGAAATCATGGCCTGGGCGACTCGACCACTTTCGGGCTCAGACCTCAAATTAGTCTGCGTCGATGACGTCCAAGACATGACCCTCGAGCAGCAGGCAAGCGTATTTGCCCTGTACAATCGGTGGCGCGAACTTGCTTCAACGGAAGACGCTTTTGCACTAGCCGTCACCGGTGATCGTGCACCCATGATGCTGTCGCTGCGCGAAGATTTACGCACACGCTTGGGTTGGGATCTCGTGTTTCGTCTTGACCCGCTTTCCGATCAAGAAAAATTTGAAGCGATACAAACGTATGCACAGCGACAGGGCTTGCCACTGTCGGCAGAAGTGCTCGACTGGACGCTGACTCATTACTCACGCGACATTCGTCAGCTGTTTGCCCTCGTCGATGCCCTTGACCGCTATTCGTTGTCGAAGCACCGCAACGTCACCGTGCCGCTCTTGCGCTTAATGCTCGCAGATCGCGATTTTTTGCAGTCCTCTATTCCTTATGCCTGACTTTTACGTTGTTACCGACACATACTCATGACTAGCCAACGCCTAGCCCTTTTTGATCTGGATCACACACTGCTGCCACTCGACAGCGATCACCAATGGGCTGAATTTCTTGCCAAATCGGGCCGCGCCGGTGACCCAGTTCAAGCATTGGCTCGCAATGAAGATTTAATGAATCGCTATAACGCAGGCGACCTAACAGCAGAGCAGGCTGCCGAATTTATGCTGGGTTTGCTTGCGGCACACCCACCTCATTTGCTGGCCGTTTGGCACGAAGAGTACATGCAACGGGTGATTCGCCCAGCCATGACCGATCAAGCTCTCGCGATCGTACAAAAGCATCTTGCTGCAGGTGATCTTTGTGCAATCGTCACTGCGACCAACAGTTTTGTGACGGCACCAATTGCGCGTGCGTTTGGCGTACCAACCTTGATTGCCACCGAACCCGAATACCTTGCAGGCCGCTACACCGGCAAAATCCATGGCACTCCTAGCTTCAAACATGGCAAAGTGCTGCGCGTCAATACTTGGCTTGCAACCTTAAACCGTAGCTTGCAAGATTTTAACGAATCCTACTTTTATAGTGATTCGATCAATGATCTTCCGCTTCTTGAAGTCGTGACACACCCTATCGTCACCAACCCAAGCCCCAGTCTGCTCAAAGTTGCTCAAGAACGCAATTGGCCAGTCTTAAATATCTTCGCCTCGCTGGCCGATCATAAATCCTAATGATTACAGACACTCTCAAACGCTTTGTTGGCAAACTGTTTGGTCAACGTTCATCGGGGCTGCAACGGATCGGCCGCGACAAACACGGCATCGATCGTCGCAACGTCTCACGTCACGCCATCAAAGTCTGCGAGGTGCTTCAACACGAGGGATACCAAGCCTACATCGTGGGCGGCGCCGTGCGCGACCTCATCGTAGGACTTGAGCCTAAAGACTTTGACGTCGCCACCAACGCAACACCCGAGCAAGTTCGCCCACTATTTAGACGCGCCCGCATCATCGGGCGGCGCTTTCAACTGGTACACGTCGTATTTGGTCAAGAGATCATCGAAACCTCAACGTTTCGCGCACCAGCCTCTGAGTCACAAGCGACAGACGAGAATGGTCGGATTTTGCGTGACAACGAATTTGGCACTCATGCTCAAGACGCTGCACGTCGTGATTTCACGATTAACGCGCTGTATTACAACCCAACCACCGAAGAGGTCATTGATTACCATCAGGGTGTTGAAGACCTCAAACACCGCGTGGTGCGCATGATCGGTGACCCGCGTACACGCTATCGCGAAGACCCTGTACGTATGCTGCGTGCTGTGCGCTTTGCCGTCAAACTCAATGGCAAAATTGATCCCGCCTCTGAAGAGCCTTTGCAATCAATGGCGGGCCTGATCGAAAACGTACCTGCCTCGCGTCTGTTTGACGAGATGCTGAAACTGCTCACCTGTGGCCACGCCATGGATTGCCTGCAGCGCTTGCGCCAAGACGGCTTGCATCAAGGCATGCTGCCCTTACTCGATGTCGTACTCGAACAACCCAGCGGTGCGGCGTTCATTGAACTTGCGCTCGACCGCACCGATCATCGCGTTCGTGCCGGCAAAACTGTTAGCCCAAGCTTTTTATTCGCAGCGTTGCTGTGGCATCAGGTCGAATTGCGCTGGCAACAATTACTGAAGCAAGGCGAAACTGGCATTCCGGCCTTGATGCAAGCGGCTGACTCGGTATTAGACGAGCAAACCGAAAAACTTGCGATTCAAAAACGCTTTAGCGCAGATATGCGTGAGATCTGGTTCATGCAACCTCGCTTTGATCGTCGCCTGCCCAAGTCAATCTGGCGCATGATCGAGCAGCCTCGCTTTCGTGCAGCGGTTGATTTTCTGCAGTTGCGTGCGGCCGCTGGCGATTTTGATAGCGTGCTGGCGCAGTGGTGGATGGATCTGGCCAATGCAGATGATTCAGGCAAAGCCGACATGATCGAAGACTTAAACAAATTGCCTCGCGAAACTGCGGCTGGTGCACCACGCCCCCGTCGGCGTCGGCGCAGCCCCAGAGCTGTGACTGGGCAACAAGACGCACCGTTTGTTGAATAAGCTCGGCCAGCGACCATGAGCGCGCCTACGTATATCGATCTTGAGCACATGCTGACTCGCTCGTACATTAACCCATGAGCACTCTCGCGTACATCGGGCTTGGGGCGAATTTAGGCGATGCTCGGCAAACAATCGCCGCCGCCATTGACGC
>Ga0304730_1001145_pt1 | contig 20746 bp, 16 predicted proteins | sample M_130628_MF_Meta_FD_190474 | JGI IMG/M metagenome (GOLD analysis project Ga0304730, IMG submission 190474) | Freshwater microbial communities from Lake Montjoie, Canada to study carbon cycling - M_130628_MF_MetaG (v2) (version 2) | ecosystem: Environmental > Aquatic > Freshwater > Lake | place...
GAATCATTTAATGCCATCGATATTATTTCAGGGAATAAATTGCAAGTTGCTAATTCTCTGATGGTGCCTGCAAACAAATCAATGATTCTGGAAATAAAATAAATAAAGTCAAGGGGTACTTACTTCAACAGCATCTTTTAAGATATAGATAAAATGCATCACATCTTTGGTGTTTAAAGTAAGTATCCCTTGAAATGTTTTTACATCGTCCGTGTCATATCTTTTTGAAACCCCTTTTTTCATCTCTAGCTCGACTATCGTCTCTGAGCCCGATCCTCCACAAAAAAAACACATGGCCATTGGAACCTTAGAAATAACATAGAGGTTTTTTGTGGCATCAACAGGGATAATATATCCCTTAATCTTTACCTTTTTATTTTTGAATGAAAAAGGTGTAGCACCAAATCTAGGTACCATAAATTTAGATTGATGTTCTTCAAACCAAACTAAATCAAAACTAACATCTGCCAATTTTTCCCATGACAACAAAGGTTGTGCCTTTAGGTCAGTTAGCACAGCCTGAGATAACCCTAAGACTAAGTACATCAATATAGTATTAATCTTCACTTTCATTTTTTTTCCTGCAAATATAAGCTAATAAAATTTCAATTATGAAACGTTGTTGCATTGGTTATTTGCTGGAATCTCATATCTTTAAACTTATATAACGGCAGAAAATAATTGCCTCCATAATTCACACGAAATTGAAAGGTATAAAAATGGATATGTTTTTACAAATGTTTTTAAAATTTAAATCAGTCTGGTTTTTATTCTTTTTTCTATTCTTTTATTTTGGTGCTGTTGGTCAGAATAATAAGTTATCTGGTCGGGTTACTTCCAATAAATCCCAATTAATTGGTGCATCTGTTGCCCTTGAAAATAGTAGTTTAGGAACAATCACTGATCTGGAAGGAAATTTTCTTTTAGTCGATATTCCGGCTGGAGAACACACTTTTAATATCTCTTATGTGGGTTACAAATCTGTTTCCACCAAATTGATATTCCAGAAAAATGAGGTAAAAAAATTAGATTTTAATTTAGAGGAAGATGTACTTGGATTAGAAGCGGTTGTCGTAACAGCCACAAGAAACGCAATACCTGCCTTTCTTTCACCCATCATAGTTAATCGATTAGATGATCGGATTTTTAAGAGAACCCAATCTATAAGTTTGGCTGAAGGCCTTCATTTTTCACCTGGTTTACGTATTGAAAATAATTGTCAGAATTGTGGATTCACCCAATTAAGGATGAATGGTTTAGAGGGGCCATATACGCAGATATTGATCAATAGCAGACCTGTTTTTTCAGCCTTAGCAGGTGTTTATGGTTTAGAAATGATTCCCACAAATATGGTTGAACGTGTTGAGATTGTCAGGGGAGGCGGTTCAGCTTTATATGGTGGAAATGCAATTGCAGGAACGGTTAATATTATCACTAAAGATCCTTTGTTTAATCAATTTGAATATAATACCAATCTGTCACTAACAAATTTTGAAAAGGCAGATAAATCAATGGCTGTAAATGGTTCATTAGTTTCTGATGAGTTAGACCGTGGAATTACCTTTTTTGGTTTCAACAGAGCAAGGAACCCTTGGGATGCTAATGGCGATGGACTTTCAGAAATGACAAAACTAAATAATTTAACGCTTGGAGCTGATGCTTATTGGAAACCTTCGGAAAATAGCAGATTAAGCTGGAATATGCTTTTTATGAAAGAATTTAGAAGAGGAGGGGGCGATTTTGATGTGCAGCCTCACCAGGCAGTTCTTGCGGAACAATTAGATCACAATATAAATGGGGGTGGCATTTCCTATGAATTTTATTCAAAGGATAAAACAAAAAAATTAGCTGTTTACAGTTCTCTGCAGCAAACAAACAGAGGAAGTTATTATGGGTCCGGTGGGAGTATATTAACCTCCGGAATTAATTTAGGTGTTTCTCAATTGCAGGCAATCAATGCTTATGGCGTGTCAAATGACTTGGCCTTTGCAACAGGTTGGCAATATTCAGCTGAACTTAAGGGTGGGTTTTCTTTGACAGCTGGAAATGAATGGGTGCACAATAAAGTGACAGATAAAATGCCGGGATATAAGCGAAGCATTAATCAAACCGTGAATACTTTTGGGACTTATGCCCAATTGCAATGGAAGCCGGTTGATTCCTGGACTTTTTTGGCGGGAGGACGCTTAGATCCTTTATCAATAGATGGCGAATACTTGTTAGAAAATTATACCTTTAATCAGGTAAAAAAGATGGCACCCTTTGTTCCAAGATTTAGTATATTAAAAAACATAAATAGTAGTTTAAAAGCAAGATTTTCTTACTCACAAGGTTATCGGGCGCCACAGGCCTTCAATGAGGACCTGCATATTGAGACGGTAGGGGGTGCGGCGTTATTCACCCAATTGGATAAAGATTTAAAAACAGAAAAATCTCGTTCCTGGAATGCCTCTTTGGATTATAACTGGAGAAAAGGGTCGGCTGAGGGAAATTTTATCATTGATGGCTTTCATATAGTCCTAAAGGATCCGTTTATTCTCAGTGACCAGGTTGAATTACCCAATGGAATTGGGGTGGTTACTAAAAGAAATGGCGCTGGAGCACGCGTTTTTGGTCTTAATTTCGAGACAAATATTGCCATCACCAGAAAATGGATTATTCAGGGTGGAGCTACCTTACAAAAAGCTCTTTATGAAAAAAATGAAGTGATTTGGGCTCCAGGTTTAGTTACAGAGAATAATAAAGACAGCATCGTTAGTACTAACAGGTTACTTAGAACCCCCAATTTTTATGGATTCTTAAGTATGGATTGGAGACCTGTTCATGAATGGAGCTTTTCATTATCAAGTGTTTACACAGGTTCTATGCAAGTTAAACATATTATAAATGTAAATAATGAATTTCCAGTTTGGGTTAATACGAGATCATTCCTGGAAGTTAATTTTAAGATGAGTAAAGAATGGCATTTGCACAAAACAATGCCGCTAACTCTTTCTATGGGTATTCAAAATATTTTTAATGCTTATCAAAAAGATTTTGATAAAGGGGTTCAACGCGATGCAGGGTATATTTATGGACCTTCGCGACCAAGAACCTTGTTTTTTGGTCTTTCGTTCGCTCCATTCAAACCGGAGTGAAAATTATTTTATTAGGCATTTTTGAAAAAAATGGTTCATATTTTCTTTGTTGATATTTTTACCAATTACGACTAGTTTACTTTCACGAGGTTCATCCTTCTCCCAAAGTTGGCCATCGATATAATTAATTTGATTTTTAACCGTCTGGAAAAGGATTTTGACCGGATAATTCTCCACAGCTATTAATCCCTTCATTCTATAAATCTGGTTATAACTGAGAAATAGTAATCTGTTTAGCTCGAAATTAAGTTTTGACAATACAAATGGCTCTGAAAAAGTGTAGGAAAAAGTGGTGATTTTCCCATGAATAATATTTAGTTTTCCGGACACTTCATTCAATCTCTTTTCAGGCAAAGATTCATTTTGTTTTTGCCATATTAAGTCCATGTTAAAATGACCAAACGATCCATATTCCACGGAAGCTAAAGGATTTATTTCAGTTAAAAGAAGGGTTAAATTATTTAAATGCTTTTCATCCTTTATATGATCTGTTTTATTTACCAATATAATATCGGAGGAAGCAATTTGTCTTACTGCCTCTTCCGTTTCAGATAGTCATATTTCTATAAAATGGGCATCGACGATAGCTATTACATTGATTAGTTCAAAATCTTTAATAACCGCCGGATGGTTTAAAAAGGTGGCCGCAATGGCACCAGGATCTGCAATGCCAGTTGTTTCTATTAAAATCCTGTCTATGTCATCTTTTTTAACATATAATTCTTCCAGTACATCGAATAATTCATCATTTAATGAACAGCATATACAGCCAGCTGTAAGCTCAACGATATGAGATAAACTAGATACAAGGGAAGCGCCATCAATATTTATTTTCCCGATTTCATTTTCAATAACTACAATTTTCTCGTTTTCTTGGATTTTTAGAAAGTGATTTAAGAAAGTTGTTTTTCCTGCGCCTAAAAATCCAGTAATAATATGGACGGGAATTTTCTTTTTCATATTTACAAAATTTCATTCAGTAAGATTTGTAACTTGTGGAACAAAAGAACGGTATATTTTGGTTTAGCTTTATTAAAAATATGATGAGTACATTACTGAAAGAAAAACCCAGAATGAATTTCTGGCAAATTTTTTCCATGAGTTTTGGATTTTTGGGTATTCAATTTGGATTTGCATTGCAAAATGGTAATGCCTCAAGGATTTTACAAAATTTTGGAGCAGATGTCCACGAATTATCGTGGTTCTGGTTGGTAGCACCTTTGACAGGTATGTTGGTTCAACCACTTGTTGGATATTATAGCGATAGAACCTGGAACCGTCTCGGCAGGCGTAAACCTTATTTTTTGGTAGGAACAATTTTATCCTGTCTCGCCTTAGTATTATTGCCCAATGCAGATATATTTCTAACGATTAAATCGGCTTTACTTATTGGTGCTGGTATTTTGATGATCATGGATGCCAGTATTAATGTCGCTATGGAACCATTCAGAGCGCTCGTTGCAGACAATTTAAGAGTGGATCAAAATACTTTTGGATTCAGTATTCAGACCTTTCTAATTGGCATTGGCGCTGTTGCTGGATCATATCTCCCTTCCATTCTTGCCGATTATTTTGGTTTTAGCAGGGAAGGAATTAATGGAGGAGTTGCCCCAAATGTTATTTGGTCATTTTACATAGGCGCGATGATATTTTTTGGTGCTATTCTGGTTACTTTAATTTTTGCTAAAGAATATTCCCCAGAGGAATATAAACTTTATCATGGTGAACCAAAACAAGATAAAGAAGGCTTGATTAATATTTTTCATGACTTTAAATCGATGCCTTCTACCATGAAGCAGCTGGGATTAGTTCAATTTTTTAGCTGGTTTGCTTTATTTAGTATGTGGGTATTTACAACGCCTGCTGTAGCTCATCATATTTATGGCCTGGCTATTACTGATACCAATAGTGTTGCTTTTAATGAGGCTGGAGATCAGGTAGGTAAGGCATTTGGCATGTACAATCTTGTCGCTACTTTTTATGCCTTACTTCTGCCATTTATTGCTTTGAAAATAGGTAAACAATGGACACATGCCATTTCATTGATTGCAGGTGGCTTAGGTCTTATAGGTATCTATTTTTGTACTTCTCCCGACCAGCTTACTTATTGTATGATTGGCATTGGTATTGCCTGGGCATCGATTTTAGCAATGCCCTACGCTTTATTGGCTGGTTCCATACCTGCAGGAAAGATGGGAATCTATATGGGAATCTTTAATTTTTTCATTACATTGCCTCAAATAGTTAATGGTATTTTGGGAGGGCTGATTGTTAAATATGCTTATCAAAATAATGCTATATATGCCCTCTTATTTGCCGGTGTTTTTATGATTTTAGGCGCATTTACCGTTCTAAAAGTTAAATCAGTTTAATTTTAACTACAAATCAATTTATATGAAGCAATTATTACTTGTTCTTACTGTATTATTTTCAACTTGTTCCATTTGGGCACAGAAGAAAGATAAAACAGCTATGGACTATTCTACCATTATCACAGCAGCTGAATTAAAAAAACAACTTTTTATCATTGCAGGTCCAGAAATGGAAGGTAGGAATACTCCTTCAGCAGGCTTAAAAAAAGCAGCAGCTTATTTAGAATCTGAGTTTTCAGCGATGGGGTTACAACCTATTGTTAATGGAAAGTATCAAATGCCTTATGCACTTTATCTGGATAGTATTATTTCTTCCTCATTGATGGTTAATGGTCAAAATTATATTTCAGGAGAAGATTTTCAAATGAATCCAAATAATTATGCAGCTCAAATACATGCCGCAGAGGTTGTATTTGCAGGTTATGGTATGTCCGATTCAACGAGAAATGATTACAAAGGACTTGACGTAAAAGGTAAAATTGTAATGGTCATGGCCGGAACACCTAATCCTGGAGCAGGAAGAGGAAATTTTGTTAATAAACAAGCTATTGCCGCTCAATATGGAGCTATTGCCGTTTTGCAGGTTCAGCAAAATCTATCTATTCAAATGAGAGGTGGTGGTCCAAGACATTATCTGAATCTTTACAAAAAGGTTAATCTTCCAAATTTGATTACGGTAAAAGGTAATGTAGCAAAGGAAATTACAGGTAAATCTTATGATGAACTCCTTTCCGAAGCAAAAAACGGGGTTTCTAAAAGTTCATTCCCAGTGAAACTTTCTTTTAATTTATTAAAAGAAACTAAAGTAGAGGAAACCACCAATGTACTTGGATTTATAGAAGGAACTGATTTAAAAGAGGAAGTTGTTATGCTTACTGCGCACTATGATCATGTAGGCAAAACTGCAGATAAAATTTATTTCGGTGCTGATGATGATGGTTCCGGTACGGTAAGTATTTTAACCTTGGCGAGAGCATTTTCGGAAGCAAAAAAAGCAGGCAAGGGACCTCGCAGGAGTATGGTTTTTATGCTTGTTTCTGGAGAAGAAAAAGGTCTTTGGGGTTCAGCCTATTATGCAGACAATCCAATTATTCCCCTTGCAAAAACAGTTTGTGATCTCAATATTGATATGATTGGTAGAATTGGTGATCCTTATGTTAAAGATGTAGATTCTAGTAATTATGTTTATATCATCGGAGATGATAAATTAAGTTCTGCATTAAGACCAATTAGTGAGGGCGTTAATAAAAAATATACTAATCTAAAATTAGATTATACTTATAATGATCCAAATGATCCAAATAGATTTTATTATCGTTCAGATCATTATAATTTTGCTGAAAAAGGTGTGCCAATTATTTTCTATTTCAATGGCGTTCATCCCGATTATCATCAGCCAACGGATACTCCTGATAAAATAAATTATCCTCTGATGGCTAAAAGAGCTCAATTAGTTTATTATACCGCATGGGAAATTGCTAATAGAACAGAATCTATTCCAAGAGACCAAAATAAACTTTAAGCTTAGAAATAAAGGGGGTTAATTATGACCCCCTTTATTTTTCTTTAAAAAAATCAAATAATCCTTAGCTGTTTCCTCAGGATTTTCTTCCATCGGAACGTGTCCACTGTCATATATTTTTAACTCGGCGTCTGAAATTAAGTTCTTAAATTGATAGGCATTACTTAAAGGTATCCAACGGTCTTCTTTTCCCCATTGTATTAGAACTGGCGATTTTATATTACTTAAATCCTTGATATTTAAAGGTTCATTTAACTGACTCATTCTTTTTACAAAGGCCGTACGATTTCCTTCTCTCAAGGATAGTTCAAAATATCTTTCTATCAGTTTAGGGGTCACTAGATTATCATTTTTATAAACATCTAGGATTGATTTTTCATAGATACTCCTGGGAGTAATTTTTTGAACCAGGGTAGATAGAACGGGTATTTTAACCAGTCTAAAGATAAATGGTGGCTTTTTTCCTCCCTGAGGTAAACCCGCCGCATCAATTAGATTTAAGCTCATTATTTTACTGGGAAATTGAGTGGTATAATGCCAGGCGGCTAAACCTCCTAATGAATTTCCAGCGATATGAAAACTATCCACTTTTAATTTAATAACTAAGCTATCTAATAGGGAAGTATATCTCGAAATCTGGTAATTATGATTTGGGTCTGGTCCCGTTAAACCAAAACCTGGTAAATCGAAAGATACTACCCTGTAATAAGGAGATAGCATCTCCGTCCATTTTTCCCATGTATGAAGGGAAGCTCCAGTACCATGTATCAAAACAATAACCTCCCCAATACCTGTATCCCGATAATGGAATTTTACACCATCGATAGATATGAATTTGGAAGAGGGATAAGCATATTTTGTGATTAGTTCCTGTAATTCAATATCATTTTTCCAAAACAGGACAACAACAAGGGTTACTATTGAAATACAAAAAATGCCTAAATAGATAATAATTTTTTTCATAATACTAAATTGTGTATCCACCATCTGCCGTAAAAACCGCTCCAGTCGAATAGGAGGAGGCCGGAGATGCTAAATAAAGTGCCAATGCTGCTATTTCTTCAGGCGTACCAATTCTTGCTAATGGTAATTGATTCAACATCATTTTCATGATTTTGTCATTGGTCCATAAGGCTTCACTAAATTTAGTTTGTATCAATCCCGGACAAATAGTATTGACTCTGACATTATGTTGTCCCCATTCTTTAGCCATTACTTTAGAAAGCGATATAAGGGCAGCTTTACTCACACTATAAATTCCTAAACCTGGTTCAGGTCTCAATCCACCAATGCTACTTATATTAATGATGACGCCACCTCCACGAGATTTAAAACTGGGAAGTACCATTTTCGATAAATCAAAGGGACCTCTAAGATTAACGGACATTATTTTATCGAAAGCCCAAGTTTCGGTATCTTCTACTGGACCAAAAACTGGGTTTGATGCAGCGTTATTCACCAAAATATCTACACCTCCAAATGTTGTAATAGTAAAGTCAACGAGTGCTTCGTTTTCCGCTTCAACCCCATTATTACTAGAGAAATACTGACAGTTAATTCCTAAGGAAACTAATTTACTGCAAGTCTTTATTAAAGGGTCTTCCTTTCTTCCTGATATAACTATTTTAGCACCAGATATCCCAAGTTGCATGGCTATAGCTTCTCCAATACCTCTGCTTGCACCCGTAATTAGGGCTACTTTTCCTGAAAGATTAAATAATGTTTCTGACATTTTTAATCCTAAAGATACCTATTGGTGTGTAAAGAAAAAGTTATAAATGCAATTTTTCTTTACGTGCCAATAAAATTTCTTCTGATTCCACGTGTTCTGGATCTGGAACGCAACAATCAACTGGACAGACGGCTGCACATTGGGGTTCTTCATGAAAACCGACACATTCGGTGCATTTATCCGAAACAATATAATAATAATCGTCTGAAACAGGCGTGTTTTTTTCATTTGCTGAAATAACATGCCCATTTTCTAAAATAAATTGTCCGGATAAGGTGGTTCCATCTGAAATAGCCCATTCCATACCACCCTCATAAATTGCATTATTTGGACACTCTGGTTCACAAGCTCCACAATTGATGCATTCATCCGTAATCATAATCGCCATAAAAGCAAAATTAATATATACTAAAAATTATTCGTGCAAATATACTTTACATTATCATAATTACAAACGTCTGAACTTAAATTGGGTTTTGTCAATTCCTAAAGATATTTTTGTATTTTAAAAAATATTTATTTTATGGCGAAAACAGTAAATACAAAGGAAACGCCTTTAATGGCCCAATACTTTAAGGTGAAAGCCAGGCATCCTGATGCTATTTTACTTTTTCGCGTGGGAGATTTCTATGAAACCTTTGGCGATGATGCAGTAAAAGCATCTGCAGTTTTAGGAATCGTACTTACAAATAGGAATAATGGAGGTAGTGATGTTCCATTGGCTGGTTTTCCTTTTCATTCTTTAGATACTTACTTACCCAGATTAGTGAGAGGAGGTTTTCGTGTGGCCATTTGTGAGCAATTGGAAAAACCTGACCCTCAAAAGAAAATTGTTAAAAGGGGCGTTACTGAAATTATTACACCTGGGGTTACCCTCGAACATTCTTTATTAGATACTAAAAAAAATAATTTTCTCGCGGCGATTCATTTCACTAAAAAAGACGAAATTGGTATCGCCTTTTTAGATATTTCAACGGGTGAATTTTTACTTTCTGAAGGTGATTTTCCTAATGCTGATAAATTAATAAGAAGTTTAAACCCTTCAGAAATTATTATTGGAAAGGATAAAAAATCTTTCGCAGAGAAAGAATGGGGAAGTTCTTTTTATCTTACCTGGCTCGACGAATGGGTTAGTACATTGGACTATGGAAGAGAAAAATTACTAAATCATTTTGATGTATTAAACTTAAAGGGCTTTGGTGTAGATGATCTCTCTTTAGGTCAGGTTGCTGCTGGTGCTATTTTACATTATCTGGAAACTACCGAAAATAAAAATTTAAAACATATTTCAACCATTAATAGAATTCAACCTGAAAACTTTGTTTGGCTGGATAGATTTACGGTAAGAAATTTGGAATTGATTTACTCCCCGCATGAATCAGGCTCTTCCCTCCTGGATGTTTTAGATCATACCGTTTCACCCATGGGTTCAAGGTTATTGAAAAAATGGGTCGTCCTACCTTTGAGAAATCAATCGGAAATTGAAGCAAGATTAAATGCCGTTTCCTGGTTTTTTGAAAATATGGAGGAAGGAAATGAAATTTCCAAATTTCTTGTTAAACTTGGCGATTTGGAAAGGCTGATTTCCAGAGTACCTATGGGTAAAATTAATCCCCGAGAGGTTAATCAGTTAAAAAAATCCCTTTCCGCCATAGATCCTTTAAAAAATTTACTCTTTTCTTCTAAACTTGGAACGCTTAGACAATTTGCTGAATCTTTGAATCCTTGTGATTCCTTATCTGAAAGAATTAATAAACAAATTGTTGATGATCCGCCAGTTAACCTTTATAAAGGTGGTGTCATTGCCGATGGCTTTTCTGCAGATCTGGATCAATGGCGGTTTATCATAAATAATAGTAAAGAACTATTAATCAATCTTCAGCAAAAAGAAATAGAAAGAAGTGGTATTCAAAACTTGAAAATTGGGTATAATTCAGTTTTTGGCTACTACCTGGAAGTGACCAATAAGCATAAAGATGCCACGCCAATTGACTGGATAAGAAAACAAACGCTTTCTAATGGGGAACGTTTCGTTACAGAAGAATTAAAAGTGCTGGAGGCTAAAATTTTACAGGCAGAAGAGAAATGTATTGAAATTGAAACTCAATTGTTTAACCAATTAGTTTTTGACCTTCAGACCTATATTTTACCCGTACAAATAAATGCTCAGGTGGCAGCTCAGGTAGATTGTTTACTTTCCTTTGCGAAAAATGCGAAGAAATTTAATTATGCTCGACCCAATGTAAATCAGTCCTTTAGCATTGATATTAAACAAGGAAGACATCCAGTTATAGAACAGAAACTGCCTCTGGGTGAATTTTATGTCCCAAATGATACTTACTTAGATAACGAGCAGCAACAAATATTAATGATTACCGGACCTAACATGGCGGGTAAATCGGCTATATTAAGGCAGACTGCTTTGATTTGTTTAATGGCTCAAATGGGATCATTTGTTCCTGCTCAATCAGCAGATATTGGTATTTTAGACAAAGTATTCACCCGCGTTGGTGCAAGTGATAATATTTCTTCCGGAGAATCAACCTTCATGGTAGAAATGAATGAAACTTCCAGTATTTTGAATAATATCTCTTCCAGAAGTTTAGTGCTATTGGATGAAATTGGAAGGGGTACCAGCACGTATGATGGAATTTCTATAGCCTGGTCTATTGCAGAATTCTTACATGAAAATAATTTATGTAAAGCTAAAACACTATTCGCAACCCATTATCATGAATTAAATGCACTGGAAGAACGATTTACAAGGATCCATAATTTTCATATTTCTACTAAAGAGTTGGATAAAAAAATTATTTTTCTTAGAAAACTGACAACAGGGGGTAGTGAACATTCTTTTGGAATCCACGTTGCCAGAATGTCTGGAATGCCTAAAATAATTATAGAAAGAGCGGGTGAAATTTTAACAGAACTTGAGAATAAAAGGTTGGAGGGAAATCCAAAATTAACCAATTTAGTTTCCTCTATACCCAAAAGAATGCCAGAAGCACTTCAATTGAGTATATTTGAAACCGTTGATCCCATAGCTGGTCAGATTAAAGAAACGCTTTCAAATCTAGATCTTAATACCATGACTCCCATTGATTGTATGTTGAAAATTAGGGAGTTGAAAAATTTATTGGAATCTTAAAACAGAAAAATGAAAATTGCACTTATTGGTTATGGGAAAATGGGTAAAACCATAGAGGCATTAGCGAAACAACATAACCATGAAATTATAATCACTATTGATGCTGATAATTTGACAGATCTACAATCTGATTTATTTAAATCTGTTGATGTTGCTATAGAATTTACTCAACCCAATCAAGCATTTAATAATATATTAGCTTGTTTTGATGCAGGAATTCCTGTGGTTTGCGGCACTACAGGTTGGTATGATTCCTTAGAGGAATTGACCGTATTATGTGATGAAAAAAATGGGTCATTATTGTATGCTACTAATTTTTCCATTGGCGTTAATATTTTCTTTGTACTCAATAAGTTTTTAGCAAAACAGATGAGTCATTATCCTGATTATGAAGCTTCAATGAAAGAAACTCATCACACCGCTAAACTTGATGCACCCAGTGGAACCGCCATTACCCTCGCTGAAGATTTGATCAATAGCCATAATAATTATGACACCTGGTCAAAAGGGGAGAAAAAGGAAGATAAATCCATTCCAATATTTTCAATTAGGGAAAATCCTGCACCTGGAAAACATGAAATTATTTATAATTCAGCAATAGATGAAATTAAAATCAGCCACGAAGCATTTAATAGAGATGGATTTGCTTTAGGTGCTATATTTGCTGCTAACTGGTTGAAAGATAAAAAAGGGGTTTATCATTTTCCTGATGTAATGGCACTAAAGTTCAGCTAATTTTTCAAGTAGCCAGTTTTTCGATGCCACATTGTTCGTTTGTTGTAATTCTAAGGTTAGCTTTATTTTTGACTTTTCGTCTTTAGGCGTCAGTTTAGCTAATTTTTTAGTAAAGGAAATAAAGTTACGATAGAGATTTTTTCTTTCTTCAGGGATATTTTTGTTCCTATTTAAAAAGGCTCTGAAACTATCTAATAAGAAAAACAGAGCATCAGTTTCACCTGTATTGTAATAGGTGCAAATTAAAATAGTTTTGGAGTTTAGGTTATAGGTATAGTCATCGTATTCAACAGATTGAAGTGTTTTGATGACTAAGTCATATTTTTTCTGATAAAAATATAACTGAGCTAAATTAAAGGTAAGGGCATTTTCTCTCTGATTTTCAGGGAGTAGAGGAGCATAAGCATTAATAAAATCTTCTATCCATGAAAACTCCTTTAATCTTAAACCAATGACCACAATATTTCTAAAATGCCAGGGAGAGAAAGATTGATCCTCTAACAAAATATTCTGTGAAACCACTTCTTTATAAAAGTCAAAAAGGTCAGATAAAAATTTACTGTTTCCGTTATTTATCTGAATGGTTGCGTAATTGATTATGATGGAATAAACCTCTGTCAATTCATTTTTGGGAAATAAAAGACTACTTTCAGAAACGGACTGTCGCAAGGAAAAATAATTATCTTCATCTGATGGATTTGTAAATAACCGCAGTAATTTGGCATAAACCATCACACTGGGTACGTTATCAAATCCTTTCTTTTCTATGATTTCTAATATTTCTTCCTGATAGGTAATGGCATATCTATGTGCAGATACTGTTTGTAAGGCTAAAGCAGTACAAAATATTCTCAGTTTTTCAGAAAAATAGAATATATCAAGATTAACATTTATATCGTCGAGATTGGAACGGATTTTTCTGTTATCCTCAACATTCAAAACTTCGTAATAATTTCGCTCTAACTGGTACCGTTGAAGATAGGTTTGAGCATTTTGCAACGGTTTTGCTGCAAGATGATTTCTTGCGTTTTTCATACTATTATTGGCCAAACCACCTAATTTTCTGTTATTTATGGTTTCTAACAGAAACAGATCTTGTGTAATTGGATCATTTTGATAAAAATCGAAGGAAAGAAATTGGTTTAATAACTTCAGGATATCTGAAAAGTATTTCCTTGAACGTATATCGTCATAAGGAACGCTTTTAAATAATTTCTCCCAAAGTATTTTTTTATCAGGTAAATCCTCTTGTTTTTTGCTCAAAAATCCCTCTATAAAGTCAAAGATGGCAATCAAATTAGAGTCACTGTTAAAAAATGGAGACATTAAAAATTTTTTAAATCTGTTTCTCTCTGCTTTATCAAGTTGTAAAAGCGTCTGAACCAATTTTGAGTCTCGCATTAGCTAATATTCTTAAAAGTTAAATTTATATTAAGATAAACGAGTTTTGGAATTTTATTGTATCTTTACAACATAAAAAAACGGTTGACCTAATCTCAAATAGCATGAATTCAAGAATACTTTATTTAGCATTCACAGGTGTTTTCTGGGTATTAAGTTCCAGTGTTTTTGCTCAAGTCTCCATTGATGTCGTAAAAAACAAAACGGGACAAGCTATTTTAACAGTAGACCAAGGAACTATTCCAACTTTTTCTTTACCTGTGAATGGTAATGTGACGTTCGCTTCATCAGGAAATGTTTACACTTTTCTTTATAAACCTAAGAATGATTTTTTGGGATCGGATACATTTTCAGTGAATTTTATAGTCAATAGTACCCCTACATCGAAATTTTATAACATTACCGTCAGACAAGCAAAAGTTATTGCAATTCCTGATTTATATGCTTATGACTTTATCAAGAAAGGTGAACAATTAATGTCTGTTACCGAAAATGATATTGATGAAGAAAATGGTCTTAAACCAACTATTTTAGAAATCACTTCAAAAAATAATGGCCTCTTTAAAATCTCCGGGGATAGAAAAGATATTTTTTTTACTCCTGTATCAGGTTTTTCAGGCGTTGCAAATATAACTTATCTTGTTTGTAACACAACAAATGAAGTTTGCGCTCAAACAACTGCTTCCATAATTGTCCCAAATCCAAGAGATACCTTTGAGGTTTTTACCCCTAAGTTTACACCCATCAATCTGCCTATTCCAAAAGATTTTGTTTTACAGGGTTCCTCTGCTAATGGCACATTGAAGCTATCTGGACATTTTCAAGAATTTACACCCAACGCCAATTTTGTTGGAAGAGAGAGTTTACTTTTCCAGAATTCGTTAACAAATCAGCAAATTGCCGTTAATGTTAACGTATTAAGTAAACGTAAAAATATATACGCCTTTGACGATTATTATTCTTTGACGCCAGGTTCTTCCATACAAAACTGGAATCTACTTTCTAATGATAAAATAACTGGAACGTCTGCTTTCAAAATTATATCTGCTCCGAAATTTGGTAAAATTACCGTGGATGGAGTTAGAGTTACTTACGAAGCTCCTAATGGTTCTACCTTTTCTGGTGTAGATCAATTCACTTATGAACTTTCTCAGGACGGATTAGATAAAGAAATAGCTACTGCTTATGTTAGAGTAAGTAGATTTGAACCTAACGCATCAAGTTTTAATTTTTATACGCCAAAAGGATCACCGCTTAAGGTAACCCATACACTTCCTACCTCTTTAAAGAATGTTAAATTTGAAATCAGTAAAAATGGTATAGGTACTTTAGTTGTAAATAGTGATAATAGCCTTACTTATACTCCTCAAACTACACCTGGTATTGATAATTGGGAAGTGGATTATTTTGTATCAGATAATTCAAGCGTTTGGAAGAAAGTTTCTACAATTAAATTGATTTTTAATGTGTTGAACGAAAATGTTACCGATCCTTGTTTTGGTGATGATTGTGTTTGGAGTGGGGATACAGATAATGATGGAATTGTTTCTTTAGCCGATTTGCTTCCGATAGGTCAACATCTCGGCAGTGTAAATCTATTTGAAGGTCCAGCAGTAACAACTTCATGGTATGGTAAAAAGGCTAAGGAATGGTCTAATAACACTTCATTGAAATATGTAAATACGAGTGGGGATAAATTTATATCAGACGCAGATACTTTGGCTGTTAAGAATCATTTAGGAAAAACACACGGCATTATATCAAAAGAAATACCAATTCAAACCTTTGCAGTAAAGTTAAAGGGAAACGCAACGGTTAAACCAGGTGAAGCTTTTAATTTAGAAGTTTTTATTGGAGATAAATCAAAACCTGCCATTGATTTATATGGATTCACCCTGTCTTTGCCTTTTAACAAACAATTATTTGATTTATCTAAATCATCTTTAACTTTTGATACCAGAAGCTGGATGGCCTATAATTCTCCTGTTTTCTCTATGACAAATAGTAATAATGACAGAGGAGTCATGGAAGCAGCTTACACCAGAACAAGTGGTAAATCAGCAGACGGATTTGGAAAAGTAGGAACAGCAAGAATTATCGTTACAGATATAGCAGGTATTAAACCTGCAGATGGTTCAAATGAGATACAAGTTAAATTAGGTGGTCAGGCAACGGCAAGTGATGCCAATGGAAATTCTTTTGGTTTATTCGTTGAACCATTTATATTAACCATAGATTTAAGGGATTACCAAGATAAAACAATACCTGCAATGCCAGTTATACCGGTTTTATCTCCTAGATTCAGTGAATCAGAAATCCAGATTTTCCCCAATCCTGCTTTTGATTTTGTAAAAATTAAAAGTACTCAAAATGAATTAATTCGTACTATTCAACTTGTGAATATGGCTGGTCAGATATTATTTGAATCAACTAATCTAAATGTCCTTGAAACGGAGATTCCAATGGCCAATAAACAAACAGGAATCTATTTAGTAAGAGTACTGACCGAGAGCAGTTCAATAACACGTAAAATTCAAATCCTGCAAAGGTAATCTCATAACATAATCTTTTTCAATGAATCGCCTGTATCTATATTTTACAGGCGATTTTTATTTATTATATCCAATAGTTCATCCCTATAATTTTTTCCGACAGGTAATAATTTGGGTAAATTTTTTTCAAATACTTCTACCATATTTCCAAGGATAGCATTAATTCTATCAATATTCACAATGTAAGATCGATGAATCCTTTTAAACTTAGCTAGGGGTAATTTTTCCTCTAAACTTTTCATAGTTTGCAAGGTAATAACCCGTTGATTATCCATACGAATGATGACATAATCCTTTAATCCTTCAATATATATTATTTCATTGTGATTAATTTTAATGAGCTTTTTGTCAGCTTTTACAAAAAAGAATTCTTCTGCTTCTTTCTCAATATTTACTTTTTCCGTGGATTGATTTTTCTGTAATTGATGTAATTCAAAAGCTTTATTTATAGCTTTTATAAAACGCTCCATGGAAATGGGTTTCAATAAATAATCCAATACATTTAAATCAAATCCTTCCAGCGCATGATTAGGATACGCCGTTGTGATGATTACAAGCGGTGGATTTTTCAATGTTTTCAAAAAATCAATGCCACTTATCATAGGCATTTGGATATCTAAAAAAATCAAATCGATGGTATTAGATTTCATCCATTCATTTGCTTCGATAGCATTTAAACATTTTGCAACCAGATTAATCTCAGGAAATTTTGAGATATAAGTTTCTAAAACATCTTGAGCTAGGGGCTCGTCATCGATTATTAAGGTATTAAGCATCATAATATATTTATTCTTTTAATTTAAGATTGAGATTCACCATATATTCCTGTTGTAAATTCAAGACATTAAGCTCAAATCTATTAGGATATATTAATTGTAATCTCCTGTTAACATTTTCTAAACCAATACCACCAACGAGCGTTAAATTTTCTGTATGGATAGCAGGTAAAGATTTATTATTTGCAATAGAAAAATGAAGATTTAGCTCATCAACGTTCAAATTTATATGAACATATCTTTTTATATCTGGACTAGTATTTACACTATGCTTAAAAGCATTTTCCAGAAAAGTAATTAACAAAAGAGGTGCAATAAATTTATCTTCTGTGTAACCAGCTATTTCAAATTTAATATCAATAGAATTACCTTGCCTTAATTTTTCTAAATCTAAATAATTCTGAAGATAAAGTATTTCTTTGGATAGGTTCACTTTCTTTTCATTACACTCATAAAGCATATATCTCATCATGTCTGACAGTTTGATTACAATTTCAGGCGCGAGATCTGATTTTTTCAAAGTCAAAGAATAAAGGCTATTTAAGGTGTTAAAGAAAAAATGTGGATTAATCTGAGACTTTAAAAATTGCAATTCTGATTGCATATTTTTATTTTCTAATTGTTGTCTTAGCGTTATCTGTGCAAACCAGTCTACCACAATATTTCCGATAGTTGTAAATCCTGAAATGATTACAAATACAAAAAAGTATCCTGTTTGCTTTTCAAATAATTTATATTGATAGTTTGGAAAATCAGTTAATTTCAAGTGAAGTACCATTGTTTTTATGGGTGTCAACAAAAAACAGGCCATTAATAATAATAGTAAATAAGTAAAAATTTTCTTTTGATTCAGATAAACAGGTATAAGATATAGTAAATTGAAATAAACTATAATCATGTAAAAACTTAAATTAATTAGTTCATTACTCAAGGTAAAGAACATATTTTCATTGGTCTGTTCCAGTAAAATAAGGATTGAAAATAATACGATCCAAAATATAATATGGATAATCCAATTAATTTTAGATGACAAGAATAGTTTATTCAATGCAGTATTTTTTATAATATTAGGAGTTTAATTTTGAAATTTCAAAAAAATAAGATGAACTGGATAATGCATTAGACGAAAGGTAATAAAGTTTATATCATGGAATAAATGGTTTATTTGTATTTTTGCATTTGAACAATAAAGTAATGAAAATGAAGAAAGCTTTTGTTTTTCCAGGTCAGGGTGCCCAGTTTGTAGGAATGGGTAAAGATATGTATGAATCTAATACTTTTGCTAAAGAATTATTTGAGAGGTCCAATGAAATTCTTGGATTTAACATTATAGATATTATGTTCAATGGAACACCGGAAGATCTTGTTCAAACAAAAGTTACCCAACCAGCGCTTTTTATACATTCAACCATTAAAATTGCTTTATTGGGAACTGAATTTCATCCTGATGTAGTTGCAGGTCATTCTTTAGGTGAATTTTCTGCTTTAGTTGCGGCCAGGTGTATTTCCTTTGAAGATGGGTTAACATTAGTTTATCAGCGGGCATTAGCCATGCAAAAGTCATGTGAAGAGAATCCAGGAACGATGGCTGCAATTATTGGTTTATCCGATGAAGCAGTTGAACTGGTTTGTAGGCAGGTTATGAATGGTATTGTAGTACCTGCAAATTATAATTGTCCTGGTCAACTCGTCATATCTGGTTCTGTGGAAGCTGTAAATGAAGCAATGATTAAATGTAAAGAATTAGAAGGCTGTAAAGCAATTCCACTTTCTGTAGGTGGCGCATTTCATTCCCCTTTGATGTCTTCTGCCGCTGCCTTATTAGCGCAGGCTATTTCTAATACGAAGTTTAATTCTCCAATTTGTCCAATTTATCAAAATGTTACGGGATTACCTGAATCAGATGCGGATCAAATTAAAACAAACCTTAATAATCAATTAACAGCGCCAGTCAGGTGGACTCAAACCATGCAAAACATGATTTTTGACGGTGTAAATAGCTTTACAGAAGTGGGAGGAAACGGAAAGGTGCTTCAGGGCTTGGTTAAAAAGGTGGACAGGCAAATGGAAACTACCTCGATTTAATATGATTAAGCAACATTTAAAAATTTCAGCAGGTACTGTTTTATTAGCAAGTCCATTTATGGATGATCCTAATTTTAAGCATACAGCAGTGCTCATCTGCTCTCATAATGATCAGGGAACTATTGGTTTTGTTTTTAATAAACCTTTAATTTTTTCTATCAATGAAGTATTAGATTCATTTCCATCTTTGTCAGTCAACATTTTTAAAGGTGGTCCAGTAGAAAACAATTCCCTTCATTTCCTGCATAATGCGGGTAAAATCCTGGATAACAGTGTACCCATTTCTCCAGGCGTTTTTTGGAGTGGTGATTTTAACAAATTAAAATTTTTAATTAAAAGCGAATTGATAACCACCAAGGATATTCGTTTTTTTGCCGGATACACAGGTTGGGATAAAGGGCAACTGGAGGAAGAACTTAAAGAAAATGCCTGGATTATTACCAATATGGATGCAAACTATCTTTTTAAGGTTTCTTCAAAATCTGTATGGCGTAAAATGCTCATAGCAAAAGGAGACCATTTCCCTCCTCTTGCCGATATTTCCCCAGATTTTCCCTGGAATTAATATTACCTTAAAAGGGCTATAACCCCTTCTTTTTCTTTATTGAAGGACGGTATTTCTCCTTTTGGTAATGGTTCAGGTGGCGGGAATGATAATCTTAAATGGTTTACTTGCTGCCCATTTTTCCAAAATCTAAAACAAACGTGCGGACCAGTTGCTAATCCTGTTGAACCTACATAACCTATAGTCTGTCCTTGTTGTACTTGAGCTCCACTCCTTATACCTGGTCCAAATCGTGACATGTGCAGATACTGAGTTGTATGAAGTTTATCATGTTTAATTTTCACATAATTACCATTTCCACCTGAATATCTTGCTTCCAGAATGACGCCATTTCCAACAGACATGATGGGTGTTCCATGTGGGGCAGCATAATCAGTCCCAAAATGTGGGCGTACTCTTCTTAAAATCGGATGTAGTCTGGATGTATTAAAATAGGAGCTGATTCTTGAAAATCGAAGAGGGGATCTTAAAAATCCTTTGTTTAATGGTCTTCCTTCCAAATCATAATATCCTTTAAATGCAGGTTTACTATAATAAATAGCATTAATCGTATTTTTTTCCATTTCATAGCGAGCAGCTAAAACTAATCCCGCACCAATTTCTTTCCCATCAATATGGTGACTCTCATAAACAATTTTAAATTTTTCTCCTTTTTGTAAATGGTAAAAGTCAATAGACCATTGAAGTGCATCCTCTAATTTTGCAATTAATTCTGGACTTG
>Ga0304730_1001147_pt1 | contig 20727 bp, 21 predicted proteins | sample M_130628_MF_Meta_FD_190474 | JGI IMG/M metagenome (GOLD analysis project Ga0304730, IMG submission 190474) | Freshwater microbial communities from Lake Montjoie, Canada to study carbon cycling - M_130628_MF_MetaG (v2) (version 2) | ecosystem: Environmental > Aquatic > Freshwater > Lake | place...
GACACAAAATTGGACACAAAATTTGACACAAAATTTGACACAAAATTGGACACAAAATTTGACACAAAATTTGACACAAAATTGGACACAAAATTTGACACAAAATTGGACACAAAATTGGACACAAAATTGGACACAAAATTTGACACAAAATTGGACACAAAATTGGACACAAAATTGGACACAAAATTGAAGGTCAAAGACACTGATTCTGATTCAGATTCATCTTTTTCAGTTGTATTATCAGACAAAGAGATTGATTCAGATGACGAATCATATTATTATAATGCAAATATAAGAGACATTAGATATCTTCCATAATAAAAATAATAATAATAATATTATAATATTGATATATTATAATATTATATATGGGTGTGTGTTATTCGATCGAAAAACCTCCAAAAATAAATAATTACTGCATTAATACTGCAAGTAAGAATATAAATTATTCAGATAATAATATTGATATTAATCCAATTACAGTCCATATTGATATTTCAAGATCATTTACAAAAACTCTATCCGTTGAAGAGAGCTCACTTAAATCGAAAGTTTCTCAAAAAGAAACTCCACGATTCTCGACAAATATACGACATACAAATAATCAATTAATTAATGGCTCTTACAAATTTAACAATAATTCTTTATCAAATATAGACATATTATATTCAGAAAATATAGATACAATATCCAATAAACCATTTGAAGGTGCACAGTCTGTATTTGGAAAAAGTCCGTCAACAAAATCAGAAAATATTATTACTAAAACAAGTGAGTTAAAAGATTCTTTATCAACATATGTTTCTCCACTGATATCACCACAATCCAATCGTGTTTATTCTGATTCTTGTCCAAGTATTTCATCCGATAATGATGAAATATCTGATAACCTAAATAGTCCGGATAGTCCGGATAGTCCTGATAGTCCTGATAGTCCGGATAGTCCGGATAGTCCTGATAGTCCTGATAGTTCTGATAGTTCTGATAGTTCTGATAGTTCTGATTCTGATAGTTCTGATAGTTCTGATTCTGATAGTTCTGATAGTTCTGATAGTTCTGATAGTTCTGATAGTTCTGATTCTGATAGTTCTGATAGTTCTGATAGTTCATCATTACTCTTACTTTCTGGAAATTGTGTTAAGTTTTCATTATCAACTCCTTCACAGATTATAAAAATTAACAATCGTATTGAAATATCATCAATTGCATTAGCGGCATCATATTCAGAATCTGAATTATTACCAGAAATATCATATAAATCTTCAAGCGAAATTTCATCAAAATCAATATAAATTTGAATTATAATAACATACGACTCAAATTTATCATACATTATTGAATTATTATATGATTTATAAATATGGGATTGTGTAATTCGTGTATATGTTATAATAACAATAATGAAGAAGACCAAATTAAAAAGCGTCGTGATACTTTAGCAAATATTGGTAATAATATTGAATTAGATATAGATTATTTAGATATTGAAACACTTGATCAAAATATAAGACAAGATATAGAAAACAGTATAAATTTTTCAAATAACTCAATTTCTTATTCTCCAAAATCATCATTTTATGATTTTGAAAGAGAAAAAATACAGACATCGTCTCTGCCACAAATTGCGATTTCTTCTGCAAACAGCTCTCTTAAAAAACCAACAATTATAATTCATAACGAGTCAGAACCAATAGCACGAATGGCAAAAGTTATAAATGATTATGCATCATCTGGAATACATTATAAAATTAAACGTAATGAATATGATGTAGATCTTATTTTGCAAAAAAAAGAGAATACTGCACGACAAATGGTTATTATTCCAGATGAATTACCACCATATTGTGATGAGTTGTCTGTTATAAATGATGAATCTGATAATGAAGTAGACAATGAATCGAATAATTCTTTAGGACAGTTGGATTCTCTCGCAAATCCTTTAGAAGAAGATAAAAAAATAGTTCCAATTACACTACCATCTGAATTAGACAAAGAAATATCATTAGGATTATCACCTAAATTATATAGTGAGTCATTTGAATTATCATTTGGATCATCAAAAGAAAATTCGTTTGAATTGTCATTTAATTCAGATGATTCAGATGATTCTGATGATTCTGATGATTCTGATGATTCATCGTCATCTATATAAATTTAATATATAATTATGAATGAATAAATAAAAAAATATATAATTATGATTGATGTTAATTGTTAATATGTTAGACGGTCTGTAGAACCAAAACCATTTTCACCTCTATCAGATTGGGATAATTCAGACACAAGTTGAACAGTAAAAGGACTTAAATTTTCAGTGCAAATCTGAACCATTTTACTAATATGTTTGATAACATCAGTTTCGAAACATCTAAATTTAGCCATAATAGGACCTCGATAATTCGAATCAATAATACCAACACTATTCGCTAACATAAAATTAGTGTTAGAAATAGAACTACGTGGATAGATGTAGTAAGGAGCATTTTGTCCAGTTTCATTATTAATCATTTCACATTTGATCTTAAAATCGACTTTACCAATTTTTAGAGCTTCAACATGTACATCGTTCGGAACAATTAAATCAAGACCACAATCAGAACTATATGCACCAGCATATTTATTATTTTTATTCATATAATATTCTGCACAGTAGTCTGGAATGTCATTGTCCATTAAAATTCTAAGAGTGTATTTTGTTCTTGGTTGAATAATATTAATATTACTGGTATTATTAATGATATTGTTAGGGATTAATGAGAAATTCATATATATATATATAGTATAGTATTGATTTGAATATAAGTCAAATATTAAAAATATCAATTTTTTTATATGGTAATAATATATAATGAATAGTCATAAAATATTAACAGTAATTTATATTTTAGTTCTGATAATTTCGTTCTTAGGTGTTATCATTACACATGTAGTAGGTAAAATGAATGATGATAAAAAAATGTTAGATTTGAGTGATAATTTTAAAACATTTTTACAAGTATGGACAGTTATGCGAGTTATATTAGTAGTATGGAGCGCTGCATTTAAAAATAAATAAAAATTATTTATTGCAACATCTGCAACAACATATATATTCACATTTATCAAAACAATAATTCATACAATTATTATACCATTCACACTCGCAACAACATATATATTTACATCCTATAAATATTGGTTCACAAATACATGTTATGCATTTACACACTGGCACACATATTGGTCTACATATATAATCACAACAAAAACACATTTTTTCACATAAATTGATAATAATATCAAGGATACAATCGAATGGAAAACAGCTAGTTCTGTTATTTATTACAACAATATGGTCTGAGTTTTGTATAATAATTTGTTCATTTGAAGGTGATAATGTTTTTGGTGTCTGTCCTGTAGACATTATATATATGTATTAATCTAATACATATATATATATATAAATTATGAAAAAATCAATATTTTTTTATAGAATAATTTAAGAATCGTGGATCGATATTACATATAGAAAATGGATTGTTATTGTTAGGTGTGTTAATAATAATATTTTGAATATATTTAATTTGATAAGGTGGAAGTGAGAATTTGCAAATATTTTCAATATCGATAAGATTGACGTTATATGCACCAAATATGTGATAAATGGTTTCAATATTTTCCATGATATATAAATATAATATATAATTTATATTTATATAAAAAACAATTAGAAGTTAAATTGATTAAACGGATTTAATGTATTGACAGGCATAAATGGATTAAACGCAGTTGGTTGCATTGTGTAAGGCATTATATATGGTTGCATTGGTTGTAATGGTTGAATAGGATGCATATGATTAATAGGGAACACAAAATTAGGATTAAGTGGACTCATTATAATATTTGGTTGATATATAGGTATATTATTTAGAGGAACATTAATATATGTTCCAGTAATAGGATCGTAAATATTATTATAGATGCTCATTAATAGTAATTATATAATAAATCTATATATTAAATTTATATTGGATAAAAATATTTAAAGTTTGTTTCGATATCAATATTAATAATATATAATGGATCAGACGAATGCATTAGGTAGTTCTGGATGTTGGTACAATGTATACGATGGAGAAGTAGTGTGTAGAACTGGGATGACTTCTGTAACTATTAAAGTAAACTTTGAAGATAGATCATTAGAAGAATTAAAGATTGAATGTGATAATTTGGATGAAGAACATAAAACAATAATGGTAATGAAGAGAGATAACCATCAAGTGGTTTGGGATATATTAGGTTATTGTGGAACGATGTTTTTAGATTGGTTAGAAGAAGCAAAAAAATATATATTAGATGATACATTGGAAGACAATAAGATAGTAAGACAGATATATATAGTAGGATTAAGAATGGTGAGTAAATTATTAGTTGAATTGTAAATTGTAAATTGTAAAAAAAATATATATATTAAATAGAAAATATGTAATATATATATATATATAATGACGAGAACGTATACGATAGATAATTTAAAAGGGATAGCGTTTGTGATGATGTTTATATTTCATATATTTTCGATATATGATTTATCGAATGGTAAGACGGAATACAGGAAGATTCCGCTACTACATTATACTGGAGTAATATCAAGAACATTATTTTTGTTGCTTGCTGGATATTTATTAAATGCATCATATAAAAAACACAAAGAAAAATTTATAAGTGAGAGGGTGAAAAGGTCAATAAAAATATTAGTGCATGGATTAATAATGACATTAATAACATATATATTGTATCCGGACAGGTATATAAGATTTGGGATATTGCATTTTATATTTTTGGTAACATTATTAAGTCCATTATTTGCTCCGTATAAGACCTTAACATTAATAATATTTATAATAAGTATAATAATAAATTATCCAGTAATAAACGGGATGATAGACACAATAACAGGAGCGAAGGCGCACAATTGGATGATGGATTGGTTTCCATTAAATAGGAATGTGCCGATAATATTATTAGGGTTAGTGATGGGGCAAATGATGGAGAAGCCGATAAAAATGGATATATTGGACAAGAAAATACCATTGATAACAGAGCTTGGGAAGAACAGTTTAAATTTATATACGGTGCATTACATAATAATGTTAGTAATATATAAAATAGCGAATATATAAATTTAGTTTTTTATATTATATATAATAAGATAATAAGATGGACGAGGAAATAATGAATGAATTAAAAAATGCTACAAATGAAGAATTAAAATTATTTAAAATAGATGATAAAACACTGGACAAAATGGAAGAAATATATATGACAGATGATAAATATCATAGATCTATCTTAAAATTAATAATAAAAGACAACAAGATAGAATTTGTTAGGGAGGTATCATTAATATGTAATGAGACGATGAATCGGATGGATTTATTAATACAACTAATAAAAAGAGCTCAGGAATATATGGATAAAAATGGTAAAGTATTGAAAGATTGTACAATATATTTATATGTAGGAAATGTGTATGCATATGAATACCAAGAATTGCCGTTTTTTGTATTAGCAAGACCAAAAAATAGAACTGGAATATTATTTCCAGAAGAAACATTTATGTTACACACAATAAAGAATATATCATTAAATTGGGACGAGATTAAGGATGTAATAAAATCACATTGTGGAATTGAGATGTATGATAAGATAAATAAAATATATTTTAGAGGGTCGAATGCGGGTGCGGACAAACATAATTTGAGAAAATTATTAGAGAAAGAGCGTAAATTCAATAAATGTTATGACATAACAATAGGTTCATATAATGTGCCAATATATGATTTTTGTAAATATAAATATTTATTAAATCTGCCAGCAAACCAACCATGGTCTGCAAGATTTAAATATTTATTTTTAATGAAATCACTAATAATACATGTAGACGTAAAACAGTATTATGAATTTTCCATAAATGATCCATGGATAACATTAATAGGTCAATTATTCAAAGATAAAAAAGAATTTGTAAATTTGACATATGATTGGCATTATAATGATGATGTAAAAAATAAACAAAATTTAAATAAGTTAGTTGGAGATATTAAAGAAATATATGTATATTATGAAGATAATCCAGAAGCATATGATGAAATTATAAAAAATGCTTTCAAAAAAATTAATCTAATTACGTTAGATCTAATATATGACACAATACATATGATTATTAATAAATATGCTGAACAATTCTAATCTATATTAACAATATGAGGAGTTCTTGATGCGAAATTTCTTGTATTTTTTCGTTTCGATTTCATTTTTGAAACTATCTGTTTAGAATCAATAACATTCTGGTTTTCTTCTAAAATGCGAGAGTCAAACATTGGTACATTACCATCTATGCTAAGAATACCATCAGGTTGTAGTTGTTGTTGTAACTGTAGATTATTATTCAGTGAAAATGGTGTAATATTAAAAATGAGTGAATTACCATTATGTCGAACAATATCGAGACTATGATTAATATGATTATTTACTTGTTTCATATGTGTAATCAAGAAAATAGTATTATAATATTGTCTTAAAAATGCGAATAGTTCTTCAATAGAAGACATTCTGCCAGCATCTAAAACACTAATTGATTCGTCCATAAAAATGAGATTAGATTTTGGAATAACAGAGATTTGTCCAATTATAATTTTAAATACTAAATCTAACATAAAAGATTCCATACCACTGATTGTATGTATAATATTTCCATCCTTTGATATTATTGATAATTCTATTGTGTCTCCATTTAATGCCATATTTATTGTTTTGTTTATAAATGGCTCCAATATATTGTTCACCTTATTCGTTATATTCTGAAGAGACTCTTTCAATAAAAATAATTGAACACCATCACGACTCGTAAGTTTCGATAAAAATTCATATATCGTTGTATCAAATGTTATCACATCCAATTCTTTGTTTATTTTCTCTACATTGCTTATCGTTTTTATCAAATTATCCCTTGCATTTTTATTCAATATGCTTTTATTTGTTATCTCTTTTATCTCACTATTAATTTGTTTAATATCATCTTTTAACAAATTGATATTTTTATTCACTCCCATATTATGATCCATATGTGTTTTTGATTCATTATATAACCGAATATTATTTGATATAATAGAATGCTCTAATTTATATTTATGTATCAATGTTGACACCTCATTAAGCTCTCCTGATAAAATATTTATATTGCTATTATACTTACTATTTAATAATAATTTGTCTTGTAGCATATGAAAATTTAAAATATGTTCATTATTTGGATCATTAATAATATCCAACTCTGATTTTAATATATTTATTTTGGTGTCTATTATATTCATATTCTCTATAATATCTTTGTTCTGACATATTATCTCTATTTTATTATATGCGTCTTCATTAATCTTATTATTGTTGAGAATATCAATAGATATTTGCTCTAATAATAATTTAATATCATTAACATCATTAATATCAATATTGTAATTTTTTTTTAATAGATCAACATTATCATATAAGTTTTCGATAATATCTTGAATTTTACCATTATGTTCAATCATATGTTTGTACGACATATATATATTAATATTATTATTGATATCATTTGTTTTATCTTCTAAATTTTTAATATTGGCATTAGATTCATTCAATTTAATTGTAGACATTATAAGCTCATCATTCAGATTCATAAATAATAATTGTTGTTCATTATACATATTATAAATATATTCAACATCATTCGAACCATATAAATTACCATAATTTTGTTTTGTATAATATTTTAAATTATCATGCTCATATTTTAGATCAGCAATCTTCTTATTATTTTTATTTATTTGTTCTTGTTTTTCATTATTTGAATTAATTATTAATATATTATTTTGTATCTCATCTAATTCAAATGTCAATTCATTATTAATACGCTCATATGTCTCTAATAATTGTGATATATAACTAATCATATTCTTGATATTATCTATATTATTTATCTGTTTTTTAATATACTCTATTTTTTTATTAAGACGTTCTATCGTCTTATATACAATAATATCATGTTGTATATAATTAAATTGTTGTAAATTAATATTATAATAAGTTTCAAACTGGACCAATTCATTATATTTATTGACAATAATATTGACATCATCACTAATATTAAAAACGAAATTGAGTGAACATCTTACTAAATCAATATTATGTGTTAATTTATTTAATAAAGATTTATCATAAGATGCATCATTAATGCATTTATTAATACCATCTTTTATTTCATTCAATGAATCATATATTAATGATTTATTATCAACCATCATTTTGTTATATTCTGATGTTATTCGTTCCTTGTTATTAACATAATAAATTGTGTTATCATTTTTGAAATAATCTGTAAGATAAAGTTTATCCTTGATCATTAAATCATATGAGTCTGAATTATAATATTTTATAAAAGTATGTTTATAAAGCTCCATATGAAGTTCATCGAATTGTTGTTTTAATAAATTCATTTCATTATTCAAAGTAGACACATACGATTGATTAATATTTATATTTTCATTATCGTCAACAATTAGAAAATCATTATATTGATTATATAAATGTCTAATAAGTTGATTGTTGTTTGCTAATAATGATAATATTTCGATTTGTTCTGATAAAAGTTCGTCTAATTTTATATTATTGTCTATAAATATAAGTGTATGTTTTTGTTTAGAAATTATATTATTGATATCGTCTGTTATTTTTGTTTGTTTGTTTTTCTTCATATTTATACAATCATTATATTCTTTAATAATAATATCTCTATATTTAATAAGAGTTAATGAATTTATTTTATTATTAATATTGTCTATATTATTTACAATATATTTGTGAACGTCTTTATTTTTATTCAAAGACAAATTTAATTCATTCATATTATTTTGTTGAGTATGTAATTCTTCATCATTATTGATAACTATATCAGATTCAATTAGATGCATAACACTTATTAAATTATTGATTTCATCATATATTTTGGTTATATTTGATTTCATATTATTTAATTCAGATATGTTATTAGTTGTATTTTTTATTAATTCATTTAAATGGTCTATTGTTAATGTTTTATCAATTTTATTAAGGACGAACGATTGTTTTTCATCAAATAGAACATTAATTTGGTTCATAATACAATCCTTCTTATTTTTAAAATTATTATTATGTTCTTCATATTTTTGTATTATAATATTATTAGATATTGGATCTAAATCTAAATTAGAAATTAAGGACTTAATATGTTCAATATCTTGATTCAACGACGATAATTTAATAATATTTTGAGAAATGAGTGTGTCATAGTTAGTCAATTTATTAGTTTCATTAATAATATCAATATTATATATTAAATTATCAATATTAATATTAATAATAGATGATGACAATAGCTGTATTTCATCATATTTACTATTTAAAGTATTTTCCAATGTTATTAAAGACGAATCTAATTGTAATAAAAGAGCGTCAATATTTAATAGATCGATATTAAGATCATTAATAGATTTGGTATTATTAAAACTATTATAAATTTGTTTCAGGGTATTAGATTGTACTTTGAGAGCTTTATATTTTTCATTAATAAATGACTCACATTTTTTAAAATAGTCAATCTTTAAAATTTCACACAAAAAATCTTTCTTTTGTGCATTAGTCTTGTTTTTAAACGATTTGTGATTCCCTTGCAATAATATAGATGTTGTAATAAAATTATCATATGTTCCAATTATTGGAACTAATATATCATCAGTACATAATCTATTTTCTTCAGTTAACGACTGTAATATATATAATTTATCGTGAAGTTTAAATGTATCTTTTAATGTAATATCTGTTGTTTCGATCATTTTATATGTAAATAAATTTGTTTTCAGATTGTATTTACCAGATGTTGCGTGATAAATACGATTCGCAATCCTCTTAATTAAATATTTTATATTGTTAGATTCAATTACCAATATTCCACTTGCTTTGGATGTTGACACATTAACTATATCTTTTGGATTAGAAGAGGCTTCATCCCTTGCAGATCTGGAATATAACATATATGTAATAATATCGATAATTGATGATTTGCCGATAGCATTTTCACCAAATATGCCAACAATCTCGTTCATTGGATATTTAGTGAAATCAATAACATTATTAGGACCATAACCATACATATTATCAAATGATAACCATATTATATTCCAATCACTATTTATATACTCAATATCATTCTCTAAACTTTTACTTTTGGTCTCAATTATGATTTTATTTAAATATTCTAACACCTTTTCAATCATATTGTCCGTTATTCCATAAAAATTAATCTTCATATATCTTTTAATTAAATTATTTATATTTTCTTGGTTATGATGATTTAATGATTGTAATGAACCAATTATTGAATGAACTTGTGATTGATCATTATTTTTATCAAGATTTACTAATACATTGTATTCATTATATGAATTGGATGGTTTAATATTTTCTGTAATACTTGTCTGATCATCAAGGGGTATGTGTTGAGAAAGCACTTCGTCCGGATATTTATTAAAAATAATTTGCCACGATATGGTAATATTAGGATAAAGAGCGATTATTTGATTTTTTAAACTTTCTCGATTTATTTTAGTAGTTAACACCTCATCAAACTCTATACGAAAAAATCCACTATTAATATTTTTAAAACAAAGATGTATATTTTGTTCATCAAAAACAATAGATGTAATATCATTTATATTTTGTACATTATATAATTGGCTAATATTAATTTTATGATATGCATAATTATTATGTATTTTATGATAAATAGATGTTCCATCTAAAATATTCCATTCTAAAAATCCGTGTAAATCATCAACTTCTGTAAAATTTTGTGAGATCAGACTGGATGAATATGCAGCTGTCTTATTTTTGTCTAAATATTGAAATTTATGAATATCACCCAACAGAATATAATCATATGTTAGACCACTTATTGGACACGCAAAATCAGATAACTTTTTTGTCCCTCTTAACTTCGTTCCATATTCATTTATTATACAACCATCCACTGAACCATGATATAGTCCAATATATTTAACAAAATTAATATATTTATGATCATTGTCAATCCATTTATTGGATTCTAATACCGAAGATACAATATTTCTTGATAATGTAAATTTATCAATGATTGAAGAGACGCCAAATACAACATTATTATAGATGTATACACCAGAATTGATAAGATAATAAGTATTATTAATAGGTCTATCTTTTAAAATAGCAGTGATAGAATCAATTTTATTATTATTTAATTCAATCGTATCGTGATTACCTGTAATTATAATCAAAGGGAATATATCCGACAGATTTTTAATAAAATTCCATGTATGAATAATAGTGTTTGGTTTTAATTCATCTTTTGAATGGAGCAAATCGCCACATAAACATATTAATGTATCTGGTTGCGTGTCCTTGATTATTCTTAATTCATTATATAATCTTTCAAATACCTCGTTATATTCGTCATGTAATGTTGATAATCTAATATGAATATCTGCAATATGGATTATTTTTTTAATTATTCTTCCATCATCTTTTAATATTTCATATTTTGGTTCATAATTTGATACCTTATTGTCTACATTTATCATCAAACTTAATTTACTCGTGATTGTTTCCATATCATCTATAATTTGTGGTTTTACTGTTGTAATTTTATTGTTTAAAACAATATCATTAATTTGTTCTAATAGTTGACCATCTATATTTTCATTATTAGAAGTATCTTTTTGTTTCTTTGATTTCACTTTAAGTCCAATCGTTTGTTGTTTCAAAGCTTCCTTCTCATCTTTGATACGTTGTTTTTCCAATTTAATCAATTCACGTTCTGCTTTCCGTTTCTGGATTTCAGCTTGTTTAACTTGTTTTTCGTGTTGTTCGACTGTAATAAATTTAGGATTGGTAGACATTGTATATTTTGTATTATATATATGACTTTAAAACAGTATAAAAATATATCAATTTTTTCTATATAAAATGAATAAAGATGACTGGCAAACTGCTAAAACTATAAATGGAAAAATATATTATCATAATAAAATTACTAAAATTTCACAATGGAATGATCCATTTGAAGATGATAAAATTTGGAAAGTGTGTAAATTTAACGATGGGCTTTATTATTATTATAACAGAATAACGAAAAAATCACAGTGGAAATGTCCATTTGATTATAAAAATATATGGTCAATCGGACAATTTGTTGATGGTAGAACATACTATTATAATCGGCTAACAAAAATATCACAATGGAACTGTCCAAAAACAGAAATTGGAGAACCTAAATATGAATTTAAAATATTAAATCCACGTCCACCATTGCATCCGCCAACACCGAATTCATCATTAGTTAATCCCTCTAAATCTAGCAAATATATATTTATTCCTGCAAATAATATAAAACAATAATAATATATTCCATATTATGGAACGTCTTTATAATTTAAAATTACCAATAACACCTAAATTACCATTAAAAGAACAATCTTTCTATGATGCTAAATATGAATTATTTGTTAATAAAGATAGATTATGTAGTGCTGAAGTGAGATATGTAGGAGACCGTGAATTATCAGAAATACAAAGAGACAAAATATTAAAACCGCAATTAGAAAGAATATTACGCTCATATATAAAATTATTAAATTTATATGATAAATATGAACCTGACACATTCGAAATAGATAAAATATTAAAAGAATCAAATGATTTACAATATAGATTACTAAAATGCATCTTTAATTAATATAAATATAAAATATGTACAATAATATATTATAATATATGAACAACGATGTTATTGATTATAGATTTAGTAATTTAAAAATTGAGATTCCTGAAGATTCACCAACAATAATACATTTTTATGAAGATGATAAAGAGCGTATTAAAATGGTTAATAAGATGGAAACAATAAAAAAATCGGATTACACAAAAGTAGAAAATAAATTATTCACATATAAACCGTTACCGTTAATGGTTGAACCTATAAAAAATTTAACAGTGGAACCAATAAAATCACTCCATTTTTGATCCAATCCAACATCATTAAATAATTAAATAATATAAAATAATAATATATTATATAATATATTATTATAGAAAATGGAAGAGACGACAGAATATAATGAGGTAGACAAATATTATATATTAAATGGCAAACTAAAATTAGGTTCATATATTAAAGCAGTTCCGATTGATCATAATAAAAATGCTACTATATTTTATGGGTTCTTAACATCTATAAATATAGAAAATAATTTATATTCCAAGACGACAATTACAATAAAATATATGAAAGATGGGCAAACAAAATTTATAAAATTGTATCCAATAAAATATAATATATATTATAAAATTATAGAAGATAAAAAAAGGAAAATGTTTCAAGAACTTTTAGCAAATCTAAGCAAAAAAGATTAAAGATCAAAGATCAAATGGAACTCTAAAATGTGGTGAAAAGATTAATTCTCGTGTATGGAAGTCAATATTAATACGGTGAGCAGCTAAAAAATTAATACCTAAAATGATATCAAAATTATGATCCTCTGGATTGTCAATAACATTAAATGAACATGGTACTGAATAATTTTGTATCTCAATATCAAGATACCAAATTTTACCATATGTTTTTACAATACCTTGAGCTGCACTTACCTCTTGATTACTCTCTCTATCTATTAAATAATTTAATTTACATTTATCAATTGATTTTTTATAAAAGACACAGCAATTCGCACCAGTGTCTATCATAGCTTTAACATTAGTACCACCAATATTAATCGTTAAAGTTATCAAATTAATTGACATCAAAAAATTCGGTATTTTCTCTATACACATCTCTTTGTTTTGTTCTATTATATCCTCTTGCAAATTCACATCATAAAATGTATCTTCAATATTACTGATGTGATTGTTCATAGAAACAGATGATTGGACGGATGGTCGGACATATGATTGAGCAGATGAAAAATTCATATATATATATATTATATATTGTATTAAATATATATATTTATTATAAAATAAAAATATCAATTTTTTTATATGGTCTACGTTTTTTAATTTCATAGATAAATATTATTAGAAATCGATTGATAATGTTTCATTAAAAATAATTTTTCTGTTAGCGATATCTAAAAACACATTATTGTCAGTTAAAAAAGTATTACCAAATAGCATATTAACTGGTAATTCATCACAAATAGAAAATGGAGATTGGAAAGAATATTCATTAATTAAAAAATTAGCACAATGGATATATCCGCTACTGATTACAGAACGATCAATAAGTTGTTGTTTAAAAACAATATTATAGTCAACCATATAATTTAATTTAAGTTTGTCAATAATATCGGATGATATAATATTAATATTAGAACCAGTGTCAATCATTGCAGCAATTTTATTTCCGTTTAAATTAACATTGATCCAAATCATATTAAAACTTATATGTGAATTTATATTGTCAAAATAATTCTGAATATTATTTTTGTTATCAATAATATTTTTAATTATATTAATTTCTTTTTTGTTTCCAACATATTGAGTAAAATCATCTGAATTTTCATTAATTTCACATAGAAGATTATATGAAATTATGGAACAAAAATTAGGACACCAAATTACATTATTTATAAAATCAATATTAATTTTTGCATATGTTAAAAAATCAAAACCAAGTATTAGATCACATCTAAATATCATATGTGGTTCACTAATTTTAAATTTCGACTCAAACTCATTACCATCAATATAAAATTTAATATTAAATATATTACTACCAGTTATTAAATTATTTAAATTTAGTTTGTTGATTGTATTAATAAAAATGATAGAATTTGAACATCCAGTGTCAATCATTGCTATTAATTTAATATTATGCATAACAATATTAATCGAAATATGACCAACCACGGACAAATATGTTGGTAGGGCATTGTCTGAAACAAAACGCGAAATATAATGAGAGTCGACTAAATTTAGATTATTCATAACTTGTCTTCTTATTTATTAATAATATTATATTTATCAATTATGCTAAAATTTAATATTTTCAATATTTATGTATAGAAAATTACCTTTATTAGACACAATTTTTGTTAAACTATTTAACTATCATATAACTTGTAATAATCCAACAGTTGAAAATGTTACTATATGTGCACCTGTTACTACTCCTACTTTTAAAGACGAATTTAATGAACTACTTTTTCTTCCTGCTGCCATTGCGCGAATAAAAGATGAAATCATGAACTCATATAAACAACATAATTTATCTGTAATTGTAAGTTATCAACCAGATGCAGGATCATTACCATCTGAACAATTTGAACATAAAAATCCAGGAAATAAAGTTAAAACAATACATGATATATATGGAGTAATAAAAAAAATAAATGAATTGTCTGGTGCTAAAAATATTAATTCAATAAAATATGATGCTATCAATCCAACGGATCCGGATTATGAACCAATGAAAAAAATTAGGGAAATAAATTTTAATCATGATGACTTGAATATTATTTTTGCAAAAATGGTTCCAGTAGTTGATCAATTCCCTCCCAATTCTGCAAAAAAATCTATTATTGAAGCAGAGTGTAAAACAATTATGAATCATATTTTTGAGACTCATGTTGACAATATGCTTAGATATTTAGAACCAATAACACGGAAAAACTTTTTACAAGATTATTTTAGATGTGCATATGGATATTATATTGATATTGATTTGATGTATATGGTATTAAACAAAAGGACGGTGGGACTTAATGAAGAGATTGATATAAAAGGGATTAATAGTCCGAAAACCACAGTCACCAATTTTAAAAGTAAAATAAAAAAAACACCAATAAAACGGAAAATTAAAATAATATCAAGAGACAAATCAACAGGAAATGTAAAATTGAAATTAGATAATGATACTGAACAAGATGTTCCAGAAACTGGAGATGGTATTAGTAGTACAGATGTAAATATAAATTTTCTTAAAAAAAGCATTATTATAGATGACATAATAGAAACATCGCACCGAACAACCCGTAGTTTAGATAATGCATCTATTTCTAATACCAGACCACGACCTGATTTTGTAATACATACTGATAATAATGAAGATGTATTACAACATATAAAAAAAGGCACAATATTATACAAGAGAAATGCAGCTGATACTAGTTATTACTATTTACCACTCTCTATTCATCAAGAAAGAGACACTATATTGAAACCAATACCTGAAGATATAGATGAAAACAGAGGTAAAATTGAGAAATCTCCACCAACATTTAGTAATATCGGGAGATGTGATACAATATTTTGGCAATATTATTTTATGTTAGGAGATTATTTATTTTTTAATATAATAAATGTTATGAAACAGACTGTAAACCTATTATTAGGTGCAATTGATTTCCATAATATACAATATAAGCAAATTTTAACCGGAGTTAAAAAAAATAAGACAAATTATGTTGCTAATCATGATTATATGGTAGATTTCAGTAATATATTCCATAAACAACGTTCAGACGTGTATGATAAGATGATAAACAAAACTGTTGTTGACCCACAATATTTCTTAAAAAATATAAAAAAAAATTAATTATTTGCATATTCATTAAAATCATTAAAATCATTAAAATCATTAAAATTACTACCATCTAAATCATCATTTTGGTAAATATTATTACTAATTGAAAGATCTGACATATTTTTTATATATGGTTTAACATTAGATGGTTTATTATAATAATTAATAATATGATTAATATCAGATTGATTAATAGAACATGTACCAAAAGGAATAAACATAGATGTATTAGTATTAATATCAGAGAGGTTAATAATAAACTGACTACCGATATAAGTATTGTTATTATGATTAGTGCATACCATAGAGATTGAAAAAGCAGGAATAAAATTACTTTTTTTAACATCAATATCATTAATATTAATCATAGTACGGCTTGCTGTGTAGTTAGCAGTGCCATTGTTGTTCAAATAATCGCCCATATATAATATATTTTGTGTTTTATTAAATTTAAAGACGGTCGAACCAATATAATACTTAAATAATTCAACATAATTTTGAGTTAATCCATCATTTTTATCATATAATGTTATGTCGATCGGAATATCTTTATTATTAATATTTAAAACTAATAATGCTCTCTTATATATATCTGTTATCAACTCATTATACGAATCACTAATCAGTTTATTTGTTGTTTCTGAAAATTGGTTCTCAGAAAAGTTCTGATTATTTGTTATACTCAATCCAGCGTCTGAATTATCTAATTGATTCTGACTTTCATTACCCATAAATATATCTAATTCAGATGAATTCAGATCAGATATTATATTTGATGTTATGTGTGGTTTTTGTAAAGAGGTAGTAATTTGTGTAATATTATTATTGTTATTATTTGGATATTTATTAAATAAATTGTAAACTATATTGGATTTAAAAAAGTATAAATAAATAAAAAGGATTATAATAAAGAGTATGAGTAATTTTGTTATATATTTGTTCATATATAATAAAATCAATAATAAATAAAAAATTAAACAAACAAAATATAAAATAAATTATATTATTATATGTTTTTACTATATTATAGACCAGGTTGTCCACATTCTATTAATTCTGATAATGTAATGAATACTTTATCATTACCACACACAACAATCAAGATTGAGAGCAATAATCTTGTTATCAAAAAACAATTAAATAACATTTTTAATCATAATACATTCCCTGCTGTTATTTATTATGACAAGTTGGAAGATACAAATAATCTATCATCTGATATACCATCTAATGGTATATTTATTGGTGGTAATAAAGAATTTACTGAATTGATAGATACAGTGAATACATTAGATAAAAACAATATAAAAAAAAAATATAATAAATTGTCAAACAAAGATGTGTCATATCGTGATTTTTTATATATCTCAAATTATATTTTATTAAATAAAAATAAAAAATAAAATATTTTATATGTTAATTTCTGTTTGTAATTCTGCATCATTTACAGAAAAATATATATTTTTTTTAACAAGTAATTTTTCATCATCTGAGAATCGGGAAACAGCGTTTCTTGATTCAAAGATTTGGGCTTTATTTCCTTTGGAAATAGAGCCATCATCGGACGATGAACTACTTAAATGTTCTGTCAACACAATATCATTATGTTTATTCTTTTTGTTATCTTTACTTAGTTCTTCTGTTGTTATCATTAATTGTTCCAAGGTTAGTTTAGAACGAGGTGTTAATATTTTATCATCAAAATCGTCATCTTTATAAACAGAATTACTTTTCAGAGATAAAATGATATCTTTAATTTTGATATTAGGGTTATATAATTTATTATTCAATAAAAGTGTAATATCTGGATGGTCAGGATTATTATCAGAAATAATGCTAAAAGAAAAATTTTGTTTTTGTATTGTGCCATATAATGTATTCATATTAAGATTAATAATATTTGTTTCTAAAAAAGATAAATCATCAGTTGATATATGGTCATAATATAGAGATGTATTATTATTAATATTAATAGTATATTTAATAATTTTGACAGTGTTAATAAAAATATTCATTATATATTTTATAATAATATACCACACTATATTATTATTCATTAAAAATCCTAATTATGTCTTCATTTTTTTTAACATTAAATAATTCATAAAATATTGGAGTGTTCTTTAACGTCCCTTCTATACGAAATATTGGTGGTGAATGAACATCACTGTTTATTCTACCTTTGGTTCTCTCTGGTAATTCAATGTACCTCCAGGTATTTCCAAATGATATTAATAGTTCCATCATACACTCATTTAATGTTTTCTTAAACGATCCTTTATGATCTTCATAATAATTTTTAAATGCATCTATAGCAATTGTGAGACCAAACAAATCAGCAATATTTTCTCCAAGTGTTAGTTTACCATTAACGTGATAAATATTAACACTATTGCCAATTTTTAGTTCGAGACTGTATTCATCAAATTGTTTAATTATTTTATCTGTTATTTTTTCATATTCCTCTAATACTTTCTTGGACCACCATACTTTCATCTTACCGTTTGCATCAAATTTAGACCCTTGATCATCAAACCCGTGTGATATTTCGTGTCCAATAATTGCACCAATTGAACCAAAATTTGATGCCATTGTTATATATTTGACAGATACGTATTTTGGATCTGATTCTGATATACGTATACGATCGGCTAATATATCACTATAATACTTATTTGAATATATATCAATACCGTCTTCTTTTAATTGTTTATCAGACAAAAATATAAAAAATGGTTCTTGTAATATACCAGCTGGGAAAACAATTTCATTTTTTAATGGATGATAGTATGCGTTTGTAATTGCTGCACACATTTCCCAAGTTGTATAATCTGGTGTTTTCCTTTTGTATCTCACATAGTCAAATTTGATTAACCATTTATTAAACATTATTTCGTAATCAAATAATGAGTAATTTTGGTCTGATTTAGCGAATAATTCAAATAAAATATTATATTTTTCAGTATATGTTTCTTCTTTTGGATAACCAATTTTTAAATGGTTGTCATGTTTTAATACATTTAATTTATTTAGTGCTTCATTAAGACTGTCTTTATCTTTTAACCAATCACATTTAAATTTAAAATTATTTTCGTATGCGACAATCAGATAGTCAACCAACTGTTTCATTAATTTATAATGATCTTCGTGAAAATATGTATCACAAAATAATTTACCAACTAATTCAGGTAATGTTTCCATTAGATAGCTTATTGCACGTTCCTCATTTGGTTTCTCTGTTTGTTGACCATTTAAAAATGTCCCAAAAAATTTAAACTTCTCTTGACGTATTTCTTCACTTATTAAACCCATAAATGAACTTATTATCGTCCACAATATATAATTATCAATTTTGGATCTTATTGGGTCATTATCTTGATAATTTTTAAATAAATCATCCAAAAAATGCCAGTAATATTCACCATTATCATGTTTCTTTTGTTCTTCCACATCAAGACTACTATAATTGTTCAGACCGACTGATGCTGTATTATCTTTAATTTTACCCTTTAAAATTGAGGGCTCTACACCTTCAGACAATGGATCTGATACTAACTCATTAATTTGTGTTTCTGGTTTTTTACATTTTGAAATATTATTACTAAAAATAATAGATACTTCTGGTTTTTCGTCTTTTGTTAGATTATAATCTTTTGTTAAAAAACAACTATTTAATAAATCTATATTTTTGAAAATAGATGCAATTTCTTTAAGTTTATAAATATTGATCCGTTCATTGATATCACGTTTACAAACATTTGAAAAAACATATGGTGCTAATAATGTTTCAATATAGTCAAAATCACTGCATATTTCATCTATCTGACTCCCTGTATATTTAAAATATAATGGATAACGTTCACATAATAATTTAAATATACGTCTATTATAAGACTGAATACCATTAAGTTCTCGTTTATATTTAGGATTAAAATAATAATCTTTATCGAATGACAATTTAAATGTAGATATATTGATAATATATGAATCATTGATTTCATCGCTTGGATTTTCATTGATACCATAGGATAAAAACAAAGATACACCATAAT
>Ga0304730_1001150_pt1 | contig 20668 bp, 30 predicted proteins | sample M_130628_MF_Meta_FD_190474 | JGI IMG/M metagenome (GOLD analysis project Ga0304730, IMG submission 190474) | Freshwater microbial communities from Lake Montjoie, Canada to study carbon cycling - M_130628_MF_MetaG (v2) (version 2) | ecosystem: Environmental > Aquatic > Freshwater > Lake | place...
GTCGCCACAGATGGGACAAGAAAAGTTCCAGAGATAGGCATCCTTCTGCTTGAAGTTACGCAAGCGAGAAGAAACCAGTTTGATATATTTTGAGTCGGTGTGTAACATGTTTTCATATTGTAACACACCACTCAGTCATTGTCAAGGCTAACTTATCAATTTTATTAATGTTGCCGAGTGCCCAGACACCCAACCCATACAGGCAACTACGCCGGCGGCAGTCCACACCCACTTATCTCTTTGAGTTTTCAATGCAGTAATTTCTTCAGCTAAGGCTTTATGTTGACTACAAGAAGTATCATACATTGTAGTCAGCTTCTCTGTCAAGCTATCTCTGGTTTTATCAAGGCAATCATGCATATCTTTAACATCGATTTTAAGATCATCGATTTTGCCATCTAAGTTTTGTACCTTAGTTTCAACAATACCAAGTCGTTCTGTTGTAGTTGCCATTTATTTCTTCACAGGTACTTCTGTGCCTTCTAGTTTTTTATGTACTTTGATAGTCTTGCAAATTTGTTGTGGTTTGCCGTCTTTGTCCATTACGACTTTATCGGCTTTGTCTTTTTTATCTTTACAGACTTTCTTTTCTTCACCGCCTGCATACGCAGTTGATGATACTGCTAAACATAGACCTGCTACAAATATATATTTTTTCATATTGATTCCTTATTTTACCGCAAACTTTTCGCTTGCTGTAAATCCTAGTCCACCGATAACAATGTACATAAGACTGTTAAATAATACTATGTCTATCTTTGTTTCAAACCATGTGTTACTGATAAAGCCAGCGGCACACAGCAAAAATGCTAAGAATGTAACAGTACGTTTACTGCTTACTGCACCTGTGTCATCACTTAACATACTTCTTATTACATTCATAATTATCTCCAAAAAAATAGTATAACTTTTAACTTGTCAATATACTTTTGCAAGTACTTTGTTTGAATGCTTTTTGCAAACTCAGGTTGTGGAAAATTCCAACCTACAAATGCGCCGAGAAAAATCCAAAATAATGTTTCTAACATTGTGTGTCCTTAGAGTAAAGGTTGTGATGCTGGTGGTGGTGCAGCTTTACCACCAAAACCTACTGTTGCTGAAACTGGTTGTCCTGGTTGATTGAAGTTGGATTCACCACTAAACCTATTTTGTGATGATGTATAATTGGGTTCAAAATTATTTTGTGGTAGTGAATAACTAGGTTGATTGTTCACTGGTGGAACATATGATGTACCTGTCTGAATGCCACCATTGTTAGCCCCGCCAAGTTTCTCTTGAGTGCGACCAAATGCCGCAATACCTAGTACTGCACCCATTGCAATGTGGAATAGACCAGCGCCTTGCAATGTTAGTGGTTGCCATTGACTTGTAACTTGCCCGTGATTTAAAGACTGTAATAGACTCCATAGGATAGGAAATACAACCATGTCCATAGTACAGACTAGCATATACATCCAACCCATCATTGGACGCCATTTGCTGTTCATCCAATGTTCGCTTTCGCTTTCTTTTACTTCTATTTCGTTAGCCATATTAAACTCCTAAAACATGTAATGCGTGTTCATAATGTTTAATTCGATCTTCAAGACCTATGGTGCCGCCGTTGATTCTTTTCGTTAAGGTAACAATATCACCTTTATCTGCCCATTGATTTAGATTGTTTGATTCCCAAAACCAACATGCAGATTGTGCTGCACCTTCAAATGTGGCCAAATACTCAGACACATCTTCAGGTGTCATTTCTAAACTATCAGCAAATGATGTGTAGTTTTGTTTACCAGTTAATTGAATGAGGCCTCGACCACAATATCTGTAGCCGTCACCAGATGCCTCATCACCATTACCCATGCGTGATGCATACACTCTATTTGCAATAGCTTCTTGTTTGTTTGGCTTAGCACAATATTCTTCTGCAAGTGCATCATTCGGGAAATACTTGGAGAACAATTTACGCAAAGTTGCTGGTCTATAATTTAGATTTTCTTTGAGTGCGGTAAATCCATTAGATTCATGTGAACATTGTGCAATGAAGGCTGCAACACGGTTTGGTGTATTGATCTCATAGTCTGGCAATAGTTTAGACAGTGCATCGTACCAATGGTCAACGTAAGGATTTTTAGGTAGCAATTGTTTTAATTGTTCTATTGTTAATTCCATTACTTTATTCCTTCAAATATTAATTTATGCACTTGATACCATTCAATCCAAGAATCGACTTTCACAGCACATTCATAATATGTTGAATAATTTATTGTAATTGTTTTAGATACATCACTCAATTTAGCTTCGTCTTTTAGTTTTTCTAATTGTGGACATATAGTTTGCAATTTAGATGGAGCTTCAGGAAACTTAACTGTTACAGGAACAACTGTTGAACACCCCGATATGAGCATAAACAAAACGCATATAATATATTTCATTTGTTTAATTCCGTTGCATCATTGTGAGCTTTAATAAATTCTTTTGGTATTACACACGAACTATCGTACTTAACGATTTCTCGATCAACATACTGAATTACTTCTTCACCTTTTCTAGTTATATATTCAGTCTTTTTAACAACTTTTTCTAGTATTTGCACATTCTGCTTAACTGATTCGACTTCAGCCATAGCAACTTTAGCTTCAACTTCTTCGACTCTTGCATTCCATTGTTCTTCGTTTGCAATACCACCAAACATGTATGTTGCAAACACAATTAAAACAATAGATACCAGTTGAATTGGTATCTTGTATATATTAATTGATGGAATTGGTATGAATTGCAGTAAGTAGGACAAAAATAGACCAATCAAACCTACTGAACCCACAACATAAAAAACCCAATCAGGTAAAAAATTAAGAAGCCACATTAGATTTTCTCTTTATGAAAGAAATGAAAGAAGCAGTTTTCTTCTTCCTGTTTACACCAGGTTCACCTTTAGGACCAACACCAATGCCTGCAATTTGGCCACCACCAACTGCATTGACTGGTGCATCTTCTTGTATAGATTTGCAGATCATGTCGGTTGTGCACCAATATTGACCCACCCCACATTCTTTTTTAAATTCGTTTGTCATTTTCGCCTTAGTACTTCTGCAATTTTAGTGTCGATTGGTATATTTGAAGATAATATATCATGGCCTTTAATTCCTTTAACTACATCAGGCATACAACTCAAGAACAACAAATATGTTTTTAACGCTGGAAAATCATCTTTAGACACTTTAAAGAATAACAATCGTGATGTTACCTCTGGTCCAAAAACATTATAGAGAACAACTAGATGGTTTAACACCAATTGTTCTCTAAGTTCGTTAACTTTGCGATATCTACGAAACAATCTTTTTAGGTAATTGAATCGTTTCATATCGTCTTTAAATTCACTCATAACACAATTGGGCTTATCATAAGCCTTAATTGCATAAATCATAATATTATCATTTGTCAAATCATCAAAGGACATTTATTCTTCTTCTTTGTCTTCCCCGTCCGATAAAAGTTCTTCCATACGGCTTTCGTTGCCTACTTCAGCATAAAACTCATAGTTATCGTCATCGGTTAAATAGTAAATTATGTAAACACTCAAATTTTCTTCTAAATCTAATATAACTTCATCTCCATCAGGATCAGCATCGTAAAGTGCTGGCATATCATAACCATATGCACTCAACACTTTACGAATGCGTTGTAAACCGGATTCGGGAGATAGTAGTAAATCATTCAAGTCTTTATTTAAACGATTGTTGATTTCAGTTTGTGACTGATTAGCACCAATATTATCAAATGGCACTTCTTTAGCAACAATGGGTTGGCTATAATGCATTTCTGCATTTGCCAACTCATTTAAATATTGACTGAATCGCATTAACTGTCTGGATAAATGATATCGTCAGATCCGTCACCAACCATAGAACCCATAGCAACTAAGGTTTCTGTGTGAACACGATTTGCACGACCGCCCATGACAATAGTAAATGATCCGTTACCTACAGCAGCACTATATGCAATAGCTGGAGTATTTGCATAGAATCCAGGATTATCAATTACAATTGAAGTAATATATTGAGCTGTATTAACAACTACGTTTGCTCTTGCTTCTACTAATGGATTTGTAACACCACCAGTTTGACGAGCAGCAATATTGCTAAGACCTTTGTTACCACCTGTGAAGATGATTGTGCCGTTAGCGCCAACGGCACCAGTATTTGCAGTAATGGATACGATTGGACCCATGCCTGCTTTTCTTAGTACCCAACCTGCGTGAGTTGAAGATTTACCATCAGAACCAAGAATACCTTTTTCTGTTGGGTCAACTCCAAAAACACCTACGGCTGCGCCTGGTACATGAAAACTTGCTTTTGTGTTAGCATAAAGCGTTCCTTGTGTGTTTGCAGAAAGGCCTAAACCTCCAGTTCCTGCAAACTTTGGTGCACCGTTAGATGCATCAGTATTCGTCCATAAAGACATATTTTTCTCCTTGTTTTATATCCGGTTTGTTATTATATTTATGCTTCAGTCACTATCATACATTTCTTGTTATCGAATTTGACAACACAGGATCTGCCTGAAATTTGTCTTCTGATGCAGATTTTTTCTTGTCTTTGGCAGTTTTAACTGCATCACGGACAATAGAAGCCTGTTTCGATTCTTTGATACCTTTTTTCTTCATGGCCATTTGCATACCTCTGTGAGCTGCATCTTTGGCCATTGATTGTGCTGTGTGTACAGCACCAGATTTATCTTTTACAACACCATTTGATTTTTTGTATGGACCATCAAAAGGTGGTTTGTTAGCATCATCTGCCTTCTTTTGACGAGCTTGAATAGAGTTATTGTAATTTGGTTCATCCATAGGTTTAAATGCCTCTTTCATATGACCATATTTCTTTTTGTACCAGTCTGGTGTTCCACTTGTTTTACGGAAATGTCTTACTGTTGCAGAATCATTTGCTTGGTCACGATACTTGTTTTCAGCAGTAGTGTTGTGTGACTTCATTGCTTCAGCGGCAGCGTGTGCATCTTTGGCAATATGAACTAATTCAGCATCAGACTTCTTGTGATACTCATGTCCTTCTAAAGGATGGCGTTGAGATGGACGGCCTTCTTGTAAAGGTGTATCATCAATTTCAACAGAGTCTCCAAGATTTTGTCCAGGCCGAGCAGATTTGTAATATGCTGCAGGTGAACTCATATCAATCTTTTTTTCTGGAGTTTGTTTTACTACAGGGTTGGCTTTATTGTATGCCGTTTTAATACCTACACTTAATTTTCTTTTTTTGTCCGGTGAGGCTGAAGGATATGCCTTATGACCAGCACGCATGTATGCGTTTAATTTATCCTTAGATAACTCATCTAAAACTTCTTCTTTCATTTCAGAGTACATATAATCTGCCGCAGTTTGGATATAGTCAGTAGCAAGAGTAATCTTAGATTGAACCCATTCAGGCATATCAGTATCTGGTTTCAACATATCTTTAATCATTTCACCACATCGTATTAGTGTTGCCAATTGATTCAAGGCCATATCACCTTCATAACCATACTCTTGTTCATCTTTTGCTTCTGTGGCCAATCTTTGTTTAGCTAAAGACTTTGTTATTCCGTGTTTCTTAACAAATGAAGTCTTATCTAATACATCCAAATCACCTTTGACTTGAGGCATAACAATTTCAGATATTTCTTTGAATCTTTTTATCATAGTCTTACTTCCTTTTTTAGCAAGACCATCTGGCATCTCTTGGGTAGTTGGATCATCACCAACTTCAGATGCTTCTGAAACAGATTTCCATCCACCACCTTTAGATTTGTACCACTTTGATGCCCAACCATTTGCATAGGCAGAAGGATAAACATCAAACTTAGATTTTGCTTGAGCAATAGCTCTTGACCACAATTCTGGATTAGTAGGTTTATTTTTTTCGTTTATTTGTTCCATATTTTCATTTACCTTACTTTTAACATTGATTGGTGCGCCTTGTCTTTCGGCATTTGGATCTTGTTGTCTTTTTCTTCTTACAGCAGAGGCTCTTTCTTTTTTACTTAAAGACGCTCTTAGTCCTTGTGACATGCATTTGGGTTTAGGTTCACCAGGTTCTCTTGCACAAGGACCAATTGCTTCGCCCTTACTATTGATTCTTTTCCAATCACCTTTTGGATCAGTTTTACTGAACCACTTTCGTAAGTCTTCTTTGAGTTCTGCTCTTCTCTCATCATTAGTTTTACGATTTGGACTATCTGGATTTTTATAAGGAGTTTTTCTAAATCCTTCTTTGTCGTAATTACCAGATTTCTTTTTTGCAATTGCAGTAGCAGCCGCAATTGCAGCCGCAGCAGATTCATTCATACCACCATGAGTTTCACACATGCCACAATCTGGACATACATGTTCCATCTCAACGCTTTCATTCTGTTTCTTTTTACCTGCACAATGAGCCTTTTGACTGAATCCTTTAGGGTGGGAGCAATTAATACTACTTTTGTATTTTTGACTCCAACCTTCTTCCATGTCTTCTTCTTTTACACAAGAACCAGGAGAATAAGGCGTTTTACCTGGTTTTGGTTTGTAACCAGGCCAACACCTCCCCTCTAAAAAATCAGAAAACTTTTTCATCTCAATCTTTCATCGCCTGTTTGTTGGCGGTGGCATACATCACGTTTTTAGCACGATCACCATAACGCTCTTTGAATCCGGCCATACCTTTTTTCATCGACTTAACAATGTGTTCACGTTTATTCATTTCACCGCCAGTCATGTGACGTTCTTCAATGTCAACTTGGTCAATACCGTTCATTAAATCTGCATCAATAACTTGAATGTCTTGTTCAACTGATTCTTGCTTAACTGCTTGAACAGATGCTTTTGCAACATCAGCTTGTGGTTTAGTACCAGCTGCACGTTTCTTTGCATCTTCTAAGTCTTTTACGAATTGTTCTGAATCAGGTTCTTCAATAATCAAATCTTCTTTTTTAATTGATTCAAAGAAAGTCTTTAGACCACCTTCTTTGTAGATGGCAATCATCTCAGACATTTTCTTTTTCTTTTTCTCTGCATCAATAGCAGCCAATTCTTTATTTTTTGGTCCGTCTAATACATCAACTGCATGTGGTTCTGGCTTAGATGCACCATATGAACGACCTTGAACTTTAGTTGATGGCAAATCAGCCATCTTAACTTCATCAATTTGTTCTTCTTCTTTAACGACTTCTTTTTTATATTTTGCAGCTAAAGCACCCTTATCAGCTGGAGTGCCACCACCTGCAGCTACTTGACCTTCTTTTGCTGGTGTCATTTCTTCAATCTTTTTCTTTTCACCTTTCAAGATTTTAAAGTCTTGACCATCAATTTTACCATTGTGGTTCTTATCAAGCTTAACTTGACCGCCTTTTAATTCTTCTTGAATTACTGGTAAACCAGCCATGATTCGTGCAGCAACATCTGCAACATCACGGATTTGTTTATTATTTGAGTACATTAATTTTCTCCTAGTTTAATTTTTTTATTCTTAGCAATTCCAACGGCGTAATGCTTTATTGATTGGTGAATCAGGATCTCTTGCATTTTCTGGATTAGTCAATCTCTTTTTCATACCACTCATTCTACTGCAAAAAGATTTTCTTCTGTTTGCATCTTTTGAACCTGCTTTTAGTTTAGATGGATCTTTTGTTACCGCAGTCTTTAACTTTGAGCCTGGATTTTCTCTACGATAGGCATTAACTGCCTTCTGTGAAAGACCATCTGTTTTATCGGCTTTATTGACTTTACTCCAGTCTTCGGAAATAAAAGATTTAAATGATTTCATATGAATTTCTTCGCTTTGAAAGTTTTAAGGTTGATACCAACTCTTTTTAATTCACCTTCTTTTTGGTCACCAATTGATGCACCAGTTTCATCACCAGTCAACTCTTTAATAGTTTTCTTTTTTGGATCACGATTATATTTGCCGCCAGTTGTCGCAACAGTATTACTTACACCACGACTAAAGTTTTCACCAGAAGATGACATTGATAAACCGGGTTCAATACCCATGTCTATAGATTCAATCACTTTTTCTTTCTGTTTTGCCCTAATTTCGGAGAGACTGATTGTTTTCTTACTGGCGAGCGTGTTTGTGGTTTCGGTGTAATAACCGGAGTCTTTACTTCCACTGGTGTCTGCACTTCCAACACTTGTTCTGGTACTTCCACTTTCGGCAAAGTAACTTGCACCGGTACTTCTACTGGAACTTCCTGTTTGACTTCCGTAACTGGCTCTTGCACCGGTTTCTTCGTGAATAGGTTCTTTAGATATTTCAACATTTTCATTCTCCTCTTTGATTTTAATGGCATAACCATTTTTATATTTAATTACTTCACCATCGTGAGTGTGTGCATGTTTAGCCGCAGAACGGCGTAACAAAAACTTATACACATCACCACTAGGTTTACGCAGAAGTTTTACCTTCTTTCCTTCGAACAATTCAAGTATATCATCATTCAAGAATTCTTCTTTAACAGTTTTCTTTGCAGAAGTTCCTGTAGTTGGAACTTTTGGATTTGCAATTGGTTCTTTAGGCACTTCAACAAGTTTATCATGCACAGAACGATATGTGACTTTGCCCTGTTTGCCGTATCTACCAAAACCGAAGTATTGTAATCCTAATTTTCTTGCTTGCTCAGCAGCTGCTGAATCAGGATGAGGTGGTTTCTCTGCACCATTTTTTGGTACAGGTAACGTATCTTTCTTTTCTAACTCTTGTGCAATCCACTCATCTGCTTGTTTTGTTTTTGGTGGTCTTGCAATGAATTCTTTGATGCCCTTAAAGAGTTGCATTAGTTCTTCTTTTTTTGCCTTTACAACAGCAGGATTGGCACTTCTCAAGTCTTCAGAGTTATCAAACTCCATATAATTTGCACCAAACAACTTTGAATACTCTGCTCTAGCTCTCTGTACATTGTCCCATTTATCTTTACGGATGTCTTCTGGCACTGTACGACCACCACGCATACCACGTTCTATGTTTCTCTTTTTAGATACTTCATCGTGTGTATTAACTACAAGCATAGATGTTTCATATCCAGCTGATTCTAGTTTTTGTTTAATCTTCTTAGTCTTTTCAATGTCATCGCCTGTGCCATTGATAATCAAACCATTTCGGCCTACAATTGCAAGACGTTGACGTAATTCTGTAATGTTCTTTGCACGACCACGAACAAGGTTTCTTTTTTCTTCTTCTGACGCAGGCATCTTCTTATCAAGACTTTCTTTGTCCATCAGAAACTCAAGTGCCTTATCAGAATTCATTTCAACTAGACCATGACCAGCAAGTGTATTGTCTAGTACATAGTCTTTGCCTGAACCAGGACCACCAGCTAAAAACACGGCTTTAAAAATGCCATGATCGTGTACACCTTCTGTTAGAAAGATATCATCGAAATCATCATTGATATCTTCTTTGACTTGCATACCTTTACGAACATCATGGTACATTTCTTTTGCATGATGTTCTGGTACATGAGATGGAATACCTTTTCTGAATTCTTTGAAATTACCAGTTTTTGCATGACCTCTCATCTTAGATGCAGACATGCCTGTAGTACCCTCAGCATCAGGATCACGTTCACCTGCATTGTGTACTGTAATCTTTTTGAAGTTATACAACGCACCTTCGTGTGTGCCATTGTATTGTGCAAGTTTCTTTTTGTATTCTGGAACCCGATCCGATCCAGCAACCATGTGCAAGTGAGTTACACCTTTTTTGTGTAACTCAGCTGCATGTTGTAGAAAGGTGGGTTTTTCTTTGCTTGACGTAGAAAGATTCGTATCAGGAAAGAATCTTTTAGCGTGTTTGAGTTTTTGTTCTGCTGATAAAGGGTTTTTATCTTTATCTTGAGTATGAGATAGAACAACACTGTGCTCGCCGCTGTGTTGTTTAGAGACTTCTTTGACTTTGTTAACAACCAATTGATGGCCAGTTGTTACCGGATTTGCTCGCATAAAAGTAAAGGTGTGATGTACCTCTTTAGCTTCTCTCAAAAAATCTCTAAAATTCATGCTCCGCCTCTACAGCAGTTGTTAATACTCTATTTAGTATTAATTAGTCCTGATAACTAAAACCTCATCAGATTTAACATATTCATTTGGATATTCCTGTGGTTCTTTTAAACCAATGTCACCTTTATCAAATACCACAATACTATCATAGACTGACATACATTTTGTGTGTAACGTATAATAATCTGCATCAATTTGACCTTTAGTGTGTGATGCATTAATTCTATCAACCATCGTTTTAGCAACATTATTGATAGAATCTGGATGACTAATACTTCCACCATGTGATGGCCAATAAGCTGCGTGTGTATCTTCAATGAAGTATACTGCTTCTTTTGCAATACGCGGATATAACACTTCAAATGTTTTTCTTACATGGTCAACGTGATGACTGCCATCGTCTAATACTACATCAAATTGGCCAAATTCTTGAATCAAACTAGCAAGAAACTTCGGATCAGACTGATCGCCAATACGAACATGTACGCCATTTTCTTCGTGTTCTTTACATGCAGGATTGATATCAATACCAACAATCACACTATCAGGATGAAAGTACTTCTTCCACATCTGCAATGAACCGCCATTGAGAATACCAATCTCAAGCATCTTAATTGGTTTCTCTGTCAATGGTTTAAAATGTTTCTCATACACCCAAAAGTAATGAGTCCATTTAGTAATCTTTTTGCCGGTGTTATTTAACCAATATTCTTGTAAGTCCATAATATCCTCAGTAAGTTTCTGTTGCACCTGTTCCGGCCACGATTCCGTCACAATGTAGTTTATCAAATTCAATCAAATGATCGTGCTTTATATATCTATAGTGGGCGTGTTCAGTATCTAGACCTAATTCTTGCACAGTCTTAAAACAACCCATTAACACACCAAGATAATCATTTAGTAATGATGGGCAGAATGAATACATTCTTGTAATGAACAAGTAATCATTCTCATTCTTCCATGATGGCATCTTTTTCTTAAACACATACTTGCCAAATAAATTATCATATTCTTTGATATCAAAGGAATCGTGTAGTGTACTTCTTGCAGAGAACTTAAAGATTCTTTTAACAGAAGCCATCATGTTATTGTCAGTATTACTCATCAACAATCTAAGAGTCTTGAACAATAATACAATTTCTGATTCACTCTTGCGACCATTAGATGCCAACAATTGAATATCAGGATCGGTATTCCAACATGCAAGAACATCCACAAGCGGCGCAATCTCTTTCAGTTTGTGTTCTTCTACTGCATTTGGTGATCCATCAGTAAACACAATGATATCATTTGGAAAATGTTTACGCAAAGAATGTAAAGAATCCATCGTTTGTTTAAATCTATCTTCTGGTTGTACAACACCAATAACAGGATTTAATGCAGATGTAACTATAATTAAATTTTTATCTGGTAATAAGCTCATAATTTTTCTTCATTGTTTCTGTCATCAACTTAGATATTGTGATGTTTGGCATCCAACCTAGTTCCCACAGTGCTTTTACATAAGAACCTAAAGAAAACTTATTGACTTCTCTTTCAACTGCATCTTTAGATATTGATAAATTGTAACTATACCAATATTCTTTTGAAGGCATAAATTCATACTTTAAATCACCAAATGCGATAACGGCAGATTGAACAACGTCTTTTACAGATGTTAATGTGCCTGTGCATACATTATAGATTTGTCCTTTTGCTTCTGGTTTATTGACACACAATTCAATCAACTTCACCACATCATCAACATGAACATAATCCCGTTTCTGTTCACCATTTGAGTAGAATGTGCATGGTTCTCCATTAGCAACTTGCTTTACGATATAATTTAAAAGTGGTGGTGATGGACGATGCACATCTTGCCTTGGCCCAAACACGTTGAAGAATCTTAGTGTCACAATATCCATATCATAGTTGGTAATATAAGATTGTACTACATCTTCCATTAGTTTCTTTGATAGTGGATAGAACAATGTTGGTTTAACTTGTAGATTCTCAAGGAACGGTGCCTCTTCTTCAGTATTACCTTCATAGATGGCCGATGTACTTGCAACAATGGTTCGTTTGACACCAGCATCTTTGGCTGCTTTGAGAACAGAGGCAGTGCCTGCAACATTGACACTCAAACACTCAGCAGGATTAGATTCACATTCAGGTAAAGATGTTAATGCAGCCAAATGCACAATAACATCAGTCTTGTTAAACTGCAAAAGTTCTGTTAGTTTGATTGTTTCACGAATATCAAGTGCAACTGCATCACAGACTTGCTTGTCATTATCATATAGGTTCTCCATGTAACCATGGCTAAAATCATCTAGTGCAACGACTATATGACCATTCTTAGTCAATTCAATGCATAAGGTTGAACCAATACCACCTGCACCACCAGTAATCATTATATTCATGCTAATTTATCCACGTTTTGGCCATTTCTATTCATTTCACGATTCAATTTCAACCTATTTTCTTCAAGTTGTTTCAATCTATCATCAAGACGCCTTCTCTCCATAATTAATGCATCATGCTGTTTTTCTATTTGATGTTTTTCAAGTTGCCGAACTTGTTGTTGTACTCTTTCTATTTTCAAAGCATTTCTCCTAGTGTATCAGTATCTCGTTTAAGATTAATTGCAACTGCGGATGGATATGGATTAGAGTTTGCATAATCATTAATCACAACTCGGCAAGAATGATTTGCTTCCATGATTAGAATATACTCTTTAAATCCCAACTCATCTAAAATATTTCGTGTGTAACTCTCATACTTATTCTTACGAGCAGTTACAAACACCAGTTTGCAACCACGGGATTGTTCTTTCAATAATACAGCCACATTACCCACAATCGGTTCATATGGTGCATCGTGAAAGTCTTTAGTCTTAATTATTGTGCCGTCAATGTCGCAGAAGTATGTTGGCTTGTCATTGTACTTGAACCAATCATCGGCAGTACCCACATCAACAAAGTTCTCAACTTCTTTTTCTGTAAATACTCGGTCATTTGAAATCATGTAATCAATAATGTTAGATACAAAAATTTCTGAAGTAGAACTGTCTTTTAGTGTTTCAAACGTATCAACATATTCACCAATACTCGCAAACTGATAACCACCAACACAGAAAGAATCACTTACAATTTGTTTTTCAACAACAGAAGTAATGATACCTTGTTCATTAGTAATGGTGTAACTCTTTGCAGGTGCATTACGAATATCAGGATTCTTTGACAACTTAGAAACATAAATTGCATTACCATCAATCAAATCTGTATCATAAAACCCATCACAATCTTTAATTAACATCGGTGAAACTGATGTGAAGGAATACTCAGCCTTCATTATGGCCTGATAGACTGTATCAGCAGGACCACTGGTCGGTTCATCTAGTACAACGATGTTAACTTTGTCACCAAAGGCATCACGCAATTTATTCTCTGCGTTAAACTTTTCATTATGTTGTTTTAAAATAGCAATTGTGATGTTGTGTTTGCCAATAAAATGTTTGGCTGCATTCTCAATCATCAACTTGCCGCTGTAATCAGTCAACAAATATTTTGGTCTTAGGTTAGGAAACCTAGTAGATAGACCCGCACATGGCATAATTATTTCCATAATCTTCTCACTTCTCTCATTAAATATTCTTTATCTTTTTCATTAGTAGTATAAGGCAAAACTCGCATCAACATTAGAATCAGTAAATAGTGATTCTCATTATGTACAAAATTGTTTAGTTTGTCTATAATGAGATACAGTTTTGAATCAAGATATACATCATCATTTCTTATGAACCACTTACACACAAGGTCTTGTCTCAACTTAGCTAAATCAAATACAAACGAATCAAACTCAGTTGTCAATGGATCTATCAGTACAAATTTATCATTCTTTGTATCATACAAAATGTTTTCAAGTGTAAAGTCACCGTGATACTCAGATGCAGGTAGAATCTTAGGTAACTTATCTATCAATTCATCTGCCGTAAAAGGCATCTCAAATTTTGTAAAATCAAACTTAGATAACTTATTTCGGTATGTTTCAGTATAGTCTTTTTCGTATGTATTCTTTGATAGATTATACACTATTTCCTGAATAAAGTCAACTAGTTTATTGGCCTTATTAAAGGACAAATACTTCTTCATCTCTAGGCAAGAGATGTATTCCATATCATAATAGTTACCATAAATCTCATATATTTTAGGTAAGTTGATATTGTAATTGGAAAGAACATCGTATCTTTCCAAGTTGCGGGCAATATCACCAGTTTTTCTTACGAAGATTTTATCATCATCTTGCATTAAAGAAACATGACTGGCAGAATGGCCTTTCAGTTCTTTTAATGTTTTTACCACTTTGCGAAATCATCTCTAACTAATGAGTGTCTTGTACCGTTGTGAGCGCCAGGACCAAATGGATGGTTCATATTGCAGTACACGAGATTCTCACCGACTAAATCAGATACTTTCCAATTCATACTCATCATTTCTTCACCAATCATTGTAACACCGACATCATAGAATTCATCTATACGATTAAACACGTTACAATACTTATCCATGTTGCGTGACGATGAGAAAGCAAACTGATCGTTGCCAAAGTCTCTATTCGGTGTCATTCGACAGTTTGGAATGTACAACTTAGAATTGTCTAGTTCTTCAAATGGAATTTCAGTATTCAATGCAAAATCAAAACGTGAACGAATGACCCAATCGAAGTTCATTCCAAATTCTCTTTCATATTTCACCTTTAAAGAGTTGGCTTTATTCAACGAATAGAATTGTGCCCATGTAGACAACGCAGGATTCTTTACTTTCCAATTTGGTTGTGGTGGTGGTACTCTTGTGTACTTTGATAAGTCTGGTTCTTGTGGCGGTTCTTTTAACCACAACTGACTGTTTGTATATAAGTTTAGTATCTCAGTTTCACTCACAGTATTCCATGTGTGAAAAAATACTGTAACATTGTGTTTGTCAAGTAAATTCTTTTTTACAAATGGAAAAGCCTTGTCAAAAGACCTTGCTTGACCAGATAGGCATAATGCAACTCTCATATCATCTCTTTATATGAACGGGTAAATCAATCGCAATGTATGGTGTATCAGTTTCAAAGAAGTTTCTCATACACAACATATGTGGACAGTATCGTCTTTCATCATGTAACATGATATCTCTTTGACCATTTTCCCAAAAGAATTTAATACTCAACCATTCTTTTGTTTTCTTACTGAATCTTTTTGACATAATTTCTTCAGCTCTTGGGTAGAAGAAATACTTATCGGCATATTTCCATGGCACAATTGCAAAGATATCAGACACCATTCCATATTGTTCATTCGTTGGTGTAACCACAACATCAGAATAATCTTTTACTAGATTGCGTAATTTGAATGGGTATAAATGTGTATCATATCTACTGAATATAATATTATCATATTCTTTTTCAATCAACTCAAATGCTTTTCTGCGAGCAAAGTGCATTGATAATGTAACGTGATTTCTATCATTAACCATCAAGTCTTTAGGATTCTTCTTTGCAATTCTTTCTTCTGCATCAAAGAATTGTTCTGCATAAGTTTCGTTCTTTTCAACTAACCATTTTACTGGTTTCAACATTTTAATAACAAAATCAATTTCTTCTTGATTGCCTTCATCCCAAATAAACAAATAAACATCTAATTCATTTTGTTCTTTAAAATGTACAACTTCATCGGCAATATCTTTGAATGTTCTGATATGCCCAGCCATTACTAATGCATTAGTCACCGTACTTCTCCTCGATGATCTTACGCCATTCTGGAACTCTATCATACTGATGAACGATGTAGTATGGTGTTCCAGTTGATGTTACCACTATGTCACCAACTAACTTAGGAGTTCTCTCTAATAGATATGGCCTGAACTCACCAATCTTAGATGGATCAGCCGTAGTTCCTAATTGACATGCCCAACCATCTTCTGAACAAGTATACTTACATGTATCAAGATATGGATGCATTGATATCATAAAGTTAAAAGTTGATTGGTCACAGATTGGGATTGGTTTACCCAAACATGAAGTAAAGATATTGATTGCAATATCTCTCATTGCAGTACCAGAACCTGCAAGAACACCTACGTTATAAATTTCATTTTTTCTATAAATGTCATGCAAGAATGGTCCATAGGTTTCTAAGAGATTCTTATCACCCCACGGTTCATGTTTGTATAACAAACTTTCAGATGAGAATACAAGATTTTCAGAAATAAGATTAGCTTCTAACCAATCAATTGGATTCTGTTGAAAAATAACGTCTTTAACATCGGTTGTAATTACATACCGATATTCATTATTGCGTAGGTGATTGTAGATGTGAGCAAAGCGCTCAACGTGGATTGGTAATTGAGATTCATATTTCAAATTACCATCGGCATCTTTATTGATTGCTACAACTGTAAATCCAGATGCAACAACCTGTTCAACTGTGTTCTTGTCACAATTAAAAAGAACCAGTACTTTGTCACCTTCAAAGCCTGATTTGTTGATTGAGTTAACCCAATACTTTAATTTATCCCAATCGTAGTTGGTGCTTGCGCCTATAATCAAATCTTTCATAATATACTCCAGTTATTTATTTAGTTGATATCAGTCTCTTGTAAGATTTAAAATCTTTTGTATTTGTGTTTCTAAAATTGGTTTACGATTTGGCCATTTAATAATTGGTTGATCGGATGTCTTCAGTAATTTAGTTAAGAATGGTAGAATAATCTTTTCTACTTCATGTAGACGAGCTTTGTACTCATCTACTGTTTCTTCTTTCTCGGCAATAACCGAGTTATATTCTTCTTCGTCAGTTGCCGTGAATCCAAAATCATTATCACCATATTCGGCCATAATTTCAGTTAGATCATATTTCTTTTCTGCCATTTTTTTCTTCCGTTGCGTTTTCGTATCCCCGAGCAAAATCTGATGCATCGGCTTCTAGACCTTCTTGGTTTAAATACGGATTACTATACTTTTTATTATTCAAAGATAATTCATAACCTTCTTCATATGGTGCCATTACTTACTCCAATTTTTAGCTGCGTTAAAGTTAGCATGAGCAAATTCTAGTCTATCAATTAACTTAACTGCATTACCTTTTAATTTATCTACTGCCACAAAACCTTCTGGATTAGTCACTCTGTAACCATCATCTGTACGAAGGAATGTACCAGTAACTTGTTTTAGTTGTTGTAACTTCTTAACAATCATATTCTTTGCATCAACAACATAATTCATCATATCAAAAATTCTAACTAAGTCAGTTCTTGAATTGCGAAAGAAACGCATAATCTCTGTCTTCTGTAAAGACTTCTTATGTTTAGTATCTTCTTTCTTTGCATCAGCAATATCTTTATTTAGCTTCGCTTCAACCCAACGAATCAATTCTGTTGTGTGTGCTTGTGTGTCTCTAATCTTTAGACCTTCACGCACTTTTGTGTTATTGAAAGTCTTGATGTATGTTAGAATAACATCACTTGCAGCTATTCTATTTAGCGACAAAGAACTAATTGACTGTAATGTTCTACCAGCAACAGATAGAATGCCTGTAATTTGTTTTGTTTCTTCTTCAGTGAATGATGCAGTACCAGATGCATCAACAAAATATGCATCACGAAACCAAACATCTTTAGTTGTTGTTAGATTCTTAATATCTATGTTGAATGATGCCTTCATATCAGAGAATGTTTTACCTGTGTATGAAGTATGAAAGACAATACCCATTTGTGCAGATGTCATTGTCTTTGCAAGTTTGGAATCTGATGGCACAGCGTATACAATTGTGTTTGGTTGAAACGTAATGTATTCTTGGCCATCAATATTCTTTTCTGTGATATCACCTTTAGCAAACATCATATCGCCTTGCAGAACACCCTTGATGCCTAATTTAGGCAAATATCGCAATGCAACTTTCAGTTTAGCATTTAAACCTTCACTTGAATGGTTGTTATCAATATCTTCATCGGTGTAATTCAACTTAGGGTTTGCGTTGAATACGCCTTTAGTACCAACAAAGAACTTACCATTGTCTGGATTAATACCGCAGAATACAGCAGGTGCACCATCCCATTTTGTAGTAAGATTTACTTTAGATGTAGAATGGCCTGCAAGCATATCTCGCAATGATTGAAGAAAGTTAATAGTATCACGAGCGCCATTGACACCACGATTCAGTATCTCATCTTCAATGTGTTCAAGGTGCAAATTAGCACCTTCTTTTTTCGATTCGGTTAAAAATTGTGCGAAGTTCATTAACTATACTTTATAAAAATACTACTATTCTTTGTCGATGAAGATGCATATTCATATATGTATTTACACAAAGCATCCTGCTTTTTTTCTTTCATAACGGTGTAAACCAAATCAATACCAATATATTTGGACATCCACCAAGTTTTATCTTGTCTTTGTCCGGCTTTTGCTTGATTAATTAGTGTATCAAGTTTTTCATTTGTACCAGATAATTCTTTAAACATCATAGCAAACTTTTTAAAATCCGCTTCAGTTGGTTTTTCAATTGGTACTTGATTTGGTAAAGTCAATTTAGACCTTGAGATGCCAATATCTTGAGCACCTTGAAATATTATACCACCGCCAATTTTACCACCTGCAGCCGCCTTGCCTTTGATCTCGCCTTGCCATGAAGATGGAACAGGACGGCCTGAGAAATTTCTTAATTGAACTTCTCCATCTTTACCTTCAGATTTGTATTGAAGGTAAATGTCTTTTGAATCGATCATATTTCGACCAAGTTTTATTCCAGTAAATTCTGCAATCAATGGTTTGCCATTATTAAAAAGCTTAGAATGTGGAATATCTTTAGGTCCAATTTTCTTCAATGAAATACCAATCATATTGGTATATGCAAACTCATCATAAACATAACGATTGTATTCGGTTAAAGTATCAAAATCTTTACGCAATTTAAAACTCTTTTTAATCATCCAAATATCAGCAGGATTCCATTTATCATCACCTGTGATTCCACTTCCACTTTTAAATTTACGCCAATTACTATAGATAGAATCTACAAGAGAACCACCACGATAAAATTTAAAATTTTTACCACTTGCAGCACCAGGAACTTCTGAGAAAATTAAGTTAGCGGTTAAAACCACACTTCTGAACCAGTTCTCATCTAAACCCTTCATACAGGCTTCTAAAGTTCGGTCACAATCTGCATCACCAATAGTTTGTTTTGTAATCTGTGATACATCTACCAAATCTTCACCAAAATGTTGTCTTGTAGCGCAAGCATATGCTTGTAAACTTTCTGCAAGAGCAGTAATTTCTGAACCAGCACCAGAAACTTTACCTTCTGTATCATTATTGACTTTTGTTGGGATTCTCATTTACCTAGTTCTCCATTTAACTAGGTATTTATCCTACCTGAATTATCGAATTATGTCAAGCACTTTATCACCAGTCCAAACTTCTTGTTCTGTACGAATACGACCTTCAGTCTTTAACGTATCAAATCGATTGATAGCCTTCTTACGCCACCACTCTGTGATGTTGGCCAGATTATGTTTCTCATAGTTCTCACCTGGAATTAACTTATCAGTCTTTCCATTTACAAAATCAACCATATTCTTAAATCCATAGTCAGAAATAAAGTACCGTTTTTGTTCGTTTAAATTCTTGGCATTGTCAATAGTCTGTGCAAACTTAGCAGCCTCTGGCGTGCCTTTGAGGCCAATCTTAATCATAGACACCATTGCATTAGAAATCTTCAACTTGCGTGACGAAGCGCCTTCTGGTGCCAATGGTTCACCAATAATGCCTTCTATGTATTCTTTGAGGTCACTATAAGTTTTACCATGCAACATCGGTAAGAAATCACTATCAGTTAACCCTTTGAAACGAATCAGAGGTTTCATACCATCATACTGTGATACTGCTTTTGAAGAACCATACAAACTGGTTGTCTCAAACAAGCAGGTGGTCATCTTATACTTTTCATCCAACATTCTCCGCACTTCATGTGTTGTACAGATGGCTGCAAGTAATTTACCACCAAGATAATTAAAACCAAATGGTTGTGAAGGCACAATCACGAAACCCATGGCCGCACATTGATTAAACAATTGAGCACCACCTTCATGTTGTGTGAATACTTGACCTAGCATATTATTACGAGGTTTACAATTGATAACAGGAGAACCAAGACGAATGAAACCAACCCACTTCTGTGACTTCTTTTCAAACACAGCCAGTCTCAAACACCGGCCAGGAATACTGGTCATATTTGAGTGACTAGAAATCATATTAAGATAAATGTCCCATCTATCTTGTGGCAACTCAAGGATTTCAAATTCCATATTAGCGGGTGACATGGTAAAATCAGAGAACAAATCTTCTTCTGGTCCCATGCCAGGCAAAGTAAATGGTCTTTCTGCCATTGAGTTTAGTTTTTGTTCACGCATGTATTCATCAATACGACCAAACTTATCAAAGTAGTTTGAGAATACATCAGCACAATGCACCGCTTGTTCTTTAGTTAGCGTCATACTTTAAAACCATCAAAGTTTTTTCTACGTTCACGATTACCAAATGTATTCAAAGGCTTGTCTTCAACTTTACCTGCATCAACAATATCATTCTGTGCAGAGTCTTCAACATCATACAGTCTCATCTTTGATCTAT
>Ga0304730_1001152_pt1 | contig 20643 bp, 29 predicted proteins | sample M_130628_MF_Meta_FD_190474 | JGI IMG/M metagenome (GOLD analysis project Ga0304730, IMG submission 190474) | Freshwater microbial communities from Lake Montjoie, Canada to study carbon cycling - M_130628_MF_MetaG (v2) (version 2) | ecosystem: Environmental > Aquatic > Freshwater > Lake | place...
GATCAACCCTGAGAAAAAAATTTCCCAGACCATGCCTTGGGAAAAAACCCACTTTGGATTCCAGTTTCGCCCCGGCGAGGTCACCGTCTACGCAGGCGGAAACGGCGGCGGTAAGTCGATGATCACCGGAATGATTGCGCTTGGACTGATCAAACAACGCCAGAGGGTGATGATTGCTTCTTTCGAGATGAAGCCCAAGCGCACCCTGTATCGGATGCTCCGACAGTTTGCCGGGGAGAACCCAGAGGCACCCCGCTACCTCGGCAAAGAAGCGTATCTGAAGGGCATTCTGGATCGCCTGCAACTGTTCGCCTACGACAAGTTGTGGCTGTACGACCAGCAGGGCACGGTGACCAGCCAGCAGGTGATTGCGGTGACCCGATACAGCGCCGTCGAGTTGGGGTGCCAGCACATCTTTATCGACAGCCTGATGAAGTGCGTCAGTGGCGAAGACGACTACAACGCCCAGAAGATGTTCGTCGATGAATTGACATCGCTGGCGCGTGACCACAACGTCCACATCCACCTTGTCCACCACATTCGCAAACTGGCAAACGAAGAAGTAAAGCCAAGCAAAAGCGATTTAAAAGGGAGTGGCTCGATCAGCGATCAGGTGGACAACGTTCTGCTCGTGTGGCGGAACAAAAAGAAGGAGCATGACGCGCAGTTGGGGCCGGTGGACAAGTTGACCCCGGACGCGATGGTCATGTGCGAGAAGCAACGCAACGGGGAATCCGAGGATTGGTTCTCGTTCTGGTTTGACCGGCCAAGCCAGCAGTTTTTGGAATACGCAGACGCAGTGCCGATGACATTTGACAACGGGGGCTTCTGATGTATCTGACGTTGCCTTGGCCTCCTTCGGTCAACACCTACTGGCGCACCGTCAACGGTCGCATGATCATTAGCCTGAAGGGGCGGGATTACCGGAAGGCGGTGGTTGACCAACTTAAATGCCAATACAAAGGTTGTTATTTTGACGGGTTGTTACGGGTGACGATAGAGGCATGGCGACCGGACAAACGCCGCCGGGATATAGACAATCTTCTCAAAGCAACGCTCGATAGTCTGGCTTACGCCGGCGTATATGACGATGACTCACAAATTGTAGACCTGCGTATTTATTGGGCACCGGACATCGGTGGAATGCTGAAAGTAAAAATAGAGGAAATCGAATGAAAGAGGAACCACAACTGGTGGATGTGTTTGCACTGTTTGCGATGCTGGCAATACTGAAAACGGCAAACAAGTCTGCTTTCCCGCACGAAATCGCGCAAGCGGCATACGAGTTTGCAGAAGCAATGATGGAAGAAAGGGAGAACCATGTTGACTAGCATTTTGTTTTGGGCACTCGCGTTGACAGGCGCATTGTGCTGGCTAGTCATGATGAGTTTTATTTGGTTGGTTTGGAAAACTGACGGGGGGAGGAACGTAAGCAATGATTGAAGAACGCGATCCAAACAAGGCAATCGATTACATATGCTTGAACGGCAGGACGTTTGCAAAAGCGAAAGCGGAAAGAATGTACATCGAGGAATATCGTAAAAGCCTTAAAGCAATTTTGATGAAACGCTCGACCGAGAACTCCATTGGGGCGCAGGAACGGGACGCTTACGCACACCCCGAATATCAAGAATTGCTCAAAGGGTTAAAGGAAGCAGTTGAGGTCGAGGAAAAATTGAGATGGGATTTGATTGCCGCGCAAGCGGTGGTCGAGATATGGCGCACACAACAGGCAAACAATCGAGCAGAAGGGAAGGCCACATTATGAAGACACCAGAAGACGAGGCATTTGATTTTGTTGAACGCGCTATGGGTTGGCGAAAACGTCAGATTGAGGTGAACGTCAGTATCGATGACGCATTCAACGATTGGAAACACAGTCACCGGCCAGAAGAGGCTGGGTTGGAACGTAGGGCATTTCATGCGGGGTGGGTAGCGGCGATGAGAAAGAAATATGACTGAGGTGAAGGCTCAAGTATGTCAATCGTGTAGGCGAAGGCCGGCGACGACGAAGAAACTGACGAAAGACAATCGATTGCAATGGCGGTGCCAGACTTGCGTCAATCTTAAAAACAAATCCGGATTCAAGGGAAAGGAATGAACGAACTGATCATTGAAATGATGACCACGCACGGCGAGATGTCGCTGATTGAAATCCAGCGCCACTTCCCAAACGTCAGCAGAAAAACAATGTCGAGCGCGGTATCTCGAATGGTTGATGCTGAACTGTTGACTCGCCGCAAGGCATTTACTGAAATGGGCAACAAGTGGCTGTACTGCTTAGTTGATCGCGGCCCGTACTTGCTAGGTGAGCCTGACTACTGCTACTACCTGCGAACCTTGCCAAACCACAGCGTAGGCATTGATGCATGACGACACTAAAGGAAAAAAAGCACATGAGCCGCGTGGCCGAGTTGGGTTGCGCGGTGTGCAGGAGGATGGGCTATCAGGGCACCCCGGCTGAACTGCACCATCCAAGGCGTATGGCAGGCGGCTGGGGGCGCTCCAGCCACATGAGTGTCATCCCACTATGCCCGGAGCATCACAGAGGCTCTACGGGCCTGCACGGCCTTGGTACGAAGGGTTTTGAAACGCACTACGGGTATGACGAAGCCAGCCTGCTGGCGGAAACGCTCGAACTGTTGGGTATTAGGGAAACTACCTAGAAAATATTTTCACAAACCGCTTGACAGCGTTTAACACGGTGTTAAACTACCTCCATCGACACAGCAATTCCGCACAGTCGATGAAGCGAAGGAAACAGCGATGAACAACGATCTTAACCTCAACAGCGTCGATACCCTCGGTGCCCTGCTTGCCCAGATTGCAGACCTGACCAAACAGGCAGAAAAGATCAAGGACGACATCAAGAACACTGCCAGCGCAGGCGGTGCCAAAGTCTACGAGGGTGCCTTGTTCAAGGCCACCTACATCGAGTCCAACCGCTCGGTGTTCGACAAGGAGGCATTCATCAAGGAACACGGTGCCGAGGCATACGCCAAGTTCACCAAAGTCAGCGCAGTGTTCTCTGTCAAGGTCACATCGAAGTAAATCAACCGCCCCCTACGGGGGGCTTTTAAAGCGAAAGGAAAGCGAAATGAAAAAGCAAATCAAAAACCCCCACGTTGGTCAACTGATCGTTGTCACACAGCACCCAGAGGCGACCGTCTACACAGTTGCCGAGGTCGGCGGGATGTGGGTAATCCTGCAATGGCGGGAAGGCACCAGACACTGCTCAGAGGCGTATGACAGGTTCAACCTGTTTGAGCCAACAATGGCTCAGATCGAGTACAGCATCCGCGCAGTCGGGCCACTGGTGCCGGTCAGCGAAATCGTTGAGTGGGCATAACGTAACCGGGGGGGCAACCCCCCTTCCAAGGGCTTGCCAAGTCCTTGCCAAGGGCTTGGTTTTAATTCAAGAGGAGAGAACGATGCGGAACGAATACACCAAAGGCTTCGATGATGGGGTTGACTTTTTGATGACCGAAATAGAGCGGTACATCGCACACCGGGAATACGAACCCCGGATTGCCACGCCCCTGAAACGGTTGCTTGAACACCTTCGGATGGAGAAGCAGGACACTAGGGAAACTACTTAGAAAAAAAGTTCACCGGGGTGCTTGACACCCCTGTTTGTTTAATCTACAGTTACACCCATGCACTGAACTTCTCAATGCACTAACAGCGTAGGAAAGCGAATCATGGAACAACTCTTCACCCGCACCGGCACCGAATTCAAGGGCACCGTTGACTTCAACGATGCAGGCAAGCCGATCCGTTTTGTTGACATCACCTGCGACCGTTGCACGGTTTTCCAAGGCCAACGTGTCTGGTGCCGTGGCACAGAGAATGGCCGTCCGTTCTCATTCACTGGCTTCGATTGCTGGACTTGCGGCAACACTGGTGTTCGCGGCACACGCAAGGAGCGCCTGTTCACCGCCGCTGAATTGGCCCGTGCCAACAAGGCCGCTGATACCCGCGCCGCCAAGAAGGCCGAGAGCGAGCGTATTGCCCGTGAAGCCGCTGAAGCCGCTCGCGCTAGCATCGAGGCCAACTACCGCGCAGTCAACGCTGACTTCCTTGCCAAGTTGGCAACCCTTTGCACGGGCGACGGTTCGCAGTTCTGGGATCGCTTTGCGGCTGACCTGCTGGTTGCGTTCAAGAACCCTTCAGAGCGCCAAGTGGCTCTGGTCGAGGGCGAGGTACTCAAGCGCCGCCAGAACGCTACCAGCGCCCATATCGGGGCCGTGGGTGACAAGATCACTGTGACGGTCACCGTCGAGCGCGTGTTCAGCCTGCCATCGGTTTTCTACGGTCAGGCTACAACGTGGGTTCAGATTTGCCGGGATGAGCAGGGCAACGTGGTCACCTACAAGGGCAGTGTGTACTTCGGCAACAAGGGTGACACCGCAACGGTTAAGGCCACCATCAAGGCCCATGAGTTCTACAACGGCGTGGCCCAGACCGTCATCCAGCGCCCTAAGTTGATCGATTAAAAAAAGTTTGCAGAGGGGGTTGACAGCCCCCTTTGTTTAATACATAGTTACACCCATGCACTGCATTTCGTAGTGTTTCAACAGCGAAGGAACAGAGATGAACAACTTAGCAAACCGTCTGACCAACGTGATGGACTACCACCCAAGCATCGGTCTGGCAATCATCGAAGAGCGTAGCCGCCTGCTTGGCACGACCACTTTCAAGTCATTTTTCATTTTCGAGGACAACAGCGTGATCGTGCGTGACGGGAAGGGTTTCTGGTACAGCGAGACCCTTGAGTTTGCGAACGACGAAATCAGCGAGAACTGGCTCTAAATCAATCCGGCCCCTACGGGGGCCTCTACAGCGAGGCAACAAAGAATGACGATACATACCATAATCGACACTGATCTCGTGCGCATCATTACGGATCATTGGGAAAACGATTTGCTTTGGCTGGAAATGGAGTGCGGTAGCGCAAGCATTCACGCCGTCATTACCCCGGATGAGACTAAACGTGTGATCGAGGGGTTGCAAAAGGTTCTAACTTGGATGGAGGCGAGAGATGGCAAAACGTAACCCAGTAGTCCGGGACTTGATCCAGCGGCCTCCTCGTGGGGCCGGCAAGCACAAGGACAAACGCAAGAGGGAGAAGCAAAATGAGAATCGAAGCAACGATTCGTAGGTTCACCATACTCGTCATTCCCGAAGAGTGGTGCTGGGCTGAGTACGCTGACGGCCAATATGGCTTGGCGATCACATATTGGCGACGGGCCAAATGGCAATGGGGAGTGCGCTGTAGCTTGTTGTGGGGCCGCAACCGCCCGTTTGTTCGGGTCACAACCTACTCGTGCCCGATTGTAGGCACGGCAGGCACTGTAAGCCCCTTGAAGTGCGTTCTGCCTCATACCAACGCGCACTTATATCGTTGGCGCAGGGATTAGGGTTTGTCCCTACAAAATAATTTACCAAACCCCTTGCACAGATTTAATTTGGTGTTAAACTATCCTCACTGACCAAGCAATACCGCAAGGCAGTCTCAAAAGCGAAGGAAACAAAATGAACATCATCGAAACAGTCACCGCCCGGATCGAAGAGTACCGCGCAACCAACAAGAACCCTTGCAAGAACTACGCGACCAAGGAAGCCGCAGAGAAGGCACTGATCGCCGCCTCCACCAAGGCCGGCGCGTACTTTGACAAGAACGGCACACCAGCCCGTCACGTTGTGTTTTTCATCGAGGCGTGGGGCCGATGGGTGGGCGCGATGGACTACTCAGAACTGTTGAGCCGCAAGACCGCTCGCGGCGGCTACATCGGCGCAGTCCCCGGCTTCTACACCTACTAATCCAACAGGGGGCACCAGCCCCCGCCCTCAAGGAGAAACGGAATGTTTGAGACTTATTACAGCCGCTCCCAGAAACTCTGGGTCGCTTACTACAAAGACTTCATTGGTCAACTGGGCGATGCTCAGTACGGCAACACAAAAGAGCAGGCGGTGTTCCGCCTTGGCCTTGAGGTTGGTGCGCGGCCAGAGGACTACAGCCGGCCACTGGGCGAATACTTCGCGGCACAGGCTGAACACTTCGCCACAAAGGAGTAACCCAACGGGGGGCTAACCACCCCCTATCAGGGTTTGTCCCTAGAAAATAATTTGCAAAACCGCTTGACACAGTTTAATACGGTGTTAAACTTACCTCACTGGCCAAGCAATCACGCAGTCAGAACCAGCGAAGGAAAAGCGAAATGAGTCGATATGCAAACTACCGCGCCGATTGGGAAGCCAACAACCCGAATGTTGTTCAGCCTCAGATTGTTCGCGCACTGCCAGACCTAGACGGCGCACAGCGGGTCGCAGGCTACCGTGTTTGGGACAACCGTGGTCAAGCCTACCGGCTGGCAAACGGGTCTGTGTTGGAGATTGGTTACTCCCAAACAGGCTCCGAGTTGTACGCCCTGTTCCCAACCGAGCAAGCGTTCGACGGCTACCGGAAGCCGTTGTCATCAAACGAGTTCTACGGCTAATTAACATCAGGGGCTTCGGCCCCCAACCGAATCGAAATCGAAAGGAAAGCGAATCATGGCATTAGATAAAGAAACCATCATCAGCACCGAGAACGGTGTTCGCGTGTCAGTCTCCGCATGGGACGACGATTGCACTTGGCTACACTTGGGGATGCGCCACGGCACAGGCCACGCTATAATGACCCGCGCAGAGGTTGAGCAGTTGGTGGCCGGCCTGCAAGCTATCCTCGCTCTGGAAGTGGCAGAATGAACAAGCGCGAAATCGACGAAATGATGGCCGACCTGCCCAGCCAGCAACCCCAAGAATCGTTGCTGTCTAAGGTGATCATTGGTATAATGTTCATTCTGTTTCTGCTGTTCTGGCTGTGGGTGCCAGACTTCGAGCCAGATTGTTTCGACCAGTTCAATCGGGTCGTTGCCTGCGAATCGCAAGCGAAGTGAAACCAAGTCGGTTCCCGGTGGAGGCCGGGGCCAAGACGCATGGGGAGTGGGTTATAGAATCGGTCATTGTGCCTCTGAAGGGTCTGGTGTCTTGCAAGTAAACCAGCCACAAGCATTTCATCCCGATGAGACTTTGGGGTCGCGGCCCAAAACAGTCCCCAGCCGTGTTGGTGTTAGCAAAGGCTGATTTGCCTGTTGGGCACTCATCCCTCTTCGCCAAAAGGGATGACCGAAGAGTTGGGGGGAAGAGTTGGCTACTCTCTGCCCAGCTCTCCGTGGTTTACGCCACGGTCGACAGCAGTTAAATGGTAAGCCGGGGATCAGCGCCGGCCACCAACAATCTATCTGGCGCACCAGAAGCGAATCGATTACACTCGGATCAATTCGTCAACTGGGGAATACGGGTTATGCCAGAAACCACCGTCAAAACACGCAAGAGAGCCTCGCCAAGCGCCGCAAAGGCCAAGCCGAAGGCCAAGGTAGCCGCGCCGGCAAAAAACCCGCTAGGCAGGCCCACAACGTATAGCGCCCATATCGCTTCTGTCATCTGCACTCGCATAGCAGAGGGGGAGAGCCTAAGAGAGATAGTGAAGGATGCAGGGATGCCAGATCGGTCGGTGGTTTACGACTGGTTGTTGCGCCACCCTGAGTTCGCCGACCAATACACACGCGCTCGTGAAGAACAGGCCGACACGCTGGCTGATGAAATCATCGCCATCGCTGACGAACAGCCTGAGATCATCGCGGTGACCGACAAAAAGACCGGGGCGCTGATCGAGCATAAGTTGGATGGCGCTTTCCTTCAGTGGCAGAAGAATCGCATCGATGCCCGGAAGTGGACGGCCATGAAGCTGAAGCCGAAGAAGTATGGCGACAAGCTGGCGCTGGGTGGTGATGGTGACGCTCCGCCTATTAAGACAGAGGAGACATCGTCGAGCCGCCTGTTCGAGATCATACGCAACCTAGAGATGGCGAAACGTGCTGGCTGAACTGCTAGACGCAGAGACAGCCGCCGAGTTCGACTCGTGGGAGGAACACGACCGCATTGCCCTGATCGCCCACGCTGAGTGGGTGCAGGGTGCCCACCGCTATCAGGTGCCGCCGCCATTAGAGCAGGATTACACGGTCTGGGTGATGCTCGCGGGGCGGGGAGCGGGGAAGACCAGAAGTGCCGCCGAGGCGCTGTGGTGGTGGTCATGGAGGCACCCCGGCACGATGTCCATCGTGGTGGCCCCGACATCGGGCGACTTAAAGTTCACCTGCTTCGAGGGGCCGAGCGGCCTGCTGGCCTGCATCCCGAAGCCGCTGGTGGTGGACTACAACAAGCAAGACCACCTGATCACATTGAGCAACGGCTCGAAGATCAGGGGCGTGTCTGCCGACTCATATGAGCGCCTGCGCGGTATTAACTCATCCTTCGTTTGGTGCGACGAGTTGGCCGCGTTCCACTACATCCAAGAGGCGTGGGACATGATGGTGATGGGCTTGCGTATCAAGCCTGACAACCAGCCGCACAGCCAGCCGCGCATCATCGTGACGACTACGCCAAGGCCGAAGGATCTGATCCTTGATCTGGTGGGCCGCGAGGGCGACGATGTGGTGATCGACCGCGCCACCACCTACGCCAACGAGGCCAACCTAGCGCCCACGTTCAAGCGCCAGCTAGAGCAGTACAAGGGAAGCAAACTGTACGAGCAGGAGGTAATGGGGGCCATCATCGACCTTGAAGACGGCAAGGTGGTCAATCGGGCCATGTTCCGCCTGTGGCCGGGGAACAAGCCGTTCCCACGGTTCGAATACATCATCCAGAGTTATGACTGTGCCTTCACGGACAAGGAACACAACGATCCGACCGCGATGACCACATGGGGCGTGTTCAAGCCGCAGGACGGCCCGATGTCTGTCCTGCTGATCGACTGCTGGGCTGAACACCTGACATTCCCCAGCCTGAAGCCGAAGGTGATCGAGGAGTGGCGCGTGTCGTATGGCGAGGGCAAAGAGGCCAAGCGCCCTGACCTGATCCTCGTGGAAGAGAAGGCGGCAGGCATCAGCCTGATACAGGAACTGCGTCAGATGCACCTGCCTGTGCGGGGCTACAACCCCGGCAGGGCCGACAAGATGCAAAGGCTCCAGATCACCGCCTCGATCTTCACCACGGGCCGCGTATGGCTTCCTGAGAGCGATACCCACAAGGGCTATGTCCGGAGTTGGTGCGAAGGGTTCCTGTCCCAACTGTGTGCCTTCCCCGATGCCGCGCATGACGACTATGTGGATAGCGCAACGCAAGCGATTCGGTTATTAAAAGACATGGGGTGGCTCGACATCAATCCTGAACCAAGGGATAATGATGACGATGATTATTTAGAATATACCCAGCCAAAACGAATTAACCCATATGCGGCATAAACCATGAGTGACTTACGCAAAGCCGGCAATGCTTGGTCTAAACTCTATGCAAAAGCCCTTGAAGCGGCAAGGGCAGAGAAGAAGGCAGGCGCATTGGGTAGCCGTGAAACGAGCGTAGGCTTACAAGCTCCTGCGGTTGTAGTCCCTTCTGGGCTTAACGAACTCAAAGAAGCCGTAAAGAACAAACGCGGCAGTTTTGGGGCAAAGCGTGTTGAACGAGCGGCTGACGAAATAAAAAACCTTGAACGGCTGTACACAACTGATGCTTTGAAAGAGGCGTTTATTGGCGACAACGCAAGAGCGTTGATGACAATGAACCCAAGCGATTTTGAAAGATATGCAACGCCAATCCCAAAAGGAATAAGTGGGCCGCAGGAATTTAGAGGGTTTGGCAACCAATTTCATGACGAGTCTATGAAGGGCATGACGTTGTCTGATTATTTAGACAACTTGGCAAATGTAAAGGGCGGGTTTGCTGACGTTCCGTATCTGATAATCAACAAAGAAGAACAGGGGTTGCCCTTAACTCCATTTATTTCGGGGCACGAAGGCAGGCATCGTAATCGGGCGTTGGCAAAGCAAGGCGAAGAGGCAGGGCTTGTTCAATTATTGCCGCGTTCTGAATTGAGAGAGCCATTTCCTCGGCGTGATCAAGAAGAATACATTGAAGCGTTGAGAAAAGAACTTGGCATGACTGATGATTTGGTTTTGCCACAAAAGTACAATGAAGCAACGGAATCGTTGTTTGACAAACAGATCCAACGCCCTGCAATCAAGTTGCCTGATATTTACGCAGATGGAGGCAAGGTAGCCAAAGGCATTATGGGCGCATTGGCTCAAGCTACTGATATGGCTAAAGCGGAGAAGGCCGCGCTCAAAGTAAAGCCGCCAAGCGATAACATTGCGACGGTCACAAATTCAAACTTTTATTACCCCAAACACATTGGCAATCAGACGCTGAAGGTCAATGACGTATCGGGCGGGGTCAGGATGTCTGACCCGCACGAGCGCAAACGGGTAGAGGCGCTCGCGCAGAAGATGTCTGGCCCCAGCGGCTATATCAGTCGGATCATAGTTGATCACAACAACAACGTAATTGAGGGCCAGCACCGTCTTGAGGCGTTGCGGCATCTGGGCATCGAGGATGTGCCCGTATACAAGATCGAGGATTTGTCGGACACGATGCCGGTTGCCAAGATGGAAGAGGCGCTCAACGCCGTTGGGCCAATCCACCCGGATCATGCGGGGCAGTTGGTTAGTTATGCCCTTGAGGGCATCGCTGAACATGGCCTTGAGAAGGCGCGAACGATGGACTACGGCAAGTACCAGAAGTTCTACGAGGCCGCGCTCGATGCGGCAACGCCAGAGGTGGGGAAGTCGGATGGCGGCAAGATCACGAGAGGCTTGATGGGTGCCCTCGCCAAAGCAAAAACAATGGCGCAAGCGGAGCGCGATGCAAACCGTACTGAGTTCCTTGAAGGTAGCGCCGCCCAGAAGCGTTTGTACCACGGGACAGGAAGCGACATTCAGGAGTTTGACAAGAGCAAGATCAAGCGCCCAATGTTTGGCGAGGGGTTCCATCTGGCTGAGTCGCCGGCTTTGGCAAGTTTCTACGCCGGCCAATTCAAGGAAGGCCAAAACGTAATGCCAGTTCACGCGGCAATCAAGAAGCCGTTTGAACTGAAGGACATGAGCAAGTGGTACGACATTCCCGGCAACACCGATGCGGAGAAGACTGCATGGATCAAGTCGCAAGGGTATGACGGCATCAAGTACAACCACGGCGCACCGTACAACGCCCCGAATGAGTCGGGGACTGGCTGGGTAGCCTTTGAGCCAAACCAGATTAAGTCAGCGACTGGGAACCGTGGCACCTATGACCGGAGCCAGAACGACATCAATAAGGCAGACGGCGGCAAGATCGCCAAGGGCGTGATGGGGGCGCTGGCAAAAGCCAAACAGATGGCACAAGCAGAGAAAGCCATCCCAGCGCCAATACAACGATCAATTGATCAGGGGTACAACCACGGTTGGTATCACGGCACAACTGGCGACATCAAGTCATTTGATCCCAAGTTGCGTGGCGAAAGCACTAATGCCAACAGCGCCAAGAAAGGCTTCTTCTTTGCAAGAGACCCAAAGTCGCCGCCCAAGCATTTGCAAGTCAAATCGAACGATCCCGAAGCAATTGAACTGCTTCGACGGTTTGGGATGTCGGAAGAAGATATAGCAAAAAACAACGCTGTGTCGTTTGAAGGGCACGGGAGTTCAACGGCATCGGACTATGCTGGCCTCGGCGGAGGCAGGGATTATAAAGAAGCGATGAGAAACGCTTCGTTAGCAAAAAAACGTGGAGATTGGGACGCTTACGACAAATACACTCAAGAGGCAGAAGCGGCTGTATTTGGCGAACGGGATTATCGTCAAGGTTTGGTTGCCAAACACGGTGACGCTAGGGATCAACTGCTTCATTCAATAGATCAAGCGTTTAGTTATGGTAGACCAGAAGCATATAAAAATATGTCACAAGAGGACTTAACAAATCTTGATCAGACGCGACAGCGACTTATGCCATATAGTTGGTATATGCACGAAAACGCTCCGTTTGAAAAAATACTTGAAGAAGCCTCAAAGTATGGAACTGAAAGCCAATTACAAAATCTCGCTAAAGAAATAAAAAATTTTAAATCAGTTACAAATGAACGGCGGCTTGCTGACGTAGAACAAGGCGCAAACGTATTGCCTGTTGCATTGAGGTACAAGAATCCGTATGTGCATGATTTTGGTGGCGCATCGTATCGAGATGAGTCATATTCCGATTTGATCGACAGGGCATTGGCAGGCGATCACGATGCGCTGTTGTTGCTGAACACGTTCGATCCGGGTGGCGGCACACCCAAGATGATTGACGTTGGCGTTGTGTTTGAGCCAAACCAGATCAGAAGCCGGTTTGCCCAGTTCGATCCAAAACACATCGAGTCAAGCGATATTTTAAAGAAAACCGGCGGGGTACTTCACATGGCTGATGCAGGCAGAGTAACCAAGGGCATCATGGGGGCGTTAGAAAAGGCTCGCAAGATGTCGCAAGAAGATCAAGTGGCTCAAATAGTTGGTGGCGCGGCGCGAGCGGCTGGCATGAAAGCCCCGGTTACGGCAACCAAAGATTTAACCGACCTTGAAGATTTTGCTTATTCAATTAACGATTCGATCAGGCAACGCTCCGCCGATATGCAAAATTTGGTTGAATCGATGCCGTATAAGTACGGCAAAGGGCAACGTGTATTTACAGAAGACAGCGCACGAAAAAATTGGCCCCCTCTGACTGTGCTTGGTCGCACGTTAGACGGCAACAGAATAATGAGGGAAAACCCTAACGATTTCCGAAGTAAAAAAATCATTGACGAGGCGACAGGCAAGGCCAAGCGCACACCGTATGAACCGGGGTACAAAGTCAGGCTTGAACATAGCCCAGAAGACTGGTCAGAGTTTGTGATACCTGAGTCGGCAATTCTAGGCAATGTTGATATGGCTGACGGCGGGAAGGTTGGCCGAGGCATCATGGGTGCATTGACCAAAGCCAAGGAAATGGCAATGCTTGAACGCAAGGCGGCGTTGGAAGCGTCAGAACGCGCCTTGCCGATGCGCCTAGCGCGAGCGCCAGCAAAGTCTGATGCAGAGATTGCGTCACACGCAGAGCGGGTTGGCCGGCAGATGCTTGGCGAACACGTTATGAGCGGCAAACCGGGGAAGACGGTCAATCTTGCTGGGCGCTCGATGAAAGAGAACGACCGGATCAAGGGCGTTCAGTATGAGTTGAAGCCGACCAAGGACTTGCCCAAGTCTGAGGTAGTCGAGCCACGGATCGGGGATGTGAATGTGGCGTTTCCCGGAGACTATACGCTGTCCGACGTTGAACTGGTGTCTGTGAACGGCAGGCCAATTAGATCAAAACAAGAAGGCGGATCGCGGTACGGTCAAGGCAAGTTAGACATGGAAGAGCCTGTGTTTTGGGCATCTGGTGAAGGCCCAGCGCAACTAGCTCAAGACAAAATCACCGACTCGGCGCATTTTTTTGACCCGGAAAGGGTAATGGCTCATCACCTCGCAATGGGGCCGGTAGCCACCAATTTTGCCCAGCATTTTGCAGATGCAAACCTCCGAGGCATCGACTTCAGCAGAATGTCAAAAGACGACATCGACAAGTTTGACAAGATGATCGCCGCTGGGTATGAAAAGAAAAACAAAAAGACTGGTGAGCGCCAACTGTTTGCGTTTCCAGAATGGCCCGGAATTGCCAATCTTGAAGAATCATACGAAGCCATGAAAGCAGACCCGGAACTGCGAAAGTGGTTTAATTCGCGCATGAAAACGCCAAAAGACACTAGCGCCAGCAATTTGCCCAACGGTTTGGATACTCAATGGGCTATTACCAGCCCCGACCTGCGAAACATGGAAGTCAACCTGACCGGCCATTCGGTTGGTGAGATGGTGCCAGAAGCGGCGCTTACGGATACGGCCAACCACAACACTTACGAGAAGGGCATCCGGGGGCTGTACAAGGGCCACCAAGAACTGCTGACACCGTTTGCCTTGTCGTTCCCTGATGCCGCACAGCACATTGCCTCAACGCAAAACCCAAGCGATTTTACGGGGACAATTCAGAAAGTGTTCCCGCACCAGATCGTTGATCAACAGCACATTGACGAACTGGGCAAGTATTACGAGAAGCTCAACAAAGTGCTTCAAGGTAAAAAGAAAGACGGCGGTCAAATTGCCAAGCCAAAAAAGCCAAACCCACACAGTGAGTTCCACCGCAAAATGGCGGATGGCGGTTACTTTTGGACTGACAAGGATTCACCCGACAACTTTTTGAAAGTCAGGCACAAGGCCGAAGGCGGTGATGCCGACGATGTCAGCATTAAGGACATTGCCAGAAACTTGGGCAAACTCGCCAAGGAGCAGGGTAAGGAAGAGTTGTCGTCGCTCAAGAAACCACGCGCAATGACGGACATTGGCAACCGTGGCATTCTCGCGCCAGCACTTGGTGCCCCTGTGGATCTGATCAACATGGGCTTGACGGGCATTGATGCGCTGTCTGGCATGATGGGAAAACCGACTCGGTTAGCGAGTGAAAAACCATTCGCTGGTCAAGAGTATTTTAAAGACCTGATGAATGAGTACGGCGTGACTTCCGGGGAAGATCGCCCACTGATGGAAACCACGCTGAGTTTTTTTAGCCCCACGGGTATGATCAAAGGCGCTCAGAAGAGTGGCGAGATGGCAAAGAAACTGCCCGAATTTGTACGCAAAATTGAATCTGGCTTGGGATCAATGTCCAAGAAACACCAGTAAGATAGGACACACACATGGCAACCCAATTTCCAATTGACCCCAACGCCGAGCGTTTTATTGACGGCTTGAAGATGACGGATGACGGCGGAGCAATTGCCGACATCCCCGACGAAGACCTTGATGTTGAGGAACTTGAGGACGGGTCTGCCATTGCCACGATGGGCGAGTTCAAAGGCCCAACAGAAGACACCGACTTTTACGAGAACCTTGCCGAGACCATCAACCTCTACGATCTTGAGAAGATTGGGATGCGCTACCTTGACCTGATTGACAAGGACAAGGAAGCCAGAGAGAAACGCGACAAGCAGTACGAGGAAGGTTTAAAGCGCACCGGCTTGGGCGACGATGCCCCCGGTGGCGCAAACTTCTTTGGGGCCAGCAAGGTGGTCCACCCCATCATGGCCGAGGCTTGCGTGGACTTTGCGTCCCGCGCCATCAAGGAAATGTTCCCGCCTGACGGGCCAGTTCGCACCAAAGTGCTGGGCGAGGCAACGGACGCAAAGACCGAGACCGCCGAGCGTAAGCGCGACTACATGAACTGGCAGTTGACGGAACAGATTGAAGAGTTTAGGGACGAGCAGGAGCAGTTGCTGACGCAGTTGCCGTTGGGTGGCTCGCAATTCATGAAAATTTGGTACGACGACAGTAAACGCCGTCCGTGTGCTGAGTTTGTGCCAATTGACAACATGATTTTGCCGTTTTCGGCGGTGAACTTCTACACCGCGCAACGGGTAACGGAACAGCAGGATATAAGCGGCTGGGAGATGCAACAACGCATCGACCGGGGGTTGTATCGGGACTTTAGTTTTATCCGCGCCACCGACGAGCCAGAGCAGACCAAGTCGGAGAAAGCCAACGACAAGATTGAAGGCAAGGAATACAACGACAACGAGGACGGCCTGCGCCGCGTCTATCACATCTACACTTGGCTGAACATTGACGATGATCCGGTGACTAAGGGCGAGACCGCCCCGTACATTTTGATGATCGACGAACTCGAATCCAAGATTCTTGGCCTCTACCGTAACTGGGAAGAAGGCGACAAGACCATGACCAAGTTGGATTGGCTGGTTGAGTTCAAATTCATCCCGTGGCGGGGCGCATACGCCATCGGGCTACCTCACCTTATCGGTGGCCTTTCCGCCGCCTTGACGGGCGCTCTACGGGCCTTGCTGGACACTGCACACATCAACAACAGCGCAACCATGCTGAAGTTGAAAGGTGCGCGGATTTCCGGTGCCAGCCAGCAGATTGAAGTGACGCAAGTTACCGAGATTGAATCCGCCGTTGGCGTGGACGACATCCGCAAGATTGCGATGCCGATGCCGTTTAACCCGCCCTCGCCTGTCCTGTTCCAGTTGCTTGGGTGGATCACTGATGCCGCCAAGGGCGTGGTAACGACAGCCGAAGAGAAGATTGCCGATGCCAAGTCGACGATGCCGGTGGGCACCACGCAGGCGCTGATCGAGCAGGGAGCGGCGGTGTTCTCCGCGATCCACGCTCGCCTGCATGAGAGCCAGCGCAGGGTGTTGCAGATTGTTGGCCGGCTCAACCGCTGGTATCTGGACGAGCAAAAGCGCGGTGATGTGGTCGCTGACCTTGAGATCAAGCGCGAGGACTTCAAGCGTAACAGCGATGTAATCCCGGTTTCTGACCCGCACATCTTCTCTGAGACACAGCGTATTGCACAGATGCAGTCTGTGATGCAGATGTCAAAAGACTTTCCCGGTTTGTTTGACCAACGGGCAGTTGTAAACCGAATGCTCAAGCAGTTGAAGGTGCCCAACGTCAACGAACTGATACCGAATGCCAGCAAGCCGGTGGAGATGAATGCCGCCGACGAGAACAGTGCTATGGCATTGGGTCGACCGGCTTTCGCTTACCCGCGACAGGATCATTTGGCCCACATTCAAACCCACTTATCGTTTGCCCTAGATCCCGTTTTGGGATCAAACAAACTGATTGCGCCCAAGTTCATCCCCAACGCGCTGGAACATATCAAGCAACACATTCTGCTGTGGTACACCCAGAGCATGAGCCAGTACGTCCAAGGCAAGGGCGATGTGGACTTTGGCGGCTACGAGGACAGCCCGTTTGTCAAAGAGATCGACAAAGCAGTTGCATTGGCTTCCGGACACATGAAGTTGGACTCCCAGCAGGTGTTTGCCGGCTTGTTGCCTGCACTTGATCAGTTGGGCCAGATGATGCAAGCGTTCAAACCGCCACCTCCGCCGATGGATGGGGAAGCGCAGGCCGTGTTGCAGGCTTCTATGGCGGAAACCCAGCGCCGCGCCGCAGAAGATCAGGCAAGACTTGCCTTCGACACCCAAAAGTTCCAAGCGGAACTGAAGGCCAAGCAAGATGCAGAGCAGATTAAGGTGGCTATGAACGCCGAAAACAACCTGACTACCGAGCGCATCAAAACAGCAGAATTGACCGTGGACGAGGTCAAACTACGGCAGGAGCAAGAGGAGACTGCCGTGAAACTTAACCAAGAGACCCAACGTAACTTAGGAGATTGAAATGGACAAAAAAGTTAAAGAAATGCAGAGCGAGCAAGTCAGATACCGCACCCGCGTGGCGGCTGGCGCTTGGCTTGACGGACAACAAATGAAAGAGAAGCCAACAGCGACAATGCCTCTAGCAAATAGCGACCACGGGAATTTTTCCCAAAACAAGGGCGTTGACAAGAAAAACGCATGAGATATACGTCCGACTTCATTGGCGCTGTAAAAGCGCGTAAAGAGGCGGTGGTGCAGAGTTTGGCGGCGGGTAATGCCTCCGACTACCCTGCATACCAGCGTCTGGTCGGACATATCGCAGGTCTTGAAGAAGCCCTTGTCATCCTTGATAACTTACTGAAGGAAGACGAGTATGAGTGATAGCACGGTGGCTGGTAATTCAGCCGATTTGCGGGAAGCCTTTCCTGCTGTAGACCCCGGTGCAAAGCCCCTTGGCGCAAGAGTTTTGGTACAACTGCGCCGCACAAAGAAGACGGTAACGAGCATGGGGATTGTCTTGGTCTCGGAGACCAAGGAAACCGAAAAGTGGCAAAACATGGTGGCGAAGGTCATCGAGATCGGCCCGTTGGCGTTCAAGAAACGCGACACAATGGAGCCGTGGCCCGAAGGTTCGTGGTGTGAGGTTGATGATTTCATCCGAGTCCCGAAATGGGGCGGTGATCGCTGGGAAGTTCCAGTCCCCGGCGAAGAGAAGGAAGAAGATCCAGCGTTGTTCATGGTGCTGAACGACCATGAAATCATCGCAAAACTCACTGGTGATCCCCTTGCAATGAAGGCATTTATATGAGTGCCGATCAAGAACAAGAAGTCATCGTCATTCAGGAGGAGAAGGACGGCTCCGCAACGATTGACTTACCCGCAAGCATCCCGTCCCCCGATGCAAACCATGAGGAAGACTCCGACGAGGCAGATAACGCCGCCAGACAGGCTGAAATGGCCGCTGGTGGTGGTGTTGACCCTGCCGCTGAAGCCCTGAGAGAGCAAAAACGCCTTAAACGGGTCAAGCGTAAGGAGTATCACAAGCAAGTTTCGACTGAAAAAGACCACAAACTGGACTTTTTGAGTCGCCAAAACCAAGAACTGCTCGAAAGACTGTCGGTTTTGGAGAAAAAGTCGCACGGAAGCGACCTTGCTCGCCTCAATAAGGCTAAAGAAGACCAAGCCAACCGCATTCTGTTTGCAAAACAGAAGATTGCCGAGGCAACAAGCACCGGAAACGGTGAATTGCTGACTTCTGCACAGGAAATGTGGTTTGAAGCCCGTAGGCAGTACGAGGCGCTTGATGCAGTGATGAAGAAAGCTACTGCACAGCCTCGCCAACGGACAATTCAAGCGCCAGATCCGCAATTGCAACGTCATGCATCGGCTTGGATGGAAAACAATCAGTGGTACGACCCCAATGGGCGTGATCCTGATTCCCGCGTTGCATTAACGATTGACCAAGCAATGGCCGAGGAGGGTTGGAACCCCAAAACTCCTCAATATTGGCAAGAACTTGACAATCGCTTGCAAAAGTATCTGCCACACCGTTATACTGGAGAGGCAGACGAGAGACCAACTCAAAAGCGCCCAAGAAACTTCGTGACTGGGTCAGGCCGCGAGAGTGCGTCGAGTAGTGTGATTGGCAAGAATCAATTCGCTTTGTCGAGAGATCAAGTCCAAGCCATGAAAGATGCTGGAATGTGGGATGACCCGGAAAAACGCGCAAAGATGATTCGTCGCTATGCGCTTGAAGCCAAACAACTTAGGAGCTAAAAATGGATTCTCGTCTTAAAAAATCATTGTCTGCTGGTGGACGCGAAAGTCGCGCAAGTCTTGACTCAAGTCGAGAGGCCCCAGAAGCACAGTTCGTGTCTGCCGAAGAACGTCGCAAGATGTGGAAGGACGAATGGACACAAAGCGCATTGCCTGCTATTCCCGAAATCAAGGGGTGGCACCTTTGCTGGTTATCGACCACGAATAGTTATGACAGCATCGACAAACGTATCCGTTTAGGTTACGTCCCTGTGAAAGCAGAGGAAGTACCCGGAATGGAGAACAATAAAGTCAAAGCTGGGGAACACGTTGGATTTATTGCGTGTAATGAGATGCTTCTGTACAAAATCCCGATGGAACTGTATCAGGACGTAATGGCTCATTTCCACCATGAAGCGCCGCTTGAGGATGCGAACAAGATTCGGCTTCAGGCAGAGCAGATTCAAGGCCGCGATAGTTCTGGCAAGCCGTTAGGCCGTGTCGAAGGTGAAGGTTTAGAAGGCATTGATAAACCGATCCCGGTTCCGATTTTTACTTAACGGACTGGGTTTTTGAACTGATCAAGGAGAGACATATGTCTGCACTCAATCAGCCGTTCGGTCTGCGTCCTTCGTACCATCCTTCAGGGTTGGATCGTCCGGTCGCGCTTGCCAACGGTATCGCCTCTGGCTACAACACTGGTATTTTGAAAGGCCAGCCAGTAGCCCTCAACACGAGCGGTAACATCATCACCGCTACTGCTGGTAGCGCCTTCCAAGGTGCGTTTGCTGGTCAAGAATACACCGACTCGACTGGTCGCCGTATTGTCAGCAACCAATGGATTGCAAACACTGCATACCAGACCGGCTCACAAGTGACTTATTACTATTCTGACCCGAATATCGTTTACGACATTCAGGCTGATGGTTCTTTGGCACAAACTTCGATTGGCGATCAAGCAAACTTTACGAACGTATCCGCTGGTTCCACGACTACGGGTCTGTCGCAATGCACGATCTCCACATCCTTAGTGGGTACAAGCGCGGTTGGCGATCTTCGGATTGTTGGCCTTTATAACGCCGTTGACAACGCTTGGGGCGATGCTTACACAATTGTGCAAGTTCAAGTCTCGCGTAGTCAGTTCGTTGCCACAATCAACGCTATCTAAGGAGGTACTGAACTATGGCCGCTCCAATGCGTAGTACGGACTTCCGTAGCATCGTCGAACCCATTTTGAATGAGTGTTTTGATGGTGTGTACGATCAGCGTACTGATGAATGGTCTCGCGTTTTCCGCGAGCAAGAGGGTATCCCCCGTAACTATCACGAGGAGCCAGTCCTTTATGGATTCGGTGCCGCACCTCAATTGCCCGATGGAACACCTGTGTCCTATCAGCAAGGTGGTGTTCTCTTCCTGCAACGCTATGTGTACAACGTGTATGGCCTAGCCTTCGCGCTGACCAAAGTGTTGGTGGAAGACGGCGACCATATCCGTATCGGTCAGGTTTACGCCAAGCACCTCGCACAGTCTCTCATCGAGACTAAAGAGACGCTGTCGGCAAACGTGTTGAACCGTGCGTTCAACTCGTCCTACCCCGGTGGTGACGGTGTTTCGCTAATCAGCACCGCTCACCCAATCGTGAACGGTACGTTTAGCAACCAACTGGCAACCGCCGCAAACCTGTCGCA
>Ga0304730_1001154_pt1 | contig 20631 bp, 32 predicted proteins | sample M_130628_MF_Meta_FD_190474 | JGI IMG/M metagenome (GOLD analysis project Ga0304730, IMG submission 190474) | Freshwater microbial communities from Lake Montjoie, Canada to study carbon cycling - M_130628_MF_MetaG (v2) (version 2) | ecosystem: Environmental > Aquatic > Freshwater > Lake | place...
TCCGACCCGCTCCAAGCTGAATGTATGAAACAAAAAGCCCCAAGTGCGTATGACGAGTTTGTTCACTTTATCCACAAGCCTTGTTACCACCGTGTACTTGTGATTTACCAGTCGCCAAACCAACGCCGGTCGCCTTTTGCACGGGGGTGATCCGTGTGCGGTGTTTCTTGGGTTCAGTCCATGCAGACCATTTGCTATCCCGCCCTGAGGGATGCCGTCACAATAAAAAAAGCCACTTACAACTGCGTTCGGGTTGCACCCCCTGAGAATCCTCAGAGGCCAAAACGCATGTGTAAGCGGCTTTCCTAGGTTGTGTGCAACGACAACGGAACAGATCATATCAAAGATTTCCAATACCCGTCAAACAAACCACTCGGGATGGATTTCTTTAAGCTGAAACAAGCGCAAAGGTGGAATTTTGCCTCTCTTTTTCCACTTGAATACAGCAGGGTAAGTAAGGTTAAGTTCTTTCGCTATTTTGTAAAGCGTAGTCTTGGTTTGCAGCTCTTCAATGGTCATCGATATTCTCCTTTTTGATGTCGATAGGGAAATGATAGCACAGGCATATAATACCTGAGTTATGTATAGGGTTATGTTCACTAACTGTTTGACATTTACTTCGGTATAAACGACACTTCGATTGTCATTTTTGGCGTAACACAAAGGAGAGAGTGATGACATTTACAGCGACAGCAGAGTTTTATGGGGCAAGAACCCCAATGACCATTGCCAGGTATGAAGCCGCAACCCAAGATGAGGCGGTTGTTGGCCTCATAGATGAGGTTAAAGAGTTCTTTAGAAATGATGAAACCGATTGGTATGAAGACGTAATGATTTGTGTAAAGGCATCAGACATGATTGTCCGTACACCATTCACATATTGGGTTCATAAATTTTCTTGGAGCTTTTAATGTTTAACTTCAACCTTTTTTCAGGCAAAACTTACTACGAATCGGAAACAATTAAAGTGTCCGATAACGGCAACATTTTTACAAAAATGGGTAATTCATGGTTTGGTAGCAATGGTGACATTGTCCAAAAAATGGGTGACAACTGGACTAACCTCAATACTGGCGTGTCCTCTAACTGGGGCGACCCTTGGGAAGAAAAATGAATACACACTACAACATGGCAACCGCTGAATACACACGAGAGATCATGTACGAAGGAATCCATTTACTTTTGAGGTTCCACAAAGACATGCTTGACGAGTACGTCTTGGATGCTGTCTTGACCCCCGATGGCACAAACATCACGGACTTGGTTCGTACAAATGCTCTGACTTATTTTGAAACTTTAATTGAATCGAATTGAAATGGGATATTTATTTGGCTTGGCCTGCCTAGCGGCATGGTTTACACACATCTTCACTTGCTTCTCACAGGCAATGTGGGGATTCTTAATCGCTGGCGCATTGTTTTTTCCAATTGGAATCCTGCATGGATTCTTTCTTTGGTTTTCTTAAGAGGCACACATGAAGATGAAAACATTTAAACAAGAGTTGATCGACTACCACATGAAGTCCGATCAAGAGTATTGTTGTTATTGCATGGAAAGCAAAGACGACAAATATCATTGTTGCCAAGAAAATCATTTCATGAAGTTCAGCGACTTTGATGAATATGCACAAACTTGTTTTATTGAATGGGAATTAGATGAATATGAAAAGTGGCGTAGCAAACAAGGAGAAACGGTATGAATGAGCAAAGCAAAGCAAATCTAGAGGTATATGTAAAGTTGGCGGTGGCACGAGCAAAGCTTCGGGCAAGACCGCTCAAGAAATCGGGCTTGAATAAGTTTGCAGGCTATCATTATTTTGAGTTGGGTGACTTTTTGCACCCCACCCTTGAAATTTTTGATGAACTTGGCTTGGTTGGCGTGGTGTCGTTTACCAAAGATGAAGCTGAACTATGCATTGTTGACACTGAGAATGGCGGTCAAATCGTAATCACCAGTCCTTTTGGCTCCGCAGCATTGAAGGGTTGCCACGAGGTCCAAAACATTGGTGCGGTGGAGACTTATCAACGGAGGTACTTATGGGTAGCCGCCATGGAGCTGGTTGAGCATGATGCCTTGGATGCCACCACAGGACGCAAAGGTGATGCACCGATTATTACCCCTAAGGGTGGTATCGGAGATGATCTAGACAACGAAGTCAAAACCTATTTGATGGAGTTGGCAGAAAGCTGTCGCTCGTTGGTTGCAAATGGTCGCGCAAGGGAAGCCTATGACATGATCAAGAGCGAACAACTTGAGACAGATCAAGAGGTGTGGTTGTCCAGTCAAATGGATTCAGCCACAAGAAGCGCTATTAAAAAAGCGAAACCAGTCTAAGAGGAAATTATGGAAAAGAAAGCATTTGATCCTACTAACCGTGGGACATTAGCAAAGAACGAAAAGAAAATAGAGGCCACACATGCTGACTACAACGGTCAGTTAAACGTGGATGGAACAGACTACTGGATCAATGGGTGGATCAAGAAAGGCAACGAGGGCAAAACCTTCTTGTCTTTGTCGGTCAAACCCAAAGCGCCAGCAGCTCGTCAGAGTTCGGAGCCAACTCGCAAGAGTTCAGGCTTTGATGACATGAATGACGACATGCCCTTTTAAGTTTCAGGGGGGAAATTAAGTACCCCCGCCCCTTGGCTAAAAATTTGGAGAAAAAAATGACTTTGTTAGACAAAACACATTTTGGCGGTGAAGTAAAGAAATTCTTTGACTTGCCTATTTTTAACCGTGTACGCTGTACCGATCCTATCACCAGCTACCAGGCGGCTGATCAAATAAAAGATGTAGCGCCAAAACACCACCAAATCATCCTACAAGCGCTCCAAGAGCAAGGGGCTATGGGTAAGGATCAAATAGCTACAAAAACGGGTTTAAACCCCAATGCTGTAGCCCGTAGGCTACCTGAGTTACAGAAGATGAATCTAGTTACCACCACTGGCAAAACCGTCAAGTCCCTGAGTGGACGGGAGGAGCGTGAATGGAAATGTCTGTAATCTTGCTGCTTTTGTGGGCTGTAATCATAGGGGTTGCCTTGGGTACAGTTATTTTGGTTATACTAGCCATTTACATGATGTCGGAGGAATTATGAATTGCTTGGAATTTTTAGAATTGTATTGGTCAGACAGTTTGGAAACTGCATTGGAAATTTGGTATACCTTTACCGACTACGATCCGTCTGTTGGCGTGGGCATTGAGTTTGACTGGGAAGCTTTAGATGAAAACGGCGTAGACCGTGCTGACGATTTGTCAGCAGCAGAGGAAAACGAGCTTAGAAAGAAGATCAAACAAGCCATTCGTGAAGAACCACCTTTTGACCCTTATTAAGCTTGTAAGCCCTCAAGATATTTGGTCTTGCCTGCCACTTTAACGGCAGTCAATTCTTCTTTCTTGAGGTTTTTAGGATCATAAGAGACATGCACCCAGCCTGAACTTGGATCTCCCTGTACATAAAACTCTAAGATCAACTGGGTGTAGTCTAAGTTATACATAATCCATTGGGCGAGTTCAGCGTTTGGCACACCCTCAATTTCAATATCAACTGCTTGTCCTTTGACATGGTCTGAGGTCTTTGACCCTCCCGTGGCTACATTTGTAGCACTACTACGGAACCCTGAGTTCACGGTTACAGGCTTGCCATATGCAGCTCGAATAGGTTGCAATACTTTTTCACACAACAATTTCAAGTTTTCAAGTGCCTCTGCGTTGGGTGTGTTATCAATACCCAACCGAGTTGCAGTATCGGATCTAGTAAGTTCTTTGTAAGTAAAGTTGGCTGAGAGGTTCATTTACTTTCCTTAAGTAGTCTTGGGATGGCTAGAAACTGTCATAAATCAGAGATAGGATTTTACTTGGCGATCATGCCATAACAAGGGGAAAATTATGTACAAGATTGAAATTAACATTGCAGAGTGGGATTTTGGTTCAGACACAGTGACTATTGAAACAGAAGATTTCGACAAGATCGCAATCATTCAAGAGTTCATTGAATTCCAACAATTGCACGGCTGGTGCGTTGATTATGACGTTACCGATGAATACGAATACAACCAGTGTGATGAAGACGAAAGCGCCGAAGACGAAGAAGGCGAAGAATACGAAATCGGAGAGAGCGTAGAAGACGAAGACGGCTTAGTTTGGGAACGTGTGGCATAATTTTTATGCAGTTGTCTTTAGGGGAGTCTTCGGGCTCCCCTTTTTTTATTCAATATCGTGATCCGCTTCGATATCTCTTGCTAACTGTCGCCAATCAAGACTGCGGCGATAAAGCGTATAGATACGCTCGTCAGTTAAGGGTGCAGATTGGCGGTTTAATCTATCATTTGCTTGCGCTAAAGCAAGCTGCGTTTCATGCAAAATGTTATGCAGTTCTTTGATCTCTGATCTTAGATAAGCAACAAGGTCATACGTCATAAACCTTACCCCTAAATTCAATTTGATTCTCACCCCACTTATGCACCAGTTCAGGCCACAGCAACTTGCCCTCATAAAACGTGAGTACCGCAAACCCTGATCGCCAATTGGTTGGCGAGTCTTCTAGATAGTTCATAAACTGAGGGCCGCCAGGCTCTGCTAACGTGCCTGTATCCACGCCAAACCTGTTGCCGTTGTAGTCGGCATAAGGAGTTACCTTCAGGCTGTGCAAATGGCCCGTGACCATTGTTTTCCCGCTCGCCGAGGCGTTCGTGTGGGTGGCATGGACCCCCCCCTTCCATCGGTGCTTTACAACTACGTCATCGGTAGGCCAGCAAGACCAGCATGGAGTCCATGTAGGGAAATGGTCTTTTAACGTAAAACCTTTTACAAATTCAAATTGTGGAGCATTAGCAGCTAATCTGTTCTCAAAACGAGCATCATGATTTCCAAGAGTCCATATTAATGAAGTATTTTGTCTTACTTTTTTAGCTGTATCTTCAATTTCACCTAAAGCAATCTCGCAGGCCTTTAGCTCTTGAACTACGGATGGTGTCGAATCGAATCCGTGCCTGTCAAAACGTGACACGCTTGCGCCGTCAAATACATCTCCGTTAGCAATAACAGCCTTGGGTTGAAATTCTTTAATTGCCCAAAGAAGACCTTTAAACGCCGTGGTATGGATGCCAGGCCAAAAATGAGCATCACTAAAAACAATGACAACGCCATTTTCAATCCCTAATTCTTTGCGGGCCGAGTTATTGGGCTTGGCAACCATATTAATCACGTTTGATTTTTGAGGTAATGAAATGCCATACCGAGCTTCTAAATTGTTTTTGCGCCTCAGGATGTTACGCAAATCCATGCCAACGGCTTTTGCCATTGCAGAACCTGATTCATGCGTTTTCCATAGCTCAATAAACTCTTGATCGCTGTAAACAGGTTTTCCTGACATGACAACTCCAATAAAGTTGCCTTAAAATAAACGATATCAATGACAACTCAATGAATCTTAATGTAAATTCTTATTTATTGTTCAAAGTTTGATAAACAGTGTTGTATAAATCTTGTTTTTTCTCTAGTTTGATGTCCATGTCTATACAAATTGCTTCAACTTTATTGCCTAGTTTAATAATTTCAATTTTTTGTTGAGCAATTTCTTGCTCGCACTTTTGCTTATCTAGGGTATAAATCTCCGATTGGAAGAATTTACATTCCAGTGCTATGCAGATGTAAAGCAATGGAATATAGATAGTCATTTTATTTTCCTTAAGGCTTCATAGGACTCGATACAGGCGTTGAGCTTTCTAATGGCGGCATCTCCTTCGCTGGCGATGGCGATAAGGTCTTCAGAAGCCTGTCCAGTAAGTTCGGCTCGTGCCTCTCCGCTGTTATCTCCAACGGCAATGGGGGCATCTGTGGCGGCTGGTAAGGCGCAGTCGGTGGCTTTGACAGGAATGAACAGCCTGAGCTTGCTAGAGACAATATCATTACGCAGCTTGTTTTCTTTAGCTTTTGCAGCATTGTTAGACTTCCTTAAAGTTTGGGCGTATGTTTGGGCGACTTCACCCATACGCTGTTCTGTTTCCCTCGCCTTGGTATTCAAGGCAGCTATTTCAATTTGCTGTCGTTGATGCTCATCTTGCTCGCCCTTGTAGTACCCGCTACCAAAACTGCCAAGCAGGGCAAGTACAACCCCAAGAAGAACCCAAGGATTAAGTAGGCTTAACATCATCTGCTTTCATCATGGCTTCAGTCTTATCTTTGCTTGACTTGCTTGATCCGTAGAAGAACGAAATGATGGTAGCCACTGCTGTACCAAGCAAGAAGCCAAGAATGATGTTGGCAAAGTCTCTGCCGCCCTCGGGCAACAAAACAAATGTTACACAAAAGAAGTAAAGAACTGAGGTTGATGCCCAAAACCACGCATAATAGTAAATAAAATGCTTGGCTGTTTTGTCATTTGGGTCTATCTTGTGTTCCATCTCGTTTTTCCCTTTCAAGTTCTCTGCGTGTTTTTTCCATCTTTTCAATCTGCTGTTTGGCTTCATGTTTTGTCTGTAATACGTCTACGTATAACATACCCAATAAGGGTAGGAGCATACCCACAAGCACGCAAGCGGCAATCCATCCCACAACTATCTCCCAATCCTGTACAAGAGGCCGAGGAGCAACCACATATATAGGAGGAATAGGATAGTCGCCAGCAGATACGCTTGCCTTTCCCTTAGAAACCTTTCTTCCTCCTTGCGTTGCCATGATTCATCATCCCGTTTCTTCCTTGCTTTATCTTGCTCTACCTTGATGACATCCCGCATCTCAAATACTTTGCTATATAGCGCCCCCATTTCGGGTGGTGCTTGGTATACCATTGCTTCCCTTATCTCTACCTCCAACGCTACCATTTGGTCTTGCGCCATAACCCGTTTAAGGGCGGCTTCCATCAGGTTGGCATCAGGGTCGTAAACCGTCTTGCTCTTCTCTTCCTCTTCCCTTATGTGGTCAGCAAGCTGTTCTTGCAGTTTGAAAAATTGAGAGAGCTGGGTAACAATGTCTGACATGACTTGGGTTTCGTCAACGGCAACGTAGGCTTCCTTCTTTTTCGCCACAGGCTTGGCTTGAACGGTGGACGTTGATCCAAAGAGCTTTTGCCAAAAACTTCTAACTTGCTTTGCATCTAAAACAACCTCATCAACAGTTTTTTTAATTTCCATAAAAGAGGTTTTGGCCTCTTTATACAGCTTGCACCCTTGCTTGATTGCCCCCACACATGCGTTGGCTGCCATAAGGATGCTGAGAGGGTCAATTTTTAACTCTTAGGAAAAAAGCTATGACTGAGAAAACCTATAACCGAACTGATGGCAGACACAATAGCAATGCCGACCCACACCCCGCCCTTGCCTTTGTTTACTAAGGCAATCAACTCTTCAATAGAAGCCTCAAGCTTGTCCAGCTTCTTTTCTAGGTTCTCTACTTTGGCGGTCAATGCGCCAAAAGCAATTGGATCAATTTCGCCCATGATTTACCTTCTCATTGATGGTGGAGGAACCGCACGGAGTTTTGTGTTGGCTTCCGTAGTTCTTTGATTGTTTAACTCAACAAATTTTTGCCAATCTGATTTGGGGGCATTGGGATTGGAAGCCAAATATCTTTCCGCAGCCACATTAAATTGTTGGGGAGTTAGTTCTTTTCTAAGTTTTTCCAAATAGTCTTTTACACCTGGCCTAGACAAAAGCGCCTCTCTTTTGGCGTCTGTGCTGATAACTCCTGGCGCAAGGGTTGTTCCCATTAACGCTTGTTGAGCAGCCAAACCCGCAGGACCACCCAATACGCCTGCAACAGTGCCTACACCAACATCAAATCCAGCTTCTTTTATTGGGCCATAGTCACCCTGTGAAGCGGCATTTGCCAAATCAGAAGCCAAAATTAAAGCGCCAGTTACGCCTCCAACTTTTACAAGTTTTTTGCCGCCAACATTTTGTGTAATAGATTTTGTGTTTTCTTTGGGTGGCAATCCTTGCGCTATTGCTTCTTCTCTTGTTGGCCTATTAAGAGAGGCATTAATTTGTCTTGATTGAGCAGCCGCCGCTTCATTACTTGCTGGATAGCCACCACTTGATTTTAAATTTGCCGTGTATGCTTCTTGACCTACAGCATTACGCACAGAATCCATGTAATTGCCGCCAGGCACAAATACCATGTCTTTGGGAATATCGTTTAAGGTATTTATAGTTCCTTTTTTATGTTTGACTTTACTTCCTGCATCTCCTTCACCTTGATACGCAGGCATACCCGAACCAGTTGTTGCTGTTGGTTTTCCTAATTTTTTTTCAATTGCTTCAGGTGGCACAGCAGCTTTAGGAGTGGTTTCAGGAGGAGGTGCTGGCGCTTTGGGTGTTTCTGCAACTGGCGCAGGCTTAATCTCTTGTGTGGGTGCGGCAGGCATGGCTGCCTTGGCATTCATTTCTTCAATTGCTTGCGCTGGAGATATGCCTGGCTTTGCTTCATTTATGTAATATTGATATTGCGGCTCAGTCATTTTCACGCCGTTGACAATACGCTCTGACGGCGCTTCAACAACTGGTGTCTTTGGCGCTTCAGCGGGGGCGGCAGCGGCGGCGGCTTCTTGATTGCGAACAGTGTTTGCCAACATCTCTGCTTGGGTAACATCATTGATTGGCACATCAGACAAACCAAATCTATTTTTTAAATCGTTAAGGTCAAATCCATATCTATTTTTGATGTCATCAGCAATTTGTGTTTCTTTGGCACTCATGCCCTTAGGCGTAGTTCGAATGTTTTGTTGCCCATAATTGCCAGCTTCAAAAGTCCTAGACTTTATGTTGTTAGATGGTGTTTCTGCTGGTCCACCCGTTGGTTCAATCCGTTCTGCTGGATTAATTCCTTGTCCACGAGTAGGGCCAATGCCATCTATCTCGTTTTTCGATCTTGCATATTTCAAACCAAGACCACCCGCAATAGTTGCAGCAGTCAAAGGAAGGCCAACCAAAATTCCTTTTTGTACAGTTTCAGGAATTGTGTTAAACGCTTCTCCAAATTTACCTTGCGATAGAAGATCAAAAGTAGTTCCTTCTGATCTATTGGGTTGTGCATCAGCGGGAGGTTGAGCAACACTTTGATTAGTAAAGTCTGTACCTTTTTTTGCTGTTTTTGCCAACTCAGCAGGCGAACTTAATTCAGGCAATACGCCAGGTACAAGGTTTGTAGAATCATCAGCAACAACTGCTTTATTTGTTTGTGCAACTTCAGCTTGTGGGGCGTTATTTTTATTTTGTAAAGCAACAAATTTTGGATGCGTTCTTGCTTTGGCAATCAAATCATCATCGGTTTCGTTTTCCGATCCAACAATAGGAATTACCAAGCCTGGCGCCACCTCCACATCGTATACAATTTTTTCAGGAGTTGCCATTATTTACGCCTCTTAATTGTTGGCTTAAAGTCTTGGTTTTTATCGTCTAAAAACTCTAACTTTCCTTTATTAGGAGGAGCGGCGGCTCCTTTAAGTTCAGTTGATTGTGATGCAGAGTTTTCGGGAGCAATAGCTCCTGAAGGCAAAGATTTAACATCTACGGGTTTAGCAAGCTTGGGCATTTCATTTAAGATAACTCTTGCTTGATCTCTAAACTCTTTTTCTAGTCGCTTAAATTCATCTTGCTTTACCCATTGAGCTTCGTAACGGCCTGGCTCGGGTACAAAGTTAGGATTAACAGCACGTTCTTTTTTAAGCTCTTCGGTTTTCCATTTATCAAATGCAAATCCTTGAGCTGCCGCATATTCGCCTTGAACCGCATTTAATTTTAATCGGCTTGCTTGATCTGTGATGTTTGGCAAACTGGTTGGCAGTTGAACAAACGCTGGCAAATTATCTTTATTTTCTGCATATTTTTTTTCACGCTGTCCCGCCAAATCAAAGTATCTATCTAATTTGGCAAGCTGAGTAATACGCTCTGCTGGCGCACCAGTAGTTTGAGCAATGCGAATTTGCTTGGCAAGTTCATCTCTAGTTTGATTAACAGTTCTTTCAATATTTTTACTTGAAGATGCTGTACTCATTCTAGAAGCTAATTCAGATGCTGACGCTGTTTCACCAGCGCCATTTTTAAATGTATCGCCCTCTACATGTGACCAAACAGTACCAAGTACAGTTCCAGTTTTGTTTTCAATTTCCTTAATACTGCCTGCATCTAAACTTTTTCCTTTTGTTGAAGAAGCTTGTTTTAAAGTTTGGATTGTGTTGTTGACGCTGGTGGCGTAATTCAAAACATTGCTGTTGAATCCCGCCAATAATGTTTGAGTTTCTGCATCAAGATCTGTAAAGTCTTTTGCCAGTTCACCCATTTCTCTTGAAATATTTGATGCAACACCAAGAGCGGCAACAGCTTTGTTGTTTTTTTCAGTGTTCTCTAAATACGTTTTGATGTTGGCATCTTGCATCTGAATCTGTCGCTTGCGAGCCAAAGTCTTTTCTAACTCTCGGCTACCTCCACGGGCGGCATACTCTTGACGTGAAATCATCTTTCCATCAGGATCAAAGATTGAATCAATCTGACCAAGTTCATTACGATTGACAATCAGCATTTTGCCTTGGTCATCGTATTCGGTTTCGGCTTTGACAGCGCCACCAGTGATCTGATTCAAAGCGCCAATCTTGTCACCCATAACAAAACGCAACAAGGCAGTACCAACTTGTGGGTTGTCCTGAATCGTTGTCCAACCTTTGGCCCTAGCTTCATCACGATTGTTTAGGGTTTGATAAACCTGTTCAATGTCCATACGGCCTTGCGCCGTGTTGGTATCAATAGAAGTTAAAGCTTTTGCAAGCGGCGCATTTTTTTCAATTACCGCAACTTTATTTTTTGCGGCTTCACTCACCCTAGGATCGAATGATGTTGTTAGGGAGTACAAAGCTTTTGCATCACCATTATCTACCGCTGATTCAAATAAATCAGCATCATTAACTGTAGTTGTTTTTACTGTTATCCCATTTTGCTTTATTGGAACAACACTAGAAGGAGGGGCAACAGCCATAGGAGCTACTGCAACGGGCGCTGCTGGAACAAGAGCTACTGGCGTTTCAGGATCAGCCATTTCGATAACAGCGCCTAGATTTGCTAAAGGTGGTTTTTTTGTTATATCTACCATAATTTTTCCTTAAGCAAACGCCATTAAAAGTTTGACAATTGAACCCATGTCCATTCCACCGCTTTGAGGAGCTTTACCCATTTGATCTTGTCCAACATTGGATGGAGGTGGGGCTGGGGCTTGAGCAACTTGCAGTGCCGCCATGTCTTGCGCTGTATTTGTTTTAAATGGATCGGCACTTATTCGCATTGGAATTACTTCATTCACATCGTTTTCTATTGTTCTAGCGGGAGCATCAGAAGGTTGAAATTGAAAAGGAATAATCTTTGAGTCAAGACTTTGCGTTGATAAAGCATCTAATGCTTTTTTTGATTCGTCTTTTTGTACAAATGATGGAACACTCATATCACCTTCTTTGACGGGAGGAACGCCATTTGCAACTATTTGTTCAGGAGCCACAGCGCCAGCAATTTTGTCGGTTATAGTTTTTTTGGGATTGAACATGTCGTTCAGGTTTTCCACTGCACCTGACTTGTACAACGCATATCCAAGTAACCCAGCAGGAAGCATTTTGGCAACTTCACCCAATGGACCAGTGCCCATGTGCTGGCGCTCCTTGCCCAAAAATTGCAGCCCTAAACCGTCAAATGCTGTTGCCATAATTTTTCCTTACAGACCAAAGCCTTTTGATTGGCTTGATCCAGTTTGTGTATTGCCTTGAGTGCCAGCAAAGTTAGGTGTTGTGTTGGCCTGAGGTACGCCAAAAATAACTGAAGCGTACTTGTTGAATACATCTTGAGGAGCGCCAGCAAAACCAACTCTTGCACCAGCTTGTCCAGTGGCTCCAGTTAAACCTTGTTGACCAAACTCTGCAAGTTTTTGAGCAGCAGTTGCACGATTGGCTTCAACACCAGCAGAAGCCGCCGCTGCCGCCGTTTGTTGACGTTGCGTACCTAATTGACGTAAGTTTTTGTCTGCCAATGCCATACGAGAGCTACCTAGGCCACCAGCTCCACCAAACATGGTGTTTTGACTACCAAACTGTTCACGGATGTCTTCACGGCCTTTTTGTAAAGAAGCTTCAACTTGTTGGGCTTTGTAGTTGGGATCAAACAAAGTTTTAAGGCCACTTAAACCCGTTTTATAAGCGCCAGCACCTTGCCGTTCTAATTCAGCACCAACACGCCCAGCAACATCACCCGCACCACCAGCAACTTTTTCTACTGATGGCGCTACCTTGCCATAAACATCACCAGCTTGACCAAGAATTTGCCTGTAAGCTGGAAAAGCCGTTTCAGTTAAAAATTTGGTTTGCTCTTTTAATGCTTCCCGTTGTTCGGGTGTTAATTCAGTTTTTGTCGTGGAACTACCACCTGATGAGCCGAATGACATGATTTATCTCCTTATTAAGGGCCTTTGCCCTGTGATCCACCAGCAGCGCCACCTTTACCTGATGCTCCAGTAGGAACTGGTGTTCCGCTTGACATTTCGTTTGGTGCGCCAATAGTATTTGAATATTGGTTTGGCACTTGCCTTGGTGTTACAGGGTTTCCTGAAGCATCAAGATTGATAAATGATTGAGGTTCAGCAACGTAAGGGCTTGTAGGCGCTGCGTAACTTGAACCACCACCTTTTCCTGCTGGCGCTACATTCATACCAGTGTTGCTGTTAGTGTTTGGCGCACCTAAAGTAGGTTGGCCTGATGTGGCGCTCATGGTGGTTGAGTTGACCGATCCAGCGGGTGTGCTAGGTGATGTACCCGCACCTTTACCCGCAGGCATTGATGATTGCGGTGATTGAACTCCTGCTGATGCTGCGCCCATGATTTCCCTTATTTAAAGAATTTGCCGACCATCCAGCAAACCACTGAATATCGATTGCCTTCTTCCACATCTTCCACGCCGTGCATGATGAAGCTTGGGAATACAAGGACTGTGCCTTTGCTTTGCGGGGGGTAATACTTTTCGTGCCCGTTTTGTAGGTAAAACCTACCACCTTTGAAATCGTCATTAAGGAAGGCAAGTACTGTAAGTTTACGACATTCATCCCCATGTGCCAAGAAGGTATCCACATGCGATGTGTACCGCCCACCAGCAGGGTAAATTAAGAATTCAGCTTGGTTGGCATGGGTAATGTCAAACTTCCATGCCGCATGATTTGCCGCAAATCCCGCCGCAGCCAATCTACCTCCAATGTCCTTGTAGGTTGGTAATATAACCCTTTCTACATTTCGGATGGAGGTATCAATAGCACCAGCGCCAATAACGGGCGGCTGTTTTGGTATTTCGGTTTTTGTGTACAGTTTTATTAATGAATCGCAAGCTTCTTTGGTCAAAATGTCTGTGTAAACCCATTGTTGAAATTCTTGGCTTGGTAAGTTTAAGCCTTGGCGCTTGTCAAACTTCCATTCTTTGTGTGGCCCATCAGCGTCAACGTAATGCAAAAACACTTGGGCTTGCCAATTACCTTTAAACTTTTTGCGCCAGTGGTGCTTTTCCATGCCACGGTACAGAACAGCATCACCTACACCCATAGTGATCTTGGATGCGTTTTTTTCCCCTTCATCACCCATGTATATAGGCCAAGCCTCACCATCAAACCCTAAAGTCAAAGTTGCGCTGATTTCACAAGATGCTCTGTCTGTATGGATCTTTAGCTTTTCACCAGTTTTGTATAACCGTGCATAGCTGTAAGTGGGATACAAGCGTTTGCCTGATGCCTTTTCAAAGTGAGGCAACAAATCAACAAGAAGTTTATCAAATGCCACAGCACCATGGATTGCTTCTGATGTAGGGCATTGACTGTCTTTAGTGGTTTCTTTTGTGTCAACCAACCGTTTCAGTTCAATAGTTAATTCATTGCAATTCTCAACATCAAGGAAATCCTTGAGATGTACATACTTTTCAATAATAAACTGAGACAGTTGATTACACATTAAATCTCCTCAGTTGGTTCAGGTGGTAAAGGATTTGGTTTTATTGTTTGATCCGAAGGGTCGTACCAAAATTGGTCTTCCACCACATCATCGGCACAGTCAAACCAAAACAATTCAGTTGATACAGAAAATGTTTTTCCTTCTGCAACCACTTGCGCCACTCGGTAGCCTGTGTACCTTGGCTCGATTGTTGAAATCAGTGCTTTCATTAATAAAACTCCTCAATAATTACTACGCCACTTGCTCCAGCGCCACCAGGAATGTTAGCCCCATCTCCAGGTCGTTTAGAAGCACCACTACCACCGCCGCCGTAGGCTCCGCCAGCATTACCAGGAATTGAAGAGGGCGCGCTACCGCCAACAGCAGCGCCGCCGCCGCCCATAATAGAATTTCCTCCAGCACCTCCAGCAAAATTGGCTCCATACCCACCACCACCACCACCACCATTAATATTAGCTTGACCGCTTGAACCTACGCCACCTGCACCCCCTGGATTATTAGTGGTAGCTCCGTTTCCACTGCCACCCGCCGAACCACCAGTTGCAGAAATTACTGTAATTGGCGCAGCTCCAAATGAAGATGTTGCGCCAGCGCCGCCAACTGTGTAAGGTTGTGGGCCTGGCAAAGATGCTGCTGGGTAAAATCGTACAGCCGTTCCACCACCTCCACCACCACCAGAGCCACCTTGTACAGCTGGTGTGTTTAAAGCACCACCATTACCACCACCACCAACAACAGTTACTTTGATTGATTTAACTGATGCTGGCTTTGTCCAAGTGCCCGGTGAAGTACCAACAGTCATTAAATTAATATTTGTTGGGGAAGCTGTTGCTTGAACGGTTGCATCAGGAAATGTTACGCCTGGTGCGCCAATACTTGTTGTTGCCATGCTTTACTCCTTAATTAACCAGCACTGATAGTGCCAGCAGATGAAATGGTGACAATTGTTGTTGCCCCATACTTAATTACCAAATCCGCCCCTACTTGCTCAATTGTGAAATTTGTAGTTACCAAAGATGGTGCAGATCCTGAAATACTAATAGGCCATGTGCCTGATGATCCAGTACCTGTTGGCGATGGAACATCAGTACCTATTGCAAGTCCAAGACTTGTTCTAGCTGCCGAAGCAGTTGACGCATTTGTGCCTCCTTTAGAAAGTGGCACAACAGAATTTAATTGGGTTGGCGGCACTCCTCCTGAGCTATCTAAGCTATTAGAAAAGTTTGCCAAATTCATTGCTTGGGTCATTTTGCGCCTTTCAGCATTGCTATTTCAGATTTTAGTATTTCTAGCTCTTTTTGCATATCAGCAAACAACTCTTTCATACTAGGCTTGTATTCAATGTAAACAGGCATATCCATACCCAACACACCAGCGGCGCTTATTGATGATGCCGAAGCTTCTCCAGCACTTCTGAATGATACAAATTGTGAAGGCTGACCACTAAATGACAATGCACCAATGATTGTGTATGTGTATATAAAATCAGCTGCGCCAGCCATTGTGTAGTCAGTTCCAGCCTTTATCAAAGCGCCACAAAACCACATCAAATGGGAGTTACGAGCAAATTGAGTTGGAAACACTACACTGGAATTGGCAAAAGTTGTTTGTGTATAGTTTTCAGAAAATATCAAAGCATTTGCATTATTAAAAGCAAAAACCACAATATTTAAATTTCCACCAACTGATGGTGTAAACAATTCGTAGCCTTGATTTGTGCCTATGTAGTCATAGTCACTATCCATTATTAAAGCGCCATTTAATAAAAGTAGTTCAGCGCCATCAGTATTTGTGGCTGGTATCGTTGTTTGACCATTTACCAAAGTTTCGGTTTGTACAACAAATGGGACTTTGTCTGCTGATGTAACAGCATCAATCAATCTTATGTAGTACATCTGAATCACATCATTTAATGAACATGCACTTGCCAATGTCACTGTAGTTGATGTGCGGGTGTAATCGTAATTGGGGTCAAGAAAACACCCATTGCGAAACACCAATATTTGATCGGGTTGTGTATTTGAAAAACTAAATGCCGTTTGGCCTGCGGTTGCGGATGTTTGCAATGTGCTGTAACGAACAGTATCAAGTGCAGCAGCTTGAATAATCCGTCCAAATTCATCTACCTCAATTACAGAAGTTCCAGCTGGATCAAAAGAATATCCAGCAGTATCTCTACCTTGCCCATAAGGATCAAGATTTAAATTTACAACACCGTTGGCTCCCAAATTGGAAAATCCAATACGCCCCGATGTTGGACTGCTTACATTAACAACTACAGCTCCCGTGCGGCTGTATACATCAACGTAAGGGCTGGCAGTTAGTGTTTGAGTTGTTTGATTTAACCAACCTGAATTGTCAGGTGCATCAATAGATAAATTAAATTGTGCAGTGTTGCCGCCAGTTGTTCTTACCCACAAATAAACATCAGTAATAAAAGTGCCGCCAGCATCAAACCATGTGTAATTTGCTGGGTTTGTATCAAGGGCAATAATGTCAGATGCCTGCACACCAAAATATGTTTTACCCGCAGGATCATTAGATGAGCTTGCGCCTACACTACTTGTGCCATATCGAACCAATAAATATCTAAATGGAGACTCAACAATCAATGGGTCTGTTGAAATTATGCCAATAGAAGTCATTGCCCCCAAAGTGGCAACATCTAAATTAATGGTTGTTCCATAAATATATGGAAGGTAGCCAATTGGTTTGTTTGCGTTGGGAACAAAAGAAATGTTTCGCCCACCAAAAGATCTGTAAAACAATTCATCAGTTGCCCCAAAATCATACGGTGACCATTCGTAATCTGCGGGGTCCACTGATATGGTGTTGTCGGTTGATGTTGCTAAACCATAAAATAATTTGTCTGTAGGACTATCACTAATGTTTGTGCCTGCACTGTCATCCGCAAATTTGACGTTCATCCATTGGTCAAACGGCCTAAATGGGTTATCAAGATCAATGGAACGCAAAGGCACAAGCCGCCAATTTTGGTTTAAATCAGGTACTTCTTGAGAGGCGGCAAAAGTGGCATGTCGACCACCAGCAGTTACAACCCACAATGTTTTGGTTGCTCCAAATCCACCAGTTACTTGAAACCATGTGTATTGAGCGGGGTTAACGCTTTCTGTGACAGTGTCGGTGTTAAACAGGCCAAAATACAAACGACCATATGGGTTATCGCTAAAATTTAAACCAGCAGTGTTATCGGCATATTTGACATCCAAGTACCTGTATTGATACTGAATCAACGTGCCAACAGTGTTAGAAATGAAACCCGTAGATGGATCATTGTTGACAGGGTATTGCCCAGGCGGCGTACCAGCGCCCAAGTTTGCAAGGATGTAGTTGACCGCCTCAGAAATCTCTGAAATCGATGGGTTGCTGTCTAGTGCAAATGGCATTAGAACGCATCCTCAACAACTGTAGCTTGCCAATTCATGGCTGTCATATTCCATGCATTGGTTGCATCATTTGATTCAACTTTAATAGACACTGTACGCACAGCGTTTTGTTGAGTTGTTACCCAAGGATTGTCTGTAACAATATCCACAATTCCAGTTTGACCGTAAGTTGGATCTTGAGCGGTTGAGTTAGCGCCGCCAATGGTTATGTCTATGCTGCCCGTGCCAGCAATTTCGGGCAAAGCACGGTGTATGTACACTTTTGAGCTGTAAGGTACTGGGCCTTTTTCAGATTGCAAAACAAGGTTGTTGCGCTCAAACAATGCTGGAATTGGCGCATCATTGATAAATGAATTACCTTGGCCTGTTTGAATTAATTCTGCACTTGCTGTGCTGCCTTGTGCGTAAGTAACACAACGTGTTGCATACATAAAGTCAGCTTCAGTTGAGTCATATACAGGGGCTTCGCAACCATTACATGCGTCTTGAATGTCCTTTGGCGCATTCCACACCTGAAGGTCATAACGGTACGACAACATCTTGTTGCACCATCCCGTGCTTTCCAAGTCAGGATAGTAGATCTCAATCTGATACTTCTGCGTGTTGTTTACCATAAACAAACGGTTTTGGTAAGTTGGACTTAGGTTGGCAAAGAAATAATTTCTAACCCGTTGATTACCCAAAGAGTTGAAATTGCTTCCATCGAATACCCAAATGTCTCTACTATCAATTCCATATACAGCTTGGTCAGTGTTGACGCAACAATTGTTGTTTAGCAAGCCACGACCTTGGTTAAACAGTCGAACTCCAAAAATTGGTGCTGTGCTGCTTTGATATGCAATTGGGCTAAACACCACGGTATCCCAATATGAGCAAACGTAAAAACTGCCACCTAAAAAGAAACCATCAACTAATGGCCCACGCACAGGTACTTCTTGTTCGTTGGCAATGTTGGTTAGGGTTGGCTCCCAAGTAGCTGGGACACCTGTACCAGCAAAAGCTTGTGACCACCGAACCGTTGTTGGGAAATTTACTGTGACGCTGGTATCAAGATCTTGAGTTAAATTGCCTGCAATTAAAATGTTGCCAACATTGGGCGAGCAGAAATTACGCACAAATCCTGCTCGGGTGGCAACAACACTTGTTCCATAGTTCCACACAAAATCGTCAGGCGCTGTGTCATAAATTTGGATTTCGGTGTCAGTTGGACGGTAATACATAGGAGGGCGCAATGTGTCGTTGATAAAAAACACACCACCAACCCATGATGAAGTAATATTTAGATCATCGTTATATCCCGTCAAAGCAACATTTGGATTTGCTCCATAACCTGGCGTTATATTGGTAACGCCAGTGGTTGCAACTTTGTACCATCTTCCTTCACGAGTTGCCACAATATAGACAAATGTGGTTTGATCACGATAGTTGGCATTTACAAAAATGGAGTTACCTGGAACGGCATCTAATATTTGTTGTTCGCCATAAACCTTCTTTACCCCACGCACATCTGCTTCAACATTCAAGCCGTTGTTGTATTCCGTTGGACCTAAAGCGTTGCTAGGCACATCGGGTGTAAACGACATGTTGGTAAATGGGGTACGCAGACGGGTGTAATCGGACATTTTGCGCCTCTGTCAAGTACCTTGGATTCTAGATGCTTTTCAACGATCCCACATGAATTATGTGGGGTAATATTTCTTCAGGTTTTACAAAGTGGTTAGTATTGTGTTCTGTGTTCTCCCACCAAAGAAATTGATTGGCGGCAAGACTGTTTCTATCCTTTAGCAAGTTAATGTTTTCAGGGTGTCCAAAGATTAATGGGTCTGACACCGACCACAGAACAATACCTTGTTTGCCCTCTGACCAACAAAAATGTTGAAAAAAACTATCCACCCCAATCCATGTTCGACATTCATGAATCAGTGCTTTTAGGTCAGAAATGCTCAAGTTTGTCCTGAAATCATCAGTCAATTGGCGTTCACCATCAGTTCCTATTTGAACAATTGGCTCATCAATCAACTTGATTAATTCTTGCCAGTAAGGATAGTTTTTGGGATTCTGTTTGCCATTGTTTAACGCACGAGAAAAGGGCTGGATGACAATCATAGGTACATCCTTTCAAAAGCCGCTTGTAAGCTGCCAGTCCATTTCCACTGATCCATCTTTTTGTAGATGTTCCATTGGTCAATGTCGCCATATAGTTGTTGGGCTTCCGCAATAGACCGTCCTTCAACAATTTCAGGGTAACAGGTAAACACTACAGGGTTCTTGATCTTTGGCAAAATTTTAGAAAAGACAATGTGATCGCCAAGACCACAATTTAACACTACGATAGTGCTGTCGGCAATTGCAACATGGTTTTTAAAGATTTGGTCATCATGGGCATACATAGCAGGGTTGGTTTCAGACCTAATGCCGCCAGTAGGTTGCTTTAGATGCCATGTAACCGCATGAGGCACAACAAACAACTTGTACCCTTTCTGATGCAGGCCATAGCTAAACAAAGATTCTTCCCTGTGTGCTACCCGTGATAAACCAAGGTTATAGTCATGTACGCCAGCACGATACAAGAAAGAGCAATACAAATGCTCGACTTGTTTCTTTTCTTTGATCAATCCCCATTGGATATTTGGTTCTATCTCAATATTGGCAATCAATCCTGAAGACTCAATAACAGCAGGCAAATGAGGCGGGTTCATTACCGTGCCACCTATGGCTCCAACATCATCCGCAATGTGGCTGCAAAGCACCTCTAAGACGTTTGGTTCAGGCACGGCATCATCGTCTACTCTCCACACCCAGTCATAACTCATGGTGTTTGCCATTTGATGGATATGGTGCTGGCCTTTTTTGTTGGCGAACAACCATTCCCATTGGATCTTTTTGCAACTCAAAACATAAAACAAGTTTTGATACAAAGGGTCTTCCCGCATGTCCTTTGGTTCATCGTTGTCATCAAAGACAATCAATTTGTCGGGCAACCGTGTTTGATTCATTACGGCTTGGATAACCAAAGGCAGGGTAGTGAAGTATCTACCTCTTGTGGCAACAGAGCAAAGTATCTTACTCATTGTCCCACCTACAAAGCATCAAATTGCACCTATTGGTGTCGCTGATTGGCTCCATAGTTGTTGTGCATCTGCCATTCTCAGATACATACGAAAAGTCAAAGCCAACAAAGTCTTTTTCTGTCAAACCATGCAGCTTGTGATGCTCCCCCCAAAAACCAACAGGCTCGTTGTGTGGGACGCTGATCAAAAGTCGTTT
>Ga0304730_1001157_pt1 | contig 20580 bp, 26 predicted proteins | sample M_130628_MF_Meta_FD_190474 | JGI IMG/M metagenome (GOLD analysis project Ga0304730, IMG submission 190474) | Freshwater microbial communities from Lake Montjoie, Canada to study carbon cycling - M_130628_MF_MetaG (v2) (version 2) | ecosystem: Environmental > Aquatic > Freshwater > Lake | place...
TGCCGATAGCCTCACATACACCGGAACACCAGTACTTTCTCTCTCGTGATTAACAAAAAGATATTGGTTTACGGGGCTGTCAGCTGACACTGTTACGCTTTGAACCGCAGTAGTTGCCGACAGCATGAAAGTCTTGCCCATCGGCTGAAACGCGATATTATTAGCCATGATTAATATACCTTGCGTCCAGGATTGTCGGTTCCATTAATCTTAGTAGAATTACCATTCCCCCTCGCAGACGGATTGCCTTTTTCAAAGCAAAACACGCTACGGAACCCGCCCTTGGGCATGGTGCCTGGAGTCCAATATACATCACCTTCCTGCGTGTTATCTGACGGGCTTTGTGGCCTTGTCGGTTTAGCAAACTTCTGCGAATAGTTTGGCAGATCCGCACCTGGAACCTTGCTCTTCATTTCATATTCTTTAGGAGATTTCATTTTTAATTCCTTCCTTTGTCCTGACTACCAGATAAGCAAAACAAGCGAAAAAAGCACTCATCCCCAATCGTTCTACAGTAGGCGAAGTCATCGTCCAACAGGCCAATAAAAACGACATAGAAAGACCTAATATAGTTAACAGCCTCTCACATATAACTTCCAGCGCCAAACGAACAAACTTTACCAATGTTACTGAATCCATAATTATCCCCATTCATTAATGAATACATAGTTTAATCGTTACCTTCATTTTCTCCAAGCAGACCGCTGCCCCATTCCTCGTCGGAAATCTTCTGCTTAATCTTCTCGACGTTTATAACTCGGTCTATAACCTTACACTTGTCCGTCAAAGTAGCCATAGGATCTGACATAACTTGATCCAGTAGCTTGCTAAGACTGTCCTCTAGGGCAGAATTGATGCCTTTGCTCTTTTTAACCACGAGTAGGTTTACGGTCTCTTCTGCGGGATGGATACCGCATAGTAGGTATCTTTACCCTAATTTCAGCCCGTCCTAGCGCCTTCTGAGCATCTCTGCTTCCAGCCATTTCGCTCCTGGCTGCGCGTTGTTCTTCAGTTTCATCTGCCATGATATTTCCTTATTAATTAGAAAATCTAGGTAATACGGAATTAATACTGCCTTTTTGGTTTATAACGTCGCTGCTAGACTTTTTTGGAGGACTAACCAATCCCTCTATAGACCTTTCAGCAAGAGGAGCTAAATATCCAGATATTGAATTTCTAAAAAGTCTTTGCATTAATTTCATTTTTTGAACATCTGGCATAGAAGAATTTTTTATCAATTCCAGTTTAGATTGAATTTCATCCAATCGTGCATTAGACATTAAATTGGCACTTTTTAACGCAGGACGAACATTATCTCTAAAAAATTCAGGGGCAGTAACAAGACCAGTTTCAGCCCTAGATGCCATCACTTGCTGAACAGCGTCGGCAATAGCTTTTTTCCCTTGAGGACTTCTGGCAAGAATTGGAGCCACTTCATCCCATTGTTTTTTACTTCCAGATAAAAATAATTCTTTAACTCTCTGAGCAGGAAATTTATCACCAAGTATCACATTAACCCGCTTTGATGCTTCTTCTGTTATTTTTCCAGCTTCTGTTTCTGCCAATCCAGAAACATTTATTCCTTCACGCAACACTCTTGGCTCTCTAGCACCCAATATCTTACTTGCCTTGCCAGTTTTTCCTGCTGTAGTTTCAGCTTTTTCCATTAATTTAAGATAAGAATTAACTTTACCGTCAACCTCTGGCAATGCTTTTAACCAATCAGAATTACTGTCAATCCATTTTTTTATTCCAGATGCGTCTTTATTTCTAAGTTCTCTAGCGGCATGATCTGAAGCAGACTGAAGAACAAGGCTTCTGTCATTTCCCGTTAATTCAATTAAGTCAGCTACGCCTTGCTTGGTCTTGAAAAAATCATTTGTTATTGCAGAAGCATCAGTTTTATAACGGGTAGGATCAAACCTATCCAATGCTGTAGTTTTTTGACCGGCCTTAGATTTATATTTATCTAACAACCTAGAAGCCATTTCGTAGTCTCTTTGCAATACGTCATGCGCCTCGCCAGCAAACTTTGATTGAATTTCGCTAATTTTTCTATAATATTTTTTTGCAATATCTACACCTATAGCAGAATATCCTTCTACTTCTTTTCCATATGCTGCATCACCTAATCTTCTCCTTACATCGTCAAGGGCATGAAATGCAGTTGGGAATGTTTTGTAAACAGGGTTTCCATCGGAATTAACTCCTATTGCAACTTTCCTTGATGAAACGGCATCATAAATATTTTGATATGCCTGTAATACGCCCTTTTCAGTTACTGGAGCAGTCGTTTGTTGTTGCGCGATCTTTCCTATTAAAAGTTTATCTCTCAAATCAGACAACAAAGATTTGTACTCTGGCAATTCTTTAACAAGCGTTCCAGAAGATTCTTTAACCGCAACCGCATTATCTCTTATTTTTTCTTGAGCCTTATATTTGGCAGACCTTTGTTCTACCCCAGTAGAAAACAGACTATAAATTTTATCTCTAAGTGTTGTTCCAATATCGCTAGACTCGCGCTCATTTCCTATATTTGATCGTTTAGATTCAGCCTCTGTTATAACTTTTTTTCCAGATTCTTCAATCTTAGGTATAGCACCACGCATTTTTTCTGCGCGTCTTTCTGTTTCCGTTAATTCAGCTTTACCCTGCTGCCTAATTGCTGCGGCGCGTTTTTCGGCATCAGATACTATATCTTTGGCTCCAGTAGACATAATGTCATACATTGTTTTTTGAGAAGAATCAGAAGAAGGGCTGCCCCTTAAATCTTCTATTAGTTTTCTAATATATTCTTTTTGACTTGGAGATATTTGTTTATCATTAATATTAAGGTCAGCCATAACTGACCTAACCGCGCCCTCGGTAGAAAGACCTAATAATTTTCTAGCTCCATATTGAATTATTTTTCCCGCACTTTTAAAAAATTCAGGCCCAATAAATCCACCAGCAAATCTAGCCATTTCTGCCTTGGCGGGGGAGGCTCCAGATAACTCTGCAATCTGACCTGAAGTTTCTCCAATAGCTCCACCAAGAGCGCCAAGACCAGTGCTAGCAGGTCGAGCAAGCCTTGCTGCGGTTCCAGCGCCCAAAAGCCAAGGTGCGGCAGGGGCGGTTAATGGAAATGCGCCAGCAGCAAGTCCAAGGCCAGTCATTATTTCGGGAGACAAAAAACCTGCAACTGCGCCCACTCCTGTTTCTTTTGCTACTTCTTTTGCCCTTGAACTTAATTTAGGTTTTTCTTCTTGTGAATCGCCGGGAGTAGGAGTATAAGATTTTTGCCTGTCAACAGGCTCACCAGAAAATCTGGGAGATGTTTTTGGTTCTACAAGTTCACCATCAAAGCGAGGCATGATTATTATCTCTTCCTGTAGATTTTATTATCATCAGGGTCTTTATATAAAGAGCCAGAAGTGATTGCATCAAAATCTTGTTTAGTTTTTGGTTCTGAAACAGCCCCACCCCTTACCAATGGCTCCTCTTCTTTACCAGGCCCATAAACTCTTGCATAGACTTCTTCTGGAGAAGCATATTTATTTAAATCTTCAAGAAGTTTTGTCCTAGATTTTTTCTGATCTTCGCTGTATGCAGGAGCAACCTCTAATGCTGCTTTTAACTTTGCGGCAACGTCAGCAAATTTATACGCTGATGTTCCAATAGTGTCATTAGGCCCAACAGCCAAATATGTTTCTATCTTGGTCTGAGTTGTAACGTCAGGCTTATAACCACCACCAAGAACCATTGCCATTTCATAGGCCATACCAGACGCAGCCGTGTTATACATTTTTTCTTGGTCTGTGGTGAAATATTGCCCTATAGCTTTTTGAGCTTCAGATGGAATTGTTCCTTTTCCTACAACATTTCCCAATATGCCGCCACCACCAGAAATTCCCATACTTTCTATTAATTGCAAACTTCTTAAAATTTCATTGCTAGAACGAAATACGTTATTAGCATAACGCTCATTAGTCGCAGAAGTTGGCCTTCCAACTTGCTTAAGACTGGCAATTTTAGCTTTTTCATCTGATGCTCTTATTTTTGCTTGTCTTTCTGCTTCAAGTCTGAACATTTGCCGACGACTAGCATCATCACTTTTTTCTTGTTCACTTTGAATTCTTGCCTTAGCAATTGCTTCACTAGATGCAATTCGCCTTCCAGCTATACTTTCACTTGATGCAATTTTAGCTTTAGCTATCGCCGCGTCAAAAGCTGCCTTTACTTTCGCCGCTTCTATTTTTGCTTCATCTTTTAACCTAACCTCGTCTGTCTTGCGAGCAGACTCCAGCAGCTTCATAGCGCCATCGTAATTACCCTTGTATAACATCGCGCCAAGGACGCTGTCTGTTCCGGCCTTATATCGCGCTGTTTCTATCAAATCAATTGCGTCTTTACGCTTAGTAGGCCACAGTCTCATAGCCATATTTAGGTCGTTTTGTATGTCTTTTCTGATATTGCTTATACGAGTAGATTCTTTTTCAAAGTTCTTAGATTCACGCTCATACAGATCTCTGCGCCCTTCTTTCCAACCCTTGAGCATACCCGTCATGGATGCTATGGCAATTTTGGCAGAAGATTTGCCGCCAGCACCGATCAGAAGCCCCATCGTTGCTATGGAACTTGCTAGTTGCGCGTAGGTTCCCAAGTCCTCTTGAGTAGGGGTAAAAGTAGGCATAACATGTTTATCTCGCTTTGCAAGCCCCGCTTCCATCTCATTTTGTTGCAAGATAGTTTGACGCTGGCCTTCTTCAGCGCCGGCTTGCTTTACTCCAATATCTCTATCTGATTTTGCCTTCTCAAGATTAACGCCAGCCTGGATCTGCTGCGGCAACATCTCTGCCATAGCACTTTGATATTTAGGCGCACGTTCTTTTAAAGGCAATGCCTGAATAGGATCTATAACTTCCCTACTCATTTTTGAGAATTGTTCTGTAGGATCAAGTGCCGCTTCAGCCATAGCTATCTCCCAGGAACATTAGGTTGACCACCAAGAAACGCTCCTGACGCACTGGTCAAACCACCCATCAATGTAGCCATTTCCCTGTCCTGAGTCAGACCTAACCGTATTGCATTGGCAGCATATGAATCGCCAATCTGAGCTACCTTAAGACCATAATTGTATTGAGTATCAAGCAATTGTTGCTTAAATCCAGCTAATTGAGTAGCCGCTTGAGCCGCACCAACACCACCGCGTTTCTCTACTCCTTGAGCTAATTGCGCTCTAGCTGCCTGAACCTGTTTCTGGCCGGCAGGAGTTAATTCACCCCGCAATGCAGCATCTTGTAATTCTTTACCTTTTTGCTGGTATGGAACGCCCAATGCAGAAAGCTCACCCTTGGCCGCTTGAGCCTGTTGAGCAGCTTTACGACCAGCATAAGCCCCTGCAAGCCCCGTCCCTAGCCCTAATGCTCCTTTTAAAAGCATTTCTTTTGTCTTGTCAGACATTCCTTCTTCTGTTTTTGCCGCAGGAGCGTTTGTTCTCGGCACTTCAAAGGGCGCTCCCTTATCAAATGCTGTTTGTGTACCAGCCCCAGGTGGCAATGCTCTAGCGTAAAGATCTGGATTTCTTGCCACCATTTCAGCCGGAGTAGGAGTGTAATCTGCTCGTTCTGTGGCCGGATTAAAAGGAGTGTAGCCAGATTCTGCTGGCTCAGAACTTGGATTAAATTGTGTGTATTGATCTTCATTCAACAATACACCGCCTTGATAATATTCTGGATAGGCCGCAGCCACATCCTCCGGCTCTCCAATGTAATCATCGCCTTCAAACAGAAACTCAGGTAATCCAGTGTCAGGATTAATGGTTCCAGCCCCGCCATCTCTTTTGAGTTTTCGGGCTTCGCTTGGGGTAATGTGGGCTAGGATCGTATCCTTTCCTCTACCCTTTTTCTGTAGCAATTGAGCCAATGCTGGCATCGTCATGTCTGCCATCATGTCGGTTCTAAGAAGTCTTGCTATCTCTTTAGCCATTAATCACCCGTTTCGTCTTTATATTTTAACGATGAAACATTCCAAACATTTGATTTCTTAGAACCTTTTGGCGTTCCAAATGTTGGAATACCCGAATCAACCCTTAATGCAGAGCCAAGGACTGAAGATCCAGAAGATCCCGCAGTATCCATTCCAGAAGAAGATCTATAGCCTGGAGAAAAATAGAATGGATCAGAACCCCTAGTGGAACCTCGTTGCAATGAATTTAAAAGCCTAGAAAGACCATAGTTTAACGCTCGTTTACTTAATCTTTCTGAAGCAGTGCTTTTTTCCTTGGGGACCGGAGCCTCTTCCTCAACGGGAGCCTCTTCCTCAATAGCCTCGGCAGGGGCTTCTTCTGTCGGAGCCTCCTCAACGGGGGCTTCTTCGACCGGAGTTTTTACTTCAGCAGGAGCCTCTTCGCCAGCAGGAGATGCGGTATCTTCAGGAGTTATTGATGGCTCTTCGACAGGAGTATCTACATACTGTCCCTGGCTGTCCCCTGGGCTAAATTCTGTAAATTGCCCGTCAACAGGTAATTCTCCACCTGGATAAAGGTCTGGATTCGCAGCGGTAATGTCGGATGGATCGCCAATATAATCATCTTGCAAAGGAGGCAACTCAGCATCAGGCGCATTTAAAGGAACATCAGGAGCCTGACTTACTGCATCAACATTTCCAGAACCGGCAACCTCAGCCAGATCTTGACCAACATTTACACCCGTATTTGCTAAACTTGCTATGCGAAGCGCTCTTCCCAAAGGTGTGTCGCTATTTCCAGATACATTGGTCAACGTATTCGCGGCACTCAAAGCTCCTGAAGCTGTTCCGGCTCCAGCAGCCAGACCAGAAAGACCCATGCCTCCGCTATATAATGTAGCTAACCCAATAGCAGCTCTAGGCCCAAGTTCTCTAATTGCGTCCCCAAAACTCATTCTGTCATTTGCATGTCCAGCAGCATATGCGTCGCGTTGATTGGCTTGTATTTCAAGGAATCTGTTGTCTCCCCATGTTTGCCCATCAGAAAGCATTTTTTGTATTTCTGGACGAGCTTTAAATTCATTTTGAGCTTCACCGCCTTTGGCGTGTAATAAAGCCAATTCCATCGCACCAATAGCAGGTGATCCTACGGGCATTGACCCATCATAATATCCATTAGGATTACCTGCATTTAACTGATTTTGATGATGTGACTCTGCTGCGGCACGTATTCCAAACGCAAGTTGTTCGTCGGTAAGGTTATAGCCGTACGCTGAATTAAATTGTTCTAATTGATTTAACGATGATTGATAATCAAACCACGGCCCTACTCCACCGTATACATAGCTTTGTCTAACGTATGGAGCAATTGCATTTATCAATACTTGGCTAGTCATTACGTCAATCCTAGTGATGATGCTATTTGTTGATGTATATACAAATGCGTAGATAACCAATCATAAAAAGATTCTTCGTTGTTAAAATCAACATCCAACATGTTAAAAGGATTATTTAGACTTAATACGCTTGCAAAGTATTGATGCTCCACCTGATGAGCCTGTAGCCAATCATCCAGGTTATCGGTGTCTGCGTCCATCAATGGATATATTGGAACAGACTCACCATTATCCATAAATGTTTCTTGAAATAATTTATGCTGTAGTCCATTCTCAAACAGGAATTCGCTTAGAGATTCAACGTCCCCAAACTTAACTGATGAGAGTTGCGACATATTCATAATTAAACCGCGTAATACGGAATCTTGACTACGGTTCCATTGACATTAGTTTGTATAAATCCCGCTGGCTGCAAAGGCAAGCTGGCAATAGCATAAGTAGCATTAGCGGTAAGAGCAGAAGTAAGATTTGTAACTTGGACGTTAATGGCTCCGCTAGAAATAGTCACGTTAGCTAGCGTAAGATTTCCAACAGAAGTAGTAGTGCCGCCTAACGTAACTGTTGTATTGCCTAATATAATTGTACTGTTGGCAAGACCTGAGTTAGGGACAGTCGTTGACGCAGTTACAACGCTTGTATTGTTGGCATACATATACCCAGTAAGAGATGTGACAATTAGGGATGTTATGTTTGTTGTATCCCCACCGTCTACCTTTTGCCAGACAGATCCATTAAATACCGCCCAATCACCAATGCCCCACAAAGTCGTTCCATTAAGATTAGTGCTGCCAGCAACGCTTACAACGTAATAATCCCCCTTAGTTCCGACGCTAGAAACCAATGTAGGACTATTAGTTGATGCATTCCAAGTGCCTTTATAATTCAAAGCACCAATAGCGTTTATGGTTGAGCTTGTGGTTTTTAACATACTCTATAAACCATCGCCAGGCGTTACGTAGACAACCGCAGTACTTGATGAAGTGATGCCAGTAAAGTATGCGTTTGGAGCAAAGGTAAGAATCTCGTCAGTTCCAGAAATGATAGGAATGGAGGCTCCAGTAGTAGTTATTACAGTAGCGTTAGTATTTGCCAATGCCGCTGTAGTTCCATAACCAAGGAATACAGTAACCAGACCTGCATTTATAATTCGATATTGATTTCCGCCAAGACTAGAAGATACAGCCTGGACTGCTGTAGGAGCCGCTGTACTTGCAGTAAAAGTAACGGTATTACCCATTGCAGTAAATGCGTTAGTTCCCATTATTACCAACCAGCTAAAGTTGCATACTTTTGACCGTCCTCGCCACAATCAACGAGGAACTCGTCTTTCTGCTCGGCGCTGTAGTTGCGGCACTTTACGCGTTTGAGTTCTTTAACGACATCGTTTTCGTCAAGAACTTCCTCCAGCCATGTGGCTTCAAGCGTGTTGGATTTAATGTCGTGACAGACTGCGGCTAAGTATTTCAAGATGTAGCTCCCTTGTGTATATTGAAGTTAAATTGAACCGCGTCGGATAACGATCCAACTGTGTCGTTTCGTAGTTTTATAATTACAGTGCCAGCACTCCACGCGCTTGCTTGTAATGTGTAATTAACAAAGTTACCCGAAGAAGAATTAAGATTAACCGTGATTGTATCTGCTGCTGCCAGTATGGAATTGTTTAGGGTAAAAGTTACCGTAGTTAGTCCACCCAACGCTGCGCCGTTCATTGTGATTGTTCCGCAAGGCTTGTTCAACGTTACAGCAGTACTCTTATCTGTTGCCTGTGTAACCGTACCACCTGCGCCTGTGCCGTAGCCTAGACCCGCGACATTGGTAACAAGCATGTTGCCGCTGGAGTCGATACGCATACGTTCTGCAACAGTGCCAGATACACGGGTTCTCACCGCAAAAAATGAGGACGTTCCAGTGCCATCTGCGCGGTCAAATTCAGTTAAACCAAGCTGATAAGAAGCACCTGCGTTGGTTGTTGAGTAGTTATCTAATCTGCATCCATCACCGGCTCCAGCGCCGGTTGTATTTGACGTAAGCCGAATAATAGCTGGAGTTGATGATAATGAGCCAACATCTAACTTTGCTGCTACAGATGTGACACCAATCCCCACGTTGCCAGCGGAGGTGATACGCAAAGCCTCCACGCCAGACGTACTAGCAGCAATCGCATCTGCACCTGGGAACCACAGTCCGGTGTCGGCTGTGCCGGTCGTAGATACGATGGCGGGGAGTGCTGCGCTACCTGCTGCGACAGTTGTTATGCCTGTTACTGCGAGAGTGCTTGAAAATGTGCCTGTGGTAAACGCACCCGTCGATGGCGTAGTTGCACCTACAGTGCCGTTAAAAGCACCACCGGTTATCGTAAGCCCCGCTACAGAAGTAGTTGTATTCCCAAGGTATAGGGCAGTGCTTCCCAGTGTAATAGCGGTAGCAAAATTAGTATCAAGCTGCGACAAAGGAATAGAACTTGTTGCGGTAGCAAAAATGTTTGGAACGGCCATATTAAAACCTCACTCGTAGTTCTTGTTCAAATTCAAATGTATTAACCACAAACGGAGGAGAACTGCTCGTCATGGTTAAACCAAGATATTTACCGTATTGTTGCGCGTCAGATTTATATAGAAAGTATCCAGTTGTATAATTCCAATAAATAATTACTGAACTATTATTAGTCCAATTAATGATTGCGCTAGAGTTATTGATCCAATCTATAGCATTAGTTAACGCATACGATGGGCTAGAGTCATTCTCAGAGTCAACAGTTACATTAAGTGTTGCCGCATTAGTAATCGTTGCCTCTATCGCAAACTTCAATGCTTGCTTAGTCCGAATGGGATCTCCCATCGGGTTCAACGCAGTCTGAATCGTTGAGCTTACATTTGCTGATGCATTTCCATACAATTTATATAGTGCTTTTGCATCTACCCCATACAAGTTAATAACGCCTTGAAATGGCGCTGATACAACGTAATCAATTGCATCTCCCTGGCTGGTAAAAAACCATTTTTTCTCAAAAAATACAGCCTGAACATACCTGCTGCCACCGAAATAATTTTGTTTAAAATTAAACGCAGCGCACAGCAGGTTATTTAAAAGGACTTGACCGGAGGTAATCGGATAGGAAAAGTCGATATATGGGAATACACCGTCCAGTGGGTCTGACAGTTTAGTGGTTGTAGATCCAACAAGCGCATAGATTCCATAGTCATTTATAAACAATATAGATCGAAAATAAGGAAATATCCCCTGTGGCCTTTTGCTGCCAACGGATGCAGATACGTTAGTATTGGTGAATAATGAATTGCCAGTAGAATCAACTCTTACATCAGAAAATACGTTGATACTGTTATCGCCAAATATATATAAAAAGTTATTAGCCGATATGATCTGTTGAATATTGCCATGCAAGGTCGCATCGGTAAGTGTTATAGTTCCTGCTGACACGCTAGTAAAATCATTGTATGAACTAGCTGCGCTATAGGCCACAGTACGCCCAAAAGACACCCATACCCGTCCAGAAAACGAGGATATGCCAGAGTTAGTCGCGCTATTTATAATTCCGGTAGCAGTAGCGTTTGCTCCAGCGCCACCAGTAATAGTCACCGTCAAATTGGCACTATTAGTATAACCAGAGCCTGGATTGGTCATTATTATTGTATTTACCTGATTGCCGGCAACAATAGCCGTACCAGTTGCTCCGCTGCCGCCTCCACCAGATATTGTTACTATAGTATTGGCTGCATTGGTATAGCCTGAACCTGGATTAGTAATCAGGCAAGATACCGTTCCAGTGGCGAAGGTAATCAGACCTCCAACCAAGTTTGCCCCTGATCCGGCTCCTCCAGATACAGTTATAGTTGGAGCAGAGTTATAACCTGTTCCAGCTTCCGTAATGGTTATCGAAGTTATGCCGCCGCTAGCAACAGTAACTTCTGCCTGGGCCTGGACTCCATTAGCGTCGTTTGGGGAGCTTATTACGACGGTTGGGGCAGACGTATATCCAGTTCCGATATTTACTGCACCTATTGGGCCTACTGACCCTACAAATACAGTATTGTTTCCATTCCATGTAAAGTATCCCTTAGATGGATCTGCGATTAAAAGACGTTCATCTTTCCATTGGCTTGTTTGTACGCCGGAATTTGAAAATGTCCCCGTAATAGCAACATTTCCTTTTGTAGAACTTGTTAAGTTAAAAAATTCTGCTCGACCATTATCTTCAAAAGCAATGACATAATCAGAATTGTTTATATTTGCGCTAGTCAAATAAACTACAGTGTTGGCAAAAGTAACGGCAGCATTTCCAGAGTCAAGAACAGTGCTTCTTGATGGCGTTATCTTTAAATTGCCAGATCCTACTGGTTGCGCGTTTTCTAACCAGGAAAATTCTTCTGCATCAATAGAAGTTCTATTGGCTTTAGTATTAACGCCCTTGAATTGCTTTATTACATTGTAAGATTTCTTTTGCTCTGCGGCAGCCATATCATTAAGAACTATATGGAGAAGGAAGCCTTCTGGTATATGTGCTAGCCAATACCGATTGAGCTTGCCTTACATATTCTTGTTTAAATATTTCAGATTCACCATAAGACTGTTCTTTAAACTTGGCCTTATAGCAAGCGTAGAAAGCTACCGGAGTAGTCCACGGATCAGGTATTTCATCTACATCTGTGCTGGAAACAAGCGGGGTAGGCATGATAACCGTGTCCAGTTCCATAACATAAACTTGATCTGGATACGGCCCAAGGTAAAAGCTAGTAGGGCCATACATAGAAAATGCTATAGGTCTGCCGCTGTAGTTTTGCCAAAAACGTAGTTGGGCGTTGAAATCAGACCACGCCATATAGCGCATGGGAATTCTACTATTGCCCCAAATAATATTAATATTAAGAATGTCCATCGTATACGCAGCATTAGGAAGCGTACTAAATTGATAGACTTCTTGATCGGTTACTGTAGCGGAAGTTTGATACGTGCGAAGGCAGCCAGTATCGCGCACCAACCTTAGTCGGGCGCTATTTATATAATCAGTTAATTCTGTATCAGTCCAAAAGTTTGCATTTGCATCATGCAAAAGTCTCCTACATTCCGTTATGTAGCCGCCGAGAGTTTGTGACATTTATATCCCATGTTAATTGATGGATAAAACTTTCCCCTCACCTTTTTTTGAAGGCAAGGGTACTCGCTCTACCATCGGGGATAGAAGATGGTTCTTTTTGGGCTGTTCTTGGCTTATCTCAAACTTCTCCAGAATTTTAAGTCCTTCTGGTATGTCGTTAGTCGTTTTGATAATTCCAAGACTTGCCATGTGAGGCTCTTTGTTAATTACTCCATACCCGAATATATGACGAGCGCAATCCTCAGAAACAGAGATAGTCTCATTAGACGGAAACTTCAACTCTTTAAATTCATATTGAATAATAAGAGGTTTATCCGTTTTGTTCGTCACATATACTGTGGTCATTAGAAACTTACCACATCGCCATACACGCGAATATCAACCGTACCGTTAGCAACAGCGGTATTGACGTTCACAAACAAGCACTGGTTTGTATAGCCATTAACCGTCGTATTCGCCCCAAAAATGCCGGCAACCGTCAAATCTTGCCACCGTTGACTAGTAGTAAGCGTAGTCAAAAGTACGTTTGCAACAACTGCATTTGCTGCGGCAACATTGCCAGCACTAGAAATAGTGACAGCAATATTTGCTAACGATACATCTGTATTAGCATTTTGAACTGTAATACGACGAATAATAACCTGTCCAGAAGCATTCGCAGAGCTTCCTGCCGTTAGTCCACCTCTAAGAAACGGAAGTGAAATAACAACATTACCAGCGGTCGCAAGTGAAGCACCAGTTACTGAAGCAATGGCATAATTGCCAAATTTGTCAGGATAATTTGACGATACTGAATCTGCGCTAGACATTTAACTCTCCTTACGCGTTGTACGTGCCACTAACAGCTTGGCCGCCGTTGACGGTAATAAGGGTTACCGTAGCATTTGTACCGACAGCTTTTGCCCCAACATTAGTGCCATCCGAAACAAAATAACCACCAGTGTTATTGGCAATCATTACTCCCCACGCAGATCCATCATACATAACGATGGTGACGTTTGCTTGCGCGTTAATTTGATACGCGCCAGCAACAACCACCGTTCCATTTCCGCTAGTGACAGCGGCAACAGTAGTTGTTTGAAGGTATGCAGCCGCTGTATTAGTAGTAGTGCCAGCAACAAGAATTTTATTTAAGCCGAGTGCCATGACTATTTCTCCTTAGATAGACAGTGAGTTATAGCCCGACACGACGGTCATTGACTTAGGTTTGGTGTTCACCAATTCGGCAATCATCAAAACTGCGCCAACATAACCTATCTGCCAGTTCGGAAGAGTAGACTCAAATCCAGTAAACACAAACGAACCTTGGTCGTGAATATACAACGACAGGTAGTTAGTATTCAAAAGATACAGAGTTCCTTCGGGGCAGTACGGATCGGGATAAATCGGAACGCCAGCAACCATCAATGCGCGAAAAGCTGCCTGGGGGCCATTTCCATCTGCATCAAATCCAGATCCTGGAGTAATGACATATTGCTCTTGGCCTACGTAATCCTGCGCCAAAAGCGTCCAGGTTCCAAATCCGCAAACGCCAAATGACGGGACTTCTGCGCCATTCTTAACCGTTCCACTGATATATTGCAGGACGTTTTGACGAGTAGGATTAACCGAACCAGCAGCGTAGGCTTTAGATTGCCACCAAGAATAAGTAGAACGATTGATATTGCCATACGTTCCAGACGAGGAAACCGCAGCCGGCAAACCAATAAACTGTTGCGTATTACTGGTATTGTTATACAGGGCTGTAGCCATTGCATCCATCATTACGTTGGTCGCATCGTTCATTCGAGCTTCGATCAACGGGATAATCGCATGATCCTGCTGAACTGCGCCTTCCATTCCTAGAAACGGAACTGGAGCAATCATCAGTTTCAGGTTGAATTCCGCATTGTACGCGCCTTGCTGAACGGCTGGTTGAGCGAACGATCCGCTGTAATCCGACCATTGAGCGTTGACGAACTGCGAACCCTGAACAGGAACGGTTACCGAGGAAACACCGCCTGAGGCTTGCTGACTGTTAGCAATCAGGGCTGCCATCAAAGGTGTCGAGTTATAAAGTTGAACAACCAGCTTCGGAATAAACGCACGTCGTGTGACGTAAGTTAACTCGGTGTATTGAGTACTACCGGTCGCTGGAAGAATACCGCCGCCTATAGGCATGGTTTATCTCCGTATTAAAAAATATCCCCTAGTACTACTTAACCAAATGGTCGCGGGTTTTTCCGCAATTCATTAAGTGCCTTTGCTGCCTCATCTCTAGCGCCCATAACCGGATTTTTCCAATATTTAGACAAGTCAAACTTGTTAATAACATTGGGGTTATAGCCGCTTGGAGTCGGCACAGCGGATTGTTTCATCCACTGCCAATATTCTGCTGCTGACTCATGGTTGGTAATGCCTTTTTCAAGCATAACCTTTTCAACTTGTTCAATATCTTCTTCTCTGTCTATCAAGCCTTTTTTCATTAGCGTGTTACGTCTACGACCAAGCTCTTCAACTGCTTCTTTTTCACGTAGACGATTTTCCAGTTGCTGAACCCGTTGTTCGGATTTCTTAAACGAGGCTTGAGTAGAATCCTCAATTTCCAGTTCTGGAATAGGCATATCCGGCCTACTGCGTTTTGTCAGTCGCAGGAAGTCTTTGCGAGTAGCCGGATTCTCAGACAATTGACGAGCTAGCAATGCCAACTCATCTCGCGCCTCCATGCTTAAATCTTCTAGGCTCATAACTATCCCCTTTTACCTTAGATGACTTTTTTAGCAGTAATATTTTTCTCAAGCGACATTTTATTCTTGCTAAGTTTTCCAGCAGAATTAAGTCCACCAAATTGAGAAAATCTAGGAGTGTTACAAATTTGCCCGTTCATTTGATTATTATCAGTCGGACGACGGGGTGACGCTGCGCCTTTTGGCTTAAACAAGTCCATTATTATTCCTTACATTGGAGGTTGAGGAGGCATGCTTGGGGGCATACCACTAGGAGGAGGCATACCGCCACCAGGAGGAGGAGCAGACATTCCAGGTATGGTCGGCGCTCCTGCCATTGCTTTACCTTCAGGCGTTGCGCCTCCAGCTTGAGGTAGGCTTTGTAACATCTGCATTATTTCTGCGTTTTGCAATTCTTTGGTTTTTTCTTTGCGCCCACCAAGGATGCTAGACATTTGACGCAGCACTGAAAGAGCCTTCTGTCCTTCAGGCGATTCGCTACCCAAGGCTGGCAATGCTTGCTCTATCAAATCCATCGCCATAGAGATATTGATCTTTGCCGCCTCAATGTTACCCATCTTTGCTTCTGGAGTAGACATTGGCGCTGCCATCGGAGGAGCGTCACCAGTAGAAGGCTCACCTATCTCTGATGTTTCCATATCTGGAGATTTAGTTGATGCAGGGCCATTGCCACCGCGCTGGCTCTTAATCATATCCATTAATTTACTGGATGGTACGCTCATAATTTATTCCCTAATTATTCGCAGTATTAGTAAATACTCACTTACTTGTCAAGCAATAAATGCTACGGGGGGTATTTTTTTAAGTACCGCCCCCTTATGCGGCACTAATTCTTACGAATTACTTGCGACCTTTGCGACCTTTGCGAGCCATAATATTTCCTTTCAACAAGCGGCCAATTATAAAAGGGAAACCAGCCATACCCTATTTCTCTTTCGAGGAATTGTTACCGGCGCGTTTTACGATTGCGTTTGTTTGTTTTGTACATATCAATCTCCTTGTCAATATTCTCTGGTTGCTCGTTTATCCGGTCTTGCGGTTGGTTTAGCCATGCTTTTAATGCCTTGAACCCTGTATTGCAACTGAGGCTGGCCTTTATCTAGGCTTTCAGTAGAAACTCTTGGTTGATCGGCTTTAGGTTGAACTGGTATTGGCATTATTCGCCTCCAACTGCTTTTAGTTCTGGTTTTCCACCTTTAGGCGGCGGAGGGGGATTATTAGCTTCTTTTTGATCCATCCTCTTAAGCCTGTCTTTTAGTTCTTGCTTCATTGGTGGCTCTAGCAGATCCAGCAATGATTCTCTGTCAATTGCCTTGGCTTTAAATAGATTAAATGCCAATGCTCTCAAATCTTCGGTAAATATAGGACTATTAGAGTGAGCATCCACTTTCACAACAAAGTCATTAGTAAACTGCTCTGATATGAATGGCTTGTTTTCAGTGTCTCTAAAATGAGTATTATCATAGACTTGCATTAACTTGAGGTAAAGCGTTGCTACCTTCTCAAGCGAATCTTCTATTATCAATGCTCTTTTTTTTGCCCTGCTGGAACCCAACCTGGCAAGCTGGCTAGCATGGCCGGCTGAACGAACTCCTGACTCGCCTTTGCCTTGCAGCACATTACCAATGCCAGATGCTTCCTCGAACATGCGATCTATCTCACGTATAGTTTCGTAGAGATCATTAGGCATTTGCGGGGCAAGGCGTTCTGCCTTGGCATTAGGCATATCGCTCGACAGAAGCCCACCAGCCCGATTAAGGGCAAAGTTTTTCTCATCCAAGATCCCGCTAAAACCTGTAAGGGCTGTTGGCGGGTTTACTTGCTTGGTAAGAAGTTCTTGTATTTCTCCCATACGCTTATTTCGCATACCTTGAAGAAATATCAAGCGGCCAACTTCAGACTGTCCCCAATAATAATCGTATAACGGGCTAGGACAAACCTGGATGAAAGGTATCTCACCCTTCAAGAATACTGATTCGCCGGCTCTGTCATAAATAATAATGTCTGGATCTGCCGTAGTTACAACCTGATAATCTCCAGATTCGTCATTCCACAGCCATAGCTCCCGCATCTCTACGGTATCTTCAGCAACCCTGGCCTTGTATCTATTCATTCCATACAAGTCTAAATTGACGTTTCCGTAAAGGCTTCCAGGATCGGAATTGTCTACCTGCGACATTAGAATCCTGTTCACACCCTCTGGAATATCGCTTTGCGTAGCATGGTATCCAGCGGTCAGGCGTTTCATTATTGCATCGCGTTTAGGATGCGAATACAGTCTTGCCATCAAATCTGAACGAGTGATGTAGTAGGTATGAACAATAGCTTCTTGACGATCCATGTAAGGAACGTCCTCGCGCAGCACACCTATTGCCGATGGCTCTACAAGATACGGATGAATGCCGTTATTGTATATAAGTTTTATAAATGTACTGTTGTAAACCAGCGACCAAGTAAGTGCGGTGCTAAATACTTGGTCTGCATTGCTGTTGAGCCATTCATCATTCAACGCCTGAGTAAGAACAGGAATTTTACTTTGTTCTGCCACATCAACTGATGCGCCTATGTTGATGCTAAACCGTGTAGTTTCTGCGGAATACAGGAATGAAGTTAACTGGTCTATATGCGGGAATATTTTATTGAATAGTGCCGGCGTTTCTTCAGGGCCGCTTCCAAACAAATACCAAGAGCGCAGACTTGTGTAATCACCTTTGCGCTCGTCTTTCGACACATGACATTTCTCAATAAGGTCGAGATAAAATGACTCTCGTTCCGCATGGTCGCTAGGAATACGCATTATTTCTTTATAGCCAAGTTCTCATGGTCAGGAATATAAGACGCAGATCGTGGGCCTGTCAAGTTACCATTTTGTTTAGGGTTAAATCCAACCTGCTCATCCCTTACCGGAGGAAACGCCCTGCCACCTAAAATATTGCCCATACTTAACTTTTTGCCACCAGAATCGCCCCAAATAACAGAATCGCCTGGACGAGGCTCGCGAGGCTGTTCAGACTGAGAAGATACAACCGGATTGTTCTTGGCTAGGTAGTTTGACTGAGATTCGCCCTCGCGGGTAGACTTAATATCAGTCATTTTGTAATCTGCGGCTAATTGCTTAAGCCTTTTATCATTCCTTTTAGTTTTGGCACTAACAAACCCAGGTGCTTTAAGAAATACCATCATCACGCCATCCAAGCATCCCTCTGGACACTCAGCCTTGGTTCCTTCAAAGTACCCATGCTCAGGACACTTGTAATCATTTAATATGTTAGACATTTATCTTCCCCGTTAATTGTTCATCAATATTGTAATTAGAATAATCACTCTTATTACGTATTCCTGCTTTAATCCTTACGCTGCCGTTAACAAACTCTATTGCCATACTTTTTGCCATCTTAGGCTTTGCTTCTTTTCTATATTGAACAAATTTAGTTTTATCTCGGTTCTGCATTATTGATACTTCGCCGTTCTTCCAATTGGTATACGCCATGCTTACCCTGCGCTGAGTTTTCTCGGTCATCCGTTCTTCTTTGTGAACGAATACAACCAGTATGGTTTTCTTGGATAGGCCGCAGAGTTCAGCAAACAACTGAATAGATATTCCTCTGTTTTCGTCTTTAAGAAAATTATCCATGATCCGATAAAGTTCTTGTCTACCTATCACTGGTTGCATGGCAATGATTGATTCTTTTTTAAAAGAAAACAGTAGAACAACTCTGGAATTGCTTTTCCTTCTTGATTCAATTCAAATTTATATTGCCTGTATTCAACAACATTAAATCCTGTTTTATTAAACAAACTTATCCACATCCTGTCACCCAATACGGAATAATGATTAGGATTATTTTCATGCTGCCTATCGTCCATATTTGGCGCTGGAACCTCTACATACATAAATGCATTTGTTTTCAACAATCTGTTGAATTCCATCAATGAAAATATTGGGAATGGACTATGCTCCAATGCATGTCTACACCAGATCAAATCAACACTATTATTTCCAAGAGGCAAATCGGAAAAGTCGCAACATAATGTTTCAAACCCATCCTCTTCGCAAGCATTTGAATCTTCAGTGTTTAGTGTCACTCCGATTAAATTATTAAATCCTTTATGTGCCATGTATCTTATAAATGCACCCTGCCCACATCCAATGTCCAGTATATGAGAATCTTTCTTCAAATCCATCATAGGGACAAACATATCAACCATCTGATGAATGATAGGCGTATGGAAATTAGGAGTATCAGGTTCAGAGTAAACGGTATCTAAAACCTGTTTTAAATAACGCTCGAACTTATTCTTAAGTTCCATATACGCCTATCTTTTTAAGATAATTGCCTACGTTCTTATTCATCGCCTCACCTACTGGCTCATTGTGAACATCTTTCTTCCTGGATACATCTCTAGTTATTCTCATCTGTATAAGTCTAGGTTGCACTTGTTCGGCAAAGGCAGCGCAAGCCAAGGCGCTAGCAATGACACGATCATCCTTATTCCTGCCAGAAGCCTCAATACTGCCGCCATCACGGACAATTGTTTTCATTTCATCCAGGGTATCTAGGGAATAGATAGCCAGCATCCCGCGCTCAAAGTAGTCTTTCATGTAGGCCAGCATCCGTTCTTTAGACGCGGTGGTAGTGAGCCAGCCTATAGAGTTAGTTGGCCCCCCCAATGAGTCCTGCCTACGCCAAAGATAGTTAGTCATATGCCCTAAAACGTCCATCAGGTTCTTGCCAAACTTGGTTCCCATATTGGCCGCTTGTCGTTTCAGGTTCCGCAGCTCGTTGATTACTGCCTGACCTGGGCCGTTGACCTCAAGATTCAGGGTTGAATTCTTGTATGCGCCGGCTATATGGGCAATAACCCAGGCAAATTGATAGGTATTCATCTCGCTGGTAGCAAACTCGCATACCTGCTCCATACCGTCTGCATAGCAACGAAATACTTGGATACAGAACCTGTCTGCCCAATCTGAAGAGCCATAAGCCGGATCAGCGCCAATAACATAGTAGGCGGTATCTACCGGCTCTTCCCATACCTTCAAAGTAGCCAAGCGTTCGGTAGACTTTAAGCAATCAGTATCATGGAAGTTAACTCCCATACTATAGCGATAGTAATCAGCCTCTATCTTTTTGGCTATCTTGTAGGCATCAGTGCAACGGGCTGTAGAGAAGAAGCTACTGCCAGAAAGAATGAAGGCGTAATCCTCGGTGGGCGGGAACTCCTGATACATCAGGGATTCATCCTTGATACCCTCCAGCATCTTCCATCGCCACCATGCCATCTGCCGGCTATTAATGTCTATGTTGTATAGTTTCTTAATATCCCTCGTCCATTCCTTTTCCTCGCCGGTCAGCTTGCCATCCCAGTAGACCTTGTAGATTTGATTGTCGGCAGG
>Ga0304730_1001159_pt1 | contig 20559 bp, 29 predicted proteins | sample M_130628_MF_Meta_FD_190474 | JGI IMG/M metagenome (GOLD analysis project Ga0304730, IMG submission 190474) | Freshwater microbial communities from Lake Montjoie, Canada to study carbon cycling - M_130628_MF_MetaG (v2) (version 2) | ecosystem: Environmental > Aquatic > Freshwater > Lake | place...
TCTGGTCTGCCAGTATGGCAGGACTAACGATGAATACGTGTCTTATGTGCCCGCCGATGCCGTGTGGATACACGCGCAGGGTAAGCTAGAGTCGCAAGATGCGAGCAACGCACCCACAGTGCGCGATGCGCCTGTCGTGTGGTACGGGTCAGGTTACGCGATAGACCAGCATGACCCAGAAGTCATCGCCGCATACTTGTTCTGCTTCGCGCCGCACGTGTTCAGCGTGGAGACACTAGAAGAAATGTACGACTCAAAAGGAGAAGCCCATGGGGATTGAAGTTTTCAAAGACGCCTACGAAGCGCTGCCCGAAAGCGCAGACGGGAGTGACATCATCGATTTCGTTGCGGGGGTGGCCGTGTCCTACATGCCGCCTGAAGAGGCCATGAAAGCCTTGATCAAAGCATCAGGTAGGGTAGCCGCATACGCCGAGGAATTTGGATCGTTGCACACGGAATGCGACTGCCCGAAGTGTGTCGAACTGCGTGAAGCAGAAAGACCAAAACACTAAGCGGTCTCCGCTTAGTGACTACGTGAGTAGTACTACACTAGTTCAATTCTGTAGTCGTTCATTTCTACTATACCACCCAAAAACAAGTTAGCCAGAGCGCTAACATAACATCGGAGAACTAAACATGTCTAACGCAGCACTTGCCATGTATGACCTTGGCATTGACGAGATCGTGGATCTGATCCGCGAGGTAGGCTCAGAGACCACGGTGTTGGCCGAAGGCCACATGGGCACGGGTAAATCATCTATGCTCAAGACTTTGGCCAAGATGATGCCGACCCACATCCCGCTCTACTTCGACTGCACAACCAAGGACTTGGGTGACATCACTATCCCCAAGCTGAAGGACTTGGACGGCAGCGACTATGTGCGCTTCGCAACCAACGAGGAGTTGGGCCTACACTTGCGGGACCAGCCGACTATCCTGATGATAGACGAGTTCGGTAAGGCCAACCCATCTGTGCGTAACGCGTTGCTGTGCTTGATCTACGAGCGCAAGATGGGCAGCTACACATTGCACCCTAACAGTATTGTGTTTGCTACCACCAACCTGATGACCGAGGGTGTGGGCGACAGTGTCCAAGCCCACCAGTGGAACCGCATGATGCGTATACGTGTTCGCAAGCCCGCCCATATGGAGTGGATCGAATGGGGTATCAACAACAACATTGACCACAGCCTGTTGGGCTGGGTCAAGGACAACCCGCAACTGTTCCAGACCTTTGAGGAGGTGAAGAACCCCGACGAGAACCCCTACATCTTCCACCCCAACGCGCAGCGTCGGTCCTTCGTGACACCACGATCATTGGAGGCGGCGTCGAAACTGCTGCACAAGCGGGCCCGCTTGTCGGATAAGATCATTACCGCTGGTTTGATTGGCACCATCGGTGATCGTGGCGCGTCTGACCTCATGGCTTTCGTGCGGTTGGCCGATCAGCTTCCGACTATGCAGTCTATCAAAGACAGCCCTGAGACGGCTAAGGTGCCGACCTCCGCATCCGCTGTGTGCATGGTTGTGTATCGCACCCTGTCCTCCATTGACCGCGACTGGATCGACGCATGGATGACCTACATGAACCGCCTCGACAAAGAAGCGCAGGGCCTGTTCGCCAATGGCGTTCGCAGCCCGAAGTATTCCAAGCAAGCGTTGGTGATGACCAACACGAAGTTCACGGCTTGGGCCATGCAGAACAACTACATGTTCGCCACTGACAAGCGCTAACTACGGGGGCTAAGGCCCCCTAACAACTTCCCCAATAACAACGGAGACAACGATGCTTTTCATCGGTAAATCACTCACGCCCGAACAACGGGTGTCTAAGGCTATCGTGGATATCATGGCGAACGGCAAATATGTGGCCCTCGCAGGTGTCCTGATGATTGGCAAACGCAGCATTGATGCAGACAAGACAAGCCGCATGAAGACTGCTTGCACGGACGGTAAGAACGAGTTCTATCATCCAGACTTCGTCAACGCGCTAAACGACGCCGAGTTACGCTTCCTCGTGCTGCACGAGAACTATCACAAACTCTATCGGCATTTGGAAACGTGGCGCTGGATGTATGACGAGGACGGCCCGCTGGCCAACCAAGCCTGTGATCATGTCATCAATATTAAACTATCTGATGACAACGCAGATGGCTTCGCGGTTATGACAGGCGAACTCCTCAAAGGCTTCTGCGACTTTCGCTTCCGTGGCATGGACGCCGCGCAGGTCTACAAACTTCTTAAGAAGGAGAAGAAGGAAGGCGGCGGTGAGGGTAAACCACAACAAAGCCAAGGCCAGCCGCAGGATGGTGACGGTGAGGGTAAACCACAACAAAGCCAAGGCCAGCCGCAGGATGGTGACGGCACTGGTTTCGACGAGCACGACTGGGACGCCGCAAAAAATATGACCGCAGAAGAAGTGCGCGAGTTGGCGCGTGAGATAGACGAAGCAATTCGTCAGGGCGCGTTGATTGCAGGTAAGCTAGGCACGGGCGGCAACCGTGACTTCTCCGATCTGCTTGAGCCACAGGTCAACTGGCGCGAGGAACTGCGTGAGTTCATCAACTCAACTTGTTCTGGTAGCGATTACTCTACGTGGCGGCGTCCCAATCGTCGGTTCGTGGCGGGTGGTTACTACATGCCAAGCGGCATCAGCGAACAGGTTGGCGACATTGCCGTACTTATTGACACGTCTGGGTCCACGTATGCGCCGGGCGTGTTGCCGTCCTTCCTGTCCGAAGCCAAGTCCATCTGCGACACGGTGAAGCCGCAGCGCGTCCACATCATCTACTGGGATACCAAGGTGTGTGGCGCTGAGGTGTATACCCGCGACCAGCAAGCCAACATGATCAACTCAACCCAGCCCAAAGGCGGCGGGGGTACAGAGATCGAATGCGCTATCGCCTACATGGCTGAGCACAACATCAAACCACAAGCGTCGATTGTGCTGACAGACGGCTATCTGGGTGGCTCGTGGGGTCAGTGGTCCTGCCCCGTGTTGTGGTGCGTGATCGACAACAAGTCTGCCAAGCCCAGCGTGGGCAAGGTGGTTCACATCAAAACAGGAGATTTCTAATGGGATACATGAGCGAAGTGTGCCTTGTCGTGGCACTTAGGTCTAATACACAGGCCGACGAGTTGATGGCGGTGTATGCGCTGCACCCCGCTGTGCAGAAGCACGAGTTGCTTGATAGTTGGGACCGCTACGTGCGGGACGACGTTGTCTTCCTTGTCTACCGTAACGTCGCCACCAAGTGGTACGAAAACTACGACGACGTGCAGGGTATGGAATATCTACTCGCGCTTGCTAAGACGTTTCACGAAGAGCGCACCGACATAGGGTGGATAGAAGACGGGGCGGACAAGCCCGAAGTCACTGATGGTTTCCCTTACGCTGCGTACAAGCTGCGTATCGGTGAAGAGATGAAAGACATCGAAGAAGAAGCCCATTGCTCTCAGGATAGCCTTCAGAGCGACATCTACGACCGCGCCTACATGGAGCGGTCCATAACCATAGATTTCTAAGGAGAGAACCATGAACATAATACCACTCAACACGTTTGACGAAGTTGCGGCGCACTACGCAGCCGTGAAGCCCATGCGGGGTAGTAAGCACAGAGGCGACGACTTACGGCCTATAGGTAAGCGGTCTCGTAAGTGGGAGCGCGTCGTAAAGATGGACGAGAACACCTACCTGCTGACTGATGCACACTACGGCGACCCTATCTTCACATACTGGGAGCCAGAGAACGGTGTGCAGAAAGTTATTACCCGTGAGGAGCAGACCAACCTCGCGCCCATTGTATGGCGGCGGCACCCCGATGGCAGTGAGACTGTGACCGCTAGAAACGCAACGGGTGGGTGGGGCCAACACAACGCCCGCTATAGCTTTCTACAAGATTTCCTGCCCCGCGGCTTACTCTTCTGCATGAACCGTAGCGGGGACCACTATGTAGCACGGGCGCTGCACCCCAACAGAGGCCACTATGCACCAGACTCAGCGTCCTACGACAACAAACACTACCTATCGATCAGCACCACGGTGCCAAGTTATATACTAGAGGACCTCAAACAGCTCACGGCTATAAACCCCAACGGCTATCAGCTCAAATATATGAAGTGGATGACGGACGTAGATGACGGCGCGGCGGTAACCTTTAAGCGCGAGTCTGGTTGCATCTGGAGTTTTGTTGCTGGTGGTCGTCCACGCACGGTGGAACTGCCTCGTGTTATGGCCGACGTGAAGGCTCCCTATAAAGAGAAGATCGCGGCCTTCATTAACTACTGCTTCATCATGCGGCCCATGATGCAGATAAGCTGGCAGCAGCAGACCAAGTTAAATACTGAAGTTGAAGCATGGCAAGCAACCGAATCAAGATCGTGGCCAATTTGGGGCGGTATGGCGCGGCACATCCCAAACGAGATAGCGCGAGCGATGCTCGACCCTGAGCACCCAATGTATCTACATTTTGCTTACGCGCTTATGTACGACCGAATGAGCCGCCTCCCACAAAATGACAAAGACCTCGCCAATATGAAGGCGGGCATGAATCGTTGGATCAACAAGACCTTGGGCTTTGTCACCACGGTCGTCGAAGAAAGGAAATAACATGAAACACGTAAACGTAGCTTCGGTTAAAGTATCTTATGCGGAGGTAACAAGCGCCAGCACACAGATGGTGTGTTCTCCGCAACCACTGCGAGACTTCATGGACGCACTCACCGCCAAGATGCGAGGGATTAAGTTTCTCTACAGGCAGCAGTATGAGGTGTATGTTTACATGGACAGCTGCCCCTACACGTTAGGGTATATCGGCTACGCCGATTACAGCGGCGGTATTAAGTACGCGGTCTTCTCGCGGACCATTGAGAACCGCAAGTTCAATAGCGGCAAGCAAGCCTATAACATGTTAGGAAGTATCAACATCGACGTAGCGGTCCGCAACGCGCTTACCCACCTGCGTCCTTACAGCGTGGCCGAGATGGCCGCTGTGGACATAGATAGGCTGCGCCTATCGTACAACATGAAAGGCGGTGATTTGCGGAACTCGCGGGCCAAGTCGCACCGCATCCTATCGGATCACACAGCGTTAGCGGCAGAGCTTCGGGAGTTACTCCGTAGCGGCTATAAGTTTGGCCACGCCGATTTTGCCGCACAGGCAGCGGCCTACGTCGAGGTGAGCGACCACCTACACGTGATGGAGATGCAAGAGACACGGCACTTCTTTGTCCGTGTAATCGAGGACTGGCGTGGGCAGGTCTTTCAAGTACAGGCATTGGAGCCGACTAAAGGTTCTTACGCCATGGACATGCAGGTTGCTAAGGACTTTCCGTCTACTGACACGCCCGTGGCCGAGGTGAACGAAGGCGTTCTGGGTAAGGTCAGCGTTCTCTCTATGCTGAGCGAAAATGGCTACGTTGCTGGGGTCGGCATGAAACTTACGGAGGACACATTCTATGTCCAACTTTAAAGGCGCTGCTTGGTTTGAGCGCTTCTGTGAGGCAGCTAAGCTAGCTAGAGAGGATAGGTACAAAACACCCTACAACGTCCGTCTGCTCTACGATCAACGCGGGTACCTATGGAGAGAGCACCTACGTACATACACCGCAGCCAGCGCCACGCTGGCTCTATTAACTGTGGACAATAGTGTGTCTGAGGGTAAGTTACTTGCGCACTGGGACCCAGAAGAAGACAATATATACCGCGTTTCTATAGACCCACTAACCCAAAAGGTCGAAGTAACATCATTCGGCATAGATTGTCTTGATACAGCAGAAGTCGGTATGTATACTAACACCTCGACCTTGCCAATATGGATGCAGGAGAAGCTGTCTGTGCTGACTATGATGTCACTGCACCCCCCAACCACCCCCGTAGAAGGTGTGGGCCAACGGATAAACGCCAACACGTACTGGCTAACAAAAAAGGAGAACGACAATGGCTGATACGCCAGAGAAGAAAGTTAAGACACAGCTTACTAAGCAGCTTAAAGCATTGGGGGCCTATTACTTTTACCCCGTGACAGGCGGATACGGTATGGGTGGTTTGCCCGACGTGATCTGTTGCTACAAGGGCAGGTTCTTTGGCTTCGAATGTAAGGCCAATGGGAACAAGACAACGATGCTGCAAGACATGAACATAGAGGCTATCCGCAAGGCGGGTGGCTTTGCCATCGTTGTCAATGAAGAGAACGTAGGTCTTATGCGGGACTATGTGGTTGGCGCAACTAACGACCCAGCAGAATAACTGGTATCGAAATGAACTCGCAATTCACACCCGACAGGGATGTACGAGGTAACTCTACAGCCAAATGCACCTGCGACATTTGCGGCGGTGTAAAATACATCAAAAGCGGTTTTGCCACGCGAGTTAATTCTGCGCGTGGTCCAGAAGTCAGTATGTCGCAAGTAATGCCGAAGCTACACGCAGCGGGGTGGACCTACATCAAAGGTGTTCTGCGCTGCCCAGCCTGTGACTTAGAAAGTATACCCCCTTTTGAACCCCTTAAACCGCATCACCACTTTTACGATCCCAACCCACAGGAGAAAATCATGGCTAAAGAACCCACAGTAATCGTTGTCCCGCCACCGCCCGCACCGCCGCTGCGGCAACCCTCACGGGATCATAAGCGCCTGATTGTCGCAGCATTGGAAGACGCCTACGACACCAAGAACCAGCGGTACAAAGGCTTGGAAACTGACAAGGGCATCGCCGATATGCTTGGTGATGGCATCATGTACGGATGGGTCGCTGCGATCCGCGAGGATATGTTTGGGCCCGATGGCAACGAAGAGATGGGTAGCCTTGCGGCTGACATTGCAGTGTGGATGAAGAAAGTAGATGAGCAGATGTACACCGCCGCTGAGATGATACATGAGATCGAAGCTGCTCGTGCCGAGGTCAAGAAGTACCAAGACCGCCTCAACAAGATCGTCGTGGCTATCGGGCCGAAAGCGGAGAAACTCTAATGATAATTGCGATACGTGGGGTCACATACCCCTCTGTCAGGGCTGGGTCGGAGGCGCTAGGGATAACGGAAAACGCCATATATTCTGCCCTTAACCGCGGAAACATGGATAAGGTAGGCTTAGGCAAGAGCCAGCCTCAACCCGTAGAACTTGATGGCATAGCGTTCCCGTCTATCAGAGCAGCCAGCTTGGCGCTTGGTTTTGGGCGCACTTACTTGTCCAAGGCGCTTACCCGTGAAAGCGCCCACGGCCTAAAGAAAGTCGCCGATGCAGTAGCAGCATATAAGGAGAAAATGAAATGAACCTACCAATCTTATATGAGAACATCATGTTTGGTTTGCCTAGCAATCTTGCGAGAGATGCTTTTTTGTGGGCAGTTGAGCAGCCAAATGAAGATAAATACTGCTACAGGGCGGAAAGATTTGCCAGAGAAGTACATCAGTTAATTCAGGAACTTACGCCTATGTTTACAAGTTCTGCGAACATTCATGGACTTGACGCCATACCAGAAGGCTTGATGGATTTTGTTCTGACGCGCCATGCTAACTGGCGGTACAACGGCAATAAAAAAACAAACTACGGAGACTGCAAATGATCATCACAGCAGCGGCAGCAACCTGCTTGGCCATGAACGTGTACTTCGAAGGGCGGGGCGAGAGCATCGACGGCCAGCGCCTGATCGCCGAGGTCACGATGGAGCGCGTATATACGGATGGGTTTCCAAAAACTGTTTGCGGCGTTGTCTGGGAAGACGGCGCGTTTAGCTGGACGCACGATGGCAAGTCTGATCGCCCGAAGGACATAGATGCGTGGCTGACGGCGCAGATCATCGCCAACGAAACGTTGCTGTACGGGTGCGAACTGTGCACTGGCGCGACTTACTACCACACCCGCGATGTGCTGCCGTACTGGGCTGATAGCATGGTGATGGTGGGGATGTACGGCAATCATGTTTTTTATAAGGGGTGTGATGAATGACAGTCAACAAGTCTGGGCCAACCAACAGGTCGCCATTGCGCCCGTGGACACCATGCTCTGTCACAAGTCTTGTGGATGATCTGATCAAGGACAAGTGGATCGCGCCAGAAGACAGGTTTCAAGAGATCGCGCAGATTTACAAAGGCCAAACCCGACAGCTTGAGGGTATGGTCAGAAGGCTCAGTGACAGGATAACAAAATATGAACTGGAGGCTAAAGATGAGTGACGATCTGATTGATAAGTTGATTAATCGCAATGCGGATGCTGTACGCATCGAAGAGTTGGAGCGTGAGCGGGATGCCGCCCTTGCCGCGCAGTCATACATGTACATCGGCAAAGACATGAAGCCCATCCTCGCCCGTGATTTAGAAGATGCAAAGGATGCAGCCGAAGCCAAACTCGCCAAGGCGGTGGAGGCGCTGCGGGAAATCGAAAGCATCACTGTGCATAGCGGCGGGGACATTAACGGCGTGAAGGCAAGTGCGTGGAGAGGTGCATTTGAACAAGCGCATTGCGAAGCCTGTGCCGCGCTAACTGAACTGGAGGAAAAGAAATGAGTGAGGTCCGGCGCAAACCTATCGAAATCGAAGACGCAGATGGCAACCCCGTCATCAGCTTCAGCGAAGACCACAATATCCGCGACATTATCCGCTACCTACTGTCAACAGGCGTGGACGCAGCAGAACTGATTTACCACATCAACGATCCAACTTTGCTGGCTGAACTGGAGGGAAAAGAATGAGTGGCTTATCTTGTAATGAAGCGTTGATGCAGTCTTTTGCGAGGGAAGATGCCTTGGGTGATGCGTTTGACCGTCTTTTGCTAAAGGTCGAACAGTTGGAACGTGAGCGGGATGTAAGCAATGAACTTGGTAAAGCCCTTGAGGAAGACGCAGGACAGTTGAGGGAAAAACTTGCTAAGGCTGTGGAGGCGCTGCGGGAAATCGTAACCCGCTGGGACACGCCAGCATGGAAAGACGTAGAAGCCACTGGCAGCGTCATCAACCGCGCCCGCACTACGCTGGCCGAACTGGAGAAGAAGTAATGAACTGGCTAATGAAAAAACTTTTCGGGAAAGAAAAACACCAGCGCGTTTATATCGAAATCGGGCGCACCCCTGAGCAAGAGGAGATGTATCAAGAGCAGCTTCGAATCAGGGACAAGCTTGGGTTTGAGCGTGGCGATGACACTAAGAACTGGCTGCGTCTGCACCAAATCCTGCTAAGCCATGAAGAGCGGTTAAAGGCGCTAGAGGGAAAATGAACCATGACATAACAAAAGAGAAGGGCGGCGCTTTCGGCTGCACCCGACAGAGGGTCGCGGACGCACTGGCGGCATACAAGGAGAAGAACAATGAAGAACATCGTTAGTACCTTAATCCTATCATTTGCCTTTCTTGTTCCTGCAGTTGCTTCTGCAGAATTGGTCAAATGCACAGGGGAATATGCTTTATGTGCAGCAAGCACCTGTATCCCCACAGGCAAGACCATCACGCCCAACAATGGCGTTCCATACCCAGAGGTCATCTGCAAATGCCCAATCCTGCGCGGCCCTGCCATTGCCGACCTCACCGCAGGCAACATGCAAGGGTCATGCGAGGCAAGCGCACCGGGACATGTCTGGAGTTTGTTTTTCCCGCGCATGAACTATCGACAGGAAGCAAGCAATTTTAGCCGTAACCCCTTGAAGAAGAAAGTAACCATTCAAGAATGCGGGGCTGAACTTAATCAAGGATACAACGCATCAAACTGCTTCAGCTTTGATTGTGAAAAGAGCCACGATGGAATTGCAATTTGCCGTTGCCCCATGGGCCAACAGCCCGCAAACACGGCCTTTCTAACAGAAGCAGGGCAAGGCAACCCCAATGCTTGCTTCCAACACCCTGTCAGCCTACCTTTGCCCGCACAGCAACAGTAAAACCACGCGGGCAGAGGAGTAATTTATTTCTGCTTTGCGCAAGCATACATGTTGATTTCCATGCCAACTTGCACTTCAGCAACTTTTGGGGCGGTCCAAGCCATGATTGTATCCTTCAAAGGCAGTCCAACGCCTTATGCGGGCGTCACGCTCCATTATGTTACCCCTAGGAAAGGTGACGCACTATCTATCTTTGCTATAGGCCTAAGTTATTGTATTATTAGACCTATGGCGGACGAGAAACAAAGAGGGATATGGCGGGTGGCGTCTCTAAAATACGCCATGAAGAACCGCGAACTTATTTTGGCACGTGGCAGGGAAGCCAAACGCAAGAAGGCGGAGGAAGACCCTACTTGGCGCGAGGAAAACAAGTTCAAGAAACGCGCCAACGGATTAGGTTTCACCAAGAAGCAATGGGAAAAGATGTTCGACAATCAAGGGCGCGTCTGCGCTATATGTGGGTCCAATGACCCAAACCACAAAAAGGGTTGGAATCTTGATCATTGCCACAAGACCAATACAGCCCGATTTATTCTGTGCACACACTGCAATAGGGGCTTAGGCGGGTTTCGTGATGACCCCGAACTACTAAGACGCGCAGCAGATGCGCTTGAGGCTTTCAATAAGAACAGGTTAGACGATGGCAAAGTGGAGTGATACGATGGCTATAGGCGGTGGGATCAGGTTTACCCCCGAAGAACAAGCAGACGAGCCGATACTGGACGCAGCGTTTGCTACTACGAGCGAGTACCCCGACGATAACCCGAAGACGGTCTTTGGCGAGGCCAAAGTAAAGCTTAGTGACACGCCAACCATTGGTATTCAGCTTATGGGTCAAGTGCACACCAACGGGGCAAACAAGTATGGGCGGTTTAACTGGCGCGAACATAAGGTGTCCTCTACTGTTTATTACGATGCGGCCCAGCGCCACCTGATGGCGTGGTTTGACGGGGAGACTATCGACCCAGAGAGTGGGCTATCGCACCTTGCCCATGTCATGGCTTGCATGAACATTCTTCTGGATGCCGAGAAACACGGGAAGCTAAACGACAACCGCGACAAATAAAAACACGTTATGGAGAACCAAGATGGATGTCTACACGCTAGACTTCGAAACCTATTACAGTCAAACGTTTTCGCTGTCGAAGATGACGACCGAAGAGTATGTCCGCAGCCCTGAGTTCGAGGTCATTGGCTTGGGCGTCAAGTGCAACAATGGGCCAACGTACTTCTACCCCAAGTACATGGTTGGTCCAGTTTTGCGCGAGATAGACTTCTCTGCCGCGGCTATTCTCTGTCACAACACTATGTTTGATGGGGCGATCCTGTCATGGCAGTATGGGGTACGCCCCAAAGTTTGGCTTGATACTCTGTGCATGGCGCGTGCAATTCACGGCACCGAGCGCGGCGGTAGTCTAAAAGCGTTGGCTATTCAGTATGATATTGGGGAGAAAGGCACCGAAGTGCTGAACGCTTTGGGGAAGCGCTACACCGATTTCACTATGGATGAGCTAACGGCTTATGGCAGTTACTGCGCCAACGATGTGGACCTTACTTACAGGCTCTTTAACATAATGGGGAAGGACTTTCCTAAGAACGAGTTAAAGCTTATTGATCTGACGTTGCGGATGTTCCTACAGCCTACGCTGGGATTGGACCGCCCCCTGCTGGAGAAACACCTTGAAGATACCGTGGCAATGAAAGCTACGTTGATGCAAGAGGCGGGCATCACAGACAAAGTCGAACTCATGTCCAACCAGAAGTTTGCCACACTTCTTAAGGAGTTTGGCGTTACACCACCGACAAAGGTCAGCCTGACCACAGGTAAGGAAACGTTAGCAATGGCGAAGTCCGACGAGGCTTTTAAGGCGCTGGCCGAACACGAAGACCCACGGGTGCAGACGCTGGTAGCCGCGCGGCTAGGCAACAAGTCTACACTAGAAGAAACACGCACCCAACGCTTCATAGATATCTCGAGCCGTGGTCTCTTGCCTGTACCCGTGCGTTATTACGCGGCACATACGGGCCGCTGGGGCGGAGACGATAAGATCAATCTTCAGAACCTACCAAGCCGTGGCCCCAACGCTAAGAAGTTGAAGCGCGCTATTGTCGCGCCAGAAGGCTTTACCATTGTCGAAGCCGATTCCGCCCAGATAGAAGCCCGCACCCTTGCATGGTTAGCAGGACAGGCTGATGTGGTTGCGACATTTGCGGCCAAAGGCGATGTCTATAAGAAGATGGCTGCAAAGATTTACCGCATAGCCGAGACCGACGTTACTAAGGACCAACGCCACGTAGGTAAAACTACAGTGCTAGGCGCGGGCTACGGCATGGGCGGCGAGAAGTTTCAAGCTGCCCTCAAGAACGGTTTCCCGTCTGTTACCCTGCCGTTGGCCGAGTGTAGGCGCATCATAGAGGTCTATCGCGAAGCTAACTGGGCCATCGCCGACCTGTGGAAGCGGGCGGGCATCATGCTGGCGTATCTTGAGCGGGGAGATGAGGTGCCGTTTGGCTGCAACAACTTGCTGGTACCTGACCACACTGTTCCCGGTGTACGCCTTCCCAATGGCCTGTATATTCATTACGATGGGTTACAAGCGCAGCAGGGGGAGAAGGGTGTCGAGTACGTCTACTACACTCGCAAAGGGTTTAGCCGTATTTATGGCGGTAAGGTGATTGAGAACGTGACACAGGCGCTTGCACGTATTATTATCGGCGAGCAGATGCTTCGCATTTCTAAGAGATACCGCGTAGTCTTGACTGTACATGACAGTATCGTGTGTTGTGTACCTGATGAAGAAGCCACGGCGTGTCGCGCCTATGTCGAAGATTGTATGCGTTGGACGCCCGCATGGGCGGAGGGTCTGCCCATTGATTGCGAAGCGGGTGTGGGTAAGAATTATGGGGACTGTGGATGACCACCGAGAAGAAACTACCCGCGTGGTCTTTCTCTGGCCTTAAGTCCTTTCTGGGCTGTGCTAAGAAATACTACCATCTCAAGGTGGTTAAAGATTATTTAGAGCCGTCATCCGAGGCTATGCTTTACGGGACTCAGTTTCATCTGGCCTGTGAAGAATACGTGCGTGACGGCAAGCCACTTCCGGGTCGTTTCGGCTATATGCAACATACGTTAGACGCGTTACTGCGTAAGCCCGGCGAGAAGCTGTGCGAGCAGAAGCTTGCGTTGACCGCAAACCTTGAGCCTTGTGGGTTCTTTGCGGAGGAGTGTTGGTTCCGTGGTATCGCGGACTTATTGATTCTAAACCATGAGACAGGCACGGCGTATGTTGTAGACTATAAGACAGGCAAGAACTCTAAATATGCCGACACGGGCCAGCTGGAACTTATGGCCCTCGCAGTGTTCGCGCACTACCCCGAGATTAAAAAAGTTAACGCAGGGTTGCTATTCGTTGTCCCCAAACAACTTATACCTGCCAAGTACACAGTCGAGAACGTGCCTAGTCTGTGGCGCAAGTGGCTAGCCGATTATGCCAAACTGGAGAAGGCTCATGAAACTGGAGTGTGGAACGCTAGCCCAAGTGGCCTATGCCGGAGGCACTGTGTTGTGTTAGAATGTCCGCATAACGGGAGGACTTAACCATGCCTTACACGAAATCGCCTCGCCCCTACGGCCACGAGTATGAGATGCAAAAGGCGCGGGGCGAACACCCCGACCGCATGGAGCGCCAGAAGGCGCGGCGGGCCCTAGACAAGAAGGGCGTGGATCGCACAGGTAAAGACGTGAGCCACAAGAAAGCCTTGGCCAAAGGCGGTAGCAACAAAGATGGCTACATCCTTGAAAGCCCTAAGAAAAACCGCAGCCGCAACGGGCACAAACCCGGCGAGAAAAAATAAAAACAACTGGAGAATCCGATGAAGATCATCGACGGCAAGGCGTTGCTGCTGAAGCTGCGCAGTCCTAAACAGGTTACCGCGGTTATCCCCAAGAGCAAAGAAGTCAGCCCTACTGAGGTGCTAGTGAACTGGGGGGTGCCGGAGTCTCTGACACTTAAGTCGTTGAACATTAAAATCCCTGCGCCAATTAACGGGCGGTACGACTGGCCGGGCCAATACAGGCCGATGGATCATCAACGCACCACAGCATCTTTTATGACTATGAACCCGCGGTCCTTCTGCTTCAATGAGCAGGGTACAGGTAAAACAGCTAGCGCGATTTGGGCCGCAGACTTTCTAATGAAGCAGGGCGTAGTCAAGCGGGCCGTGGTGGTCTGCCCCCTGTCAATCATGGACAGCGCGTGGAAGTCCGACATTTTCTCAGTAGCGATGCACCGCACAGTGGGGATTGCGCATGGCACGTCAGAAAAGCGCCGCAAGATCATTTCCATGCAGCCTGACTTCCTTATTATAAACTACGACGGTGTAGAGATTGTGGCCGAAGACATTGCTGCTGCTGGCTATGACCTGTTCATCGTGGATGAAGCTACACACTATAAGAACGCGCAGAGTAAGCGCTGGAAAGTGCTGAACAAGCTGGTAAAGCCTGACACGTGGCTCTGGATGATGACGGGTACTCCGGCAGCACAAAGCCCTGTAGACGCCTATGGGCTGGCTAAATTGGTAAACCCTGTGGCTGTGCCCCGCGCCTTTGGGTCGTTCCGCGACATGGTAATGATCAAGATGTCGCAGTTTCGGTGGGAGCCAAAGCCGACCGCGGTCTCTACTGTGCATCGTGTGTTGCAGCCCGCAATCCGCTTTACCAAGGAAGAGTGCCTCGACTTGCCCGATATGGTGTACGTCAAACGGCAGGTGGCGCTCACCCCCATGCAGAAGAAGTATTACGACCGCCTCAAGGCCATGATGGTTATGGAAGCAAGCGGCGAGATGGTTACGTCGGTGAACGCCGCAGTTAACATGAACAAGCTCCTGCAAATATCTTGTGGCGCAGTTTACACCGACGAGGGTGCCGCCTTGGAGTTTGACATCAGCCACCGCTACTCAGTGCTACGCGAAGTCATTGACGAAAGCAGCCAGAAGGTTCTGGTCTTCGTTCCGTTCCGCCACACGATCACTATCCTAGCAGACAAACTACGGGCCGACGGCATCTCGACCGAAATCATCAACGGCTCTGTGCCTGTAAATCAGCGCACCAATATCTTTAAGCAGTTTCAAACTCAGGAAACCCCGCGAGTTCTAGTAATCCAGCCGCAAGCGGCGGCGCATGGCGTGACCCTTACCGCGGCAAACACCGTGGTCTGGTGGGGCCCGACTTCGTCGCTAGAAACATACGCACAGGCTAACGCCCGCGTTCACCGTTCTGGTCAGAAGCACCGTTGTACTGTGGTGCAGCTGGCGGGAAGCCCTGTTGAGAAGCGCCTTTACAAACTTCTTGATAGTAAAATTGATGTTCACTCAAAGATTGTGGACCTTTACAAAGAGTTGCTTGACTAACAAAGCAAACAGCAATAAACACAACAATACAGCAATGGAGAACAACATGACCGAGAACACAGTCTCTGTCGAAGGCTTAACCCGTACCTACTTGAAAATTCGTGACGCACGGGCCGAGTTAAAGGCAAAGTATGAAGCAGAAGAAGCCATCCTAGCCACAGATCAGAACAAGGTGAAGGCGGCACTTTTGGATTACTGCAAAGAGAACAGTATTGAAAGTGTACGTACAAACGCCGGACTGTTCTACCGCACCGTGGCAACGCGCTACTGGACTAACGACTGGGAGTCGTTCCATAAGTTTGTTGTGGAGCTCGAGGCTCCCGACCTGTTGGAGAAACGTATTAACCAATCCGCCATGAAAACCTTCTTGGAGGAAAACCCCGAAAAAGTACCCCCGGGTCTGAATGCTGACTCGAAGTACACAATCTCTGTGAGGAAGAAATGAGCACTGAAAGCACCCCATCGCCCTACGTTGCTATTGAAGATGTCGCCAAGTACTTTTCTGTGTCGATATCGACTGTGCGCGCTTGGCTTCGTCAAGGCTACATCCCCAAAACTACCTACATTAAGGTTGGAAATACTTACCGTTTCCACCTCGCGGCAGTTGTCGAACACCTCACAACTGTTGTAACTTCGGAATCCGCGGATGACACAACGCAACCCGCTTAAGATCGTGAAGGCTGCGACGACACAGCGGCCACAAAACTAAATGGAGAACGATATGACTGATATGACCCTATTTAAGGGCAACGCCCTTGCCAACAGCGACCTCTTTAAGTCGTTGCAAGATATGAACAAGACCCTATCCGGCGGTGCTGGGGGGTCTAGCAAGCGTATTAGCGTCCGTGGGATGCGCTTTCGTGAATACAACGGCGGCGAGCAAGTCAACGTGTCAAAAGAAGATTGGCTGAACATTGTCATCGTGAACGCAGCGCCGATTTCGCGTACCTACTACGCGGGCGTCTACGATGCCGAAAACCCTACACCGCCAAAGTGCTGGTCCACAGATACGCAGGGGCCGTCTAAAGATGTTCCTGTTGAACAACGCATGGCCCCCACGTGCGCTGCTTGCAAGATGAACATTAAAGGTTCCGGCCAAGGCGAAAGCCGCGCTTGCCGCTTTGCGCAGCGTCTGGCGGTTACACTAGAAGGTAAGCCTAACGACGTTTACCAACTGCAACTTCCGGCGACCTCAGTCTTCGGGGAGCAGAAAGACGGCAAGATGCCGATGCAAGCGTATGCTAAGTTTATGAACTCGCACAACACGCCCATCGTTACAGTCGTGACCCAAGTCTACTTTGACGTAAATGCCGAAACGCCCAAGCTGTTCTTTAAGCCTGTGCGCCCGCTGACCGAAGAAGAACTAAACGCCGCAGTGGCTGCAAAAGATAGCCCCGAAGCTATTAAAGCAATCACGCTGACTGTGTCACAGACTGATGGTGTAAGGGCTAAGGACAGCCCCAAAGCCGCCGCTAAAAAGGCTGCTCCGGTTGAGGATGATGAAGAAGTCATCGAAGAGCCGAAGAAGACCGCAACCAAGAAGGCCGCACCGGAAGTCGTAGATAGCGACCTTGCGTCTATTGTATCGGACTGGGACGACGAATAAACCTACGGCATACTGCCCCGGTCCGCATAGTGTGGGTCGGGGTATTTTTATTTAGAGTGGCGGTACAATGGAAACGAAGAAATTCCTGACGCGTACTCTGGGGAACGATGGTTACTACTGCGTGTTTGCGGCACGTGAAGGACGCAAGCTACAGAAATTCTATCCAACTCTAGATGCGGTGGTCAGCGCGGCGACCAATTTCGACAGTGAAGGCTACGACACCTACTTTGCACTTGCGACGTTCCAAGACGATACGGCGCGTGTACGCGATAATGTACGCCAGATGCGTTCGTTCTATCTTGATCTGGACTGCGGCCCTGAGAAAGAGTTCGCCACTCAAGAGGCGGCAATCAAGGAGCTACGTGGCTTCTGCAAAGATCTTAGCCTGCCTCGTCCAACCATGGTAAATTCTGGTAACGGGGTTCACATCTACTGGCCCCTCAAAGAGCCTGTGAGTTTGGCCGAGTGGGCCCCTTATGCACAACGCCTAAAGAACTTGTGCAAAGAAAAAGACTTCAAGGCGGATACCAACGTCACAGCCGATGCAGCCCGCATACTGCGAGTTCCCGGCACACATAACTACAAGCGGGGAGAACAGAAGCCCGTGGTGCTGCTTGGCACCCTGTCTGACCCCGTCGAATTTGACGCCTTTACTGCGCTCCTTGGTTCCGACCCCGCCCCAATGTTCCGGCCTTCTACAGTGCCTATGGAGCGCAATGCAGTTATGGACGCCCTGCTGGGCAACCGCGAGAGCGTGTTCAAGAAGATCGTCATCAAGACCGCAGAAGGCAAAGGCTGCGCCCAAATCGGCCAGCTTCTGGCTAAGCCGGAAACGGTGTCGGAGCCGATGTGGCGGGCTGGGTTGTCTATCGCTAAGTTCTGCTCAGACGGCTACAAGGCGGCGCACCGCCTGTCCAAGGGCCACCCCGAATACGATCCAGACCTGACCGACCGCAAGGTAGAGGGCATCAAGGGCCCGTATCTCTGCACCCGCTTCGACGAGTACAATCCCGGCGTCTGCGCAGGGTGCCCCAACTGGGGTAAGATCAAGTCGCCTATCGTCTTAGGGCAGCAGGTGCGGGAAGCTACCGATGAAGACAACATTGTCAAAGTCCCCTCTACCCAAGCAGCGTTTGCGCCGTCAACCGTAACCTACATAATCCCTAAATTCCCTAAACCCTATTTCCGTGGGGCCAACGGCGGGGTCTACATCCGCAAGGTGGATGAGGATAATGAGGTTGAGGAGCGGTGCATCTATCACAATGACCTCTATGTTATACGTCGTGTGCGTGACCCCGAAAGTGGCGAGGGTATAGTCATGCGTCTGCACCTGCCCCATGACCCTGTGAAGGAGTTTACTATCCCCCTGACCGCCGTGGGTTCCCGCGACGAGTTTCGCAAACAAATGTCCGCGCAAGGCGTGGGCGTACTAAGAATGGAGGACCTTATGTCTTACACGATGCAATGGGTAAACGAGCTACAGTCCCTGTCCAAGGCGGATGAGGCCCGCCGCCAGTTTGGCTGGGTCGGCGAAGATTGTGACTCTTTCGTACTCGGTGACCGCGAATACTTTTCTGACCGGGAAGGCGCTAACCCGCCCTCTGCTAGTACGATAGAGCTGATACCCTGCTTTAAGCCAAGGGGGACGCTAGACGGCTGGAAAAATACTATGCTGTTTTACGCCCGCCCCGGCTTTGAGCTTCATCAGTATGTTGTTGCTGCAGGTTTTGGTTCAGTTTTGATGCACTTCCTGCCCATAAACGCCGCGGGGCTACACCTCTACTCCAAGGACAGCGGCCTCGGAAAAACCACAGCCATGCTCGCAGCGCTTTCCATCTGGGGGGAGCCTAAACCGCTAGTGATTGGCCAACGCGATACGTATAACTTTAAGATGATGCGTGGGGAGACGTACCACAATTTACCTTTTATGCTAGACGAAGTGACCAACATGAAGGGCGGTGATCTCTCTGACTTGGTCTATGAGTTGACAGGCGGTATGCAGAAGGGGCGTATGACATCAGGGTCGAACACTGCTCGGCACCGTGGTGAGCCATGGAAGTTTCTTGCAGTAACAACGGGGAACACTAGCGTGATTGAGCGCGTTAGTATGATCAAGGCGATGCCCAAAGCCGAAGCCCAGCGCATGTTAGAAGTACGGGTTGACCGCGTCTTCTCTGCTCCGTCTGATAAGTCAGAGACGGACCAGTTTGCCGCAGACGTGTTTGTAAACTGCGGTTGGGCGGGCCCTATCTTTGTGCAGCACATTATGCGTAACCGCGAGGCGGTGAAGCAGCTTCTCCACCAAGTCCAAACACGTATCGACAAGGCCGCGGGCCTAACCTCTGATAACCGCTTCTGGTCGGCCCATACCGCCTGCACCCTGACAGGTGCGATCCTTGCGGCTCAGCTGGGCCTGTTGCAGTTTAATACGAAGACCCTGTTTGACTGGATCGTATCCACACTACTTGCTGAGAATAAGCGCAACAGCTTTGACATGTCGGTTTCGGTGGAAGACACTTTGAACGACTACATCAACGAGAACTGGGGCAACTTCCTCTGGATCAAATCGACGGAAGACCTGCGCGGTAAGATCGGTAACAGCAACGGTATCGACAGCCTTATTGTCCCCGAAGTGCAGCCAAGGGGTAAGCTGGTCGGGCGCTATGAGACTGATGTGAAGCGGGTCTACCTTGTGCCAAAGTTTCTGAGGGAGTGGTGCGGTGAGCAGCAGATAAACTATGCAGCCTTTGTACAGGAACTGATTAGCAAGATGGGAGCCCAGAAGATGAAGGCCCGTTTGGCGAAAGGCACACACATGAACCTGCCCGCTACTGACGTGATCATGGTCGAATGCGACATAAAGGCCATAGAAGCTGGTGCTGATGGCAGTAATACGGCTTGATGACCTACACCCTGACGGCGTTCGCGTCGTTGTAGACTGGCCCCGGTTTCAACCGGGGTCTTCTATTTTTGTTCCATGTCTTGAGTTAGATACCTGCATCCGGCAAGTCGAGCGCATAGCGGAGCGCAAGCAGTGGAAAATTCAGCACTGCATTTGGGTGGAAAACAACATATTGGGGTTACGTGTGTGGCGCATAGCATGATATAGATGTCTTCGACGGTCTTCGACTGTCGGTTCTCCCTTGTACTGGCCCCCAGTTAGTCCGCAACTAGCTGGGGGTCTTTTTTTGTTAGAACATGTTCCAGCCTTGATCCCAGTCGCGCGCGTTCTGCATAAGCGCAGCCCGGTTTGCGGGGTTGATCATAATCCCGTTGTACATGTCCTCGGTTGTCTGCTGGTGTTGCTTCATCGACCGCATCAGATCTACCCCCTCAATCGGGTTGCGGGGATTACGGCGGTTAAACTCCGCAATCTTCTTTAAGGCTGCAGCGCGCTCCTCGGAGTCGCCTTTCCGCAAGGTCATGTACACGGACTTCATCAGCGCCGTGCGTTCCTTACCGATAGAAGTGTCGATGCGCTTGAGTACTTGATTGCGCTCTTGGTTCATTGTGTAGGCCGTTGGCGCAAAGCCAAGCATCTGGCCGATAATGTCGCCCGTCGTCACATCGTCTACCACAGGGTCACCACGCCGCGTCGTCATGCCCTCGTTGGCATAGCGGAACGCCTTAGAGAAGCTAGAGAAGGCGGCAGGTAGCATCTGTTCGACGCCGCGCTGCAC